>SNRY01000045.1_pt1 | contig 53764 bp, 33 predicted proteins | sample 4693421 | NCBI WGS metagenome assembly SNRY01 (sample SAMN11003215, study PRJNA524138) | termite gut metagenome | isolation source: Bacteroidetes bacterial symbionts from single cell of protist host amplifed... | host: Streblomastix strix ... | reverse complement strand
GATTGACGATGGCTATACCTAATGACAGGAAAGCGGCAATCAGTAAAATCCGGATAATGGGGTCTTCAAATTTCTCCAGAAAGAGTTTCCACAATGGTTCTTTCTTAGGAGGAGTAAGAATATTCTCGCCGTATATCCTGCGGCTTTCAATGACTTGGGCATCAGAAAGACCCGTGAAATGCTTTTTAGCTTTCATGGAACGTTTTAATAAGATTTCATTTTCGCCGCCAAATGTAGTAAAAACTTTCCCCCCTCCCCCTATGTACGCCACATTTTTGATCGGGCTATCCGGGCGCAGTGCGTATCTGCTGCCTCACCCCAACCCCTCTCCTTTGGAGAGGGACTACCTTGCGGTAATTGTAGAATACCGGAATTATGCACGGTACTTACGGGAATTATAGAGCGTGCATACCTCCCGTAATGAGCGTGCATATCGCCGTAATAAGCGTGCAAACCGCCGTAAGGAGCGTGCATAATCACCGTAAGCACGCTCTATAATTCCCATAAGTACCGTGCATAATTTCCGCTTTCCACCTTTATATATACACTCAGGGTATTATTCAAAATATTGTTTATACCTTTGTAAAAAATAATAACCAGCCGAGGTTGAAAGGAAACGCCAATAGCAACACAAAAATTATATAATATGAAAAATTCAAAAAGCAAACCTATTGCTTCCGCTCGTCGTAAGTTCCTTCGTCAGACAGCATTCTTAGGAGCTACTCTCTTATTTTCCAAAAATTTATTTGGGTCGACTTTGGTAAGCAAAACAAAATCAGTTCGTCCTATTTTCGACGGAAAAACTTTAGAAGGATGGAAAGCGATACCCCGTTTGTATCTCCCCGCAGACTCGAAATTTGCCACCATGCCTACCCATGAAATTAAAGAAGCCGTTATAAAATGGTACGAGGAAAAGAATGAAACAGCAAGAGTTCAGCACGTAGGAAACTGGCAGGTAATAGACGGGGCAATCGTCGGGAAACACAGCCCCGAAGACTCCCTTTACGGAGCTTACCTCATCAGCGAAGAAAAATTTGCCGATTTCGAACTTGATTTGGATGCAAATCCCGATTGGCCCATTGACACCGGAATCATGCTCAGGGCGCATGAAGTAGGAAGTATCGGATTCCAAGCCTTGGTAGATTATCGTCCATACGGTACTGTGGGAGGTATTTATGGCAATTCAATCGGCAGTTTCAGAACAACCGGATTTGCCTTAACCGGAGATAAGCTTCCCGAATACCGCGTAACAAATATACGACCGTCTGATCCCGACGGGAATTTCACCTCTGTAACCCCTACGTATACCGGAAGCTTTGACGATTTCATAAAAGCATGGAAGCTCAACGAGTGGAATCACATAAAGATACGTTGTGTCGGACGAATACCGATAATCACCATCTGGATCAATGACGTAAAAATGTGCGAATTGGATTCATCTAAAATCCAAGCCGAAGGCTACGACGCCGAAGCTGTGGCAAAACGCCTGGGACACTCAGGCCACATCGCCTTTGAGGTGCACGATGTAGACCCCAACAGTCAGTTAGGACGCGACCGTTGGGCTATAGGGGCTGCTTGCCGCTGGAAAAACATCCGCATCACCGAACTCTAACCTGAAACGAGCATTATTTTAACTACCTTATTATACCTATGTTTTTATGAAAAAAAAGATTACTTACCTGCTTTTGTATTCCTTACTTGTTCTCTCCGGATGTAACACGAAAGATACTGCCAATGAGTACAATCTTGTTCCGCAACCCAACTTAATGACTCCGCAGAAAGGAAGCTTTGTATTGAACGAAAAAGTAAGCGTAGTTATTCCTGCCGATTCTCCGGAAGTGGAAACTATTGCAAATGAATTTATTACCCGTTTACAATTAACCACAGGATTAACCTTTAAACGAACGGAAAAGGCAAATGCTTCTGCTATAAAGTTCGTTGTAGCGGAAGATCTCCCCAAAGAAGGCTATAAACTGTCCGTTACTTCCGCAGGCATTACCATCACAGCTTCCCAGCCAAACGGCTTTTTCTATGCCGTTCAAACAATCTATCAATTACTCCCTGCGGAAGTTTACGGTAAAGAAACCGCAAAGCATGTTGACTGGTCGGTTCCTGCGGTAGAAATAGAAGATGCTCCGCGCTTTGCTTACAGGGGGCTGATGTTGGACGTGGTTCGCCATTTCTCATCAACAGATTATATCTATAAATTCATTGACATGCTGGCTATGCACAAGATGAATACCTTTCATTGGCATCTGACGGATGACCAAGGGTGGAGAATCGAGATAAAAAAATACCCTAAGCTTACGGAAACCGGTTCCAAACGGAAAGAGACAATGGTGGGATACTATTATACCAATTATCCACAGATATTCGACGGTAAAGAACATGGAGGGTATTACACTCAGGAACAAATAAAAGACATTGTGGCTTATGCTGCAAGTAAATACATCACCGTCATCCCCGAAATCGAATTGCCGGGACATGCTTCGGCAGCTATTGCCGCCTACCCCCAACTTTCATGTGTGCCGGATGCCAAGCACGAGGTAATTCAAAAATGGGGTGTCTTTGAGGATGTATTCGCTCCCACGGAAGATACTTTTACGTTTTTGGAGAATGTAATGGACGAAGTGATAGCGCTTTTCCCAAGTCCGTATATCCATATCGGTGGAGACGAATGCCCCAAAACAGCATGGAAGAATAGTGCGCAGTGCCAGGCATTAATAAGGAAATTAGGATTAAAAGACGATACGGAACCCAACCCCTTGGATGGCGTAACACATTCAAAAGAAGACAAGTTGCAGAGTTATTTCGTCACCCGCATAGAGAAGTATCTGAATGGCAAAGGTAAAAACATTATCGGTTTTGATGAAATATTGGAAGGCGGATTAGCCCCCAATGCCACCGTGATGTCATGGCGCGGAATACAAGGAGGGCTTAATGCCGCCAAAGCGGGGCACGATGCTATTATGACCCCTAATCCGTATGTATATTTAGACCAATATCAGGAAGATCCGGAATTTGTGCCTACCAGCATCGGCGGCTATTCTACGCTCAAGAAAGTGTATAGCTACAATCCTGTTCCCAATGATGCGGACGAGCTGGTAAAGAAGCATATTATTGGTCTTCAGGGAAACATCTGGACAGAATATATGCAGACGGACGAACGCAGAGATTATCAAGCCTTTCCTCGTGGCGGGGCGATTGCAGAAACGGGTTGGACACTCGATGAGAATAAGAATTGGGACAGTTTCCGCGAACGCATGGCGGGCGACTTCCAACGCATGGACATGATACAGGTAAAAGCCTGTCGCAATTACTTCAATGTAAACATCAATACTCGTGTTGATGAAGATGGAGCGCTGAAAGTTTTCCTGGAAACGTATTACCCGAAGGCGGAAATACGTTATACTACAGATGGAACCGCTCCTACTCAAAACTCCCCGGTTTACGAACATCCTTTTGCCTTGACAAGCCACATAAATCTGCAAGCAGCAGCCTTTAAAGGCGGTAAGATAGCAGGTGAGGTTACCGCTAAACCGCTATACGGAAATCTCATCAGTGGGAAGAGCTATGCGGTAACGCCCGGACACGGGTCATACAGTGGGGATATTTTGGGTGAAAATGACATATTGGGAACCGATACCCGGACATTGGGACTGACAAACGGCAAACGCGGGAACAATGCTTCCTACATACCGTGGGTGAGCTTTGTACCGGGCAAGGAAGGCAGCGTAGAATTTACGGTTAATCTTGGGCAGGCGACTTCTGTTAAAAGCGTAGTGTTCGGTTCATTGTATAATCCCGCTAATCTTGTATTACCGCCAAGCGTGGTAAGCGTAGAGGTTTCTTCGGACGGAAGCGAATACAAGCAAGTGGCGGAACAACCATTCACCCGTCAATACCCGGAAGTAGGAACAAAAGCTTATACCGATTCGTTGACTTTCAATCCGGTTGAAGCCGCTTATGTAAAAGTATGTTTCAAAAGCGGCGGAGCACTCCGTAACGGAACGGATTGTTTAATGAATAACCGTGCAAAAGGAGAGATCATTGCTTCCAATATGTACTTGGACGAGGTAGAGGTATATTGAAAATGGAGCTATCATTTCTATTTCATAGAACAAAACAAACTGTTTCAAGGTCCTTTCTTTTGCCTTACGCAGGGGTGGCAATTACGTTTATACGGACAGCCCTCCCCCGTAGAGCGTGCCCCAATAACTAATTATAGTTTAAATTTTTCGGGTTTCAAAGGGATAATGCTTGCGGATTAAAATATAATAATTAATTTTGACGCGGAAAAGGTTAACTTTTCTTGTATGAAATAGAAATAAATTTACCTTGCCCAGGTGGCGAAATGGTAGACGCGCTCGTTTCAGGTGCGAGTGGTGAGAGCCGTGCAAGTTCGATTCTTGTTCTGGGCACAAGGTAACAACAGAGAATGCTCTTTTATTTAGTATGGAGAGATGGCGGAATTGGTAGACGCGCTACTTTGAGGGGGTAGTGACAGATATGTCGTGTGAGTTCGAGTCTCATTCTCTTCACTATGAACTATGAATAAAGGAGTATTTATTCTCCTCCTTGTCTGACAAATGCAAAAGGAGAAAAACAGATAAGTAAAAGAATAAGAGATATGAAAATCACAGTATTAGATGGTTATACCCTCAACCCTGGCGACCTTGATTGGCACGGATTACACTCTTTGGGAGAATGCACCATATACGACCGCACTCCTCCCGACAAAGTATTGGAACGCTCCCAAGATGCTGAAGCCCTCTTAACAAATAAAACCGTACTGCCTGCCGGGGTGATTAATGCGTTGCCCAAGTTAAAATACATTGGCGTATTGGCTACCGGGTACAACGTAGTGGATATTGATGCGGCGAAGAAACGTAACATAGTCGTTACCAACATCCCTGCTTACAGCACGGAATCTGTGGCGCAAATAGTATTCGCTCATATCTTGAACATCGCCCAGCAGGTGCAACATCATTCCCAAGAAGTCCGCAAAGGAAGATGGGCAAGCAGTGTTGATTTCTCGTTTTGGGATACCCCCTTGATAGAGCTGGCAGAAAAGAAAATCGGCATCATCGGATTGGGAAATATCGGATGGAGGGTTGCCCAAATAGCCCGTGCATTTGGTATGAATGTATATGCTCATACTTCTAAACCGGTTTCGCAACTGCCTCCGGAAATAACAAAGCTGGAACTTGATGAACTCTTCTCCGTATGCGACATCGTAAGCCTGCATTGCCCGCTGACAGAAAAGACGCGCGAACTCGTAAATGCCCGTCGCCTGTCTCTGATGAAACCGACAGCTATCCTTATCAATACCGGTCGTGGACCGTTAGTTAATGAAAAGGATTTGGCGGAAGCCCTGAACAATAATGTAATCTTTGCGGCGGGTTTGGACGTACTTTCCAGTGAACCGCCCCTCCCGAATAATCCCCTATTGAGCGCCAAGAACTGTTACATCACCCCCCATGTAGCTTGGGCGTCTTTTGCCGCGCGAAAAAGGTTGATGAACATTATGCTTGAAAACTTAAAAGCATATATGGAAGGGGGGACTTTAAACAATATACTGTGAACTTATAGATTCATTGTTCAACATTCGTTTGATTGTTTCGGCAAACATCTCCGCGATACTTAATTGCTTCACCTTGGGGCATCCCTGGACATAGGGAATGCTGTCCGTGAATACTATTTCGGTCAATGCAGAATCATATACCCTTTGCGAAGCAGGGGCAGACATTACGCAGTGGCTTGCAAAAGCGCGTATTGATTTTGCACCGGCTTCCATCATCTCGTTGGCAGCCAAAGTGATGGTGCCCGCCGTGTCCACCATATCGTCAATCAATATCACGTTCTTTTCCGCCACATCACCGATAACTTGTAGGGAATTCACTTCATTTGCCTTTACGCGAATCTTATGGCAAAGCACCAAAGGCGCTTTTAGGTATTTGGAATAGGCGCTAGCTCTTTTGGAACCTCCCACATCGGGAGCTGCAATAGCTATATCTCCCAAATGCAAGGCTTCAATATAAGGCAAAAACACTGCCGAGGCATACAAGTGGTCAACCGGTATGTCGAAAAAGCCTTGAATCTGGTCGGCGTGTAAATCCATCGTTATCAACCGGTCTATCCCTGCTACCGAAAGTATATCTGCTATCAGCTTTGCAGCAATGGAAACGCGCGGCTTGTCTTTCCTGTCCTGACGCGCCCAACCAAAATAAGGGATTACGGCAATGATACTCGTTGCCGAAGCTCGCTTGGCAGCATCAATCATCAGGAGGAGTTCCATAAGATTGTCGGAGGAAGGAAAAGTGGACTGAACAAGGAATACGTGAGAACCGCGAATGGATTCTTCATAGGAAACGGCAAATTCGCCGTCGGCAAAGTGAGTGACATTCATATTACCCAAAGGGCAATTAAGGCAGGCGCAGATTTTCTCTGCAAGGTATCTCGACTTAGTACCCGAAAATACCATAAATGAGGTTACGACATTGCTCATCTTTTGTTAGTCATTACCATGAAACATGAGAATCTGGGCGCAAAGTTATGAATTATAATCTGAACAATGATAACGTCGCGTTCAAAAAATATCAATTACCGTAATTCCCGTTCCACCAAACTGAACGTGCTCGTCCTCAAAGTGTTTCACCCCTGAAACCGTCTGCAAGTATTGGCGGATAATCGCACGCAAAGCACCCGTTCCCGTTCCGTGCAAAATCCTCACCCTGTCCATGCCCACCAATATGGCATCGTCAATAAAATAGGTTACCGCTTGCAAGGCTTCTTCCCCACGCATACCGCGCACGTCGATGTCTTGTTTGAACTCCAGTTTCTTTTCATACATCTGGTCTTGGGTATTGTTGCTTACGAAAGCGCCATTCATTACTTCCGTGTTGAGAGAAGCGCTCCCCGCACGAGCATGCTCCAAACGCTCCAGCTTCACGGTAGTTTTTATATTTCCTAAAGCTACAACTGCGTTTTTCCCGGTAATTCCCAGTATTCTGCCTGCTGTGCTTTGCCCTTTTATTTTCACCATATCCCCTTCGGTAACGGGTTTCATAGAAGCCGGGAGAGAGCCATTAACCGCTTTCTTTCCTTTCTTGCGCTCTTGTTTTTGCTTTAACATCTCCATCTTACGCACTATTTTGTCCTCTTGTTTGGAGGGAATCAGATTCTCCACAGAGTTGCGGAAATCCGTAAGTTCTTGACGCGCCAATTGTGTTTTTTCCTTTTCGGCTTGCGCTTCTTTAATCGTTCGAATGGCATTTTCTATCTTCGCATTCGATTCTTGCAGCAGATGTTCAGCTTCTTCTTTGGCTTGACGGATAATCTCTTTGCGAGATTTATGAACTTCTTCCAACTCAGTTTCGTAACGGGTAATGAGTTCTTCCAGATGCTTTTCGCGTTGGCGGGCAGTCTGGCGTTTGTTCTCCCAATAGCGTTTATCGCGCACAATGTCTTGCAGGTACTTGTCCGCATTGATGTATTCACTTCCCACTATCTCCGAAGCATCTGCTATAATCTCCTCCGGCAAACCTATCTTCCGGGCTATTTCCACAGCAAAAGAGCTTCCGGGGTTTCCTATTTGCAATTGGAACAGAGGTTGCATCAGGTGACGGTCATAAAGCATCGCTCCGTTTACAACACCTTCATGGTCTTCGGCAAAATGCTTCAGGTTCTGGTAATGTGTGGTGATAATGCCGAAGGTACGCTTGGCGTTGAAACGTTTAAGTACCGATTCGGCAATGGCGCCGCCTATTTGCGGTTCCGTCCCCCCGCCAAATTCATCTATAAGGATGAGGCTGCGCTCGTCACAATTCTTCACCATTACTTTCATGTTGGTCAGATGAGAAGAATACGTACTTAGATCATCTTCAATGGATTGCTCGTCGCCAATATCTATAAAGATTCCGGTAAATATCCCCGCCCGGCTGCGTTCATGTAAGGGGATAAGCATACCGCATTGCAGCATGTATTGCAGCAACCCTGCGGTTTTAAGGCAAACGGACTTTCCACCGGCATTAGGACCGGAAATAATCAGAATACGTTGTTTGTCGTTCAACTCAATATCCAAAGGAACGGCTTTTTTGTTTTGTTTGGCAAGCGAGAGTTGCAACAACGGATGTATCGCCGTTCCCCAATCCAATAATTGTTCCCTTTCCAAAGCAGGTTTGATGGCATTGAATTGCAGAGCGACGTAGCTCTTGGCGCGGATAAAGTCTATTTCCGCCAAAAATTCATAAGACTGCAATATGTCGGGGATAAAGGGACGCACCGTAGCGGAAAACTCTGTCAGGATGCGGACTATTTCTCGCCGTTCCTCTCCTTCCAACTCGCGGATGCGGTTATTGGCTTCCACCACTTCGGCGGGTTCGATAAAAACCGTCTTACCGCTGGCAGATTCGTCGTGAACAATGCCCTTAATCTTACGTTTCAAACCCGGAAATACGGGGATAACCAAACGCCCGTCTCGCATGGCAGGGGTGGCATCTTTCTCTACATATCCCTCAGACTGGGCGTTGCGCAAAATACTGTTTAACGTTCGGGAGATACTCCCCATCGTATTCGCCAAGTTCTGCCGGATGTGGGCTAACTCGGCAGAAGCTTTGTCCTTTATTTTACCATATTTATCAAGGATGCCGTCTACTCTAATCAATAGTTGCGGAAACACGGCAACGTCTCCCGCCAAACGTTTCAAATTAGGGTAAGGATTCCCTTCATTGTCTTTGTTAAGAAAGCCCACAATGTCTCGAATGGTTTCCAAAGAGCGGCGCAAGTTGAACAACTCTTGGTCGTCCAGATACATTCCCTCCACCCGTATCCGTTTCAGAGAAGGGCGAACGTCGAAAAAGAATTGGTCGGGAAAGTTATTCTCTTCCTGAATGATGCGAACAAACTCGGTTATCAAATTCAGGCGCATCTCTATTTCTTCAAAGTTGTCGGAAAAGGCCATTTCTTCCACCCGCTCCTCTCCCAGCGAGCTTAAACATTTATCTGTTAAGAGTGTCCGTACATGGTCGAAACCTATCTTTTGCTCAAAGTTTTGAGGATAAATCATCTGATGATATAGTAAGTAATAATGTATCTATTGGCGCGCAAAATTACGATTAATTACGGAAAAAAGAGAAGTGTAGCAGCACTATAACTCCTACCTCCCTTTCTTTTGGGCGTGCCCCAATAATAGGCTTATACGCCATTTTCTGTTTTAAAATACGGACCGCTTTTTTTATTCTTTACCCCGAACTCCGTTCTTTAAAGGCTAGTAAACCTCTAAAAACTCAAAAATTATCTTGGGGAAAATATCTTAATTGCGAATATCGTCGTACATTTGTAGATAAGAATAAGGAGAATAAACTATTTTTTAACTTTTAATTTAAGTTTTATGTCAAAAGTAACTGTAGTAGGCGCAGGTAACGTAGGTGCTACATGTGCAAATGTACTTGCTTTCAATGAAGTAGCAGATGAAGTAATAATGTTGGACGTAAAAGAAGGCATTTCGGAAGGTAAAGCGATAGATATGATGCAAACCGCACAATTGCTGGGTTTTGATTCAACGATTGTAGGCTGTACTAATGATTATGCCAAAACTGCTAACTCCGATGTTATTGTCATTACGTCTGGTATTCCCCGCAAACCGGGTATGACTCGCGAAGAACTTATTGGCGTTAATGCCGGTATCGTAAAATCTGTAGCTGAGAATTCTTTAAAATACTCCCCAAACGCGATTCTTGTGATTATATCCAATCCCATGGATACGATGACTTATTTGGCATTGAAATCTCTCGGTCTTCCGAAGAACCGTATTATCGGTATGGGTGGTGCTTTAGACAGTTCACGTTTTAAATATTACCTCTCGCAAGCTCTCGGTAGCAATGCCAATGAAGTGGAAGGTATAGTAATTGGTGGGCACGGTGATACGACCATGATTCCTTTGGTGCGTTTTGCTACATACAAAGGGTTGCCCGTTTCCAATTACCTTTCTGTCGAAAAACTGGATGAAATAGTTAAAGCCACGATAGTGGGCGGCGCCACACTGACAGGCTTATTGGGTACTTCAGCCTGGTATGCACCGGGAGCTGCCGGAGCATTCGTGGTAGAATCCATTTTGCACAACCAGAAAAAGTTAATTCCTTGTTCGGTAGCCCTCGAAGGCGAATACGGACAAAAGGATATTTGCTGTGGTGTACCGGTAATCTTGGGACGCAACGGTGTAGAAAAAATCATTGAATTACCCCTGAACAACGAAGAAAAAGCTAAATTTGAAGCGAGTGCAGCGGCTGTTCGCAGTACCAATGCGGCTTTAAAAGAAGTCGGAGCGCTTTAATAGATAGCGTACAAAGCCATTAAAAACAAGTAAAGCGGAAGACACAAATTCATTTAATAGATGAATCTGTGTTCTCCGCTTTTTTACATATCACAGCACAGAGAAATTATTCTGTTATCAAATCGTCAGACTGAAAGCGTTTGCATATCAAAAAAGGATTTTATCATTAGTCTTAATTGCATATACATGTAAGATATAGCGCTTCAATTCTCTCAGTAATCTTTCCTTATCCGGCATCGTCCCTATAAGATACAAATTATTTGTTTCTTGATTGAGATTAATTTGTTTCCATATATGGAGTATGTAATAGATACAGTCGTCTATATGCTGATATTCAAAAGAGTTAATAAATATCGGGCGTTTATATTCAAAGCAACAAATATCCATACTTTGTTCGTGCAAAGCGATATACATTTTTCTGGAAAAATTGTTTTCCGCCCCATAATCGCAGCCTGAGAAATATTCAATTAAAGGAGTAATATGCGAATAGACGTTTGCCTGAGGGTATTGTTCTATCAGGTATTGATAAACATTCTTATCTATTCCAAAAAGGAGAACGATATCATTCTCTTTTAATACATTATATAATACGATTTCGTTCTCTATTCTTAAATAATTGTAATCGAATACCGGTTCCATTTGTTTTTCATCAAACAAATTTAAAGGAACGGTAGTGAAACGAGGGCTTACCAAAAGAATCCTAACTTGTCTATAAGGATGGTTTAAAAAATCCAATTCAGAAAAGACCTGCTTTAAATTGTCAATAAAGGGCAATGATGATACCCCTTCCTTATGGAGAAAAGCTTCCGGCTGTTTATTGGACGGGGAATGGATAGTAAAAGAAAATCCATCCGTCCCAAGACGGATGGATAAGATTAATTGTTCTGACAGGTTGAAATCAATATCATTTATTGCTCTTTCGGGCATACACTGCTTTTATCATATATATAAATATTACTCCCAGTTTCCCGCATTATTGTTCGGGGTTTCAAGAGAACCCACCATCAAGCCCGGGTATCTGTTCAACTTTGTTTGAAGGTCAATAATATTTATGACTTCTTGTTTGTCAAGACCTTCTAAATAAACCTTATACGGTGTCTTTGCTTCTAATAAATAAATGGGAGCTCCTGATTTAGCTATCTGAGAGGTTGTATTCATTTCAAATTGTTCTCCGTCTCCAAAAGGAACATACCTTAAAGAATCGGCATTAAACCCTTTCGGATAAATAGTATCTATCACCGCTACCCAGAAAGTATCACGTTTGAAGTTTTCAAGTCCGTTTTTCCTAACGTCATCCCACTTCCCTGTCTTTTTCGCTTTTTCAATGATAGCCATAGCTTTTCTTTCGGTTAAGCCGTCTTCCAATTGTTTGTCACTCAAGACACCTTCTTTTGATACAAAAGGTATTTTTCCCTGTTTCACGAAATCAATCAATGTATCAAAGCTTGCTGTGTATTGTTGCTTGTTTTGAATACGATATTCCTGCTGAGCTTTACGGATGTCTATCAATCGTGCTATAACGGCATTGTCCCTAATCTTTTTTTGTTCTTCAAAATTGATAGGCCCCATAATGCTTGCATAACAAATGTACACCAGTACGCCTATCGAAAGAGCCAATAGGATATTAATAACTGTTCTCATGATAATATGTTTTTTTAGTTTATATTCGTAGCACAAAAGTACAATTTTATATCCAAAATAACCACATTCATATCTTTTTTTATATATATATATATAAAATGATAACCAGTTATTTAGAACGTCAAATTAAAGAATATTTTTCCTATCATCCAACTTCTGAACAAGAAATAGCATTAAAATCTCTCTCGGAGTTTCTTCTTTCTTCTTCAAAAGATGAGGCGTTTGTATTGAGGGGGTATGCCGGCACCGGAAAAACATCTCTGATGGGAGCATTGGTAAAAACAATGGATAAGTTACAACAAAAGACCGTGCTACTGGCTCCTACGGGAAGGGCAGCTAAAGTTTTTTCCACTTATGCCAAACATCCGGCTTACACTATCCATAAAAAAATATACAGGCAACGAACTTTTTCCAACGAAATGAACAATTTTTCAATAAACAATAATTTAAGCACCCATACTTTATTCATAGTTGACGAAGCTTCTATGATTTCCAACGAAGGGTTTTCTGGAGCGATGTTCGGAACGGGACGATTGCTTGATGATTTAATTCATTTTGTTTATTCCGGTGAGGGTTGCCGGTTGTTGTTGATAGGAGATACAGCCCAACTCCCACCCGTGCATGAGGATGAGAGTCCGGCTCTTTCCATAGAGGTTTTGAAAGGTTACGGGTTACAGATATGGGAAATGAATTTAACGCAGGTGGTTCGTCAAGTACAGAAGTCGGGAATTTTATGGAATGCCACGAGAATACGTCAACTTATCACTGAAAATAAATGCACTTCTTTGCCTAAAATAAAACAGTCGGGGTTTGCCGATATTCAGGTTGTTCCCGGCAGTGAGTTGATAACTGTATTAACCAATTGCTATGAACGTGAAGGGCAAGATGAAACAATTGTAATCTGCCGATCTAACAAACGAGCTAACATATATAATAAAAGTATAAGGCAATCCATTTTATATCGGGAAGATGAATTGAATACCGGCGATTTACTCATGATCGCTAAAAATAATTATTATTGGACAGAGGGAAATAAAGAAGTGGAGTTTATTGCCAACGGTGATATTGCGATGGTGCGTCGTGTCAGGAGGATGAAGGAATTTTACGGCTTCCGTTTTGCGGAAGTCTTGCTTTCTTTCCCCGATTATGAGGGTTTGGAGTTGGAGGTAAATCTACTGCTTGACACATTACATTCCGATACGCCGGCGTTATCCAAAGCGGAAAACGACAAACTGTTTTATAGCGTCCTCGAAGACTATGCAGGTATTCCTACAAAGCGCGAACGCATGAAGAAAATGAAATCCGACCCGTATTACAATGCGTTGCAGGTAAAGTATGCCTATGCCGTTACGTGCCACAAGGCGCAGGGAGGACAGTGGAAAAATGTATTTTTGGATCAAGGGTATATAACAAACGAAAATTTAACGCCCGATTATTTTCGGTGGCTATATACAGCCTTCACACGCGCTACCCAAATGCTGTACCCGGTAAATTACCCGCAAGGGCAATTGGAATAAAACACCTTTTGTAAGGCTTACTTCGCATTACCTTTGTCCACTTTCGCTAATCCTCCGGTTGTGGTATTAAAGAGAACTTTAATAGTCGTTTTACCACTGAACAATGTGGGGGTCAAGTATTCTACAACACCGAATTGAGTAATGGGAAACTCACCCTTGAAAAGAGTTTCTTTGTCCTTAGTGATGGTTATTTCCGCCCTACCGGGTACGTTATAAGCCACCCCCTCAATGCCTTTCCTTTTTGGCTCCGACGGAGCAGTGATTAACTGCAAATCCTTCAGGGTAATATATACCGGCTCACCGGCTAAATTGTCGGCACTGACCATGCCGAGTTTTTTTGAGAAACGAAACAGGATTTTGTTTTCCCACTCTTCTCCCGGAGTAATGCGAATAGGGTAAGTCTTATCCTCCTTTTCTTCCGTTCCAATGAACAGTGTCAGCAGGGCTTCTTCTTGTTCATTGAGATTGTCAAGCATTAATTTCAGTTGTGCACCGTCTTGGGGGGTATTATCGGCTTGCCCTCGCAGAAGGGTGTTTTTGCTTTCGCGAATGTTGTATATTTCTTTGGCAATTAATTCCGCCATCTTAGCCGAAGAGTTGGTCGTCAGGATTTCTTCGGTAAGAAAAGAAAACGGGTCTAACTTTTTCTTCTTTGCCTTTGTGGCGATTGTTTCGGTGGTAGCATGCTCTCCCTGCTTATACTCGTAAGCCACATTCATGGATTTTATGATACCATCCGCAGTTAGTTCCACCAACGGAGCCACACTTTTGTCCTTCATCTTCACAAAATACGTGTGCGCCTTATCGGGTACCCCCACAGATTTCACATCTATATCCGTCATTAACCAATACTCTTCCGCTTCATGGGATACATTCGTCAGACGCAAATAACGGTCGGCGTACTTGCTGAACTTGCCCGGAGTGTAAACCATTTTAGCTGTCTTCACTTCCACTTCAATCTCCGTTTTCGGGAGCATGTAAACTACCCCGAAATCTTTTCCCCGGCTTACTCCCGCCGATACCTCCGTCTGTCCGTAAATAGCGGATGCAAAGAGCAACATTCCTACTATGAAAATCGATCTGTTCATACTATTTTCAGGTTATTGGTTATTGATGTATTTCCATGCCTCAGGCAAGAAATTGATAATGTCTCCTGCCGTCAAACTAATCATTCCGAGCCTCTCCCAAGCAAAATCCCCTGCCAATCCGTGTATGAATGCTCCTATCTTGGCAGCTTCCTCCACCACATACCCCTGTGCCAACAACGCAAGGATTATGCCCGTTAGCACATCGCCGCTGCCGGCAGTCGCCATACCCGTATTACCCGTAGGGTTGAAAAAACATTCCTTGCCGGGAGTAATAAGCACCGAATAAGCTCCTTTCAAGAGTATATATACGTGGAAAGTTTGCGCCAGTTCGCAGGCTTTGGTCAATCGTTCGTGAGAGTTTTGGCATTTGCCGGTCAATCGTTCCAACTCCTTAGGATGTGGAGTGAGAAGAGGATTGGGAGGTAAGGATTTCAATGCGTCTCTGTTCTTTGCTAAAAGGTTCAGTGCGTCGGCATCAATTACCGTGGGGAGTTGGCATTTTTTTAGCTGTTTCAATAAGGCGTCTTCCGTCTCTTCAGCAGTCCCCAATCCGGGACCGATGCCCAAGGCTTGATATGCGTCCGTATCCGAAGGCCAGGAAAAATAATGTTCATCTACATCCTGTTTAACTACCGCTTCGGGGACGGTTATTTGCAAAATGTCATTGTTGCAAATAGGGGCATGTATTGTAATCCGTCCCACACCGGAGCGCAAACAAGCGCGGGCAGCCAAGATGGAGGCGCCAGCCATTCCGTAAGAACCTGCAATAAGCAGTGCATGACCAAAATCTCCCTTGTGAGAGAATTTCTTTCTCGGCTTTATGAGGGAGCGTATCTCCTCCTCCTCTACCAGTGAATAATTGGATGTCATCTTCTCAATGCCTTCCCGGCTGAGTCCGATGTCGAGCAATTGCCACTCGCCGATTATATCCTCATTTTCCGGGAAAAAAAATGCCAATTTGGGTAATTGCAAACTCAGGGTGAAGTCAGCATGAACAATGCTTTCCCAGTTATTATGCAAACATTCCTCGCTTCCTAATCCGGAAGGAATATCAATGGATATCACCGTAGCGGGAGCATTATTGATATAATCCACCACTGCTGCAAATCCACCGCTTATGGGATTATTCAACCCCGTCCCAAAAAGCCCGTCAATAATCAAAGCATCCTCGTTTAGTGGAGGGGGGACAAACGTTTTGTTTACTTCAGTAAAATCTACCCCATCTACAGCCTGCAACAATTCTTTGTTCGTTTGGCAATCTGCTGAAAGATGCCCTTTGATGTTAAATAGGAAGGTTTTTACGCTGTAGCCCCTTTGAATGAGCAGACGTGCTACTGCCAAAGCATCTCCCCCATTATTACCCGGTCCGGCGAACACCACGATAGGAACCTCTTTAGACCAACGATTAGTGAGGGCATCGGTGATTACACGGGCAGCTCGCTCCATGAGGTCAATAAAGGTGATGTTTTCACTTTCTATCGTGTACGCATCCAGCTTTTTGAGGGCACTGCTAGGAAAAATCTTCATGATATGGCTTGTTGGTTAATACCACAAATATATAGAACAAACTTCAACTGAAGAAATTTCTTCACAGCAAACGCCAAAAAATCAACACAAGCAAATTTGCCGTGAAGCCCAAGAATCGGACGAACGTCCGAGGTCGGCGAAATTACACCGCGGTGTAACCGGAATTACAACGTGGTGTAATTGGAATCGCAACGCGGTGTAATTGGAATTACAACGCGGTGTAATCTGAATCGCAACGCGGTGTAATTTCAACCCTCTTTCCTCCTCCCGGAAATCCCCCTGCCGCTCTCGAAAATATGACACGGCGACCGGAAATAGGATGCCGACCGCAGGGAAATCTGACAATAAGGCGCAGAAAGTCTCTCTTACCTTTCACTTTCCATTTTCTATTTTCAACTTTTCAGTATTGATGCGGGATGCACGAGGTTTAACACTTGCAAAATTGCCGGCTCTGCCGGCGACGAATTAAAAATAACGGACACAAACTACTCAAAAAACCTTCAAAAAAGTAAAATAACGGGGCTTTGCCGGACTGGTAACTGCGCCCGGATAACCCGACACCTCAATTGAAAATGGAGAGTGGAAAGTTGATGAAAAAACCGTAAGTTCATTACTATTTCTTATCTTTGCAACGCAGAAACTTTAAAATAACAGTCTTATGGCAGCAGTGAAATGTGTAGGAATCTTGACTTCTGGAGGCGATGCTCCGGGAATGAATGCGGCTATCCGCGCCGTTACCCGTTCCGCTATTTATAATGGCTTGCAAGTAAAGGGAATATACAGGGGATATAAGGGTTTACTCACGAATGACATCGTTGAATTTAAGAATCAAAGCGTCAGCAATATCATACAAATGGGGGGAACTATCTTGAAAACCGCCCGCTGCAAAGAGTTTACCACCCCAGAAGGCAGGCAGATTGCATACGATGTAATGCAACAGCAAGGCATTGATGCGCTTGTGATTATAGGCGGAGATGGCTCTTTGACGGGAGCGCGTATCTTCGCCCAAGAGCATAATGTGCCTTGCATCGGATTGCCGGGTACGATTGACAATGACCTGTATGGAACTGATTCTACCATCGGATACGACACGGCGTTGAACACTATTCTGGATGCTGTGGATAAAATCCGCGATACGGCTACCTCGCACGACCGCCTTTTCTTTGTGGAAGTAATGGGGCGCGATGCGGGATTTCTGGCTCTGAACGGAGCCATTGCTTCGGGGGCGGAGGCGGCGATTATCCCGGAATTTAATACGGAGGTCGACCAATTGGAAGAGCTTATCGAACACGGATTCCGCAAATCGAAAAACAGCAGCATCGTATTGGTAGCCGAAAGTGATATAACGGGCGGCGCCATGCACTATGCCGAACGCGTGAAAAAAGAATATCCGCAGTATGACGTCCGTGTTATTATTCTGGGGCACGTGCAGCGTGGGGGCAGCCCTACGGCTTATGACCGCATACTAGCCAGCCGGCTCGGCACGGCAGCCATTGAAGCTATTACGGACGACCAGCGGAACGTAATGATAGGCATCGAAAATGACGAAATAGTGTATGTACCCTTCTCAAAGGCTATCAAAAACGATAAACCTATTAAGAAAGAATTGGTAAATGTATTAAAGACGCTTTCAATATAACCCAATTCAGACCATATAATGGAATGAATACGTGAAGCAATTTTTGATAATCGTAATAGGATTATGGACGTTTTCCGTCGATGCTATTGCGCAAAGTGTTGTGTCGACAGGTGTTGATGCCGATTCCGTCCGGTTGAGTTTGCTGACGTGTGCTCCGGGTAAGAAGGAGATTTATTCGCTTTTCGGGCATACGGCTGTGCGTTATGAATATCCAAAGAAGCACATAGATTTGGTATTCAATTACGGGATATTTGATTTCGGCGCTCCCCATTTTATCTGGCGGTTTGTGAAAGGAGAAACGGATTATTTGCTGGGAGTAACGGAATATCAGCATTTTGTAGCGGAATACGTTTACTACAATCGTTCCGTATGGCAGCAAACATTGAATCTGACATCCGAAGAAAAAAGGGAATTGGCAGAATTATTAGTGGAAAATGCCCGTCCCGAAAACCGTATATACCGTTATAGCTTTTTATATGATAATTGCGCCACCCGTCCGCGAGACAAGATAGAGGAGTGCCTCAACGATAAAATACACTACATAAGCAGCGACAAAGGGCGAACATTCCGGGACATTATTTACGAACATACCTCAGCCAATGAGTGGGCGCGTTTCGGTATGGATTTTTGTTTAGGACCGGAGGTAGACAGGCGGATAGATGACCGCCAAAAGATGTTTGTGCCGTTGTACCTGATGTCATATTTTGCTTCTGCCACGATAATGGACAATGACGGCGGCAATGAGAGACCTCTCGTATCCGGTACGCGCACGCTTGTTGAAGAAGAAAAAACGGACGATTCCGGTGGCTTCCCTCTTAATCCGTTTCAGGCTGCTCTTTTACTCCTGCTCATTGTTGCTTGTATCACTGCCTGCGGACTGAAAAAGCAAAAACATATCTGGGGCGTTGACGTAATCTTATTTTCGGCCGCCGGTCTGTGTGGATGCCTTGTTGCTTTCCTGACTTTCTTTTCGGAGCATCCCGCCGTTAGCCCCAATTACTTGATTTTTATGTTCCATCCATTGCACATTTTATGTTTGCCTTGGGTGATACGGAGGGAAATAAAAGGGCAAAGAAGCTTGTATCACCTCTTGAATATCGTTGTTTTAACACTTTTTATGTTGCTTTGGGTGATAATACCGCAAAGAATCAATTTAGCCGTATTACCTTTGGCTCTATGTTTGTTGATGCGTTCGGCAAACAGTTTTATGTTGAGTTATAAAAGAGCCAAATGAATAGACACGTACTAACAACGTCCGTAGTAACTATACTTACGTTTACGGGTTTATCTGCCCGTCCAATGCCTTCTGCTCCCAAATTAGTGGTAGGCATAACGATAGACCAACTGCGCACGGACTATGTGGAGACTTTTTCCGATTTATTTGGTGAAAACGGTTTCAAACGTCTATGGAGGGATGGACGGGTGTACCGCGATACGGAATATACCTTTACCAACCCCGACCGCGCCTCGGCTGTTGCTGCGATATACACGGGAACGACTCCCTCGCTGAACGGAATCATTGCAGAGTATTGGATGGATAGAGCCACCTTGCGCCCCCTCTATTGTGCGGAAGACCATGCTTTTATGGGGAATTATACCGATGAAAATTCCTCGCCTTCACATTTACTTACCTCTACCATTGCTGACGAACTGAAGATAACCACCAAAGGCAAAGGATTGGTATATGCCGTTTCCCCCTTTCGCGAAACTGCTATTTTCGCTGCGGGACATGCAGGAGATGGCGCTTTCTGGCTGAACAGCAGCACAGGAAAGTGGTGCGGAACGACGTACTACGGAGAGTTTCCCCTGTGGGTAAACCGGTACAATGAAAGAAATGCACTCGATTTTCGGATTGATAACATCGTTTGGTCGCCCCTTTTGCCTGAAAACAGATATACTTACTTAATCTCCGAATGGGGAAAAGATACGTTCAAATATAAGTTTGAAGGGACGAGGACGAACAAATACAAGCGATTCGTTACTTCTCCCCTTATTAACGACGAGGTAAATGCCCTGGCAGAAGAATTCATGAATAACAGTGCTATCGGTAAAGACGAAATACCCGATATGCTTTTGTTGACGTATTATGCGGGGCTTTACAACAACATGAATTCCCATGAATGTGCGTTGGAAATACAAGACGCTTATGTAAGGCTCGACAAAAGTATTGCCCGATTGATAGAACTTGTGGAGAAGAAATACGGGCTGCAAAACGTTATCTTCTTCATTACTTCCACCGGACACACAAAACCGGATGCTCCCGATTTGAATAAATACAGAATACCGACGGGGGAATTTCATCTAAACCGCTGCGCCGCTTTACTGAATATTTACCTGATGGCTACTTACGGTGAGGGGCAATATGTAGAAGCCTATTACAACCGGCAAATATACCTTAATCAAAAACTGATAGAAGATAAAAGGCTGGATTTGGCGGAAATACAAGATAGATGTGCCGACTTCCTGATACAATTCAGCGGAGTAAATAATGCTTATTCGGCACACAGGCTGTTGTCAGGTACTTGGGCGCCGGATACGGATAAGATAAAAAACAGTTTTAACCGTCGGCAATCCGGTGATTTATTGATTGATGTGCTTCCGGGTTGGATTGTTGCGAACGAGAATCCGATGCTGAGCAAAGTCGTCAGATACGCCCATGCACCGGCTCCCCTAATTTTTATGGGGGGAGGAATAAAACCCGATGTGATATATACGTCCGTAAGTGCCGACCATATAGCTCCCACGCTGGCGCATTTTATGAGGATACGCGCTCCCAATGCCTGCAAGGCAGTGTCGCTTGGGGATATGTGGTGAGGGAGATAGAAATAAGCAATTCTTAAATAAATAGTTAGAAACATGGGATTCAACGAAATTATAGGAAATATATTTGGAAACAAAGCAACCAGAGATATGAAAGAGGTTCAACCTTGGGTAGCGAAAGTGAAAGCTGCTTATCCGGAGGTTGCCCAACTTGACAACAATACTCTTCGTGCCAAAACCGGAGAACTGAAAAAATACATTCGCGATGCAGCCGGCAAAGAACGTGAAAGGATAGAAGAGCTGAAAGCAAGCATCGAACAAACCGAAATGGAAGACCGTGAAGAGATATTTACGGAAATAGACAAAACGGAGAAGAAGATACTTGATATTTATGAGAAAGTACTGGATGAAGTTCTCCCTGTAGCCTTTTCCATCGTAAAAGAAACGGCTAAACGCTTTACCGAAAATGAAGAAATAGTAGTTACCGCCACGGAGTTCGACCGTACATTGGCAGCAACTAAGGATTTTGTCCGTATTGAAGGCGATAATGCCATCTACCAAAACCACTGGATGGCAGGCGGTAATGAGATTGTGTGGAACATGATACATTACGATGTGCAGCTTTTCGGTGGCGTGGTGCTACACAAAGGAAAGATAGCCGAAATGGCGACGGGTGAAGGAAAAACGCTTGTCGCTACCCTGCCTGTATTCCTTAATGCGCTCACAGGAAACGGGGTGCATGTAGTAACCGTCAATGACTACCTCTCAAAGCGTGACTCGGAATGGATGGGACCGTTGTATCAATTTCATGGGTTGAGCGTGGACTGTATAGACAGGCATCAGCCAAACTCCGATGCTCGCCGGCAGGCTTATCTGGCAGATATTACATTCGGCACGAACAATGAATTTGGCTTTGATTACCTCCGCGATAATATGGCGATTAGCCCAAACGATTTGGTGCAACGGCAACACAACTACGCCATCGTTGACGAAGTAGACTCCGTATTGATTGACGATGCGCGTACACCACTTATTATATCAGGTCCTGTCCCAAAAGGAGACGATCAATTGTTTGAGGAGTTCCGTCCGTTAGTGGAAAAATTGGTGGAAGCACAAAGAGCATTGGCAACCAAATACCTAAGTGATGCCCGGAAATTGATTGCTTCGGACAATAAGAAAGACGTAGAAGAAGGATTCCTTGCTTTGTATCGCAGTCATAAGTCCCTTCCTAAGAACAAAGCGCTCATTAAATTTCTGAGTGAACAAGGGATTAAAGCCGGTATGCTGAAAACGGAAGAAATCTACATGGAGCAGAATAACAAACGTATGCACGAGGTAACCGAACCGCTATACTTTGTTATTGAAGAAAAGCTGAACAGCGTTGATTTAACGGACAGGGGCATTGATTTAATTACCGGTAAGTCCGAAGACCAAACCTTGTTTGTATTACCAGACATAGCTGCCGAACTATCGGCGCTCGAAGCCGATACAAGTCTAACCGAGGAACAGAAATTAGAAAAGAAAGATGCTTTTATGACCAACTATTCCATCAAATCCGAACGTGCGCATACCATCAGCCAATTACTGAAAGCATACACCATGTTCGAGAAAGATGATGAATACGTGGTGATTGACGGAAAAGTGAAGATTGTGGACGAACAAACGGGGCGTATCATGGAAGGACGTCGTTATTCGGAAGGTCTGCATCAGGCTATTGAAGCCAAAGAACAGGTGAAAGTGGAAGCAGCCACTCAAACATTCGCCACGATTACGTTGCAGAACTATTTCCGTATGTACCATAAATTGGCGGGTATGACCGGAACGGCTGAAACGGAAGCAGGAGAATTTTGGAATATCTATAAACTTGATGTGGTAGTTATTCCCACCAATCGCCTCATTGTCCGCAAAGATATGAACGACCGCGTATATAAAACAAAACGCGAAAAATACAAGGCTGTCATCGAAGAAATAGATCGTTTGGTCAATGACGGTCGCCCCGTATTAGTCGGAACTACTTCAGTAGAAATATCTGAGATGCTGAGCAAAATGTTGGCGATGCGTAAGATAGAACATAACGTACTCAATGCCAAATTGCACCAGAAAGAAGCGGAAATTGTAGCCAAAGCCGGTATGAAAGGCATTGTAACGATTGCTACCAACATGGCAGGTCGTGGTACGGACATTAAACTCAGTCCGGAAGTAGTGGCTGCGGGCGGTTTGGCTATCATCGGTACGGAACGCCACGAATCGCGCCGTGTCGACCGCCAGTTGCGTGGACGTGCTGGTCGTCAGGGAGATCCGGGCTCTTCGGTCTTTTTTATTTCGCTTGAAGACGATTTAATGCGCCTCTTCTCCTCCGAAAGAATAGCAGGCGTAATGGATAAGTTGGGTTTCAAAGAGGGAGAAATGATAGAACACACGATGATTTCAAACTCCATTGAACGCGCACAAAAGAAAGTAGAAGAAAACAACTTCGGCATTCGTAAACATCTGTTGGAATACGACGATGTGATGAACAAACAACGAACGGTAGTCTATACCAAACGTCGCCATGCCTTGATGGGTGAACGCATTGGAATGGATATAACCAATATGGTGTGGGATAGATGTGTCGCTCCTATTGAAAGCAACGACTATGAGGGTTGCAGGATGAGTTACTTGCAAACACTGGCAATGGAAGTGCCTTTTACTGAGAATGAATTTCGCGAAGAAAAGAAAGAAATTCTGGCGGAGAAATCCTTCAATCAAGCTGTGGCAAACTATAAACGCAAAACGGAGTATCTGGCACAAATCGCAAATCCTGTTATCAAGCAGATATACGAAAATCAGGGACACATGTATGAGAACATACTCATCCCCATTACTGACGGGAAACGGATGTACAATATTTCTTGTAATCTGAAAGCGGCTTATGAAAGCGAATGTAAATCCGTAGTACGTTCTTTTGAGAAATCAATTCTGCTGCACGTGATTGACGAGGCGTGGATGGAAAATCTTCGCGAATTAGACGAATTGAAACACGCTGTACGCAATGCCAGTTACGAACAAAAAGACCCGTTGCTGATTTACAAATTGGAATCGGTAAACTTGTTCGATACGTTGGTTAACAAGATAAACAATCAAACAATTTCCATACTGATGCGCGGTCAGATACCGGTACAAGATCCGAGTCAAGTGCGTCAAGCAGCCCCCGAAAAGCGGCAAGATATGAGTAAATACCGGGAAAACAGACAAAGTTTAAGTAATCCCGGACAAGGAGAGGCTGCTCAGCGTGATACGCGAGAAGTAAAGAGAGAACCTATTCGTGCGGAAAAAGTGGCAGGAAGAAATGATCCCTGCCCCTGTGGAAGTGGAAAGAAATACAAAAATTGTCACGGAAAGAATTAAGGAAACACCGCTTCCCCCCCTCTTTCTAAAAAGAGGATGGGAGTCCCCCTTACGGTAGCGCTTTTTATTCTATATTTAATCTAAGTCAGGTTGAAATATCCTACTCATATATGGTTATTATGTATCTTTCTTTTTTCTACGGAAACAATGATAAGCGCCGAAAAAGGAAAACCTGTTGCAGCTTTCGGTAAACATTCGGCGCCATTGGATTCGATATTAAAAAAGGTAATGAGTAATGCCCCATCTTATGAAAGAATAGTAAATAGCTACCAAGCCAACTTATACATAAAGGGTAAGATGAGTGTACAGAAAAAGAACCTGCTTTTTCGTTACCTTCCTTTCGCTTTCAAAATGCAGAAAAATGTACCCGAATATATTGTAGAAACATACAGCGACCTAAATTATACCGCTCCAAATATCTATAATCATCAAGTAAAAGCAAGTCTCGGCACCATTGACAGTAAAACAAAAGAATTGCGGGGAGAATTGCCGGAATATTTTCATATCAATATCTATTCATCTTCTTTGCTTCATAAAAAACTACTCTCACCTTTGGCTTCAAACGGTGAAAAGTATTATAAATACCAATTGGAGCAAATAACGGGAAATGCCACTAATCAAAATTATAAAATCACTTTCACTCCGAAGATTAACAGCTATCAATTGGTAAAGGGCTATATGATAGTAAGTGAAAAAACATGGAGTATCCGCGAAATACGTTTTGCCGGACAATCGGAATATCTTCATTTTGATAATTTAGTAAAAACAGGTGATGCCGGTAATGAAAATGAATTTCTGCCTGTATACAATGATTTGAAAGTTACCTATATCTTCTTGGGGAACATCCTAAAGGGTGAATACATTGCATCTTTGGATTATCGTTCCATAGAATTGCAAAAGGAAAAGAAACGGCAACGGCAAAAAAAGAATTATGATCTATCGGATACGTATATTATTCAACGCAATGCCGATTCCTTAAAAACGGATACCACCTCTTTCATATCTGTCAGACCGATAGAACTCACGAAAAGCGAACGTGCCTTGTATGCAAACTATTTTCTTCGAAGAGATACTGCACAGCACAATAAAAAATCTCCGACCGGAACGCAAATCTTCAGAGGGGAAATGAATAATTTGTTATTAAATAGTCATACGTTCAGCGTAGAGCGTGTTAGCGTAAATTTCTCCCCCCTTATTAATCCGGTATTATTCAGCTACAGTGGAACAGATGGAATTTCTTACAAGCAAAGATTGCGGTATAATCAATCCCTTTCCAACGGCGGAACGTTATCCGTGATTCCCCAAGTAGGGTACGCGCATAAAATTAAAGAATTGTATTGGTCTGTCAGTACAACTATGGATTATTTACCCCAAAAGCGAGCATCCATTCGTTTTGACATTGGCAATGGTAACCGGATATACGGAAGCGATATACTTGACGAGCTAAAGGAAATTCCCGATAGCGTTTTCGATTTTAATAAAATCCATTTGGATTATTTTCGAGATCTGTATCTTAAATGTTGGCATAGCATAGAAATAACCAACGGATTAAATTTGAATATTGGTTTCGCAGCTCATAGAAGGACAGCAGTTAACGCATCAGAATTTGTACCGGTTAAAAATTCCATAGAAAATTCTATTCCGACCTCTGATGATGAGATAACGGAAAAATTCAGGAATACGTATATCAGTATTGCCCCTCATGTAAAAGTGGAATGGACTCCCGGACAATATTATTATATGAAAGGCAATAGCAAAATAAACCTCCATTCCGATTATCCAACTTTCTCGGTAGATTGGGAGCGAGGGTTGAAAGGTATTCTTAACAGTACCGGAAAGTATGAGCGATGGGAAGTGGATATTCAGCATCACATTTCATTGGGATTACTGAATAATTTATATTACCGTGCAGGAGGGGGAACATTCAGTAATCAAGAGCAACTTTATTTTGTTGACTTTGTCAATTTCTCAAAAAGTAATCTCCCTGTCGGGTGGAACGACGACATTGGTGGTATATTTCAACTACTTGACAGGCGATGGTACAATTCTTCACGGCATTATGTCCGTGCCAATGTTACTTATGAAGCCCCGTTTCTACTCCTGTCTCGCTTGCGTAAGTTCACTCGCAACATACTAAACGAGCGTTTATATATGGGAATATTGAGCGTACCTCGTTTGAATCCTTACTGGGAAATTGGGTATGGTATCGGGACGCATGTTTTCGATGCCGGAGTATTTGTTAATAACATTAATGGTAAGTTTTCACAAATTGGTTTTAAAATTACATTTGAGTTGTTTAATCGTTAAAAATAAGTATGTTTGCAACCGTAATCGTAAAAGATACCTAACCACCTAACTAAAATTAGTATAAAGCTCTTGTTTATGTATTATCAAACTATAAGAAATTCGGATATGAGAAGTTGGAAGTTAGAAGCGTTTTTTATTGCTATTGGCTTAATTGTATTAGGTTTTTTGATTAAAACAGGGGTAACAAATAGAGATAAAGAACGAGTGATAAGTGTGCAAGGAGTTGCCGAAACGGTAATTACCGCTCAAAAAGTAATTTGGCCCCTACTATACAAGGAATCGGGTAATGATTTGAATTTTCTTCAATACACTGTTATTGCGAAGAACAAACTTATCATAGATTATTTGAAAGCAAACGGAGTAACTGATGACGAGCTTTACATTATCCCTATTGAATTGTCGGATACGCAGACAGATAAACAATTATCCAACCGTCCTTATCAACGCTACATCGCTACTTCCGTTATCATAGTTACCTCAATGGAGATAGAAAAAGTACATAAATTAATATCGGAGCAAAATTATTTTTGGAAGCAAAACGTTGCAGTAACTAATGACGATTCCAGATATAAAATAACTTACGAGTATGCAGATTTTAATTCAATCAAAACAGAACTGACGGAAGCAGCTATAGGAAATGCCCGTGAAACGGCTGATAAATTAACCAACAGTTTGAAATGTGAAGTGAAAGAACTTAAAAAAGCATCGCAAGGAGAGTTTATTTTCGTTGATAATGTGAATATACCCTATAAGAAGACGCTGCGGGAGGAAATAACAATAGATTTCTATTTGAAATAGTTTGTATATCGTTTAACAAGACTACACCCACACGAGGGCTATTCATTCTTTTTCTTCAATTCTGGAATCGCAAGCCTCGTGCCGGTGGTAACCATACCGGGGTTTTTGATTTTTGCCTTGTTGTGTTTCAAGATATACGGCCATAAATCTTTTGTTCCATAAAAGCGTAGGGCAACTTTCGTTAAAGTTTCTCCTTTTTTTATCAAATAGGTGGTTTTAGTTCCTGTAATAATATAGTTTACCGAGTCAGGGTGTACGGCGTCGGTATTATTAAGTATTCGCAAATCTTCTGCTGTAAGTTCTTGCCGTGAAATTGGTTGGGTTTTTTGGGTTTTTATTGGTGTAGCTGTTTTTATGCTATCGGCAGGAAGTGGATTTACGGTATCTATCGCCAAGGATTTGGACAACGGGGTTATTTGGGTTTTCGGAGGTATTGTTACTTTTGGTTTATTATCATTATTTGATACTGATGAGTATAGGATGATACCGCACAAAATTGCTGCTGTTATTCCAATAGCTGAATAAATATATACTTTCTTCTTATCTCCATCACTCCCATTATCTTTGTTCTTTTCATTTGGATCTGCAATGGACACAGATGGTTGCTCTTTGATTATAGTTGTTTCCGGAATATCGGTATCAGAAGGTATTATGTCTGTGTCTGAAAATTGTTCTACAACGATTGGGATATTACTACTTTCACCGAGATCATTCAATATAACGGTATCAAAATGGGCAAAAGGTTCATTGAGCAGTTTGCGCAAATCGGCATCCGGTACGAAAGTTATTTTACTGTGCCCTTGAATGGTGAACCGCTCACCCGTATTTACATTAACGCTTTCACGGGTATCCACCTTAATAATCTTAAAAGTACCGAAGCCCTTTAATTTTACAATCTCGTCTTTTTCCAAAGCATGCTCTATCAACAAAAATACCTCTTTTACGAAAGCAGCAGCATCTTTTTTATTTATGCTATGTTTTTGAGCTAAGGAGTCAATTATATCTTGTGTGTTTAATCTGTCTGTCATAGCAACTCTTTTAAGCCTATTTGAATTTTTCTTTCAATGATGTACTTGGTTTATAAGTCAGTACAAGTTTGGGAGGGGTGAGCATACGTTTTTTGGTAATGGGGTTGATGGATATCCTTTCTGCTTTCTCTTTTACTTCAAAACTGCCGAAATGCTGAATCGCTATGGCCTTTTCATTTTGCAGATGTTGGGTAATATCTGCAAAGAGGGATGCAACAAGTTCGGTAGTTTCCTGAATGGAATAACCTGACCTTTTTGATAATTCTAATATGTATTCTTTGTTATTCAAATTGTATGATCGTTTATCCAATGCCGACTCTTAATCCATTTGCCAAAAATACACTTTTATATGTATATTTCAGATAATCTTTGCAAAAAGGTCAAAATCATCGGCATCAATAATCTCTACTGGATAAAAATTGCCAATAGTCAAGTTATCCGAACGTTTTATTAATACTTCCGGATCTACTTCTGGAGAATCAAATTCCGTACGCCCAATATAATAATCTCCTTCAATGCGGTCTATGATAGCTTTCATTTGCTTCCCAACTTTTGCTGCATTCAATTCAAAGGAGATGTTTTGCTGGATTTTCATTAATTCATCCAAGCGCTTTTGCTTTATTTCCTGCGGAACAGAATTTGTATGATTATTGGCAGCGTACGTTCCTTCTTCTTCTGAATAAGCAAATGTCCCCATTCTGTCAAAGCGCATACAACGTACGAATTCTTTTAATTCTTCAAAATTCTCTTCCGTTTCACCGGGGTATCCTACCATAAAAGTAGTGCGCAAATGAATACCCGGAACTTCTTTACGGAATTGTTCTATTAAGTGATACGTTTCCTTTTTAGTAACGTGCCGTTGCATTCGTTCCAATATATCGTCGTTTATGTGTTGCAAAGCAATGTCCATATAGTTGCAAACATTATTCCGTTCGCGCATAACGCGGAGCAAACCGATAGGGAAGTGTGCCGGATAAGCGTAATGCAGTCGTATCCATTCCACTCCGGGAATATCGGAAATTTGTTCCGTCAATTCCGGCAACAATTGCTTCTTATATAAATCCAGCCCGTAATAAGTAAGTTCTTGCGCTATGATTTGGAATTCTTTTACTCCTTGCGAAACGAGGTATTTTACTTCGTCTAATATCTCTTCTTTGGGATGGGATACGTGGTGACCGGTAATAACAGGTATGGCGCAATAAGAACATTTCCTGTCGCAGCCTTCCGATATTTTCAAATAGGCATAATGTGAGGGAGTGGTTAGGGAGCGTTCAAAATTTAGATTCTCGTAATACATTCCGCCGAGATCTTGCAAAAGCTCTTTCCAATTGAATTTTCCATAGAATTTATCCACTTGCGGAATCTCTGTGGCTAATTCTTTCAAATAACGTTCCGAGAGACACCCCATTACAAAAAGATGCTTCAATCGTCTCTCTTCTTTAGCTTGAGCAAATTCGAGAATCACATTGATGGATTCCTCTTTGGCGTCACCAATAAAACCACACGTATTGATAATGGCTATCTCTCCTTTTGGATTATCGGAATCGTGGGTAACGGCGTATCCCAACTTTTCCAATTGCCGTATCAACATCTCCGAATCAACAAGGTTTTTAGAACAACCCAACGTAATTATGTCTATTGTTCCTCTCCTCATTCGTTGTCTCCAAAAAGAGAATCCACGAATTCTTTTTTGCGAAACAGTTGCAAATCTTCTATTCTTTCGCCTAAACCGATGTACTTGACAGGTATTTTGAATTGATCGGAAATACCGATGACGACTCCCCCTTTGGCTGTTCCGTCTAATTTAGTAACAGCAAGTGCAGTAACTTCTGTAGCCAATGTAAATTGTTTGGCTTGTTCAAAAGCGTTTTGCCCTATAGAGCCGTCGAGTACCAGCAATACTTCGTGCGGTGCATTGGGAATCACTTTCTTCATTACATTTTTTATCTTTGTCAACTCATTCATTAATCCGGCTTTGTTGTGTAAACGTCCGGCTGTATCAATGATAACTACATCGGTTTTATTAGTGACGGCGGAACTCAATGTGTCAAAAGCCACAGATGCGGGGTCGGCTCCCATTTTTTGTTTGACTATGGGTACTCCTACTCTTTCACCCCATATTGTCAATTGCTCTACGGCAGCTGCGCGAAACGTATCGGCTGCTCCAAGATATACCGATTTACCGGCTTTTTTGAATTGATAAGCGAGTTTGCCTATGGTGGTAGTTTTTCCCACACCATTAACACCTACTACCATAATGACATAGGGGGAGGTGGATAGAGGAGAAGTAAAGTCTTCCGCATCGGTCGAATTATTTTCCGTAAGCAATGCGGCTGTTTCTTCACGAAGGATAGCATTAAGCTCCTTTACATTCGTATATTTATCTTGTGAAACATGTTTCTCTATCCGTTCTATAATACTAAGCGTAGTAGCCACTCCCACATCTGAAGTAATAAGTATCTCTTCCAACTCATCAAGTACGTCATCATCTACTTTTGATTTTCCGGCAATGGCACGTGTTATTTTACCCAGAAAACTTTCTTTTGTCTTGGAAAGCCCTTTATCTAATGTTTCTTTCTTTTCCTTTGAGAAAAAATCTAATAACCCCATATCGTGTTTTTTGGGATACAAACTTATATAAAAAGTTTCGATTTATAAGCGTGGGCAATATAACTTTCAGGGCAACCGCATCAAAAATGGTTGCCTCGTTTGGTAAAAGAGCGCATAATTTGCGAGTATTTGAGCGGTTCAAAAACGGTTCAGATGTTAAGTGAAGAATATGGCGTGAGCAGAAATGCCATTAATCATATGGTAGGTCGCCACAAAAGTAAAATATCGCCTACTTTTGAAGCAAAACCAATTCTACCGGCAATGAGTCGAAAGAAAACCACCGAGATGCCACAGAAAAATTGCTTCAAGAGAACCAGGAACTGCGTCATCGCTTAGAACAAGCCCGCTGTTTTATTTGGCATGACATTTATTTATTTATTTTTAACAAATAAATAAGCAATATACAGCAAATAAAAAACCCTTTCACTGATTTTTAAGGGATCAATTTGAATTGGCAAAAGGGGGTCAGTTTAAATTGGCGAAGAGGGGGCTATTTAGAGTGGATTTTCCAATTAGCTCCACAGATAGTTTTGCCATCTATTGATACCTGTTTACTGCTGTCTTTCATAGAGTTCAAGTTCTTGCATAAATAGTGTAAGCATATCTATATCGACCCGACTTACAACTTCATGAAGCGATTCCTTGAGTACCTCTTTTCCATATTTGTTTTTAGTTCTTATATGCACACATTTGACAAGTTCCTCCCTTATCGTTATCCCCTGAATTATTTTCTTACCACTTTTACGCATAGCTTGAGAGCCTATGTTGGAGATGTAATTAGCCAAAAGAGAGGTTAAATTCTTTTTTTATGATAACTTTGTCATATTTCTCACGAATTTAAAAACTATTTTTGCTTTATGTTCAGCAGTGAAAACATTCTTTTAATCGGTTCCGTATTGCTTTTTATCAGTATTTGGGTAAGCAAAACTGGCTACCGGTTCGGGGTTCCCGCTTTATTGCTGTTTCTTGTGGTTGGTATGCTTTTTGGAAGCGACGGCTTGGGATTGCAATTTGACAACGCAGGGCAAACACAATTTATCGGTATGGTGGCGCTAAGCGTCATTCTGTTTTCGGGAGGTATGGATACAAAGTTCTCGGAAATCCGACCCATATTGGCTCCCGGTATCTTATTGTCCACAGTGGGCGTATTGTTGATAGCGGCATTTACGGGAGTTTTCATTTGGTTTATTACTACAGGTACAAATATTACCACTATTTATTTGCCGTTGAGCATTTCTTTACTATTAGCTTCCACTATGTCGTCCACCGATTCTGCTTCGGTTTTTTCTATTCTTCGTTCCCAGAAAATAAATCTAAAGCACAATTTACGTCCCATGCTTGAGCTAGAAAGTGGAAGTAACGACCCGATGGCTTATATGCTTACGATTATATTGATTCAATTTATACAATCGTCCGGCATGAATGCGGAAAACATTCTTTTGTCTTTCGTCATTCAATTTGTGGTAGGCATTAGCGCGGGTTATTTATTGGGAAAGCTGGCTATTTTTGTACTCAATAAACTGAATATAGATAACCAATCACTATACGCCATTCTCTTATTGTCGCTCATATTTTTCACTTTCGCCATAACGGACAGGTTAAAAGGAAACGGTTATTTGGCAGTTTATATCGCAGGAATAATGGTAGGCAACAACAAAATTCCCAACCGGAGAGATACTTCCACCTTTATGGACGGTTTGACTTGGCTTTTCCAAATCATAATGTTCCTCTCACTCGGTTTGCTTGTCAATCCGATAGAGCTTTTGGAAATAGCTCCTATAGCTCTTCTTATCGGTGTGTTTATGATTATTTTCGGTCGCCCGTTAAGTGTATTTCTTTGTCTGCTTCCTTTCCGTAAGATAACTTTGCGATCCCGTCTATTCGTATCATGGGTAGGATTACGCGGAGCAGTGCCGATTATTTTTGCTACTTATCCTGTGGTAAAAGGTATTGAGGGATCTAACATTATATTCAACATTGTATTTTTTATTACCATTCTTTCGCTTGTAATACAAGGTTCAACGGTGTCTTTTATGGCTCAAAAATTCAACCTTTCCCTTCCTTTTGAAAAGAAAGGAAACGATTTTGGGGTTGAGCTTCCTGAAGAAATAGACAGCAAACTTTCTGATATGACCGTTACCCACGAAATGTTAGAGAAAGCAGATACGCTAAAGGATATGAATTTGCCTAAAGGCACACTTGTTATGATAGTGAAAAGAAAGAGTAGGTTTCTTGTTCCCAACGGTACGTTGAAATTGCACGCGGGAGATAAACTACTACTTATTTCAGAAAAAAAGGAATAAGATGAAGAGTGAAGAATAGACTATTGCCTGAATTCTTCACTCTTTATTTTTCATTCATTAAAGTATTTCGGCTAACTTATCCCGAAGTCCTTCCCCGCGCAATCCCCTTGCAAGGATAATACCGTATTTGTCTATGAGCACTGTGTGAGGGATACTACGAACGCCATACAATCTACCTCCTTCGCAATCCCAATATTTCAAATCGGACATTTGAGGCCAAGTAATGCCTAATTGTTCAATACCGTTTTTCCATGCTTCACTGTTTCTGTCAAGCGAAACTCCCACTATCTCAAAACCTTGGTTCCGGTATTTCTTATACGTATCTATTAGAGCAGGCATTTCAACACGGCAAGGACCGCACCAGCTTGCCCAGAAATCAACAAGAACAATTTTTCCTTTACCGGCATAATCCGATAACTTAATTGGTTTCCCGTCGGGAGTTTCCATCGCAAAATCCACAAATTTTTGACCTATTTCGGTTGTTCTAAGCGTTTGCGCAAATTCAGACATCGCAGTAATGTTTGGATTTTCCCGAAAAATTTCCGGTACTTTCTCCAATAAAGAAACCAACTCAAGATATTCGGTATAATAATAACTATACGAGCTGAGTAATTGTACACCTACGACATTTGTGATGTTCTTTTCTATTCCGCTCTTAATCGTAGCAATCATCTCGTTTTCCAACGCATCCATTTCTCTGCTTTTTTCGGCTATCTGTTCGTCGGTAAATGTAGAATTGCTCGCAGATTGATATATGGCCATTTGCCGGTTTTCGATAAGAGCCACATTATCATTGAATAATTGGTAGGCATCATTAGCCTGCGTACCGGTAATAGAAATATTTCCCCCTTCTGTCCTTTTCACGTCAATATTCCCATTTTCAAGGAAAAAACTTGCATTTGTTTGCTTCCCATCAATGGCAAACGACAAATACCGGGCTACGACTGAATCTTGCACCCCTTTAAATGTAAACCGGCCGTTCTTAATTACGGCAGAATCCAATTGCTCAAACTGTCTGTTGACACGGTTTTGGAGGTATGCCACTTCCCCGTCGGCAGTTCCTTCTACTGTTCCACTTATCGTGTAACCGTTATTCCCGGCATTGCAGGATGTTAATGCAAAAATGGTTGAGACCACAATTATAAAACTAAACTTATTCATGTTCTTATTCTATTAAGAAATTAATCAATATATTGTTTCGTTCAAGGACTATGCTTCTTACGTTTAGCAATACCCTTTACTGTTGTTGTACTTTGTATGATATAAAAAACCCTCTTCAGCAAAGTAAGTTTGAAGAGGATTTATATTCTTTATAGTATAAAGAAGCAGTCTATCAACTCCTTATTCGGCGACTACCGCCGGTTCTACAGCGGCAGGAGCTTCTTGCACTTCAGTTTCTATGGAAACTTTAGCTGTTTTTTCGGCTACTTTCCTTTCTGCAAGTGCTTTAGCTTTCTCTTCATTTATTTTCTTTTCCGCATCAAGGCGTATCTTTTCTGTATTTTTCTTTGTCTCTTCCTGCTTTGCTTTCAGAGTTTCAAGCCCTGATTGCTTATCCTTTTTCCATGCTTCAAATCTTGCTTCCGCTTCTTCTTCGCTAAAAGCGCTTTTAGCAACTCCGCCAAGGAGATGCTTTTTCATGTAAACTCCCTCACGAGAAAGGATATTACGAACTGTATCTGTCGGTTGTGCACCGACTAACACCCATCTGAGAGCTCTTTCAAAATTCAAATCTACCGTAGCCGGATTGGTGTTAGGATTGTATGTACCAATCTTCTCTGTAAATTTACCATCACGTGGTGCTCTGCTGTCTGCAATTACAATTGAATAAAACGCATAACCTTTACGTCCGCGTCTTTGCAATCTGATTTTAGTTGCCATTCTTTTAAATAAATGTATTAAATTAATGATTTGAATTGTATGCCGTTATCTCGTAACAGCGCGGCAAATATAAGGCTTTAAAGTTAACTGACAAATCTTTCTTTACGATATTTTTGAAGGATTAATACTTTCATTAACATCCTCCTACCCTACCATTCAAGATAACTTCATTCAAGATTCCACATTGTTTCTGTATCTTGTGGGAGTTTGGTTGTATTTTGCAAAGAAGCATTTTTCGTAATCTTCCAAGTCTTTAAATCCGAGGGCAAAGGCTATTTCCGGCAGACTCATATCCGTAGTTTTCAGTAATTCTGCAGATTTATTTAAGCGAGCTTCCTTTATTAATTCAATGGGAGCAAATCCGGTTAAGCCTTTTAGTTTTTTGAAAAATGCTAAACGGTTTAATTGTGTATCTGGAATAATCCCATCCAAGTTAAAATTGTTGTTACTCAAATTCTTGTCTATTATCCGAACGAGCTTCTCAAGTAGCTGTACATCCCTCTTCGTCAAATATCGTTTGTAGCTGTCTAGTTTTTCTATGTCTGCCAAGTTCCATACCCGTTCCCTGAATTGTTGGCGTTTCTTTATCAAATGTTCCAATTGAGAAATAAGATATTCTTTTTCTATCGGACCGGTAATATATGCACTGACTCCCATATTAAGGAATTTGATTCTACTGTCGTCGTTGTCTTCTTCGACTGCTAAAATAACTACCGGAATATGACTGATTCGGAAATCTTTCCGAATCAGTTTCAATATCTCCATACTACTTGCTTTGGAGAGTATTTGGTCAATAATTACAATATCCGGATGATATTGATTTATCTTTTTCACACCTTCTTCAACATTTGCAATAATACCAACATGGTATTTGCCTTCTAATTGCCAACTGAACAAGTCTGCCAAATCTTTATTATCTTCTATTAACAATACGACAGGGTATGTATCTTCAAAAAAGTCGCCGATGTGTTCCTCTTGCCCTTGAGCATTTTTCTTTTTGAATATTCTGTTTTTCTCTGCTGATTGCAACGAATCTTCTTTTGTTTTAGGTTGCTTCTGTTGTCTGTTTTCCTGTAGGGGTGGGAAGATTCTTTCCAATTCATTATCATCGTCTTCCACATCAATGAAGTTTATTTCCGAGAAATTATAATGCTTTTTATCGGACAACAATTCTATTGTGAAAACAATACCATGATCTTCATTACTTTCTACAATGATTGAGCCATGATGTAAATTAATCAGTTCTTCGGAAAGCGTAAACCCAATTCCCTTACCCTGAGAATAAGGATTCCATGAATGGTCATCTTGCGGAGAATCTCTCAAGATTTTAGGAAGAGCGTTTTCCGGTATGCCGTCACCTTCTATTTTAATATAACATTTCTTTCCATCATCAGAAATACCTGTGCTAACCGTGATGCTTTGTCCGGATGGGGTAAATTTAAAAGCATTGGAAACGATATTCCGAATCACAAGGCTCAATTTCTCTTTATCTGCCCAAAGTGTAATAACTTCGTTCGTCAATTGGAAAGAATAAGCTACTTCGCTCTCTTCAGATAATGTTCTGAATTCTTTGTAGAAGGATTCCATCATTCTATTAAGATTTATCTGAGAGATGTTTAAGCGTATTTTGTCATGTTGTACTTTTCTGAAATCCAGAATTTGATTCAGCAGTTGCAGCATCTGGTTTGTGTTTTTCTCCATCAGCCCAATGTATTTTCTACCTTTTGGCGAGAGGTTTTTCTCCTCTTTCAATTCTTGAATGGGGCTTTTTATAAGCGTAAGCGGTATGCGCATTTCGTGGGAAATGTAAGTGAAGAATTTTATCTTCAGTTCGGACAGTCGCCGTTTGATATAAGCCTCGTTCCGGGCTTTTATCAGCATCATTACTGACTTTGAGATTATCGCCAAGATGCCGATTATTATTACTATATATAAAGCGTAAGCACACCAGCTCGACTTCCACGACGGAAGAATATGAATGGTTAGCGTGCTGTCGGAAAACGATTCGGAATTGGCTTCATCAATGCTCCGAACGCGAAACTTATATTTCCCGGGGGATACGCCTGTGTATGAAGCTATCCGGTTATTACTATTGAAATGCCATTCTTTTTCGTATCCTTCCAAAATGTATTCGTACGATATGCCACCCCGGTTACTGTAATCGAGCGCCATGAATTCAATGGTAAACGTTGACCGGTCGTGTTCCACTTCCACCTCACCGGCATACTTGATTGGCGTATCCGTTGGCAGGTTTTCTTTACCGTTTACCCTGAAATCAAGGATATGGGTCTTGCAATTATACTTGCGTGTTTCCAATTTATCAGGCGAAAATGCAAGGATACCCTCTTTGCATCCCAACCAAAATTCATTCTTTGAGGATAGTAAATCAGGGTTTTCCCCCACTGTTGTTATACCCGGAAAGCCGTCGAACTTGTCATAGTTATGGAAGCGTTCCGTTTGTTTGTCGAAACACGAAATACCGGTTTCGGTAACAAGCCATAAATTCCTGCTATCATCTTCCGCAATGGATAGTATTATGTCGTTTTTTAAACCATCATGTGTACCGTAGGATTTGAATACCAGCTTTTGCGTTTCTCCATCATAACCGGTTAATTCGCTCAATCCACCTCCGAATAGACTTACCCATATCCGGGAATCGGCATCTTTATAAAGCATACCGATATTATCATTGCAAATGGGAGAAGCAGAAGTTTGGTCGTGATACGTTTCAAAAACAATGTTTTCGGGTTCATCAAAGTTAACCTCAAACGACATTAAACCATCCGTAGTAGCCACCCATATCCGCCCGCCCGCGCTTTCCACCATTCCACGGACTTCCGTATAAGAGCTGTAAGAGAGGGGATATTGTTTGAATCCGTTATATTTATGTTTGAAGGAAACTTTATCGGTTTCCTGCAACAGATTTAACCCGCCGTCCGACAGCCCCACCCAAATACGGTCTTTACTGTCTTGGAATGTAAAACGCACATTGTTGCCGGTAAGCGAGGAAAGCACTTCGGGATTATTCGTGTAGCGTACAAAATGGAAACCATAAGGGGCTTGAACATTGGGTATTGCCTTAATCACCCCTTCTCCTTTTGTGGAAAACCAAAGATTGCCTTTGTTGTCTTCCATGATATGACACACATTGCTTATTACCGGACGAGGGAGGGGCATAAGAACCTCCTTCAACTGCCCGCTTTTATCTATAAAATATAGATTTCGCTGTGTGCCAATCCATATATCTCCGTTTTGCGCCCGAAACAGCACGTCAATGCTTGGATTTAAAACTTCTTTCTCCGTATAAAGCGCTGCTCTCTTGAATGTTTGCAAACCAAATAGGCGGAATTGCTTGGGTAGGAAATTGACGCAATAGATTCCCTGCGAGGACGAAAGCCAAAGCAATCCATCATCATTAAGTTCTTGACTGAAAAAGAGCGGAGGCTGAAGAGTAGCCGGAAAGGATGCCTCTTGAGTCAAACGGGTCATAGACAGGGATTCACGCTCGAATACCAACATTTCACCCGCGGGGGTCAGGATAAACAGCCCTTGCTCGCCGGCATCCTGCATTTGCATATCGGTAACACGCCTCCCTCCTTGCGAAACGGGAAAGCGCTTTTCTATTTTGCTCTGTGGGTCATAATAGAGTAATGTGGCATCACTTTCCTTGAGCCAGATTTTATCATATTTATCAACGAAAGCATCGGCTATTGGTCCACTGAGGTTTAGAAGATGTCTTTGCAGTTGGTCGCTCTTCACATTATATTCATACATTTCCCCCCTTCCGGTATATATGTACACCGTTTCGTTATCATTGCCCACAAGCAGGGTTTGAATGGCATCGTTGATGCCCGGCAATGGGTATTCATCCACCTTGCCCGTCTGGGGGATTATGTGATAAATCGTGCCGGCATTGTCATTCACCCATAACAGGTTGCAGGTAATAGAGAGGGTGGTTAAATCGTACAGGAACTGCGCCTCCGCCGGCTTTTCGTCCGTGCCGCAAGCACGTAACAGTTTTTTGTCTGCAGTTAAGAGGAGTATTTCCCCATCGGGAGTTTTTTGTATCTTGATTACTTTTGTGCTTTCCGTGTGTTTCTCTGTTTCGCTACATAAAAGATGAAAGCGTTCTTTCTTCCTGTCAAATACGTATGCTTTCCTGTCGGCTGTTTGCATCCAAAGGAATTCGTTCTTGTCTTCTGCTATGGTTAATATCTGCCGGGGCGGGTTTTCCGAATAGAAAGCCCCGTCATGATTGTTGTACACTTTAAAGTTTATGCCGTCAAAAGAGCACAACCCGTACAGCGTTCCAAACCACATAAACCCGTCGCTGTCTTTCAAGGAACAATAAACAGTATTGCCCGGCAACCCTTTGTCGACCGTATAATGTTCCACTGTTAGGGGGGGGATGGCATGGGCAGGCAAGAAAACAAACAGCAGCAGTAATATGGGGTATAATCGTTGTGGCTTCATTCGTGTATTTGTAAAAACGTTTCAAAGGTAGAAAAAATAAATATGTGGTAGAATATTTGAACATTCCTTGTGTTGAATTTTTTAACCGGTGAGGGAGGAAGGGAAAAATAGCAAGTGTTAAACCTTCGGCAACCCCCGTTATTAGTTGAAAGTTGAAGGTTGAAAGTTGAAAGTGAAAAAGTAGGAGGACTTTCTGCGCCTTATTGTCAGATTTCCCTGCGGCAGGTAGCTACTTTCCGGTTACCGTGTCATATTTTTGGGAGCAGCTGGGGGATTTCCGGGAGGACGAACGAGGCTTGGAATTACACAGTGGTGTAACTCCGATTACACAGTGGTGTAATTCCAATTACACCGCGTTGTGATTCCGATTACACAGTGGTGTAATTCCGGTTACACAGTGGTGTAATTTCGCCGACCGCGGACGTTCGTCCGATTCTTGGGCTTCACGGTAAATTTGTTTGTGTAGATTTTTGGACAGGCGCTGTGGGGATATTTCAAAACACAGAGGTGCGGAGACACAGCGGAAAAGGGCGTGGTCTTGAATTAATTATTCTATTCCGTGAGCTACTGCCGAAGGGGCTATCTTTTTAATCAATCCTTGAAGAACGTTTCCCGGACCGCACTCTGTAAAATCATCGGCGCCGTCGGCTACCATGTTCTTCACCGTTTGTGTCCAACGAACGGAAGCGGTAAGCTGCAATGCCAGATTCTTTTTAATTTCTGCCGGATCGGTATGCGGAAGTGCATCCACGTTTTGATAAACGGGGCACTTCGGTGGGAGAATTTCCGTAGCGTGGATGGCTGCCTCCAATTCTATTTTGGCCGGTTCCATTAATGGAGAGTGGAAAGCGCCGCCCACTTTCAACGGAAGGGCGCGCTTTGCTCCCGCTGCTTTCATTAGTTCACACGCTTTATTAACGGCTGCTTCCGACCCTGAGATAACTATCTGCCCCGGAGAGTTGTAATTGGCGGGTACACACGCCCCGACGGTTATGGATGCGCAGATTTCTTCCACCTTCTCATCCGGTAAGCCAATAATGGCAGCCATCGCAGAAGGAGTGGCTTCACACGCTTTTTGCATGGCTGCGGCACGGGCGTAAACAAGCTTCAAACCGTCTTCAAACGAAAGAGCGCCGGCAGCGACCAATGCCGAAAACTCTCCCAATGAGTGCCCTGCCGTCATCTCAGGCTGAAAGCCTTCACCCATAGAAAGGGCTGAAATAATCGAATGCAGAAATACAGCCGGTTGCGTTACCTTTGTTTGCCGCAAATCTTCGTCCGTTCCTTCAAACATAATATCCGTAATGCGATAGGCTAAGATATCGTTTGCTCTTTCAAACAGCGCTTTTGCCATACCGGAGCTTTCATAGAGGTCTTTACCCATACCGGTGAACTGCGCTCCTTGACCGGGAAATACAAATGCTTTCATTCTATTCTTAATTTAAAAAACACGCGGCAAAGGTAAGTTATTATTGAATTTTATCAATCTTATTTGCCTATATTTGCCATCTTCGCACAGTCAATAAAAAAACAGAAGGCAAAACGTATGGAGACCAAACCACTAATACTCGTATCGAACGACGACGGGATAACAGCTAAAGGCATTAACGAACTCATAAAGTATATTCGCCCGTTGGGGGAAATTGTAGTTGTAGCTCCCGACTCTGCCCGGTCAGGAAGCGGATGCGCACTGTCGGTAACGCTGCCGGTGCATTACCAATTGGTTCATCAAGAGCCGGGGCTGACCACGTATCAGTGTACAGGTACTCCCTCCGATTGCATTAAGCTGGCGCGAAACGTGATATTGACCCGCAAACCCGATTTGGTGATAGGCGGAATTAATCATGGCGATAATTCGGCAACCAACACACATTACTCCGGCACAATGGGCATCGCCATTGAAGGGTGCTTAAACAGAATACCTTCAATCGGTTTCTCTTTGTGCAATCATCTGCACGATGCAGACTTTGAACCGACACGCGAATACATTCAAAAGATAGTCCGAAAGGTGCTCGAAAAGGGACTGCCTCCGTTAGTTTGCCTGAACGTAAACTTTCCCGATACGAAAGAGATAAAAGGAATAAAGGTCTGCTCGCAGACAGATGGGTATTGGGAGCAGGAATGGGATGCCTGTACATGCCATCCGGGTTATTATTGGCTATCGGGAATGTTTGTCAACTCCCAGCCGGATAACGAAAAGAACGATCGTTGGGCGCTCAATCAAGGTTACGCAGCCATCACCCCGACAAAAGTAGATATTACCGCCTACGAATTTATGGATGAGTTGAGGAATATGTTATGTGACTAATCATGAAATATTACCTGATTGCCGGTGAGGCTTCGGGCGACCTGCACGCCTCCCGCCTGATGGCTGCCTTGAAGGAGGCGGACGTTAGGGCTGAGTTCCGTTTCTTTGGCGGAGACTTAATGGCAGCCGTTGGCGGAGTGCAGGTAAAGCATTACAAAGACTTGGCATACATGGGTTTCATTCCCGTATTGTTACACCTGCGCACTATTTTTGCCAGTATGAGACGGTGCAAAGAAGACATTGCAAACTGGAAGCCCGATGTGGTTATTCCGGTTGATTATCCGGGATTCAACCTGAGCATAGCCAAGTTTGTGCGAGCAAAAACAAACATTCCCGTTTATTACTACATCTCCCCTAAAATCTGGGCATGGAAGGAGTATCGCATCAAAAGCATAAAGCGGGATGTGAACGAACTGTTCTCCATTCTTCCCTTTGAAGTAGCATTCTATAACAAGCACCGGTATCCGGTACATTACGTGGGGAACCCCACTGTGGACGAGGTTATGGAATTTAACGCAGCACCCAGCTTTACAAAGGAGAACGAATGGGGCAATAAACCGGTTATCGCCTTGTTAGCCGGCAGTCGCAAGCAAGAGATTAAGGACAATTTACCGGATATGCTGAAGGCGGCATCTGGCTTTTCGGACTACCAATTGGTATTGGCGGGCGCTCCCGGCATAGCTTGCGAATATTACAACCGCTATGCAGGCAACGCCGACGTAAAGATTCTTTTCGGACAGACGTTCCGTTTGCTGCAACAAGCTAAGGCAGCTCTTGTTACTTCGGGTACGGCAACTTTGGAAACGGCTTTGTTTCGTGTGCCTCAAGTGGTTTGTTACCATACGCCCGCCGGTAAGATTGTCTCTTTTTTGAAGAAACGGATATTGAATGTCCGGTACATTTCATTGGTGAATTTGATAGCCGGACGGGAAGTAGTAAAAGAGCTGGTCGCTTCCGCAATGACTACGGAAAACATACGGCAAGAGCTGGATATGTTGTTGCATGACAATGCTTACCGTCAAGAAATGCTGAATGGGTACGAAAATATGGCTGGGCAATTAGGACAAGCCGGTGCGCCCTACCGGGCGGCACACATCATGGTGAATTTACTTGAAAGAAGCAGAAGCGGTGAAGTAATCACAACTTCCCCCAAATAAAACCTCCTACCCCTGCCGCCACAATAATCCAAATGGGAGAGATGCCCAATAGCCAAATAAGCAAAGCCGCCACCACGGGAATCCAGATAGTGTACTTGCTTATCTTCGCTGACTTAGCCATGCTGAAAGTAGGAGCGGCAATCAGCGCCGCCACTGCCGGACGAATGCCTTTGAATATTCGTTCCACCGTTGCATTGTCCTTAAAGTTATGGAAAAACATGGCTATCGCCAGGATAATAATGAAGGAAGGCAATACCCCTCCCAGCACAGAGGCGATACACCCCTGTATCCCGCGCAACTTGTATCCGGTAAAGATGGCAATATTCACCGCCAGCACACCCGGAGCAGATTGCGCCGCAGCAAGTAAATCCAGGAAATCTTCTTTCGACATCCATTGCCGTTTGGTTACAATCTCATTCTCTATCACCGGAACCATCGCATAGCCGCCACCAATGGTAAAAGCGCCTACTTTGAAAAAGATAACGAATAACTTCAGGTAACTATTCATCCGTTCAACGATTCTTTATATTTACTGGGACTTACGTTAAAATGCTTCTTAAAGACTTCGCGGAAGTATTTGGCATCATTGAAGCCGGTCATTTCGGCTATTTCGGTTACGTTATGACTGCCTTCCTTGAGCAGTTGGGCAGCCTTGTTCAAACGAATTATGCGCACATAGTCCGCCGGTGCATGGTCGGTCAATGCTTTTATCTTGTTGTAGAAGCTCGTGCGACTCATGTTCAGCATGGCGCAAAGCACATCTACATTAAACATCGGATCGTCCATCTTGTTCTCTATGTGCTTCTTCACATCGGTGATGAACTTCCAATCAATGTTGTTGGAATAATCAATAAAGTTATTTTCATCGCCTTCATCAATTATCGCATCGGGATTGCTGTATTTCCTGCGCAGTATGGCGCGATTCACCAGCAGGTTGGCTATTGTAGCCTTTAAGATACCGATATTGAAAGGCTTTACGATATATTCATCCGCACCGTTTTTCAATCCTTCGAGGATGCTCTTTTCATTGGTTAATGCCGTGAGCAGTATAATAGGTATGTGAGATGTTTCGATGTCATTCTTCAATATGGAGCACAACTCGTCGCCCTGCATTTCGGGCATCATAATATCCGAGATAATCAAATCGGGACTATAGCCTTTGACCACGCCCATGGCTTCCCTGCCGTTGACGCAAGTCTGGACTTTGTATTCGGACGATAGCGTTTGCCGTAAGTAATCACGCAATTCATCATTGTCTTCCACTATTAAGAGTCGTTGTGCCGAGGCGGTTTGCTGCTCTTTCATTGCATCGTAAAGCGGCAAATCACGGTTGTTATCAGTATCCAGAATGATTGTGGGATTTCCCGTAAGCGATACCTTCTTGGCATTTACCAGATGTTCGCTTCCCTTGGGGAATGTAACTTTAATGGTACATCCCTTGTTCTCTATACTTTGCAAATGTATCTTTCCCTTGTGCAGATTAACCAGCTTCCATACCAGAATCAGCCCGATACCGCTTCCCGAAACTTTTGAATTGATGGCATTGCTGCCCCTGAAGTGCATCTTAAACAGTTTCTTTTGCTCACTCGACGGAATACCGATACCCGTATCCTTTACCTCTATGCTCCATGTATCATTCGCTTCGGAGAGGGAGATGTTCACCTTTCCGTTTTCGGGAGTATATTTCAGTGCGTTCGATATGATATTCCTCAGGATAGAATCCATCTTTTCCTTGTCAAACCACGTATTCAGGTATTGAAAGTCGCTTTTGCAGGTAAACTCAATATGCCGGGCTTCGGCATACGCACGAAACGATGCCGCAAGTTCCTCTACAAACGCATTTACCTCATGCTCGGAGATATAAAGTTCGGACGAATACAAATCGGCTTTCTCAAAGTTTATCAGATTGGTAGTCAGGCGAAGCAGCAGGTTCACGTTACGCAAAGCCGTATTTACGTTGGATTGCCCTACGGGCGACATATTTTCCGTCTCACAGACTTCTTCCAAAGGAGCTTTTATCAACGTCAAAGGGGTACGAATATCATGAGCAGTGTTTATGAAGAAGTTTATTTTCTCTTCGGAAACTTTCTTTTGCTTATTCAACAAAAGAATATGAAGCGCGATACCGGAAATGGTAAAAAGGATAGCAACATAAATCAGTATTGCCCAACCGCTTTTCCAAAAAGGAACATCAATAATGATATTTACACTGCGTTCTTTGATTATGGTGCGTCCGTCTTCATTGGAGATAGCACGGACATGCAGCGTATACCTCCCCGAATTCAGGTTGGTAAATTGGATAAGACTTTCGTTCCCCGGTTTGCTCCATTTATTGTAAAAGCCCTCCAACATCCACGAATATACCACGTTCGAGGGATAATCATAGTTAATCGTTGATACTTCCAGTGAAAAGATGTCTTGATTGTGGTTCAGGTGTACGGTTTCCGTCTCGTTGATGTCTTTTTCCAGCGGCGATTCCGGTTCCCCCGGCACTACGGTGTCATAAAACACCTTGAAGTTGCTAAATATCAGTTCGGTGGCATAGTTCTGGGGTAGTTCCATCGTTTTATCAAACTCCACAGCCCCGTTCACACTCCCGAAGATAAAGGTCTTGTTTTGGAACAGTACGCCGGAGTTGGCATTAAAGTGGGTGGTTATCAATCCCCGTTCTTTTGTCCAATTACTGAAACGGTTTTCATCCGTATGGAACCTGCTCAGCCCGTTTTCCGTACTGAACATGATGTTTGCGTCTCCATCGGAGAGTATTGTATAGATTCTATTGGATATTATGGAACTGTTATCCCTGTTATAGCAGGCAAACGTATCTTTCTTTGAATCGTAGATAATCAATCCCGCCCCGTTGGTACCGATAAACAGCCTGCCGTCGCCCATCGGGTGTATGGTATTGATGTAAACCGATTCCGATTCGCCGGACAATTTGATGTGCTTCACTGCCCCCGATTCCTTATCCAGCAAGTGCAGTCCGGTAGAGTTGCCCACCCATATCGACCTCTCGTCATTTTCCACAATGGAGGTGATGAGGTTTATGGAATCATACACGCGTACGTCCTTGTTCTTCAAGTCCAGCCGCTTCAGGTTATGGTAGCCGCCTATCCAGATATAGCCGCGTGCGCCTTTGATGATGGCGCTTACGTATTTGTTGAACCTGTTGTTCTTGCTGGGGGAGTAAGTGCTGTTCAGTATTTTAATGGATTGGTCTTTCTTGTTTATTTCATAAAGGGAGGCATTATGCCCTCCCGCCCAGATAATTCCGGGGGAGATTTCGCACAAGGTGGTGAATATATGGTTCATGTTCTCTTTCGGAGGATTGAAGGTGCTCAGGAAGGATTTCCACGTATCGGCTTCCGTCCGGTACAGGCTCACCCCGTTCTGGGTGCCGAACCACAAGTCGCCGTCGCTATCCTCGATAACGGTGTTCACATGGTCGTTTATCAGGGATTGTTTGTTTTTGATGTAGTGCCTTATCCATTTGTATGGCACGTAGCGCTCATCCCTGATAGTAACCCCGATAGGGTCGTTAGCCATCCAGATTCGCCTTCTGCTATCAATGTAGATATCATTGATTTTGTTTCCGTTCATCAAATTGTTCTGGTTGTAATCCGTTACGATGTACGGCTCCGTTTTGCGGGTCACGGCGTTTATCTTGTAGATGCCCGCTCCATCGGTAGCTATCAGTATATCGTTTTTCTCAAACAACTTGATACGATTCACGCTCACATCCGCGAAGTCCGTTTCCGGCCGGCTGTATTTATCCTCCTCCACGTTGTACACATGGATGCCCTCCTGAAATGTGCCAACGAACAATTGCTGGGTCGTCTTGTGATAATACATCTCTTCCACCTGCTTGGAAAACTCATCCAGCCCTTTGAGGGGGATAATTTCCAATCCGTTAGCTTTCAGCTCCGCATACCTCACCCCATCCTCCGTTCCGATAAAGAAATGCACGGAATCCTGCTGCGCCACGCAAGTTATAGGCTGCCCCAGCACATTCACCATCCCTGCGGCTTCCTTCTTCTCATTATTATATATGGAATACAGGTATATCTTATCCTTGCCGCACAGCCATACATTCTGGTTTTGGTCAATGAAACTATAGCTTATGGCAGCCGGTATCCGGCATTGAAACTGGAACCTGTCCGTCAGTTCATCGTACCGGAACACTACCCCGTTTTTCCCAGTCTCCCATACCTCACCTTCCCTGTCCAGGTACAACCAGCCAAGGCTCTGATAATTATCCAGCTTCCGCCCGTTCTCCGTCAGTTTATAATGCCTGAACTCCGCCCCGTTATACCTGTCGATGCCCTCAAGAGTAAGAAACCACATATACTTCCTTTTGTCCTTCTCGATATAAAACACCCGCCGGTCGCTCAGCCCATCTTCCACTCCGATATATTTGTACATTTGCGCACTTACCGGGAGGGAACACAGCAAAATCAGGAGTATCAATACTCGCTTCATAGTGAAATAGAATAGCTTGTGTATGAATCAACAAAGCTAAGAAATTTTTATAGATAAAGCAAACCAAGAAATAATATGAAACGTTTATTAAACTTAGCGGGGGGGGAAGTTGGGCTATCCGGGTGCAGTTACCAACACAGCAACGCTCCGTTATTTTACTTTTTGAAGGTTTTTTTGAGTAGTTTGTGTCCGTTATTTTTAATTCATCGCCGGCAAAGCCGGCAATTTTGCAAGTGTTAAACCTCGTGTATCCCTCATCAATACTGAAAAGTGGAAATCGGGAAATTGAAAATGGAAGGTGAGAGAGGGGTTTTGTGCCGGTATTGTCAGATTCCACTGCGGTTGGCATCCTATTTCCTGTTACCGTGTCATATTTTCGGGAGCGGTAGGGGGATTTCCGCGAGGAAGAAAGAAGGTTGAAATTACACCGCGTTGCGATTCCGATTACACCGCGTTGCGATTCCGGTTACAACGCGTTGCGATTCCAATTACACAGCGTTGTAATTCCGGTTACAACGCGTTGTAATTTCACCGACCACGGACGTTCGTCCGATTCTTGGGCTTCACGGCAAATTTGGATGTGTAGGTTTTTCGGCATTCCCTGTGGAGATATTTCAAACACAGAGGTGCGGAACGCATTTTTAACGTTCTCCCCTTGTGTCGTTAATCGCTGTTAAGCCATAAATCTACATTGTTAAAAGAGAATAAGAATGTATGTCAAGTAGAATAACTATGGAGAAAATGTTGTTATTTTAACGTCGGAACAGTTAAATGAAATGAGATATTAACACATTAAAGAAATAAATAATATGAAACGGACAACTACAAACATTTTAGTAATAGGGCTTATTGTCCTCCTTAGTTCAGCGATTGCAGGAATTACTACGTATTCCATGATGAAATCCGAAGACGCCGACCGCTTGGAACTGAAAAGTTATAATGAGATGTTCCAGCAAAATCCTAACGTAAAATTAGCGGCGTTTGATAACTTGGATGCGCAACCGGTGGATTTAACACACGCAGCCGAAACTTCCGTTCATGCGGTAGTACATATCAAATCCACGGAATTGTCAAAAACAGTAGTGCAACAAATGCCGGACTTCTTCGACCATTTCTTTGGGGAAGGCATGGGGCGGCAACGGCAGGTACAGACTGAACCCAGAGTAGGGTTCGGGTCTGGAGTTATCATTTCCAAAGACGGATATATCGTTACCAATAATCATGTGATAGAAACTGCGGACGAAATTAGCGTTACGCTAAATGACAACAGGGAGTTTAAGGGGCGCATTATTGGTACGGACCCCAATACGGATTTGGCTTTGGTCAAGATAGAAGGAGAAGGTTTCCCCACTATTCCGATTGGAGATTCCGATGTGCTAAAAGTAGGAGAATGGGTGTTGGCGGTAGGCAATCCTTTTAATTTGACTTCTACGGTAACGGCAGGCATCGTTAGCGCCAAAGCCCGCTCATTAGGGGTGTATAACGGGGGTGTAGAGTCGTTCATTCAGACCGATGCCGCCATCAATCGCGGAAACAGCGGTGGGGCTTTGGTCAATGCCAAAGGTGAACTGATAGGAATCAACGCTGTGCTTTCTTCCCCTACGGGAGCTTATGCAGGATACGGGTTTGCTATCCCAACCAGCATTATGACCAAAATTGTTGCCGATTTGAAGCAATACGGAACCGTTCAGCGCGCATTACTGGGCATCAAAGGGCGCTCCGTGGGCGATTCTCAAATTGATGAAAAGCAGAAGGAAAAAGAAAAGGCTCTCGGCGTAGTGGAAGGAGTTTATGTGGCTGAAATCGTGGAAGGAGGGTCTGCATCCGCAGCCGACATTAAAGTAGATGATGTGATTGTGGGTATTGAGGGAAAGACAATATCAAAATTCGCCGATTTGCAAGAAGCTTTGGCAAGGCATCGTCCGGGAGATAAAATAAAGGTGAAGATAATTCGCGATAAGAAAGAAAAAGTAATAGAAGTAACGTTAAAGAATGAACAAGGCAATACCAAAGTTGTTAAGAATGCAGGAATGGAAATCCTCGGCGCTGCTTTCAAAGAATTACCCGATGATTTGAAAAAACAATTAAACCTGAGTTACGGTTTGCAAGTAACGGGAGTAAATTCCGGTAAAATGGAAGAAGCAAATGTTCGCAAAGGATTCATTATCTTGAAAGCCAACAATCAACCCGTACGCAAACTCAATGATTTGGAAGATGCACTAAAAGCAGCAATTAAATCTCCCGACCAAGTATTGTTCCTTACAGGAATATTCCCGTCCGGCAAACGAGCCAATTACGCAATTGATTTGACGCAAGAATAACGGTAGGAAGTGTAGTTTTACAGGATTTCAAGGAACGCAGAAGGTGTGCAGAAGTTAGAGGAGTTATGGCTTTAGCTCCCCTGGCTTCTTTACCTTTTTTCTTAAATTAAATAAAAAAGCTTGCAAACAAGAATCGTTAACAACATATTGTTGTAAATTTGTACACTACTATTTGTTTTATAGGATGAGACAATTAAAAATTACCAAAAGTATTACTAACAGAGAGAGCGCTTCTCTTGACAAGTATCTGCAAGAAATAGGGCGGGAAGACCTTATTACTGTGGAAGAAGAGGTAGAACTTGCTCAGCGTATTCGTAAAGGAGACCGTATGGCGTTGGAAAAGCTTACACGGGCTAATTTGCGTTTTGTGGTGTCAGTAGCCAAACAATACCAGAATCAGGGGTTGAGTTTGCCCGACTTGATTAATGAGGGAAACTTAGGACTGATAAAGGCTGCCGAGAAGTTTGACGAAACCCGCGGGTTTAAATTTATTAGTTATGCTGTTTGGTGGATTAGACAGTCCATTCTACAAGCGTTGGCGGAACAATCGCGTATAGTACGCCTTCCTCTGAACCAAGTAGGCTCACTGAACAAAATCAGCAAAGTCTTTTCCAGGTTCGAGCAAGAGCACGAACGCCGTCCTTCCCCTGAAGAATTGGCTAAAGAATTAGACATTCCGGTAGAAAAAATCTCCGATACGCTGAAAGTTTCCGGTCGCCATATCTCGGTTGATGCGCCTTTTGTGGAAGGAGAAGACAACAGCCTGCTCGATGTGTTGGTCAACAACGATTCGCCTATGGCAGACCGTGCTCTGGTCAATGAATCTCTTGCCAAAGAAATAGACAGAGCACTTTCTACCTTAACCGATAGGGAGAAAGACATCATACAGATGTTCTTCGGCATCGGAAAACAAGAAATGACATTGGAAGAAATTGGCGATAAGTTTGGTCTCACCCGTGAGCGCGTTCGTCAGATTAAAGAAAAAGCCATCAGAAGATTAAGACAAAGCAATCGTAGCAAATTGCTCAAATCTTATTTGGGATAAACAGGAAGGCAAAGCCTGATAATTACACTGCGGTAAAATTGACATGTAAAATGTTGGAAGCCGGTTTATCTGTAAGGGTGAATCGGCTTTGTTGAATTTCTAATTGATACATAAACATAATACGATGAAGAAGATAGTAATCGGATTGATTATCTCATTCTTCGGAACAGGATGCAACGAACAGACGCATTTTATTTCCGGTGCAGGCGAAAGAGCCGAAGTGGAAAAAGACTTTCAGACAAGACAAGCCGTATTGCCCGCAGGTGATTTGTTCGCTGTATTCACTGAACCTATGACTCCTGCCGAAAGAGAAGCCTTAACTTTTTTATACGCATACAGTCCGGTAGGAGATATTGCCGATTACCCCGGTGAGTTTTACCTGAAGAACATTCGTTCCTCGTTCAAGGCAAAAAAGGAAATGCCTTGGGGAAAAACCATTCCTGAGAATGTATTCCGCCACTTTGTGCTGCCCATTCGGGTAAACAATGAAAACATGGACGAGAGCCGTATGGTTTTTTATGAAGAATTGAAAGACCGCATGCGGGGGTTGTCATTGTACGATGCCGTGTTGGAAGTGAACCATTGGTGCCATGAGAAAGTGATTTACACCCCTTCGGATGCGCGTACAAGTTCGCCGTTAGCCTCGGTAAAGACTGCTTATGGAAGGTGTGGCGAAGAATCTGTTTTCACGGTAGCGGCTCTCCGCTCCGTAGGTATTCCAGCACGTCAGGTTTATACCCCGCGTTGGGCGCATACGGACGACAATCATGCTTGGGTAGAGGCTTGGGTGGATGGCAAATGGTACTTCACGGGTGCTTGTGAGCCGGAACCCGTTTTGAATCTGGCTTGGTTCAACGACCCCGCTTCACGCAGCATGCTGATGCATACCAAAGTATTTGGACATTACAACGGACCCGAAGAAAGAGTTCTACTAACCGGTTGCAGTACCGAAATCAATGTAACGGACAATTACGCCGCCACAGCCAAAGCAACCATTGTGGTTGTAGATAAAGACAGTAAACCGGTAAACGGAGCCGATGTGGAATTTAAGATATACAATTATGCGGAGTTCTACACCGTTACGCAGAAAACAACCGATGCGGAAGGAAAATGTTTCCTTACCGCCGGCAAAGGAGACATGCTGGTCTGGGTAACAAAAGACGGGATGTTCGGCTTTGGGAAAGTATCTTTCGGGAACGAAGACAATATCACAATAGTATTGGACAAGAAACCGGGCGATCCGGTTTCCCTTTCGCCGGATATGATTCCGCCGGTTGGGGAAACTGCCGCAATAACGATAACCGAGGAACAAAAGAAAGAAAATGCGGAGAGATTGCGCAGGGAAGATGAAATCCGGAATAGCTATGTGTCCACTTTCTATACGGAAGAAAAAGCCGGCGCATTGGCAGAAGGACTCAACTTGAATGTCGCCCAAACCGTTAAGAGTATGACAGGTAGCCGTGGCAACTGGAAGACATTGGAAACCTTTCTTGGCAATGCCAAAGAAGAAGAGCGCAATACGGCAATTACTTTATTGAAAGTATTGAAACCCAAGGATTGGCGGGATGTTTCCGAAGACGTTTTATCCGACTGTCTGGAAAACGCCCCGCAGGACAAAAGCGAAGTATTCAACAATTACGTGCTAAACCCGCGCGTGGAGAATGAAATGCTGTCGCCTTACAAATCCTTCTTCAGAAATGTGCTGGACAAAGAATTAGCCGCCCGGATTAAGGAGAATCCGCACACTCTGGTAGAATGGGTGCAGAAGAATATCACTGTTAACGATGCACTCAATCCGCAACGTATCCCCGTAATGCCGGCAGGCGTATGGAAAGCGCGCACGGCGGATGCAAACTCCCGCGACATATTCTTTGTGTCCGTAGCCCGCGCATTAGATATTCCCGCACGCATTGAACCGGTAACAAGGAAAACTCAATATCACGACGGGACAAACTGGGTGGACGTAGATTTTGAATCTGCTACCAGGACAATTACTCCGCAAGGTTTGCTCTCCGCTTCATACAATCCCATCAAAACATTGGACGACCCTCAATACGAAGGTCATTTTACCATTGCCAAGATACTCCCAAGCGGGAAGTTGCAAACATTGGACTTCAGTGTCAACAACAATATGGATATGGGTCCCGGAAACACATGGAGCGCTTTGCTTAAAAAACCCCTTCCGATGGATGAAGGCTACTACTTGCTGATAACCGGAAACCGTATGGCGAAAGGAAACGTATTGGCAACTGTAACTTCGTTTGAAGTGAAAGCCGGACAAAGCACGCATATAAATCTGGTGATACGAGAAAGTTTGGAAGACATTCAAGTGATAGGGAATATTGACGTCGAGAACAAATACAAACCGGTTGACGCCTCAGAAGAAACAAGTATTCTCAATACTACGGGGCGCGGTTACTTCCTCATTGGCATTCTTGGTCCGCGCCAAGAGCCAACCAACCATGCCATGCGTAACATTGCCGCCATTGCTTCGGAGTTGAATACGTGGAACCGCAGCATCCTATTACTGTTTCATAGCGAAGAAGATTGGAAGAGTTTCGACAAGAGTGAGTTCGGCGCATTGCCCGAAACCATTACCTATGGCATTGATGAAGCCGGTAAAATCACCGACATGATAACCGGAGCCATGAAACTAACGGATAAGAACAAGCTACCCGTCTTTATCATTGCGGATACTTTTGGGCGTGTGGTGTATGTATCGCAAGGGTATAATACGAGTATGGGGGAGCAACTGATAAAAACAATACGGAAGATATAGCATTATTTATGCAATGCTTCAATCGTATCTCTTACGCGGCGGGCGGTGGTAACGGGTTGCAAATACTCGTCAATAGTAACGGTTCCTCCCATTGATACCTCAAAATCATGGTGAGTCATACCGCTTTCCTTGCCCTCGCGGGCAGAGAAATGAAATTCCTTTGCACCGGTTTCAGCAGCAATACGAGCGATGTTCTTTTCGTTGATTCCGCAACCCGGCATGATGATGATGCGGTCGCCCGCTTGTTCTACAAGTTCTTTCAGTAAAGGGATTCCCGCTTCGGCAGCAGGTTTTTGCCCGGAAGTAAGTATGCGGTCGCAACCCAATGCAATGAGTTGCTCCAATGCTTCGTGCGGCCGGATACATTTGTCGAAAGCGCGATG
>SNRY01000044.1_pt1 | contig 53935 bp, 48 predicted proteins | sample 4693421 | NCBI WGS metagenome assembly SNRY01 (sample SAMN11003215, study PRJNA524138) | termite gut metagenome | isolation source: Bacteroidetes bacterial symbionts from single cell of protist host amplifed... | host: Streblomastix strix ... | reverse complement strand
GAGATGGTCTCATACAACTCGTCCACCGACGGACGGGGTAACTTTTTTCTTCCCATTTTGATTTGATGGTATTACGGGGAAACAAAGATCGATATTTTTCATAGCACCTCAATATATTAATTAACCGAAAATGTTGGAATTATCATTCTTACTTTTAATGCACTACAGAAATGGCACGTTATCTATCTTAAATTAGCAATGCCTTCATTTTGGCATTGCTAATTTGAGATAGTTTTATTACCTTTGCCATAAAAAGCAATGAATTGTCCAAAGTGTCAAAGTATCAACACGATTAAGAATGGCATAGTACGAGGTCATCAAGGGTATAAATGCAAAGATTGCCATTATGCCTATACAGTGGAAAAGCGATTGGGGGAATATCCAAAAAGCGAGCGTAAAAAAGCCTTGCAATTATACTTGGAAGGCTTAGGATTTCTTTCTATCGGCAGATATCTTGGAGTAAGCGACGTTAGGGTTTTGAATTGGATTCGCTCTTTTGGCGAAGAGGTCAAGTCCTTAGAAGAGGAAACAAAGGAAATAGAATGGGTTGAATTGGATGAAATGCATAGTTATGTGGGTTCAAGAAAAACTACGTTTGGATATGGATTGCTGTTGATAGATCTGGCAAGCGGTTCCTCCATTTCGTTGTTGGCGACAGAAGCGCTAAAACCGGAACATCGCTTTGGCAAAAAATAGAAGTCTATCGGATGAATAAGGTTGCAAGTGATTATTACAGCCCTTATGAACAATTTGTTCCCCCCAGAGAAACATCTTCAGTCAAAGAAAGAAACATTTACTATTGAGGGATATAACAGTCTTTTCAGACATTTTTTGGCTCGGATGAGACGAAAATCGAAATGCTATTCCAAATGCAAGAAAATGTTGGAATTATCATTCTTACTTTTAATGCACTACAGAAATGGCACATTATCTATCTTAAATTAGCAATGCCGAATATAAAGACATCCCTATTTCGCAAATTGCTCCCATGAATTTTATAGAAAAGAACGACCATTTGCATGTATCTTAGGATACGGTAAAAGATATCCGGAAACGATATTATTCAAATCCGGATATAAGCAGAGTGAAAAGTATTGAAATAGACGAGTTTGCAGTAGCAAAAGGACATACTTATACAACAATCGTTGTTGACTTGAATAGTGGTCGAGTGATTCATACCGGTGATGAGAAGGGAAGCGATGCCTTGGATAAATTCAGGGAAAAGATCAAGAAGAAAAGGGTTAACTATGGAAGCTGTTACCACAGATATTTTTGCCGCATTCGTTAACGGTTATTGCGGGTCTGGGTATTGCGTTTCTTTTTATCCTCATCGGGTTTTTGTTTTTTTAGCTCGTTGGGTTTTTGTTTATCCCATTCTACGGTTTTTATATTCCAATCCTGTTCCAATTCAAACATTACTTTTAATTCCAAAAGTTGGTTATAGTAGTATACTTTTTCGGGTTGTTGTTGTTCCTCATAATTACCGGTATCCCATATTCCATTTCCGTTTGTATCTTCAATAAGGCGGGCGCAATATTTTCCAGGTGCCAGAAAGGGGAAATCAGCCTTTCCGTCAATTACTTCCACTTTCCGCAATACATTGTCTCTTTCATTCAATAATTCCACAAAAGCGGGCGTTATGACCTCTGCTACATTAAAGAAAATAGCGCCGTAATCGTTTAGAGATTTTACACGAAAAGATCTTTCCATTTTATCTGTATGCAAACCGTAGATACCGGCGAAAGCCAATGAATCCGTCTGGAATTTATATTCTTTTTCCGGTTCCCAATCACAATAAACACGGAATGTTTTCAATCTAACGGAATCCTGTTCGTAGTCAAAAGGAATATCTTTCCACAGGGTATCTACCTTCTGCCGGACGTGTACAGATGAAAAATCGTACGATTGCAGCGGTTCGTCAAATGTCAGACTGATATAGTCGTACACGTCCATACTGGATGATACTTGCGCATTGATATTCAAAAAAGATATGATTTCCGGTTCCGGTTGTTCTTCACTCTCTTTTTCTTTTCTTTTTTTGTTAGAATCGGGCTTGTTATTCTTTTCTAGTATCTTTTTTGCCGCTAAAACTAAGGTATCGATACGAGGTACTAAGTTGTTTAATGTGTCGGTATATAAATAAGTCAGAGCAAACCTCAACGTATCTTGTTTGTAAAGAAGTGAATCTTTCAACCAATAATGAATCGTATCATTCTTGAGTGTTTTTTCAATTACAAAAGCATCTTTTTCATCAAAACCGAATCCTTTCAGAGCAGGTAGTGTATCGGATTTTCCGGCGAAATAAAGTGTGAATTTATTCGGAGTTAACCGTTCACTTTTTATCAAATAACGTTCGGAGTAATTTTCGGTAAATGAACGTAGCAAGAGTTGATCGGGCAGGAAATGAGTATATTTCCGTTCAATGATGGTATCAATTGTTAGCGAATCTTTCCATATAGTATCCTGTCGCCATCTTTCCTCAAACCGGGGAACAACAAGAGAATCGAAAAAAGCAATTGCTTCACTTTTTTGATTAAAAATAAAATTTTGGTCGGCATCCATTAGACCAAATAAACGATATGTTCCGGGAGCTATCCCTTTGATAGAAAAATGACCCCGGCTGTCAGTTCGCGATACTCTGTCGAACGGTAAAGAAGTAAAAACCGAATCCTCCGGATTAGCATGTAATCCTACTAACATACCTTTTATAGGTTCTAAATTGGAAGCGTCGAGTAATGTTCCCGATACGACCATGGTATCAATAGTGTTACCTGTGGAAAAAGAGAATGTGAAATTACCTAACGGATTTCCTTCATTATTGTCCAAAATGGCATCGGAAAAATCTATGAGGTAGGTAGTATTCTCTTTCAAGGAATCTAGCAAGTTCACAATTACTCTCTTTCCGGAAGGTTTTATTTCAGGTCGTTGTATTTGCGGGGGGGAGACGATTATTTTTTCATTGACACCTTCTAATTTAATATATTCGTCGAATTGTAACACAATTCGCGCCCGTGTATTATTTAAGGCATCGGCAACCGGATTACTCCCAATGAAATGCGGCGGAGTTTCGTCGATAGGACCCCCTTCAGGACGACCCATACTCGCACACGAATAGATAATAAATGCAATTACAGCAATTTTTGAAGTTATCCCCCATCGTTTCCTTATATCTTGTTTATTCTTATTCATCCTAATGCAAAAGTAAGAAACCGTTTTTGATTTAATATAAATCAGGAGGTAATTTATCGGTTTTATTTTGTGTTCTCATTATAATCGAATTAGTTCAAATTGCTTTACAAAAGCAATAATAAAAACCTGAATCGGTATTGTTTATAACAAGGCTAAAAGGGATAATTCCGTAAAATTCTACGGATAATTTAAAATATTATTTCCTTTTGTTCGTCTTTATTAGTAGAGACATGTCCGTATCATGAGAGTAAGCTGTATAATTTAATAAGGATAAACAAATGTTCAAAAGGAAGAAAAAAGAAATCATATCTTTACGAATAGACGAGCATATTTGTATTGGATGTGAAAGTTGTGTATATAGATGTCGGCGGAAAGTATTGGATATGATATATACGGACGATCGTGCTTATGCTGTAGCTAAATATCCGCATGATTGTGTCGGTTGCAGGAAATGTTTGTCCGTTTGTTGTTCAGGAGCTATTGAGTTAATAACCAAATAATTTATCAACCATAAAAATTAAAAAAAATGACAAAAACAAGAAAAGTATGGCATGTGTTCTTTCTTATTGTAATAGTGGGAGCAGCCGCAGCAGTAGTGATGGCATTGTGGAACGCATTAGTTCCTCCGGTCATAGGATGGGCTTCTATAAGCTATTGGCAAGCAGTGGGTTTATTGGCATTAGTCCGTATATTATTTGGCGGTTTCGGACATTTGCACCATAGGGCATCTTTTCATCCTCACGGATATCCTAATGCCCGCCTGCATGAAGAATTGCGAGGAATGTCTTTTAACGAAAGGCGTGAATATATTCGCAAGCATTTAAAAGAATTTCATCATTTTGGTTCCTGCGAAGATTTTTCTGCTACTACCGAAGAAAAGAAAGATGACAAATAACAGCTACATTCATTCAGGTTCACTTCAAAGTTTGACAGTTTCGGAAATCTTTGCCAAATATCATTCGCAGTTAAAAGGATTCATCTCGAAACGCGTTCCCTCAAAAGAAGATTGTGAAGATATTTTGCAAGAAGTATTCTATCAATTGGCAAAGGTTAACTTGGAGGAAAACCCTATCCGGCAGATGTCTTCTTGGCTGTATTCGGTTGCTCGTAACCGGATAATAGATCGAAGCCGCAAGCAAAGAGAAGAAGAATTGCCTTATTATTTAGATGACGGTGAATATTTGTTGGCAGAAGAGATTAACAGATTGTTACCCGACGAAATTTCTTCGCCCGAAACAACTCTTATCAAATCTCTGATATGGGAGGAATTGGAAATTGCTTTGTCTGAATTACCGGATGATCAACGAACAATTTTTGAACTGACGGAGTTAGATGGGTTCTCTTTCAAGGAGATTTCGGAATCTACCGGCATATCCGTCAATACGCTTATTTCCAGAAAAAGGTATGCTGTGATGTATCTCCGGAAACGGTTGTTTGATTGGTACGAGGAGTTTTGGGATTAGCAAGAAATAAATTCTATCTTTGTTTGCTGAAAAAGACGATAACTATTTTCCCGTCCGGAAAATGACAGCAGAAATAAAGGTAAATAAAAAAGGGGTCACGCCTGACCCCAACCTTTGTTAACCTTAAATCTAATACTATGAAAAACACGTTACAAACGTACGGATATTTTTAATATGTACAAATATTTCGGATGATATTTTGTGTTTTATAACATATTTTAGCTTTAATCATGATACAAATAGGTGATGCAATCGTTACGCTCGACGTGTTTCGTGAAAAGTTTCTTTGTGATTTCAGTGTTTGCAAAGGATTGTGTTGTGTTAAAGGCGATGCCGGTGCCCCTGTTGGAAAAGAAGAAGCGGTACAATTAGAAAAAGCACTTCCTGTGGTTTGGGGCGATCTGTCGGTGGCAGCCCGTGAAGTCATCAGGAAACAGGGTATTTGCTATGAGGATGAGGACGGTGATTTTGTTATTTCTATTGTTGACGGAAAGGATTGTGTGTTTACTTGTTACGATGCAAAGGGTTATTGTCGATGCGCTATTGAAAAAGCTTACCGGACGGGGAAAACAAATTTTTATAAACCGGTATCTTGTCATTTGTATCCTATCCGTATCAATGGAACGGATAGTTACCAAGCCTTAAACTATCATCGTTGGGAAGTGTGTAAAGCTGCTGTTTTGTTGGGAGAGAAAGAAAATATTCCGGTTTATAAATTTCTGAAGGAAGCGTTAATACGCAAGTTCGGTGAAAATTGGTATGCCGGATTGGAACTTGTAGCTAAGGAACTGGAAAAAAACAATATGCTATGACAAATTACATGCTGAATTATGATTTGTCGGCAAGTAGCGAAATACATTGAGCAAGAACAACTTTTCTCCCCCACAGGGAAAATTCTTGTAGCCTTGAGTGGTGGCGCCGATTCGGTAGGATTGTTGCGTATATTGCTTTCATTGGGATATGATTGTGAAGCTGCGCATTGTAATTTTCATCTGCGTGCCGAGGAGTCGGACAGGGACGAAGTTTTTGTCAGGAAGTTGTGCGGTGAATGGCATATTCCAATCCATGTAACTTCTTTTGAAACAAGCCGGTATGCGAAAGAGAAACGCATTTCCATAGAGATGGCTGCCCGTGAATTGCGTTATAATTGGTTTGCAGAAATAAAAGAAATAAGCGGGACTTGCGCCATAGCTGTGGCACATCATAAGGACGACCGTGCGGAAACCTTATTACTGAATATGATTCGAGGAGCAGGGATCACCGGTTTGCAAGGCATTCGTCCGAAAAATGGCGATATTGTGCGACCGTTACTTTGCGTCAGCCGTGCAGAAATAACGGATTATCTCAAGCAAATTAAGCAGGAATACGTAACGGACAGCACTAATTTGCAAGACAAATATACCCGGAATAAAATTCGTCTGCATTTGCTCCCACTCATGCGGGAAATGAATCCTTCCATTACAGATACCCTGGTTGCTACCGGTAACTATTTGTCCGAAGTGGCATCTATCTATAACCAAAGTATAGACGAGGGAAAATCGCGGGTGTTAGTCAAGGAAGGAATTTGGATTGATGCTTTGCTATGCGAATTATCGCCGCGTGCATTATTGTTTGAAATTTTGCATCCGTTGGGTTTTAATTCGACGCAGATGGAGAATATTTTTTTGTCGCTTTCGGGGCAGTCCGGTAAACAATTTGTAAGTAGGGAATGGCGTGTGACTAAAGACAGAAACCTGTTATACATCGAAAAGCGAGAAGATATAAATGGCAATATTCCTCCCTTTCACCTTGTTGTGGAAGAACAAATATTGACGCCAGAATTTGTTATTCCTCAAGACCGCTATTCAGCTTGTTTTGATGCGAATAAAGTGACACAACCTTTTACTGTTCGCAGGATTCGGCAAGGAGATGTATTTGTTCCTTTTGGAATGAAAGGGAGAAAACTGGTTAGCGATTACTTGACGAATAAGAAATTTTCCCTTGGTCAGAAGGAACGACAATGGGCGCTTTGCAGCAAAGGAGAGATAGTCTGGCTCATTGGCGATCGAATTGACAATCGTTTTCGGGTGGATGATACTACACAAAGAGTAACGATAGTTACCCTTGAATAATTCCGTCTGTTATCTGTATGGTACGATCGGTCATCAGAGCTAACTCTTTGTCGTGAGTGACAATTACGAATGTTTGTCCGAAGTTACGGCGTAAGTCGAAGAATAGACGGTGCAATTCTTCTTTGTTTTGCATATCAAGACTTCCCGAAGGTTCATCGGCTAAAATTACCACTGGATTATTGATTAAAGCGCGAGAAACGGCTACGCGTTGTTTTTCTCCTCCGGAAAGTTGAGCAGGTTTATGCGTTGCGCGGTTTTTTAATCCCATGAAATTTAATATTTCCATAGCGCGTAAGGTTGCTTCTTTAGTAGGTGTCCGGGCAATGAAAGCGGGAATCATGATATTTTCCAATGCCGTAAATTCAGGCAGTAATTGATGAAACTGAAAAACAAAACCGATATGTTTATTACGGAAAACAGCAAGTTCCTTTTCTTTCATGCGATTGACATACAATTCGTTGATACGGACGGTTCCCTTATCGGGTTTGTCCAAAGTACCCATGATTTGGAGCAGGGTTGTTTTTCCAGCTCCACTGGGACCTACAATGCTAACTATTTCGTTTTTTGAAACGGTTAAGTCAATACCTTTTAATACGTGCAAGGTATCGAAACTTTTGGTAATTCCTTCTAATTGTATCATCTTGTTATGGCTCTTCCGTCAATTTTTTTTAAACCACTTGTAAATCCGGTTCAACATATTTTCGTAATGCCTTGATTTGTTATAGTGCCTTGGTTCCGAGAAAGAAGACATTTCCTGTGGGTCGCCGTACTGGTCGGGATAAAGTAGCATCAGACTATTATTGGCAAAATATTTGGATATTTGTGAGGGAAGACGTTCAAAAGAAGATTGGTATGAAATAAATCCACTCCGTGCACTTATGATTACCAACAAGTGGTCGTAATTGACATGTCCGGTGAGTAATAACAAGTCGTCCCAATTTTCTAATTCGGTGTATCCAAAACGTATCGTTTTATGTTTCTTATAGATATACCTTTGTAAATACCGCCAGGTATCAGGGTGGGTGAAAAAGTGCATATAACATCCTAACCTTGTTCCCATACGACAAAGACGCTCCACCCATTTAAAAAATCCTGCTTCGTACTCTGCTTTTGGAGGAACAGCTATTACTATACGTCTCAGGGTGTTGGGGGGAATCAGGTGTTTGATGATCATTATTTGCCGGTAAGAACCTTTTAGTAAATTTTCGGTCATCATTCCAAAAAAAGAATCGGTAATGGCTGCTTTTCTATGCAAGCCGATAATAATTTCCGTAGCATTGTATTCTTTCAACGTGTGTATAATGCCCGATGCAACATTCAAATCGAAACGGGCAACGGTATGTATCATGACATCGGCAGCGGCAGCGATTTTGACTGTTCGTTCGAGGTTGCGTTTGCTTTGTGCCCGCCACATCCCAGACGAAGTATTATCGTTCATCACGTTGAGTGCAATTATTCCATTTTTCTGTTTAGGCGCTTTCAAGAGTAAAGCCGTTTCTATCAAATTTTCTATCGTATCGGGATTGGCTATCGGAATCAGAATGTTCTCTTCTTCTTTTGCTTCTTCTTGTTGCTCCTTAATATTTTCCCTGAGAATGATCTTGCGGGCGGCACGCTCGGTTACCATGGAGCTGACAAGGCAGGAAAAAAGAATCATGACTATGGCTCCGTTCAATACAGCATCGCCCAACAGAGGAACTCCGGGAGATATCTCCACTTTATTCCCGATTAACACTACTGCCAGGGCTGCCGCCGCATGAGCATTGCTCAAACCAAACATGATGGAACGTTCGTCGGCATACATCCGGAAAGTTTTTTGTGCCAATCGGGCTGATAACCATTTGCTCCCTGTAGCGACTAGTATCATTACGATGGTTACTTTCAAAGATTCTCCTCCGGCAAACAAGGCATGTATATTTATTATCATTCCCACTCCGATTAGAAAATAAGGAATAAAGAGAGCGTTACCTACAAATTCAATCCGGTTCATCAATGGCGAAAGGGAGGGTATCAATCTGTTTAGCACTAATCCTGCCAAAAAGGCGCCTAAGATGCCTTCAAGTCCTGCCAGCTCAAACATGCCACCACTTAGAAAAACCATAGCCAACACGAAAACGAATTGTGTAATGTTGTCTTCGTAATGGCGGAAGAACCAACGCCCAAGGCGAGGAAAGAAAAAGATTATCAAGAAAAAAACTACGGCTACCTTAATGGACATCATTATCCAGAATATCTCTGTTGTTTTTTCTCTGTAAAGTCCAACCACAACGGCTAAAATCAACAAAGAGAGCATTACGGCTACGGCTGTTCCACCGATGGTAATGCTGATGCTGCGTAAGCGTGACAAACCGTAACGGCTCACAATGGGGTAGGCTATTAATGTGTGAGACCCATACATACTTGCCAGCAGTAGAGAAGTGGTAAAATTATAGCCGAGCAATGTTCTGCTTGTCCATATCCCTATGAGCGCAGGTATAAAAAAAGTATAAAATCCGAAGGTTAATGCTTTGAAACGGTTTTGCCTGAAATCTTCCAGATTCATTTCCAATCCTGCCAGAAACATGATATAATAAACCCCAACTTTGCCGAAAAGTTCAAAACTACTGTCGTGTTCCAAAATGTGAAATCCGTGCTCACCGATTATCATTCCTGCCAGAATCATCCCGATGATATGAGGAATGTGAATTTTACTCAGCAATATGGGAGCAAACAATATAATGACAAGAACAAGGAAAAATATCCAAGTGGGATTTGTGATAGGGAGATACAGATCCATGTCGTTAAACCATTCCATACTACTCCTTAATGAATTTAATTAATAGCTTCTTTGATGCGGACAAGTTTGGAAAGCAGTCCTTCTAATAAGCTGATATCAAGCATATTAGCCCCATCGCTTTTTGCTTTTGCCGGATTTTCGTGTGTTTCGATAAAGATGCCGTCTGCTCCTACGGCTATTCCGGCTTTGGCTATGGTTTCTATTAAATGAGGCATACCACCGGTAACTCCATTTGTTTGATTGGGTTGTTGCAAAGAGTGTGTAATATCCAAAATGACGGGAAATCCAAAACGTTGCATTTCGGGTATGCTGCGAAAGTCAACGACTAAATCCTGGTAACCAAACGTCGTTCCTCGTTCGGTAAGCATAACGTTGTTATTTCCGGCTTCCACCACTTTGTTTGCGGCAAATTGCATGGCAAGAGGCGATAGAAATTGTCCTTTCTTTATGTTTATCACTTTTCCGGTTTGGGCGGCAGCTAGAAGCAAATCCGTTTGCCGACAAAGGAAAGCGGGTATTTGCAATACATCAACGTACTGCGCAGCCATAGCGGCTTCGTTGCATGAATGAACATCGGTAACAGTGGGGATGCCGAATGTTTCGTTCACTTTTCTTAGTATTTTTAAAGCTTTTTTATCACCGATTCCCGTAAAAGAATCCAAGCGTGAACGGTTTGCCTTCCGGTATGAACCTTTAAAGATGTAAGGAATTTTCAGTTTACCGGTTATCGCAACTACTCGTTCGGCAATACGCATTGCCATGTCCTCGCCTTCTATGACGCAAGGACCGGCTAAGAGGAAGAAGTTATTACCGTATTTCAAATCTTTGATATTCATGTGCAACTAATTTTTAATCCGGAATAATGATTGTAATGGCTTCCGACCAGATACCTACCTCTATGGGATAGTGTTTGGGCAACAAGCGACCATCCAAACTAATATCGGCATTACGCGCGGAATACAGTTTTACTTTTTTGGTACGGTATGATTTTACTACCTTATGATTGAGAATCCTACCTTGAACGAGCATCCATAAACCGGAAAAAATCCCCAATAAATCGGGACGATAAATGACCGAAACATCCAACCAACCATTGTAAGGAACAGCGTTCGGCGTTTGCCCGTATCCGTTGGCATTTCCTATACACACAGTCATGATGCGTCCTTGAATACGTTCGTTGTTAACTTTGAGGCGCATCCGGTATAATTTTCTTTCAAAAAACAACAAGAGAAGCGCTGCCGCGAGGAAAGAAATGTGTTTTATCCCCCAAAACCGTTTAGTTTGGTCGTTAATCTGCACAATGCGCGCTCCCAAACCGATATTAACCGCATTAAGGAAATAACGTTGTTCGCGTTTCTTTTCGACGTAGTAGCTGCAATAACCAATATCTATTCTCTTCCGGCGATTGTAAATAATCCAATCTATCGCTTTCTTGTAATCGTCAATGCTGAGTCCCCAATACTTGGCAAAGTCATTTCCAATGCCATTAGGAATTATGCCGATAGCAATGTTCTTTTTATTTTCGGCATTTGAGTTCATTATACCGTTGATGGCATCGTTCAATGCTCCGTCTCCACCTACCACCACGATAGTACGGTAGCCATTGTTTGCCAAAAGTTTTGCCAAACGTTCCACAGATCCGAAACCTTCGGACTGTATGTAGTCGTAAATAAGTTTCTTGCTGTCCATATAATCCTTAATTGCCTGCCATCGCTTTTGGACTTTGCGTGTGCCGGCTTTCGGATTATAAATAACACCCCATCTTTCCATAATTTCCTCCTATTAAGGTTTCTATCTCTTTTAACTCTTTTATCCAATGTATCACAAATCCTTTACGCTCCATACCTCGAAACCATGTCATTTGTCTTTTGGCAAATTGATGTATGGCAATTTCCAACCGGTTGAACATCTCTTCGTAAGTAAACCGCCCTAGGATAAACAAAGTTAAGTATTTGTATTCTAATCCGTAGTAAATTAATTCTTCAGGTTTTATGCCGTCGTTCAACAGCGTTTTTACTTCATCTATCATGCCTTTTTCCAAACGTTGACGCAAGCGATCGGTTATTTTCCGGCGACGAAACTCTCTATCTATATCTAATCCGATAATCAGACTCTTCAAAGGAGGAAATTCTCGATACGAGCAATCGTTTACGGTATAATATTCTTCTATTTCGATGGCGCGGATAGCACGTTTGGCAGTATCTACGTCGGTAGAATTATGCAGCGTTTTGTATTTACGAAGGATGACAATCAGTTCTTCCAACGATTTACCGGAAAGTTGAATGCGTAATTCCGGATTTTCCGGTACGGAAATCAGTTTATATCCTTTCAGTACGGATTCAATATACATACCTGTTCCGCCACACAAAACCGGCAATTTATTTTTTTCCTTAATAGAATGGTATGCCTTTAAGAAATCCCGCTGATACTCGAAAACATTGTATTTATACCCGGGTTCGGCAATATCAATAAGGTGATAAGGTATTTGTTTATCATTGATTGTATAGTCGTCTAAATCCTTGCCTGTTCCCAGATTCATCCTACGATAGATTTGACGGGAGTCGGCGCTGATGATTTCAGCATTTAATTTATAGGCTAATGTTGTGGCAAACTGTGTTTTGCCCGAAGCCGTTGGTCCCAATATTGTTATCAAATCATAGTTGAGCATGATTGCCGACGTTTATGTGTACAAAACTATGCAAAAATTCTCAATCTCTGGAATTATCGTTTACATACTAAAAAACTTCCCTCTCGTCTTAGTCCAGACAAGCAGGAAGTTTTTTCACCAACACCGTATAGATGATTCCTACTTAGAATTAAAATCTATTTTCAGAGGGTCTTGCTTCTTTAACAATCATATTACGTCCTCTAAATTCAGTTTCGTTCAATTCAGAGATCGCTTTTGTTGCTTCCGAATCAACGGGCATTTCTACAAAGCCAAAACCCTTCGATCTCCCTCTTTCACGATCTATAATAATTTTCACGGAAGACACGCTTCCGTATCTTTCCATAACTTGTTGAAGTTCTGCTTCCTTAACATCGTAACTAAGGTTTCCAACATAAATATTCATAATAACAAAATAAAATAATTAAATAATATCAAACTTTTCGTCACAAAGGAATACATTAATTTTGAGTTTCTCATTAATTTTCTATATTTTTTGTTAGCAGATGTTAGAATTTATTTGACTTGGTGGCTTCGACTTCGCTCAGTCACCGCATCATTACAAACTTGCGGGTAGTCTGTGGCTATGGGATTCATCCTGCAAATCTTTTATCTTTTTCCAAAACTTCTTTCCTGTTTTTGTACTCCTGTCCCCCTACAACGAAACGGATAAATCCCTTTCCAAGTCTATCAACAGCAATACAAATCCAACAGTCGTTTTTTTGACGAATATACGGGCATATTTCATATAGCTCAACTATACTGAATTAGCCATACCTGATTTTTGTGGTGTTTGTCAACGTTTCAAAGGGAAAGATTACAATAAATCCAACATCAATCCTATTTCATCTTCGTCAATCCCTTGCTTGATAAGCACAGGCTTATCCTTAGCGAACCATTCCAAAAATTCTTTTTTGTTTTCGCATTGTTCAATGGCTTTGGAATATAATTCAACTGCTTTTTTCGTTTGCTTCATGCTCCAAGCTACATGTCCGGCATTCAAAAAATCGAGTAAAATGGGCTTCTTTTCGAGAAGCTTATTGTAATATTTTTCAGCTTGCCCGTTCTTTCCAATGACAAACGAGCACCAGCCTATGGCACGCCATGCTTTTAAATGATCACTATCCGACAATTCGAACTTATAGAAATAATTCAACGCTTCGTTGTATTGCTCCAAACCGGCATAGCAGCTTCCTATATAAAATACAAGATTTGGATCATCTTGCTGTAGCATTTCCACTTTATGATAATATTTCAACGCTTTTTCATACGATTTGATCATCCGGTAACAACTAGCCAGTCGGCGATTAGTCCACAGATTCTCCGATTGTAGCATATCAGCTTTTAAATAGGCATCAATGGCTCTTGCATATTCTTTCTTTTTTTGTTCGCAATAACCTATTTTTTGAAATAATTCCGCATTTCCACCGGTTTGAATGATGATATCGGTGTATATTTCTGTCGCTTTTATCGAATAGCCTTTACGGAAGTAATAATCGCCGATTTTTAAAAGAAATTCCGGCTTATTTAAAATGTTTGCCAACAAAGAATATTTATGCAGTTCAATTGACTCACCAAGAATGTCGCGAAATTCATGCCGACGCGGATAAAGTTTGAAGAAACGGTACAAATTATGCAAGTACCGGCTGCTGATAGATTCCGATAACTTTGTACGTTCTTCCGGTATCAAAGCATCCCGTTTTTTATTAAATTCATCGATGTCTTGTTCGTCACTTAATGGGTCGGTCATCGCCTCTCGTTGTTCCGGAGGAATATTTTTCATTGTAAAGCAAATAGAATATTTATCGCTATCACAGAAGAAAGCGGTTTGAAAAATGATATCTGTAATTATGTGGTTTTTTTGCGTTTTGATTTCTTTTACTACTTCCGAATGTTGTTTGTCGAAGGGGTAGAACCAATTTGAAATGTTTTTGAAAAAAGGATAGGTTTTCAGTGTCGAAAAAGTAGCCATGTGTACATCTGCTCCTTCCATTTGTAAATCGTTTATTTCACGCATCCTTTCGTCCAAACCTGTTTGTTTCAGAATATTTTTCCAATCAGGATTATGATCCTCTTTTTCTTCGTCCGGCTCTTCGAAATCGGATTTGAATTGTAAGTTTTTTACATTTCTCATCATTTCGGGAATAATCTCTTCGCGCATTCTTTTCTCTATTTTCTCTGTTTCCCGGCAGAGAAGTAATTGAATATACAGGTAATTTAGTTCTTTTCCAAAGGAGTCGTTTTCATTTAAACAAGCGAGTCGCTCAGTTATTTCCGGATATAGCGATAATCGTTCGGCATATAAGTGAATAATTAGCGCTATTCCGATTAGTGCACGTTGGTTTATTTCAACAGCGTTGTGATTATAAGCATCAAACAGATACAGAAATTTCCGGAGGTCGAAACATTCTATTAAACTAAAAGTTACAGCGCTGATAAACAAACAAACATCATTAAGAGGTATCAATAAAGAATGGAGTAATTCGTTCGCTTCGTTTTCTTCTTGTAAGTTCCATGCGGAATTAGTCCATACAATTAAAAAAAGCGTATGGTATGCTTCTTCATGCTTCAAACGAATTTCGTTCAGATTTTCCGTATCAGCGCTGTTATAAAGGTTTGCTACCGCTAAGTTTTCGGTATAACTTTCTAACTCCGCTGAGGTGTGCTTTATGGTATGAGAATGTGTTATGTGGTTTTTCGTACTATAATATAAGTAAGTGGATGAAAGGGACATCCTCTCAACCCTTGTTCGATCGGCTATTTCCATTGTATCGATCAGGAGCTTCCGGTAGAGTTTTTTTCTGTCAGGATCCGGAACGTTCAACCTCATATATTGCAACATATAGTTATATGAAGTTCGTATCTGTTCCAATTGGTTGTATAAATCCCACAGAATACCGTCGGAAAGAAATCTTTCCAATAGTGCAAGAGCTTCTTTTAATCGTTTTTGATTGACCAGGTCAATGATTTTTTGATGTTGTTCGTTTATATATGTCTCATTCATTTTAAATGGTTCGTTTGGGTATTTTCTGACGGGTCACACTAATTAATGGATGGAATAAATGGATGATTATCAGCAAACAGTTTCATTCTTTCGTCTAATTGCGCATACTGATAGTCTTTTATAAAAGAAGTGCAGGCACGCAATCCTTCTTCTTTACTTCCGGTAGTGGTTAACGGAATGGCGCTGACGCCGTAGTACATTAGTTCTTTGGCAAGTTCTCCACTTGTTATTCCCGGATAAGTGATAGTAAAATAAAAACCGTCGGCAATCGGGTCGCCTAAATCATTGTCATATACAAGCCGGAAGCCGTAGCGTAAGAATATTTTTTTCAGTTTACGGGCGCGTTCTCCATAGACTTTTATGTCGTCCAAAAAATGATATTTCCCTTCGTTGGCTGCTTTGAACATGGCAGTCAAAGCATATTGTGCCGAATGGCTTGTTCCTGAAGAGAGTGCATAAAGCGCCCGATGAATAAACGCCGTTCCAAATGCGCCTCCCCCATAACGTTTTGTCAATCCCGGATAATTCCGGTGATAGAGCTTGTCCGAAATACAGCATACCGCAATACGTTGCCCCGCATAACTGAATATCTTCGATCCGGAAATAAGCAACACGTAATTATCCGTATAGCGGGCTACTGACATTTGATAGGGAGGTTGGAACGGAGCGCCCAAATTCTGACGAAAGTCCATAGCAAAATAGGCAAAGTCTTCCAACACAATCACATCGTACCTTGTAGCCAATTCACCGATAATTTGCAATTCCTCCTCTTTCAAACAAACCCAACTCGGATTATTAGGATTTGAATAGATGAGAGCAGAAATATGACCTTTTTTCAGATAACTTTCTAATTTTTCTTTCAACTTATTGCCGCGATAATGATATACGTCGAATGTTTCATATTTCTTTTCCATGACTGTTAGCTGCTGCTTTTGTACAGGAAATCCCGGATCAACAAAAAGTATGGTATTTTTCTTTTCATCACATTGGCTGCATATCAGAAATGAAGTATAGGTTCCCTGCATGGAACCGGTAACGGGTACGCATCCTTCCGGACGAATGTTTATATTAACAAATGCTTTTACAAAACGGGAAGCTTCCTCTTTCAGTTCAGGTAAGCCATTGATGTCGGGGTATACGCCGGCTACTCCTTGTTGCAGGGCTTCTATTTCGGCGGCTACTCCTATAGCAGAAGGCGGAACGCCAGGGACCCCCATTTCCATTTTAATAAATTCCACACCGGAGATAGTTTCGACTTTTGCCGCTATGGCTTTTATTTCGCGGATAGTAGCTTTGGAAAAATCAGCGATACGGTATTCTTGAATAGTTTGGTCAATAAGTTGCCTGTCAACCGGTGTATGATGCACTATCATGGTTTTTATTTCTACGTTGGTTTTTAGCTAAATTATTTTATAGCGGAATATACTCTACAAATGCCTCTATCGCTTCGTATGAAGCCAACCCAAGGCTATCATAAAGCAGGGCGGTAGCCCGGTTGCGATCTTCGGCGCGTTGCCAAAAGAGTCGTTCGTCATTTCCCATAAAAGGAGCGCTTTCCATTTGCGACTGATGTTTAAGGATAGAATGACGTTTTGTTCGCAGTTCTTCCGGACTGATAGGTACAGCCATCTCAATGTTTTCAATCTCCCATTCAGTCCATGCACCGCGATACATCCATATACGGCAATCCTTCAACCATTCGGCGCCGGCTTCTTTTTCCAAATCTATTGCAGCAAACACAGCATCCGTACAGACGCGATGCGTACCGTGAGGATCGGCCAAATCACCGGCAACGAATACTTGATGAGGCTTTATTTCCTTAAACAAGTTCCGGACGATTTCCACGTCAACCTCTCCCATAGGATTCTTCCGAATCTTTCCCGTTTCATAAAAAGGTAAATCAAGAAAATGACACCGGGACAACGGTATGTTATTGTAGGAACAAGCTGTACGCGCCTCTCCTCGTCGAATCAATCCCTTAATAGTTAAAATATCCTTTGTATCCAAATCGCCTTCTTTCTTTTCTTTGAGAAATTGGCGTATTCCGGTATATTTTTCCTTGATAATGGTATTACCGGCATTGTCGAACAATTGATTAAAACCGTTGATAAAATGCAGGAAACGAATTACTTCCTCGTCGCCTACGGCAATATTTCCCGATGTTTCGTAAGCTACATGAACTTCATGTTTTTGTTCCACTAACCGGCGAAGCGTGCCACCCATAGAGATAACATCGTCGTCTGGATGTGGAGAAAATAGAATAATCCGTTTGGGATAGGGCTTTGCTCGTTCAGGACGATATGTGTCGTCTGCATTCGGTTTGCCTCCCGGCCATCCGGTAATAGTATGTTGTAAATCGTTGAATATTTTAATGTTTACGTTATAAGCAGAGCCGTAAAGAGCCAAAAGTTCACTTAATCCATTTTTATTATAATCTTCGTTTGTCAACTTCAAGATAGGTTTTTTCGTTAGCGAACAAAGCCAGACGATGGCGCTTCGAATGAGTTTATCATTCCACTCACACGAAGTTACCAACCAGGGTCGCTGGATGCGTGTCAAGTTTACAGCCGCCGATAGATCGAGCGCTACCCGGGTATGGCTATGTGTTTGCAGGTAGGAAGCCGGAATGGTATCCGTGACTTTTCCTTCTATACATTGCTTTATCTTGTCAGCTTTGTTTTCTCCCCATGCCATCAAAAGAATCTTTTTAGCGGAGAGAATGGTGGATATGCCCATTGTGATGGAACTAATGGGAGTATTTTCAAGGCTGCCGAAAAATTTAACTGCATTGTTTCGTGAGTCTGAGTCGAGTAAAATAAGTCGTGTAGTTGAATTTATACTGGATCCCGGTTCGTTGAATGCAATATTTCCTACTTGCCCAATACCCAGCAAAGCAATATCGATGCCACCGAAATGTTCAATACGTTGCTCATACAAACGGCAATATTCAAAGATGGTATCTTTAGGTATCGTTCCATCAGGAGTAAAAATATTTCTTTTCTCAATGTCCACCTGATCTAAAAACATTTTTTTCAGTTCATTGAAATTACTGTTGAAGGCATCCGGCATCAACGGATAATATTCGTACAAATTAAACACTATTACATTACGGAAACTGAGATTTTCTTCTTTGTGTATGCGGATAAGTTCCAAATAAACATTACGCGGTGAATTGCCGCCAAGAAGAGCCAACACGCAGAAATCGGTCTTTTTCTGTTTTTTACGAATTTCCTGTGCTATTTTATAAGCAATATGTTTGGCGCCCTCTTCCACTGATTCATAAATATCTGTGGGAATCTTTTCGAATCGAGTCAATACAGATCTTTCAAATTCGTTTTCGGGTCTATAATATTTAGGAGAAATCCGGTTGAGTGTGATTTGAGAGCTAAGATTCACTTTCATAAAAATACAGTTAAGTATGAAAAAATGCAATGGAGTGCGAATATAATTTACGTACAAGTGCAAAAGTAATCAAAGTCATCAAAACATGCAAAAAACGGTACCACGATTCTCATCGTAGTACCGCTACAACACAAACACAAAATAAAACACGACAAAACTACTTACTTCTTACTTGTCTGTATGGAAATACACGTGAGTATCAGTAAATATTCGCATACGTACAGATGCTTTTCAAGTAAGTTTGCAAATAGTAAACATATACCAAGTTATTATTGTTCTTGGCAAAAATATTAATAATAATTAAAATAAGTAATTTTATATTTAAAAACGCCGGTAGTTCCGTCCTCGCCATTTAAGCCTCCTCCTATCGAATGAGAAATATTCGATGTATAGTTAAAGAATCTCATATCACTTATATGTAGTGTGTAAAATAACTATTTTTAAAAAAATAATTATTTATTGCAAGTGATGTTCATTAATTATTAACTTTGCGCACTACAATTTTACATGTTTCCATTTTCTTATAAAGATAAATGTCTGATTACCGGAAAATAAAAACGGCTTTACTATCTGTGTGGCGCAAGGACGGGTTGGACGAGATACTAATGAAACTTCATAAAGAGGAGGTAGATTTCTTGTCAACGGGTGGTACACAGCAGTTTATTGAGTCGTTGGGGTATTCTTGTCAGTCGGTAGAAAGTTTGACGTCATATCCTTCTATTTTGGGAGGAAGAGTGAAAACTTTGCATCCGAAAGTTCTTGGGGGAATATTGTGTCGTCGTGCTTTAGAAGAAGATAGGCAGCAAACGGCAACATACAAAATTCCTGAAATAGACTTAGTCATTGTAGATTTGTATCCTTTTGAAGAAGCAGTCGCTTCTAAATCAGAGGAATCTTACACGATAGAAAAGATAGATATTGGCGGTATTTCTTTAATTCGTGCCGCTGCGAAAAATTACAATGACGTGGTGGTTGTGGCATCTCAACAGCAGTATAAACCTTTACTTGATATGCTTACGGAACACGGGGCTTCTTCCTCGTTGGAAGAACGTCGTTGGTTGGCAAAAGAAGCATTTGCTGTTTCATCTCACTATGATACGGCTATTTTTAATTATTTTGATATAGACGACAATTCGGCTTTTCGCTATTCCGCTAATAATCCGAAATTATTGCGTTATGGGGAGAATCCACATCAGAGAGGATATTTCTATGGGGATTTGGATGCCATGTTCGACCAAATTCACGGGAAAGAAATTTCCTATAATAATCTTTTGGATATTAGCGCTGCTGTTGATTTGATAGATGAATTTGAGGATATAACGTTTGCCCTGTTGAAGCATACTAATGCTTGCGGTTTGGCGTCGCGTCCATCGCTCATTGAAGCATGGAAAGATGCGCTTGCGGGAGACCCTGTATCTGCTTATGGCGGTGTATTGATTACTAATTCGGTTGTTGACAGACAAACAGCAGCAGAAATCAATAAGCTGTTTTTTGAAGTGATTGTTGCTCCCGATTATAATGTGGATGCACTTGAAATATTGACTCAAAAGAAAAACCGTATCGTTCTTGTTCGTAAACCGGTTCAATTACCACATAAGCAATTTCGCTCGTTGCTAAATGGCATACTGATGCAAGACAAAGATTTGAATATCGAAACAATTGCCGATTTGCAAGTTGCTACCAATAAAACACCCACACCGGAAGAAACAGAAGATATGTTGTTTGCTAATAAAATAGTAAAAAACAGTAAATCGAATTCTATTGTTTTGGCGAAAGGAAAACAACTGTTGGGGAGCGGAATAGGGCAGACATCCCGTGTGGACGCTTTGAAACAAGCTATTGAAAAAGCAAAAACAGTTGGATTTGATCTACACGGAGCCGTAATGGCTTCCGACGCATTCTTCCCTTTTCCCGATTGTGTAGAAATTGCCGGTAAAGAAGGGATAACCGCTGTTATTCAGCCGGGAGGGTCGATAAAAGATTCGTTGACGTTTGACTATTGTAACGAACACAACTTGGCGATGGTAACAACCGGCATACGACATTTTAAACATTAGTATTTTAATTTACGTATATAAATATTATGGGATTGTTTTCTTTTACACAAGAAATTGCGATGGACCTCGGTACAGCCAATACCATTATTCTTTCCAATGGTAAAATTGTGGTGGACGAGCCATCAGTCGTGGCGCTTGATCGTCGAACAGATAAGATGATTGCCGTGGGCGGAAAAGCCAAATCCATGCACGAAAAAACTCATGAAAATATACGTACGATTCGTCCGTTGCGCGACGGTGTAATTGCCGATTTTTACGCATGCGAACAAATGATGCGTGGGATGATTAAGATGGTTAATACACGTAGTCAGATATTTTCCCCTTCGCTCCGTATGGTTATCGGTGTGCCTTCGGGAAGTACAGAAGTAGAACTTCGCGCTGTGCGGGATTCTGCCGAGCATGCCGGTGGACGCGACGTTTATTTGATATTTGAGCCAATGGCTGCCGCTATCGGTATTGGCATTGATGTGGAAGCTCCCGAAGGGAATATGATTGTTGATATAGGTGGTGGTTCCACTGAAATTGCTGTTATTTCATTGGGAGGTATCGTTTCAAATAATTCTATTCGTGTTGCCGGTGATGATTTGACTACTGACATTCAGGAATATATGAGCCGTCAGCACAATGTGAAAGTAAGCGAACGTATGGCGGAACGTATAAAAATAAATGTAGGTGCTGCTTTGACCGATTTGAAAGAAGATGCTCCCGAAGCTTATCTCGTTCATGGACCAAACAGAATTACAGCTCTTCCGATGGAAGTTCCTGTTAGCTATCAGGAGGTTGCCCATTGTTTGGATAAATCTATTTCAAAGATAGAAACCGCTATATTGAGCGCATTGGAAAATACGCCTCCCGAATTGTATGCCGACGTTGTACATAACGGCATCTATTTAGCAGGCGGTGGCGCATTGTTACGCGGGTTGGATAAACGGTTGACTGATAAAATTAACATATCTTTTCATATTGCCGAAGATCCGCTTCATGCAGTGGCTAAAGGTACAGGTATCGCATTAAAGAATGTGGAACGTTTCTCTTTCTTGATGAGGTAGTTATGTAGTGTATTATTTCAAGGAGTTTTTGAGAAAAAAGTATAACTATATGCTATGTGTCGGTGGCTGAAATTTGATATTCAGACATTGGCACATTTTTTAGATGATTTATGCGGCACTTATTCGATTTCCTTATCAAGTATAATTATTGTTTCGTTTTTGCCTTATTGGAGACAATAGGTTTTGTTTTTTTGTTTCGTTCCAATTATTATCAACAAAGTATTTTTTTTATTTCAGCTAATGAGGTGACGGGAAAGATTTACGAAATGTCGAAAAACGTAACTTCCTATTTTAATTTAAGAACGACTAATACGGAATTGTTGGAACGTAATATGTGGCTTGAACGAGAAGTAACTGTTTTGGGAAAAACATTAAAGAACCGTAAAGATTCTTTAGAAGTTAACGCCATCAAGAAGTCGGTGTTGGATAATTATGAAATATTCAAAGCCAATGTAGTTAATAATAGTTTGAATCTGGCAAACAACTATATTACATTGAATAAAGGAGCCTCTCAGGGTATTCGTCCGGATATGGGAGTAGTAGGTGGCAACGGCATTGTAGGAGTTGTATATAAGACTTCGCCTAATTATTCGCTGGTTATTTCAATTCTGAACAGCAAATCGAGTATCAGTTGCAGGATAAAGAATAGCGATTATTTTGGTTATCTGCAATGGGAACAAGGAGATTCCAGATATGCCTATCTGAAAGATTTTCCGCGACATGCCGAAGTTAATTCCGGTGATACGGTGATAACAAGCGGCTATTCCACGATGTTTCCCGAAGGGATAATAGTAGGTACGGTCAGCGAGACTTTTGATTCTAAGGACGGATTATCTTATTTGTTAAAAGTGAAGTTGACTACAGATTTTGGGATAATAAACGAAGTAAGTGTTATTGCGCGGAGTGAACAAAGTGAAATTATGGAACTTGAGACAGATACTGTGAAATGATAATATTTACCTATATATTCCGGTTGATATGGTTTACCACATTGATACTCATACAGGTTTTGATTTGCAATCATATCTGTATCGGAGGATATGCCACTCCTTTTTTGTATATTTATTTTATTCTTAAATTAGACTCTTCCACTTCCCGTAACAGTTTGATGTTTTGGGCTTTTTCATTGGGCTTTGTTATAGATTTATTTTCCAATACTTTGGGGATGAATACGATAGCAATTGTATTATTGGCTTTTCTTCGTCCTTTCATATTGCGCTTGTTTGTTTTGCGTGACAATACGGGTATTGGCATTCCGTCTGCTCGAACCATGGGGAGAGTTTCATTCAATAAGTATATAGCTACCTGTGTTCTTCTGCATCATTCGGTGTTACTTACTATTGAATTTTTCTCTTTTTCGGGTATCGGAGGATTGTTTTTAAGAATACTTGCCGGTTCGTTGTTAACTTTTATTTTTATTATGGCTGTTGATAGTATAAGAAAAAAGGAATGAAACAAGATTATTCTTTGCGTAAGTATGTAATAGGGGGTGTTATCATAGGCGTAATGTTTATATTTCTTTTGCGGCTTTGGGGATTACAAGTGATGAGTGATGAGTATAAAGTGAATGCCGACAGTAATGCCTTTCTTAATAAAATCCAATATCCGTCCCGTGGGGCTATGTATGATCGTAACGGAAAATTGTTAGTGTTCAACCAGCCGTCTTATGATATAACCGTGGTTGTGAGGGAGATAGAAAACTTGGATACACTTGACTTTTGCCGGACGTTGAATATTACTCCCGCTTATTTTTTCAAACGAATGGAAGATATAAAAGATAAGAGGTTAAATCCCGGTTATTCCAAATATACTCATCAAACGTTTATGACACAACTTTCAGTGGAAGAGTGTGGGATATTTCAAGAGAAATTGTACAAATTTAAAGGATTCTATACGCAACGGCGTACTATCAGACAATACGTTTATAATTCCGCCGCACATGCTCTTGGCGATATTGGGGAGGTTTCGATGAAGGATATGAAAAAAGACGATTATTATATGCGTGGAGATTACATAGGGAAACAAGGTATTGAAAAATCGTATGAAAAATATCTTCGTGGTGAAAAAGGAGTTGAAGTGTTGCTAAGGGATGCGCATGGACGTATTCAGGGACACTATAAAGGTGGAAAGTTAGACAAGAAACCGGTACCGGGTAAAAACTTGACGCTTGGAATTGACATTGAACTTCAACTGTTGGCAGAGAAGTTGATGCGTAATAAATTAGGCGCTATCGTAGCCATAGAGCCTGAAACGGGAGAAATTCTTTGTATGGTTTCTACACCTGATTATAATCCTTCTATCATGGTGGGAAGGCAGCGAGGGAAAAATCATTCCGAGTTGGAAGGAGATCCGTTAAAACCATTGTTTAACAGGGCAATAATGGGTACTTATCCTCCGGGTTCTACCTTTAAAACGGCGCAAGGAATGATTTTCCTGCAAGAAGATATTGTAAATACTTCTACGACTTTCCCTTGTTATGAAGGATTCTTGATTTCAGGGTTAAGTGTGAAATGCCATTTTCACGGTTCTCCTATCCCTTTTATACCTGCTATTTCTACTTCGTGTAATTCCTATTTTTGCTGGGGGTTTTACCGCATGTTGGAAAATAAAAAATACGGAACAACCATACAGGCATTAACTATATGGAAAAACCACATGGTGTCAATGGGATTCGGATACCGGTTGGGAATTGATATGCCGGGCGAACAGCGAGGTCTTATTCCCAATGCTTCTTTTTACGATAAAATGTATGGACGGGGACATTGGAATGGTTTGCGAGTGATTCACACGGCTATCGGTCAAGGAGAAATCTTGTTAACTCCCGTTCAGTTGACAAATCTGGCTGCAACGATTGCAAACAGAGGACATTATATTATTCCACACATTGTGAAGGAGATAGAAGATAATGAATTGGACAGTATTTACTGTGCCCCTCGCGCTCGTTATACTACAATTGATCCTCAAAATTATGAATATATAGTGGAAGGGATGCGGCAAGCCGTTGTAGGGGGACCATACGGGTCAACTTGTCGTGGTGTGAATATTCCCGGTATTGAAGTTTGCGGAAAAACGGGTACCGCTCAAAACCGTGGACTTAAAGACCATTCTATTTTTATGGGTTTTGCCCCAATGAATAATCCGAAAATAGCTATATCCGTATATGTTGAAAATGCAGGTTATGGCGCTACGTGGGCGGTGCCTATAGCAGCTCTTTTAATGGAGAAGTATATAAATGGTTCGGTTGCACCCGAAAGAGCATATCGCATAGAAGACATTAGTGATACAAATTTACTTCCGCATGGTATCGTCCAGAAACATTAATTTGTGGAAAACAACGGACTGGTTGACAATAAGCATATACCTGATTCTTGTTTTGGTTGGTTGGCTCAGTATCTGCGGATCCAGTCACGATTATGGCGAAATAGGATTTTGGGACTATTCCACTCGTTCCGGTAAACAGCTTATATGGATTATAGCTTCTTGGGGAATTGGTTTCGTGTTGTTAATGTTAGAAGACCGGTTTTATGATATGTTTTCCTATGTTATATACATAGTAACAATAGTGCTGTTGATTGTTACTGTTTTTTTTGCGTCTGAGATAAAGGGTTCCCGTTCGTGGTTACAATTGGGAGGGGGGATAAACCTGCAAGCTGCCGAATTTGCCAAATTTAGTACGGCATTGGTTTTGGCGAAATATATGAGTCAATATTCGTTTAGTATAAATAAAGGAAGCTCTATGACGATTGTGGTGATGTTGATTCTACTTCCCATGGTATTGATAATTGCACAAAAAGAAACAGGGTCTGCATTGGTTTATCTCGCTTTCTTTTTAATGTTGTATCGGGAGGGGATGTCGGGAATTATCCTTTATGCCGGAGTATGTGCCATATGTTACTTTGTGGTAAGTATCCGCTTTGGTGATGTATATATGGGTGGCGGATTAACGCCTATCGGAGAGTTTGTTGTTTTTTCCATGATACTTTTTTCTACCGGTATTATGACATGGATCTATTTGAATAAACGTACACCGTTTTTATATATCGTTGGAATTAATCTTGCTATTCTGCTTATAACATATTTTATATCGAATTATCTTGTTCCTGTTAATCTTGTGTGGGTGCAGTGGGCACTTTGTGGTTTAACTGTTGGTTATTTGATTTTTTTGTCAATCAAAGAACGAGTATATTCGTATGTGCCGGTAATTTTATTTGCTTTGATCTCTGTCGGTTTTTTATATTCGAGTGATTATGTGTTTGACAAAGTGCTTGGCTCACACCAACAAGTGCGTATAAAAGTGGCTTTGGGAATGGAAGAAGATTTGGCTGGAGCAGGTTATAACGTTAACCAATCCAAAATAGCTATCGGATCGGGAGGCCTGACGGGAAAAGGCTTTTTGAATGGGACACAGACTAAATTGAAATATGTTCCGGAGCAGGATACGGATTTTATATTCTGTACTGTGGGTGAAGAACAGGGTTTTGTAGGGGCAACTGCGGTATTGCTTTTGTTTCTTTTTTTGATTCTTAGGTTGATAAGACTTGCTGAGCGGCAGCGTTCTGTCTTCGGGAGGGTATATGGATATTCGGTCATTAGCCTGTTTTTTTTTCATATTCTGGTTAATGTTGGAATGGTGTTGGGGCTTACGCCCGTAATCGGGATTCCTCTGCCTTTTTTTAGCTACGGGGGGTCGTCTTTGTTGGGGTTTACTATTTTATTATTTGTTTTTCTTAGGATTGATGCCGGACGTAGGCGAAAATTATAGTGGTATAAAAATAGTTCATTAACATAAAAAAAGAGGAGTATGGAACAACAACTATGTCAGAGTTGCGGAATGCCGTTAAGTGATATTTCTTTAACGGGGACGAATGTTGACGGAAGTAAGAGTGAAGATTATTGTGTGTATTGTTTTGCTGACGGTTGTTTCACATCAGATTGCACAATGAACGAAATGATAGAAAAATGTTTGGGATTTTTAGATGAATTTAATAAGGATTCTGACATCAAGCTAACTATAGAAGAAGTGCGAATTCAAATGAAAGCTTTTTTTCCGCAATTAAAGCGGTGGAAAGAATAAATTTGTATGATTTTTGCCGTTATTGTCGCATATTTTGCCGTATTGTTACTAATTGCCCGTATCACGGGGAAAAGGAGCGATACGAATGCCGCTTTTTTTAAAGGTGAAAATCGTTCTCCGTGGTATGCGGTTTCTTTTGGAATGATAGGCGCCTCCCTATCGGGGGTTACTTTTGTCTCTGTTCCGGGTATGGTGCGAAGTATGGACATGACTTATATGCAAACCGTTTTAGGTTTCTTTTTCGGCTATATGGTTGTGGCTCATTTACTTTTGCCTCTTTACTACAAGCTTAATCTTATTAGCATTTATACGTATTTAGGTACCCGTATTGGTGTAAGAGCGTATCGCACAGGTTCATTCTATTTTTTGTTGTCCCGGATGTTGGGAACAGCCGTCAAGCTGTATTTGGTTTGTTCTATTCTTCATACGTATGTTTTTGCCGAAAGAGGAATCCCTTTTTGGATGATTGCTGCCGGAGCAGTGGCGTTAGTTTGGGTTTATACCCATAAAAGCGGTATTAAAACGATTGTATGGACAGATACTTTGCAAACCTTTTGCCTTATTGCCGCACTTATCTGTATTATTTATCAAGTAACCGGACGGTTAAACATGAGTTTTGGTGAAATAATTCATGTTGTCCGGACACATGAGCATTCCGGTATATTTGTACTGGATGACTGGATGTCGCGCCAAAACTTTTTTAAACAGTTCATCAGTGGTATTTTTATTGTTGTTGTAATGACAGGACTTGATCAAGACATGATGCAAAAAAATCTTTCTTGTCGCAATTTGAAAGAAGCACAAAGGAATATGTACTGTTACGGGTTTTCTTTTATTCCTCTAAACTTTCTTTTTCTTTGTTTGGGAATACTTTTACTGATATTGGCAGGGCAAACAGGTATCGAACTTCCCTATGCAAACGACGATATTCTCCCTTTGTTTGCCACACAAGGTTATTTAAGCCGGTCTGTTTTGATTTTTTTTTCAATAGGGATTATAGCTGCTGCTTTTAGTAATTCCGATTCGGCTTTAACGTCTATGACGACGGCTTTTTGTGTAGATATACTGAATACGGAGAAAGATACGGATGAGATTGCCCGACGTAAGCGACGTGAAGTGCATGTGGTTATGTCCTTGATGTTGGTTGTTTTTATCTGTCTTTTCCGGATGTTGAACCACCAAAGTGTAATTGATGCTGTGTATATTATTGCTTCTTATACGTATGGTCCGTTGTTGGGCATGTTTGCTTTCGGTCTTTTCACCCGGCGAAAAGCGAATGATAAGTACACGCCTTATATTGCCATAGCTTCTCCACTGATTTGTTACACAGTTGATTGGGTTGTTAACACTTATACGGGATATAAATTCGGATATGAATTATTGGTATTGAATGGTGCGTTGACTTTCGCAGGATTGTCAATAAGATCGTCTTATTTTCAGAAAGAGTGAAAATAAGGAAAAGCAAAGAAAATCATTCATAAGTTGCATTTACCTTGCAAAAAGTCTTGTCTCTTTTGGTTGATATGCAAAAAGTTTTTATTTTTGTAGCCGGAATTGATTGGATAACGTAAGAAGAATAATATAACCATGCAAAAGATAGAGAATAATGAAAAGAACATTTCAGCCTTCTAACAGAAAAAGAAAGAATAAACACGGATTTCGTGAAAGAATGGCAACGGCTAATGGTCGTAGAGTATTGGCTTCCCGTCGTGCAAAAGGAAGAAAGAAGTTAACAGTTTCCGACGAATATAACGGTTGCAAGAAATAAAAAGGTAATACCTTTTGCATGGAATAAAATAAAAAGAAGTGAGGGTTTGTTGTATAAATTGCCTTTACTTCTTTTATTTTTTATATCTTTGAATTTAGATATACTAAGGAAATAATTATGAAGGTACGATCTATTCGCCTTGTGTTAAGTCATTTATTGGCAATGGGATTGTTGCTTTTTTTGCTGATTATGGGTGTTATGTTTTGGTTAAACCGATATACCCATCAAAAAGAAGTCGTAGTTGTGCCCGAAATAAAGGGAATGCCCCTTTCCTTTGCGGAAAGATATTTGCATGTAAAAGGACTCGAATACGTGATTGCCGATTCTAATTATATAAACAGACAACTGCCGGGAAGCGTACTGGAATGTACTCCTTCTGCCGGACAGATGGTGAAGAAGGGTAGGACTATTTATTTAACCATTAATAAAGAGTGTGCTCCCGAATTTCTTGTACCTGATGTAGCTGATAATAGTTCATTGCGTCAAGCGGAAGCCAAAATTTTAGCTGCCGGTTTTAAATTGACTGAACATGAATTAATTGACGGAGAAAAGGATTGGGTCTATGATGTGAAATATAACGGGCGGTTGTTAGCTCGCGGAGATAAAGTGCCTGTGGAAGCTGCCTTAACGTTAGTCGTAGGAAACGGATTGACGAAGAATCATAGTATAATAAATTGGATGGAGGAGGATGGCGATACGGATGATGATTATTATGAAAACGGAACAAAACGACATAGATGATATTGACGATATAGAACCGGCTGGCGAGTCTGCTGAACTTTACGAACATTTTCGGGCAACGGTTGATAAAGGACAGACTTCTGTCAGAATTGATAAATATTTGTTTGATCGTATGGTCAATGCGTCGCGGAATCGTATCCAGAAAGCGGCGGAAGCTGGTTGTATAATGGTTAACGGGAAACCGGTGAAGAGTAATTACAAAGTGAAACCACTTGATGTAATTACGTTGCTGATGAATCGTCCTCGCTATGAGAACGACATTATTCCTGAAAATATTCCCCTGAACATTGTGTACGAAGATGATGTTTTGATGGTTGTTGATAAACCGGCAGGGTTGGTGGTGCATCCCGGTCATGGTAATTATCACGGGACGTTGGTCAATGCTCTTGCTTGGCACATGAAAGATATCCCCGATTATGATGCGAATGATCCGCACGTAGGATTGGTACACCGTATTGATAAAGATACATCGGGACTGTTGGTGATAGCCAAAACGCCTGATGCCAAAACGAATCTTGGTACACAATTTTATAATAAAACCACGAGGCGAAAATATCATGCATTGGTGTGGGGAACCATGGAGAAAAACGAGGGAACCATTATAGGTAATATTGCACGTAATCCTAAAGACAGGATGCAGATGATTGTTTTCTCCAATCCTGCCATTGGGAAGTATGCCGTAACTCATTACAGAGTGTTGGAACGTTTGGGCTATGTCACTTTTGTAGAATGTATTTTAGATACGGGTCGTACACACCAAATCAGGGTACACATGAGACATATCGGTCATGTACTTTTTAATGATGTTCGCTATGGCGGTCATGAAGTTTTGAAAGGAACTCATTTCAGCAAATACAAACAATTCGTGAATAATTGTTTTGAAATTTGTCCGAGGCAGGCGCTACACGCTGAAACATTGGGATTCACACATCCTGTCAGTGGAAAGGAAATGGACTTTTTATCTCCGCTTCCTCAGGACATGAGTCTGCTTATAGATAAATGGAGAAATTATATCAGTCACAGAGAGTTAGAATGAAACGTACTATAGCTATTGTTGCCGGGGGAGATTCGTCGGAACTCCCTGTGTCTTTGCACAGTGCACAAGGAATATATTCTTTTATGGATAAAGAAAGGTATGATTTGTACATTGTGGAAATGCAAGGACTTCGTTGGGAGGTGTGTTTGCCGGATGGGAAGATGTTTCCGGTAGATCGCAATGATTTCAGTTTTATGAATGGCATGAAAAAAGTAACGTTTGATTTTGCATACATAACCATTCACGGAACACCTGGAGAAAACGGATTGTTGCAAGGCTATTTCAATATGTTGCGCATACCTTATTCTTGTTGTGATGTACTCCCTGCTGCATTGACCTTCAATAAATTTGCCTGTAATCAATACTTAAAAGGTTTTGGCGTTTGTATAGCCGAATCTTTGATGATTCGTAAAAACTCCTGCGAGGTTCCGGATAATGAAATAGTTGAAAAAATTGGACTTCCTTGTTTTGTTAAGCCTAATTTGGGAGGTTCCAGCTTTGGTATTACCAAAGTTAAAACAAAGGATCAAATCCAATCCGCCATTAAAAAAGCATTTAAAGAGGCTTCGGAGGTCATGATCGAAGCTTGTATGGAGGGTACGGAGGTTACATGCGGGTGTTATCAAACAAAAAAAAACAAAGTGGTGTTTCCTCTTACTGAAGTGGTAAGTGATAATGAATTTTTTGATTACGATGCCAAATATAATGGACAATCGAAAGAAATTACACCTGCACGTTTATCTGAGGAATTGACCGAACGGATAAAGCAGCTTTCTTCTGCTATCTATGATATTCTAGGTTGTTCGGGTATGGTTCGTATGGATTATATCATTACCACCGGCGAGAAGATTAATCTTTTGGAAGTAAATACCACTCCCGGTATGACGGCTACCAGCTTCATTCCACAGCAAGTTCGTGCGGCGGGGTTGGATATGAAAGATGTGATAAGCGAGATTATTGAAAACAAATTTTAGCGAGATACTTATGGATACGACTGAATTTGAAGAAATTCGACCCTACAACGACGAGGAACTTCCCCAAGTTTACAAGGAACTAACTGTTGATCCGGAATTTCGCAAAGCTGCTGAAGTGATTTTCCCCGACACTCCTTTTGACGTATTAGTGGAGAATATGTCCGGTTGCAAAACGAAGGATGACTTTCAAAAGGTTTTTAGCTATAATGTTATACGGTATTTCGGAAAATTTTCCGACGGTGTAACATTGGATCATACGTTGCTTACACTTCATAAAGAAATAGCTTACACTTACCTATCCAATCATAGGGATATTGTACTTGATTCGGGCTTTCTCTCTATTCTTTTAATGGACCTTGGCATGAAAGCTGTGGAGATAGCTATTGGAGACAATTTGTTGATATACCCATGGATTAAAAAGTTGGTTCGGATTAATAAATCGTTTATCGTGCAGCGGGCGCTTACTATGCATCAAATATTGGAGGCTTCGGCGCGCATGTCTCGTTATATACATTATACGGTTAATGAAAAAAAGCAGTCTGTTTGGATTGCGCAACGTGAAGGACGCGCCAAAGATTCTGATGATCGCACACAAGAAAGTGTTATTAAAATGTTGGCTTTGGGAGGAAGCGGAAAAGATATTATTGACCGTTTGCTGGAGCTGAACATTGCTCCTCTTGCTATTTCGTATGAGTACGATCCTTGCGATTACTTGAAAGCTTGTGAATACCAATTGAGAAGAGACAATGAAAATTATAAAAAAACGACGGAAGAAGACTTGTTGAATATGAAATCCGGACTTTTCGGATATAAAGGAAAGGTACATTTTCAAGTTACCGGTTGTATGAATGAAGAATTGAAAACCATAGATCGTTCTTTGTCTAAAGCGGAATTGTTTACTGTTATCACAAGGTTGATAGACCGTCATATTCATGCTAATTACCGATTGTATCCCGGCAATTATATTGCCTGCGATATGTTGAATGGAAACGAAGGTTATATCAACCAATATACTCCGGAAGATTTCCGGAAATTTGAGTCTTATATAAATAAACAGCTCGATAAAATAGAACTTCCTAATAAAGATATTTCTTTTTTGCGAGGTAAGATATTGATGATGTATGCGAATCCGTTGATTAACTACTTATCGTCAGTACGTTGAGTTCGTCGATTTTGCAATTATAAAAAAGTTGGTAAATTCGGTTATTTCTAAAAATCAATACAAATGAAAAAGTTGTTCCTTATTGTCCTGTTTGTAATCGGTGCTATTTTTACTTCGTTTGCACAAACAACTTTCAAAAATAGTGACACTTATCGTCCGGTAAAAAAAACGATGTATCAAAAAGGATGGGTAGATTTTAATAAAAACGGAGTGAAAGACGTATATGAAGACTCAACGGCAAAATTGGAAGACAGAATTGAGAATCTTTTGCAGCAGATGACTTTGGAAGAAAAGACATGTCAGATGGTTACGCTTTATGGATACAAACGTGTGTTGAAAGACGACCTACCTACGCCCGAATGGAAAAATGCTCTTTGGAAAGACGGTATTGGAGCTATTGACGAGCATTTGAACGGTTTTCAACAATGGGGACTCCCCCCCTCGACTAACCCCTATGTGTGGCCGGCTTCCAAACATGCCTGGGCGTTGAATGAAGTACAGCGCTTTTTTGTGGAAGAAACCCGTTTGGGTATTCCTGCAGATTTGACGAATGAAGGTATTCGCGGTGTAGAAAGCTATAAGGCTACTAATTTTCCTACTCAATTAGGATTGGGACATACGTGGAATCGTGATTTGATACGGCGTGTAGGGGAAATTACAGGTGAAGAGGCTCGTTTGTTGGGATATACGAATGTCTATGCTCCTATTCTTGATGTAGGTCGTGATCAGCGTTGGGGGCGCTATGAAGAGGTTTATGGGGAAAGTCCTTATTTGGTTGCTGAACTTGGCATAGAGATGGTTAAAGGTTTACAAAAGGATTACCGGGTGGCGTCCACTGCAAAGCATTTTATAGCTTATAGCAATAATAAGGGCGCTCGCGAAGGTATGGCACGGCTTGATCCGCAAATATCGCCGCGTGAGGTAGAGATGCTTCATGCTTATACGTTTAAGCGGGTTATCCGTGAAGCGGGTGTTTTGGGGGTAATGAGTTCGTACAATGATTATGACGGTTTTCCCATTCAAAGCAGTAAGTATTGGCTCACTACACGGTTGCGGGGTGAAATGGGTTTTCGCGGATATGTGGTGTCGGACAGTGACGCCGTGGAGTATCTTTATGCAAAGCACGGTACGGCGGCGGATATGAAAGAGGCTGTCCGGCAAAGTGTAGAGGCAGGGTTGAATGTTCGTTGCACGTTCCGCTCGCCCGAAAGTTTTGTTTATCCTCTTCGTGAATTGGTGAATGAAGGGGGACTTTCTATAGAGACGATTAACGAGCGGGTAAGGGATATTTTACGAGTGAAGTTCCTTGTGGGTTTGTTTGATTCTCCCTATCAAACGGATTTAAAACGCGCCGATGAAGAGGTGGAAAGTGAAAAAAACAAAACGGTTGCATTGCAGGCTTCTCGTGAATCAATCGTTCTTTTGAAGAATAATGATAATGCTCTCCCGATTACTATTTCCGCTGTTAAGCGTATTGCAGTTTGTGGTCCGAATGCTGACGAAACCTCGTATGCTCTTACGCATTATGGTCCGTTGGCTGTGGAGGTTACCAGTGTACTCAACGGTATCAGGGAAAAAGCTGCAGGAAAAGCGGAAGTGGTTTTTACGAAAGGTTGTGATTTGGTTGATGCTAATTGGCCGGAATCCGAAATAATAGACTTCCCTCTTACCTCCGGAGAAAAGGCAGGGATAGAAGAAGCGGTGGAAAATGCTCGACACTCGGATGTGGTTATTGCGGTGTTAGGGGGTGGAATACGTACTTGTGGTGAAAATAAATCGCGTTCGAGTTTAGACCTTCCGGGACGTCAGTTGGAATTGTTGAAAGCTGTTTATGAAACAGGTAAACCTGTGGCGCTGGTTCTTATTAACGGTCGACCGCTGTCTGTTAATTGGGCAAACAGGTTTATTCCCGCCATTGTTGAGGCTTGGTATCCGGGCTCTATGGGAGGAAAAGCTGTTGCCGATGTGTTGTTCGGTGATTATAATCCGGGTGGCAAACTGACCGTAACATTTCCTAAAACAGTGGGGCAAATACCGTTTAATTTTCCTTCCAAACCAAGTTCACAAGTGGACGGCGGACGTACTAAGGGGTTAAGTGGAAATATGACGCGTCAGAATGGTCCGCTTTATCCTTTCGGGCATGGGCTGAGTTATACTACGTTTGCGTATTCCGATCTTTCGATAACACCTGAAGAAATTACTCCCGACCAAGATATAACTGTTCGCTGTAAGGTGACGAATACAGGCAAGCGTGCCGGTGATGAAGTTGTTCAGCTTTATTTGCGCGACGTGCTTGCTTCTGTTATCACTTATGAAAAGAGTCTGGAAGGCTTTGAACGTGTTTCTCTCCAACCGGATGAAACGAAAGAAGTGGTATTTACTTTGAACCGGAAAAATTTGCAATTGCTCAACAAACATAATGAATGGGTAGTTGAACCGGGGGATTTTAAAGTAATGGTAGGGGCTTCATCAACAGATATCCGGTTGAATGGGGAATTTACGGTGATTGATTACGAATCAGGCAAATCAAAAGTCCGTCCAGCGACAAAGCAACCGGAAACCGGTGTTGTGGCAAGTACCGGACAAGAAAAAACAGAACTGACCGAAGACAATAATCTTACCACGTATTGGATAGGTAACAAAGGAGATTATATTACTTATTCGTTAGAGAACGATTCCAAAGTAGATGAGTTATCTATTGCTTGGCGAAGTGATACGAGTGACAATGTATGTTTTGAAATTCAATTATCGAGCGGCGGCGGACAATTTCTCACGGTTTATTCCGGTGAAGCAAACGAATTTAACCGTTTGACTTCTTATCCGTTTAAGGAAACGGCAGCAAGCGATTTACGTATTGTATTAAATTCCGACCGCGTAGGAATAGCTGAAGTAAAGATAAAGGGACGGAAGAAATAAATGAAAAAATATTATCTATTATATATGAAAGACTTTTTAATCTCTCAAGCTCAAACTGAAACTGCCGTTCTGGTAGCCCTCATTACTCAAATTCAAGACGAGAGAAAAACGAATGAATATCTGGATGAATTAGCTTTTCTTGCCGCAACTGCCGGTGCTGAAGTGGTAGGAAGGTTCACCCAAAAATTGGACATTGCCAATGCAGTTACTTATGTTGGAAAAGGGAAGTTGCAAGAAATTAAAGGATATGTTTCCGAACAGGAAGTGGGAATGGTCATATTCGATGATGAGCTTTCTGCTAAGCAGATACGGAACATTGAAAGGGTATTGCAAGTAAAAATCCTTGACCGTACTTCGCTTATTCTCGATATATTCGCTATGCGCGCTCAAACAGCTAATGCCAAAACGCAAGTGGAATTGGCGCAATACCAATACATGCTTCCCCGCTTAACTCGTTTATGGACGCACCTGGAAAGGCAAGGAGGCGGGTCGGGAAGCGCTCGCGGCGGTTCGGTAGGTTTACGCGGACCGGGGGAAACTCAGTTGGAAATGGATAAGCGTATTATTCTAAACCGTATTGCTTTGCTCAAAGCGCAATTGGAACAGATTGACAAACAGAAAACCACCCAGCGTAAAAATCGCGGACAGCTTGTCCGTGTGGCATTAGTTGGCTATACGAATGCAGGAAAGTCCACTTTGATGAATCTTCTTTCTAAAAGTGAAGTCTTTGCGGAAAATAAACTTTTTGCCACATTAGATACCACGGTGCGTAAGGTAATTATTGATAATCTTTCTTTCTTACTTTCGGATACTGTTGGTTTTATACGTAAACTGCCCACTGATTTGGTTGATTCTTTCAAATCTACGCTTGATGAGGTACGCGAAGCCGACTTGTTGCTACACGTCGTTGATATTTCCCATCCCGGATTTGAAGAGCAAATTGAAATAGTAAATAAAACTCTTGCTGATATTGATGGCATAAGTAAACCGGGTATTTTGATTTTTAATAAAATAGATGCGTATTCGTATGTGAAAAAATCTCCCGATGATCTTACTCCCGGAACAAAAGAAAACTTATCACTGGAAGAATTGACAAAAACATGGCCGGCTAAACTGAATGAAAATTCTATATTTATTTCCGCCTATAAAAAGATTCATGTAGAAGAACTGAAAAGTTTGATTTATAAAAAAGTAAAAGAATTGCACGTACAACGCTTTCCTTATACTGATTTTCTTTACCCGGTATATGTGTAACGCTTGACACATTTCCATTTTTAGGTATCTTTATCCAATCCATGTACGAAACCTTTGGGGAAGTATAAGAAATTATTCTTCTATTTCTCTTTTTGTACACACAACTTGATTCTCAAACTCTAAATTAATACGGGAATATTTATTCCATCCCACTTTATTCAGGGCTTTGAGATAGAACTTTTGTAAACGTTCGAATTTTTGTTCTAAACGTTCAGCGGTTCCCAAAAAAATAATATGATCGCCTACACGTGGCACTAATTCTATTTCTCCTTTGGGGAGTACGTTAATTTGTTCTATTTGTGCATCCCAGAATTTATTTTTATACAGGAATAATCCAAGTTTATACAAAGTGTTCGTGGCGAAAGATTTATCCACATTTCCCGTTACTACCGGTAAGTGAGCAACACTTTTTATATTCACCGGCATGACTTTTCCCTTATTGTCAATGTAATAATTTTCACCATTTCGACTCATTATACGAAGTATCGGTATGCGTTGGTTGATTTCCACACACAACTTACCGCTTAGTGTTTTATAACATTCTACTCTGTCAATGAGAACATGTTTGGAAAGAGTTTCTTCAATGGCGCGGGTATCGATTATATCCATCGACTTATTTTTGGGATCGAGTTTTGCCCGTTGAAGTATATCCGTGATTTCACGCTTTGTAATGAATCCTGCGTTCACTGAATCTTTTATGATTAGTATTACGTCGTAGCAAACCGTATTCTCAATCCTACGGGTAAAAAAAATAATGGCTACAATGAGGTAAACTGTAAAAAGCCACACACCGGTTTGTAGTATTTGTTTTTTTATTTTTCGTTTTCTGTTTTCTTCCATTGGTTTTCTAATATTTGTGCGACAGCAGGAATGTAATCATCTATGTCGCCTGCACCAAGTGTAACAAGAACCTCCATTTTTTTGGACTTTAAGATTTCCGTTAGGCTCTCTTTGGAGCACATGCTTTTTTTAACATTCGGTTGAAGTCTTTCATAAATCAATTCGGAAGTTACTCCTGAAATGGGAAGTTCCCTTGCCGGGTATATATCGAGCAGAATTACCTCGTCGGCTAAAGAAAGTGAGGTGGCAAATTCTTTGTAAAAATCACGTGTGCGTGTATATAAGTGCGGTTGAAATACGGCTGTTATCTTTTTCCCCGTATACAATTCGCGAATGGATAATAAACTTTGCTGAATTTCGAAAGGATGGTGAGCATAGTCGTTTAAAAAAACAATCCGGTCATTCTTTATTTTGAAATCAAAACGACGATCCACTCCACGAAAACTTGCCATTCCACATTTTATTTCCTCGACACTGACTCCGTTCAAATAAGCCAAAGATATAGCCGCCACACTGTTTTCGATATTGATGTTTATAGGAACACCCAACTGTATGTCGGTAATTCGCGTATCAGGAGCTACAAAGTCAAAAAATATTTCTCCATTTCCCATGCAAATATTTTCGGCATGGAAATCTCCTTCGTTTTTGGAGTATGTATAAATGCGTACCTCTTTTTTGACTCTGGGTTGCAGTTTACTGTTTTTATGGATAACCAAACAGCTTTTGATAAGTCCGGTGTATATTTCAAAACCTTTGAAGTATGCTTCTTCGCTCCCATAAACATCCAGATGGTCGGGGTCGGTTGCCGTAATAACCGACATGTAAGGGGTCAATTGATGAAAAGAACGGTCAAACTCATCGGCTTCAATCACCGTGTAGGGACTTTTTTGCGAAAGAAGCAAATTGGTATGATAGTTCTTGGAAATTCCTCCCAGAAAAGCATTGCAACCGATGTGTGATTGATACAACAAATGAGCAAGTATGGCTGATGTGGTGGTTTTTCCATGAGTACCCGCCACACAAAGTCCTTTACTCGAACGAGTAATAGCGCCCAATACTTGCGACCGCTTTTGAATCTCAAAGCCAACCGTACGGAAATAGGTTAATTCTACATGAGTTTCAGGTACGGCAGGGGTCCAAATCACTAACGTAGTTTCTTTATCCAAACAAGTTGACGGGATAAGTGAAAGATTTTCTTCGTAATGTACCGGTATTCCTTCCTTTATCAAATGTCCGGTAATCTCGCAAGGGGTACGATCGTAGCCGGCTACTATTTTCCCTTTTGAGAGGAAATACCGGGCAAGGGCGCTCATACCGATACCTCCAATCCCAATAAAGTAAACCGATTTTATATCCATTTCAACCATTTTAAATACTTCCTCAGCGATGATGTTCGCCGAGTCGGGCAAAGCCAACATAGCGATATTTGATCGTAATTGATTTAAAGCTTTTTCGTCGTGAATAACTTCTATTACTTTCGATAATAACGTTTCATTTATATTTGCGTCTTGCACATATATGGCAGCAGACTGGTTAACCAGAGCCATCGCATTTTTCGTCTGGTGGTCTTCGGCTACATTAGGTGAAGGAATCAGGATAACCGCCTTTTGCAGTAAACAAAATTCTGAAATGGCGCCGGCTCCTGCCCGCGAAACAATCAAATCGGCTGCCATATAAGCGGTTGTCATGTCCTTAACAAAGCCGGTAATGTATAAATTAGGAATTTTACTTGTTGTTTTTGTTGTATGTATTATTTGTTCATAGTATATTTTTCCTGTCTGCCAAATAAACTGTATATCAGCCGCCGAACGAATGGTATCCAAGTTTTTCGTTAAACATTGGTTGATAGAATAGGCGCCCAAACTACCTCCTAAAATTAGAACTGTTTTTTTATTCGAATCGAATCCATAGGTGGACAATGCTTTCTCACGACTGATACGGTTTTCAAATAGTTCTTGACGAACAGGATTACCTGTCAGTATGATTTTACCGGAAGGAAAGAATTTCTCCATTCCGGAATAAGCCACACATATTTTTTCGGCTCTTTTGGCTAATAATTTATTGGTAACTCCGGCATAAGAATTTTGTTCTTGGATGAGTGTAGGAATTTTCATCATTTGAGCCGTTTTCAATAGGGGACCGCTTGCATAACCACCCACTCCTACCACTACGTGCGGTCGAAATTTTTTAATGATACGACGAGCTTTCCGTTGGCTTCTCAAAAGATTGAACAAGACGGAGAAATTCTTCCATAAAAATTTTCTGTCAATTCCCGTTATGGGCAAACCTATTATTTTATACCCTGCATCGGGTACTCGTTGCATTTCCATTCGTCCTTCTGCGCCAACAAAAAGAATTTTTACACCGGGGCGTTGTTCTTTGATGGCGTTAGCTATAGAAATTGCCGGAAAAATATGTCCTCCTGTTCCACCGCCACTAATGATAATTCTTAATTCTTTTCCCATATTTTGCTTACTTTTCTAACGAACTTGGAAATATATAGATTTATGAAAATTCACTGTCGTTGTTCAGCGCCTCAGATGTGGGGCTAACGGAGCCTATTTCGTTGATTGTTTTGTCATCCTTGGTTCCCGGTTCGACATCTGTTTTCTGCCCTAATTTTTCGGTGTAACGACTCACGGCAAGTATCATTCCGATACATACGCAGTTCACAATAGTGGCTGTGCCTCCTTTACTAATCATAGGTAATATTTGCCCTGTAACGGGAAACAGCCCGACGGCTACCATCATATTTAGCATTGCTTGCGAAACCATCATCACAGCGATGCCTAACACAAGAAAAGCAGGGAATGTCCGGTCACATTTATTGGCTATCCATCCCGCTCGAAACAACAGGCAAATATAGAGGAGTACGACAAATATTCCTCCCGTTAGTCCTAATTCTTCAATAATAATGGCGTAAATGAAATCAGAAAATGCTTGACTCAGGAAATCACGTTCAATGGAATTTCCCGGACCTTTACCTATCACATGGCTGGTGGCAATGGCAATGTTCGCATGAGCTGTTTGAGCGTCTTTATCAATATCAAATAACTTGGGCGGAACTTTTTCATCATCTACAAAAGTCGTAACTCTATTTTTCCATGTGTCGAAACGATGGAAGAAAGGTGTATCACTTTTTACGAAAGAACCTAATACGATAATTCCTCCCCCCAATAAAACCAAAATTCCTACAACCAGAAACAGTTTCTTTGTGGATATTTGTCCGATGAACATCATTACTATTACAACCATCAAGAGTAATAATGCCGTGGAAAGATTTTCAGGAGCAATAAGTAAACAGATACCCAATGTTCTTATTAGTATCTGCTTAAACGATTTGGCTTCGTCCTCTTTAGAGGAGATCCTCGACAGAATGCGGGCTACTACTAAGATAAGAGCTAACTTTGCTATCTCCGAAGGTTGAAACATGATGCCAAAGAAATTCATCCAACGGGCTGCGCCATTTACACGACCGTCCATGTAGTACCCCATAATCATTGTAAGTCCCAGTAATATCAGTGAAACAGGGTAGAGCAGAGTTGGGAATACCTGAAACCATTTGTAGTGAATATTGTGGACAAAGATCATAAGGATGGTTCCTATTATCAAGAAAATGCAGTGTTGGGTTATCGGCGCCCAATGATTACCACTTGCATAAGTCAGAGTGCTGGCAGCACTGAAAACTTCAATAATAGATATGACACAAAAAAAGAGAAAGATTATCCAGATTACTTTGTCACCTTTGAATATATTTCTGATTAAGTCCATTTATTTTTCGATATTGCTAATTAAGTATAGTTGATATATATATATGCAAAAAAGCATTTATGAATTGTCCCCGCTCATGGGTGTCTTCAACTTCGCTCAGATACCGGCGAGTGTGGTGCCTGAGCGTAGTCGAAGGCGCTGTTTTCTTGATAGCTGCATTTCGACTATTAAAATATAGAAAATCTTGAAATATCTATACTTGATTAGCAATGCCTGTTTTTCCACTTACAGGTATTAATTCGAATTTGTTTATCAAGCCGTAGATTAAAGCTCCCTTACCTGTTTTTTAAATTGTTTTCCTCTATCTTCATAATTTTTAAATAAGTCAAAGCTGGCACAGCAGGGACTGAGCAATACGGTTTCCCCTTTTTTTGCCAAGCGATAGCCGGCGTTCACCGCCTCTTTCATGTTTTGAACGTCTGCAATGGGAAAACCGAAAGAATCGAAAAAGTTGTGTAGTTTCGTGTTGTCTATTCCTAAGTAAATCAATGCAGAACACTTTTCGCGAACCAAATCTCCTATTTCGGTATAATCATTCCCTTTATCCGTTCCGCCCAAGATGAGGACTATCTTTGTCCGCACACTTTGTAAAGCATACCAACAAGAGTTCACGTTGGTGGCTTTTGAATCGTTGATAAAATCAATTCCCCGTACACGAGCCACTTTTTCCAAACGGTGTTCCACTCCTTGAAAGTCGGAAAGAGCTTTGCGAATATCTTCTTTGTCAATACCCGTCAATTTAGCCGATATTCCGGCAGCAAGAGAATTGTACAAGTTGTGAATTCCGGTTAAAGCAAGTTGCTCTTGTTCCATATTGAAAGCTATGGGTTCGTTGATTATTATTTCATCGTCTTCTGCATAAGCAATAGAGCCACATTCTTTTACTGCGGAGAAGGGGTAAAGTTGCGCACGGATACCATGTTTTTCCAACTCTTTTTTGATAATCGGGTCGTCATTCCAAAAGATAAATGCGTCTTCCGGGGTTTGATTTTGTGTGATGCGAAATTTGGCATTAATATAATTTTGCATCGTATAGTCGTATCGATCCATGTGGTCAGGGGTAATATTCATCAATACGGCAATGTTGGCATGAAAATCGTACATATTATCCAATTGAAAGCTGCTTAACTCGATCACATAATAATCATAATTGTTTTCAGCTATTTGCAAAGCTAAACTTTTTCCAATATTTCCGGCTAAGCCTACGTTCAATCCCGCACTTTTGAATATATGATAGATAAGGCTCGTTGTAGTAGTTTTTCCGTTACTACCGGTGATACAAATCATTTTAGCATGGGTGTACCTTCCGGCAAATTCAATTTCGGAGATAATAGGGATATCTTTTTCCTTCAGTTTCAGAATAAGTGGTGTGTCATTTGAGATACCCGGGCTTTTAATTACTTCGTCGGCGTCCAAGATAAAGGTTTCCGTATGCTGTCCTTCTTCCCAATCTATCTTATAATCAGCTAAGAGTTTTTTGTATGTATCCTTAATGAGGGAATTGTCGGAAACATACGTATCAAATCCTTTTACTTTAGCAAGAATGGCAGCGCCTGTACCGCTTTCACCCGCTCCTAAAACAACTATTTTGCTCATATAGGTTGCAATATGTTTGTGTGATGACTATCGAATTTTAAGTGTTATAATCGTTACCGCTGCCAGTACAATACTAACAATCCAAAAGCGAATGGTAATCTTTGATTCGTGAAACGCACCACCCCCTTTGAACATATACGAGCAACCTGGGTCGAGTTGCGACAAAGTAGTGCGAAAATGGTCGTGAATAGGCGTTCGTTTGAATATGCGTTGACGAACCCCTTTTTTCTTGCCCCATTGAAAGTGGTGTACTTGCAAAATTACCGAGAGACTCTCTATTAGAAAAACTCCGCAAAGAATCGGTATGAGTAGTTCTTTGTGGATAATAATTGCAAACACCGCTATAATACCTCCTATCGTCAAACTTCCTGTGTCGCCCATGAATATTTGTGCCGGAAAAGCATTGTACCATAAAAAACCGACGAGTGCACCGATAAAGGCACATATAAAAATAACCAATTCCTCGCTTCCGGGAATATACATAATATTTAAGTATTGAGCAAACTCTATGTGACTGGATACATAGGCTAAAATGCCCAAAGTCAGTCCAATAATAGCGGAATTTCCAGCCGCCATTCCATCCATTCCGTCATTTAGATTGGCGCCATTGGATACGGCTGTTACCACAAAAATAGTGACAACAACAAAAAGTATCCATCCCACTTTTCCGGCATGTTTGCCAAAAAAGCCAACCATATCTGTATAATCCAGATTGTTATTTTTAAAAAAGGGAATAGTGGTTTTGGTGGATTTTATGTTATGAATGACATGTGCTACTTCGGCATCTTCTGTTGTGTTTTTCACTTTACTATTTTCCCGGATAACCATATCAGGACTGAGGTAAAGTGTCAGTCCTACCATTAATCCCAAGCCTACTTGTCCGATTATTTTGAACTTGCCGTGAAGTCCTTTTTTGTTTTTTTTAAATATTTTGATGTAATCGTCTAAAAAACCGATACCTCCCAACCAAATCGTAGTAACCAGCATCAGAATCATGTAAACATTATGTAGTTTTCCTAATAGCAGACAGGGTATTAGAATCGACCCGATGATAATCACCCCTCCCATACTCGGTGTGCCGGTTTTGCTTACACCAAACGGATCTGTCTCAACGTCACGTTGGGTTTCCAAAATTTGTTTACTCTTTAAAAACCGGATGAAGTATTTACCAAAAATAACGGATATGAGTAATGATAAAATAATTGCCATCAATGCGCGAAAGGAAACGTATGTGAAAACTCCCACACCGGGTATGTCAAATTTCCGAAGCCATTGAAACAGATAATACAGCATATATGAATGTTTTAATGAAAGAAAATATCCTTTATCACCTCTTTATCGTCAAAGTGATGTTTCACTCCTTTTATTTCTTGGTAATTTTCGTGTCCTTTACCTGCTATTAATATTACATCACCCGCCTGTGCCAATGCACAAGCATGGCGTATGGCTTCTTTACGGTCTATAAAGACGGTCGTCCTATCTCTGTCTTTGGCGTCCAAGCCTGCCAACATATCGTTGATTATGTCTTGCGGCTCTTCAAGGCGGGGATTATCGGAAGTGATAATAAGGTAATCGCTCTTTTGTACGGCTTCTTTAGCCATGACAGGTCGCTTGCCTTTGTCGCGATTACCACCGGCGCCTACCACAGTAATTATTTTTCCTTTACCCGTCAGAACGTCCTGTATGGCATTCAACACGTTCGCCAAAGCGTCCGGAGTATGAGCGTAGTCTATAATGGCAACAAATCCTTGCGGGGAATGTACAAATTCAAAACGTCCCGTTACCGGATGTAACGTACTGAGTGCAACTAAAACCTCCTCTTCTTTTCTACCTAATAAAACGGTGGCTCCGAAGACCGCTAAAAGATTGGAAGCGTTGAACTTTCCGATAAATTGTACAGCCAATTCCTTTCCGTTGAAATTTAGTAACATGCCTTCAAAATGCGACTCCGTTATTTTCCCCTTAAAGTCCGATAGGGTATGCAAAGAGTAAGTATGGACACGTGAATGGGTGTTTTGCGTCATTATTAATCCGTTCTTGTCATCCAAATTAGTTAAACTGAAAGCATTGGGGGGCATCTCGTCGAAAAATTTTTGTTTGGCTTTCAGATAGTCTTTCATCGTTTTGTGGTAGTCTAAATGGTCGCGCGTTAAATTCGTAAATATCCCACCGGCAAAGTTTAATCCGCTAATTCGTTTTTGAGCAATAGCATGAGAACTAACTTCCATAAAAACATATTCACATCCTTTGTCTGCCATGCGCTTCAATAATTTATTTAATGTGATGGGGTCAGGGGTTGTATGGTCGGCAGAAACGGGTTCATCATCCATGTAATTACATACGGTAGATATAAGCCCGGCTTTATAACCAAAATAACGGAATGTATGGTAGAGTAGTGTGGCAATGGTGGTTTTTCCATTTGTACCCGTTACTCCTACCAATTTAAATTTAGAAGTCGGATCTTCGTAAAAAACGGTAGCGATTTTTCCTGCGGTATTCTCACTGTCGTTTACGTGAACATAGGAAATTCCTGCTGCAAGATTAGTTGGTAGTTCTTCGCAGACAATAGCAATAGCTCCTTTTTCGATGGCAGCAGGTATGTATGTGTGTCCGTCGGTTTGCGTCCCTTTTACGGCGATGAACAAACATCCTGGTTCTATCAGGCGGGAATCTATGTTTATTCCTGTTATCTCTATATTTTTATTCCCGATAACCTGAATGGGTTGAATCGTATTCAATAATTGTTCCAATTTCATATTCTTTATTTCAATTGAATGGTTACCAATTGCCCTTTTTTTATCAATGTACCTTCGGGAATAGATTGTTTATAGGCTCTGCCCACACCGGTAAGCGATACTTTCAGTCCTTTACCTTCCAGCAAATAAACAATGTCTTTAGCTCCCATACCCATTACGTTGGACATAAAGTCGCGTAAGAATATCTCTTCTTTTTCTAACACAACTTCTTTTAAACCGGACTTTGGTCGTCCCCATACTTCCTTCTTTTTTCCGATGGGAAATCCGGCATCCGATTTTATGTTCAAATCGTTTAATACCATTTTGGCTTCTAATATTTCTCCGCGTTTTACATTCGGGATTGTTATACTGTTGCCATCCATAGCGTTTCTTATATCAAGCGCTAAATTTTTTGCATGGATTCTTTCCGCAATTTTCCCGAAAACGCTTCCTGCCATTAGTCCGCCGGACGCCGGCGCTCCAGGTTTCCGGATCACTACAATACCGCTGTATTGTGGGGATTCGGAAGGGAAATATCCACAGAAACTAACCCAAAAGTCCACCGTATTTCCATTTTTATAACCTGCTAATCCTTTGGATATTTGTGCTGTTCCCGTTTTTCCTGAGATATTGAATTGTTTGGAACTTGCCGGTTTTCCGATTCCGTCACTCACTGCCATTTGGAGTATTTTCCGAATTTCCCTCAAGGTTTCCGGAGAACAGATAGAAGGATTAATTACTTCTACTGGAAATTCTTTTACTACGTCTCCACCACGCATAACCTTTGTTACAAATTTGGGTTTTACCATGATACCGTTATTGGCTATAGCATTGTAAAAGGTAAGTGTATGGATAGGGGGTATTTGTATTTCGTAACCGATGCTCATCCAAGGCAAAGCGGTTTTTGACCATGAACCGTTTTTGGGGTGACGAATATTGGGTATTCCTTCACCGGGTATTTGCAAGTGGAGCGGTTCGTTTAAACTCATGCGATACAATCCTTCCACAAACTTATCCGGATTGTTCCCATAATGTCTTTCTATTAAAGTAGATACGCCGATATTGGAAGACATCATTAGGATTTCCGGAACAGTCAGATAGTGATATCCGCCTCTCTGCCAATTATGGTCTTTCATTTCATGTCCATGCATCATTTTGACGCCATTACCCGTATCCACTCCGTCTTGTAAGGTTATCTTTCCATCTTCGAGGGCTACCATCATAGAAGCTGTTTTGAAAGTGGAACCCGGTTCCATCATGTTACTAATAGCCCCGTTACGCAATTCTTTGTACTGACCGTTATAGTCTTTTGTCATATTTACGATAGCTTTCACCTCTCCGGTCTTTACTTCCATTAATATCACAATCCCTTCGGTGGCATTTATTTCTTTCAGTTTATCGAGTAATACTTTTTCACAAATATCCTGAATACTTACGTTAATGGATGTTACTACATCATACCCATTTGTAGCGGGTATTTCTTCTACGTTGATATATGTGTTTTTTATTTTTTGCCGGCGAGTAAGACCCGGTTTGCCTTTCAAAAAAGAATCGAATGCTAATTCAATACCATTTTTTGCACCATTGGTTCTATTGCCATATACGTCTCCTAAAGTACGGGCAGCCAATGAACCGAATGGCTTTTTGCGTTGATTGACACTTTCCCCGTAAAATCCGTTTGTGAACTTATGCCGATTGAAAAATGGTATTTTGCGCACTTCTTTATATTTCGCATAAGGTATTTGATAAGGATAAATCAGACACCGACGACTCTTTTCTTTTCGACCATTAAGTAAACATTGTTTAAATTCTGCGACGCTTCTATCGGGGAATATTCTGTGAAGTTCTTTACTGATATTAGTTATATTATTCATCAGTACGGTATCATTAAGGATAACGCCCTTAGCCTGAAAGTCCATAAAAATATGATAATCCGGCAATGAACCGGCCATGAGTTTTCCGTCCGATGAGATAATATTTCCCCGTAGGGGGTATACAGGTACGTTTTCTTTTACGAACCGATTAGCTACATCTTGCCAATATTGCCGTTCGGCAAACATAATGAAACATGCTTTAACAATAATAGCTATTCCAATAATTCCTATCATCAGAAGTATAAAGAAATAGCGAAACATTATGTTTTTCTTGGGTATTGCCATTCTAAATATAATTGAATACCAACTCCGATTGTCTTATTGTTTTGCTTTATTTACCATCCCATTATCTTTCCCGGTTACCAGGCTATTTATTGGTAAGTAAATAGCAACTTTTTTCTTAACATTTTTAACAGATGTTTTGTTCATTCTATTTTATTAGATATGGCGGATTTGTTGGCGTTTGCAAATCACTTCCTTTTTCGGAAATATATTCTTCTATACGTGATTGTCGGGTTTGTTCCAATAATTCGGAGCTGCGGGTTAATGCATCGTACCTGATATCCATTAAATCGTGCTTTAATTTGTCTATTTCAATCATCTCTTTCTGACTTGCATAACGATTATGAATATAGAATATAACAAATGCCAATATCAAACTTAATAGTCGAATATGTCGTGTGAGAAAGCCCGTAGCCCAAATATCTCCCAAGAGGAAACTCCGTAAGGCGGACTTCTTTTTGTTTGTGTGTTTTTTCATTTATCTACTTTGTTGCTTTTCGGCAATTCTTAATTTAGCGCTGTGCGAACGTGGATTTTGTTTCATCTCTGTTCGACTTGGAATAATCACTTTGTTATTTATTGGACGAAAAGGGGGATGACGGTTTCCGAAAAAATCTTCCTCTATTTTTCCTTCTACGTTTCCGGTTTTCATTAATTTTTTTACCATCCGGTCTTCCAATGAATGATAGGTAATAATAGATAATCGTCCTTGGGGGTTCAATAGGTTGCCGGCAGTAACAAGCAATTTTTTCAATGCTTCTATTTCGTGATTTACTTCCATACGAATCGCTTGAAATACTTTGGCTAATTCTTTCTTTTCTTGTTCGTGTCCTAAAAAAGGTTTTATTATTTCTAATAAATCACCGATAGTCATTATTTTCCGTTCAATTCGTGCTTTACTGATGGCGGATGCCAACCGGTGACTGTTTTTGAGTTCCCCGAACAAAAAAAACAAATCGGCTAACCGTTCTTCTTCATAGTTGTTTAATATGTCGGTGGCAGTAATATTCGCCCGTTTATTCATCCGCATGTCTAATAACTCTCCTTCAAAACGGAAAGAAAATCCACGTTTTTCATCATCAAAATGATGTGATGATACGCCGAGATCGGCTAATATTCCGTCTATTTTTGCTATTTTATGATATCGCAAAAAATTTTGTAAGTAACGGAAATTACTGTGCACGAATGTAAAACGCCGATCATTCGGAATGTTCCGTTTGGCTTCTTCATCTTGGTCAAAACCCAATAATCTCCCTGTTGCTCCTAAACGTGAAAGAATTTCCCGAGAGTGTCCGCCTCCTCCGAAAGTAACATCTACATATATACCGGATGGTTGAATATTCAGACCATCAATGCTTTCTTTCAACAATACCGGTGTGTGATATGCTATATTTTCAGTCATTAATTGTTTATCTTTCCATCGTTTCGTTACCGTTCATCAGTTTTTCCAATTCCATACCGAATACTTCCGGAGGCATGAAAGGTTGTTCGGTTTTTTCTTTCGACCAGACTTCGATTTTATTTCCCACTCCAATAAACCGGATATTGGTTTGTATTCCTGCTAATTGCAGATAACGTTTGGTAATTAGTATTCTGCCGCTACTATCGAGTATCAGTATTTCGAGGTCGCTCATGTATTGACGTAAAATGTGTTGGTGGCTTTCTTTCCATTTATTCATCCGCGAAAGTAACTCTTCCAATTCTTCGTTCCATACAGATTCGGGATAGAGTACCAAACAGTCTTGAAATACGTCTTTACGCATGATAAGTTTTTCTTCGACGCCGTTTGTCAATTGTTTTCGGAATTGAACCGGTATAAAGATTCTGCCTTTTACGTCTATTTTTGCTTCAATATTACCGAAAAAATGTACCATTTACCTTGATTTATAGCTATCTGATGGTAAAGGTATGTATTCTCCCCCACATTTCCCCACATTTTTCCACTAAATATCATTGACAAGTTTTCAACAATCCGTTTAAAAATAGACGGACATTGTAGGGGCAAGGCATGCTTTGCCCCTACAACTGATTCCGCCAATGGGTTTCTATTTATTAGCAAGCCCAAAAGGGGTAATTTCTGTGTTGATTGATTTTTTAATTTTGTTGCGTCACCTCCTCATTTTTTCCTTTTTTACTTTTCAACTCAATAAGAAAAGAAATAATAAGTCCGAAGCCTCCCAAAAACAGAATGCATGAGCCATATATTATGGCGGATATTTCCCTGACTTCAGAATAATGAAGTTTTGTATAATAGTCTGGAATACTAAAAATACAAATGAAAAAGCCTGCGAGCATTCCCAATCCGATTCCAATTAATAAACAACCGGTTTTTAACGTGCCGAAAGAAAAAGGAAGAGAATTAGTGTAGCTCGGCAGTGAAATTTTGCTCAATCTAATCGGCAGAATCAATTTATCGGCTAATTTCTCAATAATGAGGAGACGTTCTCGTTTGCCCACAAACAGTTCAAGCAACTTATAAATACCCAGAGTAATAATACCCACAACAAGGGGAACCATAATAAAATCCATCATAATTGTACTTGTTTTTATAATTAATAATTCCGTTTTTTATATTAGTTTGACGTACAAAGAGGGAAAAAGTTACAATTTCAGACGTAAATCAAACTATGTATGTTAGTGAAGCTACTATTTTACACCAATCGCCGACAGTTATACCGGATACAAACAACATGCAACAAACATATAGCCGATATTATCCGGACATTTTAATAACTGAGAACTTGAATTAATAAATTCAGAAATTAAATAATGTAACTTTTATCTGCCTGATGCGTCTAACAAAACGTTATGAATCCTCAAGAAGAGACTTTGTACATACAACGAATACCGGCAGGAGAAATAGAACTTTTTTCCCTGTTTCTCGACCGTTACAGCCGCCCTCTTTATTTGTTTACGCTACAAATAATTTCTTCTCCTCTGGATGCGGAGGAATTGGTACAGGATGTTTTCATGAAAGCTTTCCGTAATTTAAACGGATACAGGTCGGAATGTAGTTTTTCGACATGGCTTTACCGAATTGCTTACAATACGGCAATATCTGCTGTTAGGAAGAAAAAACAAAAGTTTTTTTACATGGAAGAAAACATCTTTGATAATGTTCCTGACGATAAAAGCGACGAATTATTTTATCCCACGGATAATGAGGAAGAGTTAGAAAAACTTGTCCGGACTCTTGACCTATTGGAAGCAGAAGAAAAAGCAGTTATCACTCTTTTCTATTACGAAGAAAAACCGATAGCAGAAGTAGCGGAAATACTGAAACTTTCTCCGGCAAATGTGAAGGTAAAATTGCACCGCATTCGCAAAAAACTATATATTTTGATAAACAACGGATAATTATGAATACAAAACAGAAAAATATACACAGTTCGCTCAAACAGGCATTGAAGAAAAGAACGAATAAAGAATTATCTTCGAATTTCACATACCGCATGATGCAACAAATCCGGCTTGAAGCGGAAAAACAATATCGCTTTAAAAACGTGATGGGTTTGTTTTCGTTGTTTACGGCTTGTTTACTGTTGATAGGTTTAGCTGTATATGTTTTTGTGTTCTATGTAGAATTTAATTTACCGGATTATATTTCTTATTTTAAAACATCCCTTTCTTCCCCACACCTGATAAACTTTTACGGTTATATCGGACTTTTGACGCTTGGGCTTTTGGGAATGGATTATTGGTATCGACAAAAATGGAAAAACCGGCAAAAAACAGATAAACATAAAAAGATATTTTAACCTGTTAGAAGCCCTATCATGGCAGATCGTTTCTATTTGCGATAGTTTGCGAGTCCCGTTTGCAAGAAATTTACATAGGTGTCTATGTCTTCTTTATATGCGTAAGGTTTATTCAAAGGATACCCTTCGTTGTCTATGAGAATGTAGAACGGTTGGGCATTGGCTCCGAATTTCACACGTTGCAAATAGCTCCATTTGTCGCCTGTGGTTCGCAAGGTTCGTGGGGTGTCGTTTTCTATAATATTTATTGGTTGGGTGAGGGGTTGCCGGTTGTCCACATAAAGGGTAATGAGGACATAATCGTTATTGATGATATGACTCACTCGCGGATCTGTCCAAACAGCAAGTTCCATTTTACGGCAATTTACACAGCCATAGCCGGTAAAGTCGAGCATTGCCGGTTTACCGACTTTGCGGGCATAATCCATGCCTGCGTCATAATCATCGAATTTAGGGTGTACTTCATAGGTGTATAGATTGAAGTCTTGTGTTTTCAAAGGAGGAGCAAAGGCGCTAATGGTTTTTAAGGGAGCGCCCCACAAACCCGGAATGAGGTAAACAGTAAAGGCTAATGTAATAAGCGCCAGAAAAAAGCGAGGGAGGTTGATTTTGTTATTCTCATCGTCGTGAGGGAATCGGATTTTGCCTAAAAAGTAAAAGCCCAATAAAGCGAATAGTACAATCCACAGGGCAAGGAAAGTTTCCCGGTCTAAAATCCCCCAACCGTATGTTAAATCGGCAACAGAGAGGAATTTCAATGCGAATGCGATTTCTATAAATCCAAGCGTCACTTTGATGGTATTCATCCAGCCACCGGACTTGGGTACAGACTTCAGCCACGAAGGAAAAAGGGCAAACAGTGTAAAAGGCAAAGCCAAAGCGACTGCGAATCCAAACATACCAATCGCCGGAGCTAGTAAGCCTCCGGTAGTGGAGACCTCGACCAACAAAAAACCGATAATTGGTCCGGTGCAGGAAAAGGAAACTAATGTTAATGTAAATGCCATCAGGAAAATACTAATCCAACCGTTTGCTACTCCGGCTTTTCTGTCGGCGGCATTGCTCCATCGGGAAGGCAGGGTGATTTCAAAAGCGCCGAGGAATGACGCTGCAAAGAGTATTAATATCAGAAAGAAAATGATATTGAATATAGCATTAGTAGACAGGGTGTTTAAGGCATTAGCTCCAAATATCAATGTGACGAGTAAACCCAGTGTAAGATAAATTATTATAATGGAAATGCCATAGATAATTGCATCTCGAATGGCTTTTTTCTTGTTATCGGAACGTTTTAAGAAAAAACTAACCGTCATCGGAATAATCGGCAAAACACAAGGGGTAAAGAGCGCTAACAAGCCGCCTGCAAAACCGGTTAGGAGAATATAAATCCATGTATTATCTTTTTGAGAGGGTGTTTCGCCAAATTTTTTTAACTCATTGATAACCGGAATCCAATAATCTTTTGTATCGGATTGCTGGAAATTATCGTTTTTTTTTACAGGTATTGTTTTTTCTTTTTCCGAAAAATAAACGGAAACTTGCATGGGAGGTAGGCAAGTTTCATTATTGCATACTCCATACTCTAAATAGCCTTCAATATGGTAGGGGATTTTGGTAATTTTTATTTTTTGTACGAACTGTGTGTTTCTTTCAAAATAGCGTACGTTTATTCCGAAGAATTTGTCGAATTTCGAGATTTCATTACCTCGTGGGGTTAATTTGTCTAACAGCTCAACTCCTTCTATTTTTTCCGTGTGAAATGTTGCCGGGATGGGACCGCCGGTTAAATCGGTTGAATAAATGTGCCAGCCTGCATCAATGGTAGCTGTGAAGATTATTTCGGCTTCATTGGTAGAGAGGGTTTTCAGTTGGGTTTGAAATTTTACCGGTTCGTATATTTGTGCATTTACTTTGGAAATAAATAAAAAGAAAACGAGTAAAAAGAGGTTGAATAATTTTTTCATATTATGGGAAAATGTTTCAAAATTGATAATCAGTATTGTTAATTAAATATAGACAGTTCATGATTTTTATATTTTATCAGTACTAAAAATAGCTCGAACATTTGTTTGTTTTGCCTTCGACTCGGTAGCTGAGCTTAGTCGAAGCTTCGCTCAGTCACCAAGCCGAAGTCATAACAATCCACTTCATCTTTCAGTTTAAAGAGTACAATGTGTTTTACCATAGTTATAGTTGTCTTTTTTAGGAATTTTGCAGGTAATTACCGTTATTTTTCATATATTTGTAAGTAAGTGAACACGGGATATTTATACAAAAATATACGTTTTTTTGTCAAGATGTATAGGCTAATACTAAGTACATGACAAAAATTAAAATAATATTCTGTTTTAGAGCAAAATAGTTGCAGATATATTAGTATAGAACCTTAATTTTCAGCACCTTAGAGGAAAACTTCTCACAGATTTACTCAGGGTATG
>SNRY01000043.1_pt1 | contig 54019 bp, 46 predicted proteins | sample 4693421 | NCBI WGS metagenome assembly SNRY01 (sample SAMN11003215, study PRJNA524138) | termite gut metagenome | isolation source: Bacteroidetes bacterial symbionts from single cell of protist host amplifed... | host: Streblomastix strix ... | reverse complement strand
ATGAATTGGTTTTTATTTCATTACAAAAATAGAAAAAATCGGGTAAGGATACGGAGGGGGCACTTCACACTGACCCCTCAATTTTTATTCGTCTGTGAGTAATTGAAAAATTTCATGTATATTTGCACAAATTAATTTAAAGCAGTTTCTTATGAAAAAGATTGTTAGCATACTAGTTATAGCTGTATCCATGAGTATAGCTATACCTGTTCAGGCACAAATACAGTTTGGTGTGAAAGGTGGTGTGAATTTAGTTGGCGCTCCGTCAACGGATGCAAACACAACGGATATAAAAAGATCTACCGGTTTTTTTATTGGTCCCATGATTGATTTTTCGATTCCTATTATCGGCATCGGATTCGATGCTTCATTGCTCTACTCCCAAAAAGGAAACAAATTCAATGAGAAAACCATATTGCAACAAGGTATTGAAATCCCCGTAAATTTGAAATATTCTTTAGGATTAGGTGATTTCGCAAGCGTTTTTGCTGCCGTAGGACCGAGCGCTTTTATCAATCTTGATTCGGAAATTAAATCAATTGTTCCAAAATCAGCTTCAGATTTGAACAGCGTTGATTACAAAGTTTTTGAACTCTCCTTCAATGCAGGGGTTGGCGTAAAATTACTTGGTCATTTTCAAGCAGGAGTGAACTACAATATTCCGGTAACTAACTCCGCTCAGCTTATTAGCAAAGCATCCCGATCATCTATAAAAACTAAAACATGGCAGGTTTCTCTCGCCTATTTGTTTTAAAAAGGAGGAAAAGAGGCTGTCCAAATGTGAAGTGCCCCCCAAAAGTTTTTTGTCCAACTTTTGGGGGGCACTTCAAACACACAAGAAATACTTTCGGTAGAGTTAACCGGTAATAATAAAGATGATGCCACTGTAGGAAGCAAAATGCCGGAAGGAAAAACAGGCAGCATACTCCGTTTCCATGGAGATGGCGTGTATGACAAGTTTGGCTTTAGAGAGGTTTTAGGCAGTAGCATAAAGCAAATTATTCCACCTCCTAAAAATGCGGTGATACAAAATGCCAAAGAAAAGAAGCCTCTGCCTGATTATTTGATTCAGCGTAATCAAGCGGTGGAATACATAAACAAACACGGCTCGCAGTCATGGGAAAAACAAAACGATTATCATCGACCAAGTCTCAACGAAGTGGTGATGTTCCGCTACAAGACTATTTTCGGCGGAAAATTGGACGCCGGAATAGTTGCAAACCAAAAAACAGAAGTTAAACTCAAATGTCTGACATTCAATAAATTCAGGGGGATAGGTATGCCCGATGCTTACAAAGTAGGTTTATGTTCTATACAACGATAGAAAAGAAAAATACCGTCTTGACTATCGTTGCAACAAAGTCATTAATGAATATAATCATTTGATCGGTCGTGAAATAGATAAATATATTCTATATTTGCTCTTTCCAGTGTTACCGAAATTATGCGAGTGATAAGCGGAATATATAAGAAAAGAAGATTTGAAATACCGCATACATTTAAGGCAAGACCTACGACGGATTTTGCTAAAGAAAGCCTGTTTAATCTTCTTTCCAATAAGATGGACTTTAGTGAAGGGCTGTCTGCACTTGATCTTTTTTCCGGAACAGGGAGCATAAGCATCGAACTTGTTTCACGCGGATGTAAGAAAGTTATTAGTATAGAGAAAGATAAAGCGCACCATGCTTTCATCTGCAAAATTATGAATGATGTCAAAACAGATAATTGCTTTCCTGTAAGAGGCGATGTTTTTAAATATATAAACAGTACTCGAGAAACATTCGACTTTATTTTTGCGGATCCTCCTTATGATTTACCTGAATTGGAAACACTTCCCGAACTTATTTTTAAAAAAGGTTTATTAAAAAAAGAAGGATTGTTCGTATTGGAACACGGAAAAAGCGATGATTTTTCCCTGCATTCCCATTTTAGAGAAAAACGTGTGTACGGAAGTGTGAATTTTTCTTTTTTCAAGTAATTAGGAAATTTAATCCAACTTCAATACGGCAAGGAATGCTTTTTGCGGTACTTCCACGTTGCCGATTTGTTTCATGCGTTTTTTCCCTTTTTTCTGTTTTTCCAGCAATTTGCGTTTACGGCTAATGTCACCTCCATAACATTTCGCTGTAACGTCTTTTCGAACCGCTTTGATAGTTTCGCGCGAGATAATTTTTGAACCGATAGCTGCCTGGATAGCAATATCAAATTGTTGACGGGGAATAAGTTCTTTCAGCTTTTCGCACATACGTTTTCCTAACTCATAAGCGTTGCCCACATGCGTTAAAGTGGAAAGCGCGTCAACCGGTTCTCCATTCAGAAGAATATCCAGTTTTATAAGTTTGGAAGGGCGAAAACCACCGGCATGATAGTCGAACGAAGCATATCCTTTGGAAATACTTTTCAGCTTATCATAAAAATCAATCACTATCTCTCCCAAAGGTAAGTCATATTGTATTTCAATTCGATTACCGGAAATATATTCTTGTTTGATTAGCTCTCCCCGTTTCCCGAGGCACAAAGTCATAATGGGTCCTATATATTCCATGGAAGTAATGACAGATGCTCTAATGTAAGGTTCTTCAATATGGTCAATCAAGGTTGGGTCCGGCATGCCGCCGGGATTATGCACTTCGGTCATATCCCCTCCTTGTTTGTCATATATTTGGTAAGAAACGTTTGGTACAGTTGTGATAACATTCATATCAAACTCTCGTTCTAATCGTTCTTGTATAATCTCCATGTGCAGTAATCCCAAAAAACCGCAACGAAAGCCGAAACCTAATGCCAATGAAGATTCCGGCTGAAAAGTCAGAGAAGCGTCATTCAACTGTAATTTTTCTAATGAAGAACGTAAATTCTCAAAATCTTCTGCTTCTATGGGATATAAACCGGCAAATACCATTGGTTTTACTTCTTCAAAACCTTCGATAGCCTTGTTCGCCGGACGAGCAATGTGGGTAATCGTATCTCCTACTTTTACTTCACGGGAAGTTTTGATGCCTGAAATGATATAGCCTACATCTCCCGTATGCAATTCTTTGCGAGGAATTAAATTCATTTTTAATACTCCGATTTCTTCGGCTACATACTCTTTGCCCGTATTAATAAATTTCACTCTGTCACCCGAGCAAATCACCCCATTTATTATTTTGAAATAAGCGATAATGCCGCGAAAAGAATTGAACACGGAATCAAAAATAAGCGCTTGCAAAGGAGCTTCTTCATCTCCTTTAGGATGAGGAATACGTTCGATAACTGCTGCCAGAATTTCTTCTACTCCCATTCCTGTTTTTCCCGAAGTGCGGATAATTTCTTTGCGTTGACAATGGAGCAGGTCTATTATTTCGTCTTCCGTTTCTTCGGGCATGGCGCTCGGCATATCGCATTTGTTAACAATGGGAATAATCTCCAAATCGTGGTTGATAGCCATGTAGAGATTGGATATAGTTTGTGCTTGTACTCCCTGCGAAGCGTCCACAATAAGTAAAGCCCCCTCGCAAGCAGCAATGGAACGAGAAACCTCGTATGAAAAATCCACATGCCCCGGAGTATCAATTAGGTTGAGAATATACTTTTCGCCTTTGGATAGATATTCCATCTGGATGGCATGACTTTTAATAGTAATACCTCTCTCTTTTTCCAAATCCATGTCGTCGAGCATTTGCTCATTGGTTATTTGGATGGTTTTGGTAAATTCCAACAAGCGGTCGGCTAAGGTTGATTTTCCGTGATCAATATGAGCGATAATACAAAAGTTGCGTATATTTTTCATCAGGAGTTGTCTTACTTATTTATCGGGCAAACTTACATGAAAAACATAAGATTTTCAAATGCGTGAATAAAAATCAAGACCATCCAAGTCGCGCATACCACCGTACTCGAAGTACACATGCTATCTTTGTAGCGAAAATTAGTTTTTAAATAACTAAAATTAGGTATGTTTATGGACAAAGTCTGTGGTCTTGACGTTCACAACGATAGCGTATTTGCATGTATCCTGAACGAAAAAGACGAAAAATTTTTAGAAGAGAAGTCCGGCATCCTGAAACCGGATTTGGACAGGTTACGAGCTATCTTGATAACACAGGGTGTTGGTCGAGTAGCCATGGAAAGCACAAGCTTATCAGATGCCCGGTTTGGCATGTATTGGCATCGGACTTTGAGTTGAAACTGTCCAATCCGTACTTCATCAAACAACTGCCGGGACGTAAAGATGCTCAATGGATAGCAACCGCCTTGCAAAAAGAGTTAACCAAGGACAGTTACGTTCCCGACAGTGATTTGCAAAAGGGCATTGCTAATTTAAGATAGTTTTATTACCTTTGCAGCAAAAAGCGATGAATTGTCCAAAGTGTCAAAGTAGCAACAAGATTAAGAATGGTATAGTACGAGGTCATCAACGGTATAAATGTAAAGACTGCCATTATACCTATACGGTGGAAAAGCGCTCGGGGGAATATCCAAAAAGTGAGCGCAAAAAAGCCTTACAATTGTACTTGGAAGGTTTAGGATTTCGTTCCATCGGTAGATATCTGGGAGTAAGTAACGTTACGGTTTTGAAGTGGATTCGTTCTTTTGGCGAAGAGGTCAAGTCCTTACAAGTGGACACAAAGGAAATAGAAGTGGTTGAATTGGATGAAATGCATAGCTATGTGGGTTCAAAAAAAACTACGTTTGGATATGGATTGCTGTTGATAGATCTGGCAAGAGGTTCCTCAATTTCATTGTTGGCGACAGAAGCAACAAGACGGCAAAAGAATTTTGGCAGACTATAAAGCAACATGAGATGAAGTCTATCGCAAGTGATTATTGGAAGCCCTATGAGAGCATTGTTCCTAAGGAAAAGCATCTGCAAACAAAAGCGGAAACTTTTACGGTTGAAGGATATAACAGTTTGTTCAGACATTTTTTAGCTCGGATGAGACGCAAATCAAAATGCTATTCCAAATGCAAGAAAATGTTGGAATTATCATTCTTACTTTTAATGCACTACAGAAATGGCACGTTATCTATCTTAAATTAGCAATGCCTGCAAAAGATGTGACAGTATGGATGTCGCTATCGTTATCTGACCCAAGGTATTGTCAGGGTAGAACAGCGGGTGGATAATCACTTGCAACGTGCAACATCCGCTTCAGTAACTATGTGTCCAACAGCGGGAGCAATGTATCCCTACGCAAAGTGGACAGAGGGCTTATTGCAGGAGAAAGAGATACGGTCAAACTATGCCGGAGGGTTCACGGGCGCACAAGAAACAAACATGGCGAACAAGTCATCACCGATTCCCTGACAGGCGTAGTATCAAAAATGGATATAAACATGCTGCAGCAATGCATGGAAGAACTGGAATTGTTGGAAAAACAACAGACATAATGTATCAAATTTTTAGAAAAATCGGCAAAGATTCATTTTGCCAAGGAAATCTCCTTATTGTGTACCATTCCGGGCATCCAAAAATTAAGCGCCATTTGTATTTTATCGGAATCGGGAGGCGATATGGAATCTTTTGTTACAGCTTCATCCTTAATTGGATGGGCAGGATTACGTCCAGGAAACGATGAATCGGCGAGGAAGATTATGTCCCAAAAGACTTTCCTGACTTCGTCACTCTTCAGGATTTCGGTATGATTCAAGAGTTCTCATGCTGATTATCAATAGAATATGGATTTTACATCGCCGATTGGGGTGAGGCAAGTTGAAACGGTTATATACCCCTGCACTTAAAATGACTGACTATCAAGTAATTACAGATAGGATTCCCTATATAGATGTGGAATTTATAGAGAAAAGATAAGTCTTTTCCGGCAAATAATTACAAGAATTTCCCCCTCAGTTTGAGTTCTTTATTCCAAAAATCGGTTATTAAACAATGTCCATCCTAGTGTTACCCCTATGTTCCATTCCCCTTTCGGTGAGCTATAATGATTCACATAAGCCGAAATTACCCCGGAAAGCAATTGATATACCAAAGATATTTCTCCCATATATTCAAACCGAGAGAAAGCTTTTCCGTAATAAGCCTTATTAATGGAATTTCTTTCTATCGGAAAGATAGGGAGAAAGCCATAAGTTTCCGCACGCACATGCAACTTATCAGTTAAATGATAAATTGGTTTTATTCCACCGGCGACAAACTGATTAGCACGAAAAGCTTCATTATAAGTAGTCATACTGTGAGAGGTTGGAGTAAATTCTCCGGCTTGTAGTAACGTTGCCGTATGATTCTCCGAAAAATTTTTGGATGCATAAAGAAGCTTCACATTCCATCCAACTGTATATTTAGAGGATATTTTATAATAAGCTTCCCTCTGATAAGACAATTGTAACCACGTATGTCCCTTTTTATATAAATCTATATCATTCGATGGTTCCAACCCTGGGCGAAATCTTTCCTCTCCGGTATATATTTGAGCTGTCAAATCCTCTGAATAGCCTTTCGTAGCATATTGGCGACTATCTAAAGTACTTCCATTAAAACTGATGGAACCGCCTGACAATAAATAATCACTTACATCATACCTATCCTTGCTGAAATCAATCACATTATTCTGAAAATAACTGTCTTTTAACTGTCCATAAGTAAAGCCGAATTCGGCTTTTTGACTTTGGAGAAATGGCATCGCCAACAACAACTTCACAAAATATTCTTCTTTCTTCACAAAAGCAGGTTTGAAATTACGATTGAATAATTTTTCCTTTTTGAAGTAATCAAAAGAATTGACAGAGGTAATAAAACGAAAAGATTTGGGTATCTCCGAATTAAGATCAACTCTTGACATGAATTGAAAGTTGTTATAAACTTTGCCGATTTGCCCGTCTAAAATAAATTCTTTTGAATAATAATGAAGGTCTTGATAACCGGCGCCTAAATAGATTTGATTTGAATTAGTTGTCGAAACGTTTCCTCCGATATATATGGAAAGTTCGTTTTTCATCTTAACATCCAAATATAGATTGTAATTCTTTTCTAAGGGATTATACTTCGTTTGTGGAATAATTTCGGAAAAAGCGTTACCGGAAAGCAACCGGAAATAACCCCGCTTTAAATCTTCATAAGTAAACACACCATCGGCATTCTTTCGGAATTCTTTTTTAATATATTCCTGTTGATATTGATTTGCTCCTTGAATGTAAATATTTTTGAAACGCAATTCGGGAAAACTATTTCGGTAAGCATTTCGTCGGGCAGATAGGCTATCCGTATCAACACGCCGGAAAATACGCTTTTTGATTGAATCCATCATAGCAATAGTACGATCATAACCCTTATAGCTCAGCTCCTCTATTTTCTGAAAATCAAGCAAACCCACATCATCGTAACTAAAAGTTAGTAGGATACCTAAAGAATCGGGCAACTCATAATTACTTCTGTCCATTATCATATTGTTAAGTTGTCCAATCAAATCATTTTCTTCCGCCTCCATACGTTCGTCGGCTACTACACTGCCGATAATAATGTCCGGTTTAAAATCATTTATCATCACATCCGATGGAAAGTTATTATATAACCCTCCGTCATAAGCTAACCTACCGTTTATTCTAATAGGTTTGAACATAAGTGGGAAACTCATGGAAGCACGAACGGCATCTCCTAAATTTCCTTCTCTCATAATCATCGGTTTTTTTTGATAAGTATCCGAAGCCACACAACGAAAGGGTACAAGCAATTTATCAAAATCCCCTCCGCATGTTGCAGTAGCTCCTGCATAAAGTTCAAGAAAGACAAGATTCATCTGTATTGGATTTATCACACTACTAGGAAAAAGTTGTGGTTTTTTTGTTTTTGATAGGTCTTTCAAAGAGAGGGAAGCGCTGTACAATTTGGGAGTAAACAGATTTTCCTTGAAATAATACATATCTTCTCTTTCTATCTCACCGGAATACCAAAGCTTAAAATCGTTTGAACTGAACAAACTTGTCATCTCTTGGGTGGTATATCCCATAGCATACAACGAACCTATGATAGCTCCAATAGAAGTGCCCGCAATATAATCAATAGGAATATGATTCTCTTCCAATGCACGAATAATTCCTATGTGTGTTAATCCCTTAGCTCCACCGCCACTCAGCACAAGTCCCACACGCTGAGCTTGCAAAAGCGGGAATGACAATGAATAGAAAAACAGAAGCAGAAGAATTTTCTTCATAGAAAGGGGGATACGTAAAAGATATTTATTAAAAGATGACCTTGTTCTTAAGACTTTTAAAATTAAATGTTTCATTTGAAATAGTTTCGATTTAATCTGACAGTTAAAGGGCAAGCCAATTAGGTTTGCATTTTATAAATAAAACAAGTTTCACCCTTTAACAATTTTCAGAAATGAATGTAGAAACAAAATTAATCAAAAGTAGATTAGGCTTGCTAGGATTAGCAGAGGAATTGGGTAATGTATCTTTAGCTTGTAAGTATTTAGGTTATAGTCGAGATACCTTTTACCATTACAAAGAGTTGTTTGGTGAAGGCGGCGAAGCAGCTTTAAAGGATATAAACTGCCGGGTTCCTAATGTGAAGAATCGTATTGATCCGTTAATTGAAAAGCAAGATTGTTATGGTAAATCTCCCATACGGACATGGAACGAAACGCTGTATCTTGCAAAAAATAAATTGTTAAACAATCAATATCAAAATTTTATACCTTTGCCTTTGTCAGGTCAAGAGGAAACGGGCTCTGCTGGGGAGCAACCCGTCAGCAATAACCTGATTGACTGGAATGGTCAAGGGGGACAAAATTCCCCTTATAATCAAAACTCCATTCCAAGAAATGATGGCTTGGAAAACTCAAATAGGAGGATATAAAAAATAACCATATTGTCAGATGTAGTCGTAACTATTACATAAAATAATTTTAAAAATAAAAACTACAAATCAATAGGTTTGTAGTTTTTATTTACATAATATTATGAGTAACTTATTTCTTTTCTTCTGCTTTAATCTTCTGTTTTCTTCAAAGAAAAGGGTAGGAAGAGGTTTCTCTCTCTTATCCGATTAACTCGATGCTTCTTTTTACAAACCTGTTCAACGCTTCTCCTTTCAGCATGTTATTTTGTAGCAAAGCCAAGTCCACAAGTTGACGGAGCAATTCATTCTTTCCGGCATATTCTGCAAAAGCAGACTCTTTCCTTTTCCTGAGTTCTTCCCATTTTTTATCTAAATCCTGCAATTCATCTTTTTCGGCAGTAGGAATATCTTCCTCTTTTTTACCGTCTTGTTTCTTTCTTAGCCGGTCGCGGCATTTACTTACTTCGTCTATTTCCGATTGTATGAAAGCTATGGTAGAAGCGCATTCCTTTTCTTCATCTGCCAAAATGTCTTTAATAAGTTTATGGTCGGAGTTAAGAACAAAATTCATCATATCGGGCATTTCGCCGTAGAAACTCATTCCGGGTTGGATATTAGCCATATCTTTCATACGACGCATGTATTCACTTTGAGTAATGGTTACCGGAAAACTATTCTCACCCATTGCTTCCGTTATCACCGTAAACTCTGCTTTTTCCACCTTGGGCAATTGACTTTTGAAAGCCGAGCATAAAGCCTCTTCTTTATCTTTTTCAAGCGCATTCCCTTTCTTATCTTCTTTCACGATAAGGTTGTCCGCCACATCGCTATCCACACGCGTGAAGCGACATTTCTCAAACTTTTGTTCCAGTCTGCTTAACAAAGCTATATCTAATTGTCCGTCCATCAACAATACATTATAACCCTTGTTTACAGCAGCGTCTATATAAGTATATTGCTCGTCTTTGTTAGTAGCGTACAGATAGATAAGATTACCCTCCTTATCCTTTTGGCTTTCTTTAATCAACAGGTCATATTCCTCATACGTATAAAATTTCCCGTCTGTGTCCGCAAACAAAGCAAACTTCTGCGCTCTCTCATAGAAATCATCTTGAGTCAGCATACCGTAATGGATGAATATCTTCAAATCGTTCCATTTTCCTTCAAACTCTTTGCGATCAGTCTTAAAAATAGACTGCAAGCGGTCGGATACCTTTTTAGAAATGTGAGAAGAGATTTTCTTTACGTTCGAATCACTTTGCAAATAAGAACGTGATACGTTTAACGGGATATCCGGAGAATCTATTACCCCGTGAAGCAAAGTTAAGAAATCAGGCACAATACCCTCCACCGAATCGGTTACATATACCTGATTACAATAAAGCTGAATCTTGTTCTTATTTATGTCGAAGTTGCTTTTTACCTTTGGAAAATAAAGAATACCCGTCAAGTTAAATGGGAAATCAACGTTCAAATGTATCCAGAACAGCGGTTCGTCAGACATTGGGTAAAGATCGCCATAGAACTTCTTGTAATCTTCCTCTTTCAATTCGCTCGGTTTGCGAGTCCACGCCGGATTCGTTTCGTTGATAACGTTATCTTCCTCCGTTTCTACTTGCTTACCGTCTTTCCATTCTTTTTTCTTGCCGAAGACTATCGGTACAGGTAAAAAACTACAATATTTCTTCAACAAAGTTGAAATGCGAGACTCTTCCAAAAATTCTTTGCTTTCATCATCTATATAAAGAACGATGTCCGTACCCCTGTCGGTTTTATCTACATCTTCTATTGAAAACTCTGGACTACCGTCACAACTCCACTTCACAGCCTGTGCACCCTCTTGATAGGATTTGGTTATAATTTCCACCTTTTTCGATACCATAAAGGCAGAATAAAACCCTAAACCGAAATGACCAATAATAGCGTTAGCATCGTTTTTATACTTTTCCAAAAAGTCATTAGCCCCCGAAAAAGCTATCTGATTGATATACTTATCTATTTCTTCCGCTGTCAGTCCAATACCCCGGTCAGAAACGGTAATAGTATCCTCTTTCAACGAAACCTGAACCTTTAACTCTCCTAATTCTCCTTTAAATTCGTTCAATGAAGCGAGCGTTTTGAGTTTCTGCGTAGCATCCACTGCATTAGATATGATTTCTCTCAAAAAAATCTCATGATCACTGTACAAAAACTTTTTTATGATGGGGAAAATATTCTCTGTACTTACCCCGATATTACCTTTCTGCATAGCCAACAATATTTTTATTATGAATACTATTTTCTCTTTTTGAGAGAATTACAAAAAAAATGCCAATCCATAGGAACTGACATTTTGACTTATTTTCCCAAACAAGCAACTCACAAACTTATTTCGCCACCCTTTCCAGCCACTTCAACATGGCAAACATGGTAATCATCGAAATGGAACAAGCTACAACAAAGACCGTCCAAGTCATCCAAACAGGAATAGATTCATAAAGAACAGCTCCGATGAAAAGCAATTGATTTCCCACAGCCGTTGCACCTAACCACCCCCCCTGCATAACTCCCTGATACTTGGGAGGAGCCACTTTTGACACAAACGAAATACCTAATGGAGATATATACAATTCAGCAAAAGTCAGTATCAAATAAGTGACTATCAATAACCATGGTGTTAGTTTTACCGGCGAAGAACCTAAGGCAACTACCTCTTCGTGCAGCGGAAGCCTGCCAAAATAGGCGCTGGCAGCCATTACCACATAGGCTGTAGCGGCGATACCCATACCCAAAGCTATTTTCTTAGGGGTAGATGGTTCTTTACCACGAGCACGCTGCCAACCGAAGAGACCCATTACAACAGGAGTAAGGCATACCACAAAGAATGGATTCAGCGATTGAAACAACTCTACTGTAATATTTTTCCCGAAAAGAACCAAATCCGTATATTCTTTGGCAAAAAAAGTAAGAGTCAATCCGTTTTGATGGAAAGAAAACCAAAAAAAGACCACAACGCCAAATACGGCTATCAAGGCATATATTCGTTGTTTGATTTCTTTGGTATCCATATCAGTCGTTTTGAGATTGGATTTAGCCACAATCTTTTTGCTCGGATCGGGAAAACGTTTTTTATTGGACAGATAAATAAACAAAGAGATACCCATTGCTAATATAGCCACTGCAAAAGCATAATGAAAACCGGTAGTGAAAACATTCAGATAATCGGTAGCGAAGGTAGAATAATCCGTTATCGCAGTGGTTGACGCTTCATTCGCAAGCTTACCAAATGTTTCCACCGCTTCAGGAGTAAGCGCATCACTCAATTGTCCGTGGCAAAGAGCAGGAAGAGCTGCATTATAAGCATATCCATGAACAGCAAGCCACCAGTTGCGTACGCCTACTGCAGCCCAAGGAGCAAAAATAGCGCCAACATTAATAAACATATAGAAGAGCGAGAAACCGGAATCACGCATTTTACTGTATTTCTCATCATCATACATTTGACCTACCAAAGCCTGTAAATTACCCTTAAAAAGCCCGTTACCGAAAGCAATAACGAATAATCCCACACATGAAATCGTTAAAAACAATTTCGGGTTGGAAACAGGCGTTGGCGAAGGAATAGCCAAGATAAGATACCCCAGCGACATAAATAGAAGCCCTGCAAGAATAACCCCCTTGTAATTCCGTGTCTTATCGGCTATCACCCCACCGACGAAAGCAAGAATATAAATGGAGAAGTAAAAGATCGAGTAAATAATACCCGCATCTGTACCGTTCAAACCGAATTTGGCTTGGAGAAAAAGTACCAAAATAGCCATCATGGTATAAAAGCCGAACCGTTCTCCCATATTTGCTAATGCGGCGGCTATCAATCCTTTGGGGTGTTTTTTAAACATAATTATATCTATTAAAATTAATTCTTCTTTAAAAAATCGAAACATACAAATAAAAAAGATACTTCTTACTTCTACAACATTTTTTTAATTTCTTCTTCCAAATTCTTATCATTCTCACCACGAATACTAAGTTCATTCTTTCGATTTATCAAAAAATAGGTAGGCGCTTGTTGTACATTGTATAGGACAACGGAGTTAGAATAGATACCATTGACCTCCCGCACACAAATCCACGGCAGGTTGCTTGCAGACGTCTTCCAAAAATGCTCGTTGGCGTCCAATGAAACCTGGTATATTTCTAATCCTTTATCTGCATATTTGTTGTATAATTCGCGCAATACATAATTGTGAGAAACTCCCACTTCACTTTGGAAAACAGTAAAATCGAGCAATATTACTTTTCCTTTTAAATCTGTCAACCGGTGCTGATTTCCCTCAATATCTTTTAAATTAAGGTCTATTACTCCTACTTCCGAAACTTTATCTTCGGGAAAATCAATAATTTGTTCTTTGTGAGGGCGCGTATTTTTCATTCCTTTTATCACTAAACTATACAGATTCTTTGAACGAACAGCATCAGGATAAAAAGTAATCAATTGGGTTGCTACAGCAGCAAAACATTTAATGTCCTCTTTATTATCCAACGGGTTAAATATCAACCTATTATTTACATTTTGAAACAAAGCAAAGTAAGCGGAAGCTGTATTAGGCATTGCATAAATATAGTTTGTCTTCATGTCTTCCTTATACTCTTTCAAAAGAACAGCAACATACGTTTCAAAATCCACATTATTTACCTCGCCCGCTTGCACTTTCTTGATAAGCTTATTCACTTCATTTTGCAAACGGATTTGCTTCAAAGTAATTTCTTTGATTCCACGGCTGTTTTCCGACCCTTCTATGCTGTAATTCGTCGAAAATTCGGGATAGGAAGCCTTTATATAAATAGTTTCGATAGAATCAACCGAAAAATTAATGATTTTATTTTCTATCCTTAAACGATAAAATTCGGGATATTCCGGACGGGGTTGCTTAAAATCAAATGTTCCGTTATTTTTTAATTTAACCGAATCAAGTAGGGTTACTCCCTCTAACAAAGAAGCCTCCAAGTAAAGCGTTTTCCCTTTCGCATCGGATACCTCACCCGTTACATGGAAATTCAAACCGGAATCGCAAGCATTTAGTAATAAAATCGAAAAGATTACTAAATAGATTTTCTTCATAAGAGTTGTTTTACGCAGCAAATATACATAATAAAAAAATCATTTTATCCCCAAGTGTCGGGTTAGTAAAAGATATTTTCCTCTCACTTCTCTCTCTCAACGTATCCCAATATTTCTCCTTTCTCTACCATTCTCCCTTGTTTACAGCAAATTTCAACAACCCGTCCTCCAAAACCGGTTTTTATTTCCTCACATCCCCACGACGTAGCAATATAGCAAAATACTTCTTCTTCATTATATTTTCGCCCCACAACGGGAGCCTGCGAAGGACTTACCACATCAATCTCCCAAAGTACTTGCCCTTTTGCCGTAGCAATCAGTGGCTCCGCTTTCGCACGTTTATAATTTCTCAATTCCTCTGCCGAAAATCCCCGACTGCTACATAAAGCTACATCTTTAGCGCGTTGCAACTCATCTTCAAATCGTTTCTTAGCAATCCCCGATTTATAATCTCTATATTGGCGGTCGTGCATAGCCAATTCAAATAACTCTTCTTCATTTTCCCCCAAATCCCAGCCGTTTTCCCTCATCTCTTTTCGATAGGCATCCAACTCATCCGGGTAGTTCTTTTGGGGATCATCGTCACTAAACTCAAACCCTTTGGAGTGTGCCAATTCGATTATTTCGGGAGCCAATGTACCGGGAAGTTTCCCCTCTTTACCCAAAATCATATCCCACGTATGATTATCTATCATCGTCCAACGCTTTTCCCCTTTTATAGAAGCCATTACATTCATCAAAGCCATGTTTTTCACGTACTGGCTGAAAGGAGTAACCAAAGGAGGATAGCCCAATTTAGGCCACACATATTCCACTTCCTCAAAAAGCATTAACAATAGATCATCAAGACTGAGCGCAGCACAATTGCTATTCTGCAATATCATATTAATACCCGAATGTACTCCTTTCAAATCCGCCATCATCGAACCCATCATACCACCCGGCAATCCTGAACTCAACAAGAGAGAAGACGTATGCTTATTGGTCGGATCAATAAAATATCCCAAAAAATCATCCATAAATTCTTGCGTCATGGTGCGCACCTTCATATACGCTTTCATATTAATCTCAGGAACCCGGAAACCTTTATCTTTCAACATGGCTTGCACCGATATAACATCCGGATGCACCTTTCCCCACGACAAGGGCTCCATAGCCACATCAATAATATCCGCACCATTTTCGCAGACCTCCAAAATAGAAGCAGGAGAAAGTCCCGGACCCGAATGTCCATGATACTGGACAATTATCTCCGGATGCCTCTCCTTAATTGCTTTTGTCAGATGTCCCAACATACCCGGGCGACCGATACCCGCCATATCTTTCAAACAAATTTCTTTTGCCCCCCTTTCAACCAATTGGTTGGCAACAGAGATGTAATATGCTACTGTATGCACAGGAGAATGAGTAATACAAAGTGTTGCTTGTGGTATCATTCCTCCTTCGAGGGCATATTGGATTGAAGGAATAATATTGCGTACATCATTCAATCCGCAAAAGATACGGGCAATATCCACCCCTTGAGCATACTTCACCTTATACATCAACCGGCGTATGTCTCCAGGAACAGGATACATGCGAATTCCATTCAAACTTCGATCTAGCATTTGCGTTTGGATGCCTACTTCATGAAATGGTTTGGTAAATGCCCGAACAGCTTCATTAGGATTTTCTCCATACAAAAGGTTCACTTGTTCAAAAGCTCCACCGTTAGTTTCTACCCGAACAAAACAACCCATCTCGGCAATTAACGGAGCCACTCGTTCCAATTGGTCTTTTCGAGGTTGATACTTCCCCGAAGACTGCCACATATCCCTGTAAACAAGAGCGAATTTTATTTCTTTTTTCATTGCACTACTTTTTGAATAATACAGTGTCTAAAAATCAGTTATTAATATTTGTAAATTTTGAAGGTTTAGACTATAAAAGTAAATAATATTTTTTAAAAAACAAAAATAAAGGAAAAATAATTATCCGTAACAATCCTAAATTGATTTTGTGGCTATTCGTTTTATTTCCTGATTAAGGATTTTGGAATCAATCCGAAAAGTGGTGGACTATGCCTAACTATTAGTTAGTGGGAATAAGAAGCAGGGATATACAACGAGAAAATCTATCAATATATTCTCCCCGGGTAAGCTTCTAAAGCTTTTTGCAGTATGAACAAAGCTCTGATAAGATCTTGTTTTTTCAAAACGTAGGCAATACGCACTTCGTTTCTTCCTGCACCGGGGGTGGTATAGAAGCCGGAAGCCGGAGCCATGAATACTGTCTGTCCTTCGTATTCGAAACCGGAAAGACACCATGCGCAGAAAGTGTCTGAATCGTCAATGGGAAGCCGTGCAACGGTATAAAACGCTCCCATCGGAATAGGGGAATATACGCCGGGAATGCGGTTTAATCCGTCAATCAAACATTTACGACGTTCCACGTACTCGTCGTACGTTTCACGCAGGTATTCCTCAGAGGCGTCAAGCGAAGCTTCGGCAGCAATCTGACCGATTAACGGAGGACTTAAACGGGCTTGGCAGAACTTCATTACGGCTTTACGTATTTCTACGTTTTTGGTAATCAATGCACCGATACGAATACCACATTCCGAATAACGTTTAGATACCGAATCAATAAGTACCGTGTTGTTTTCAATACCTTCCAAATGGAAAGCTGAAATGTAAGGAGAGCCCGTATAGATAAATTCACGATAGACTTCGTCTGAAAAGAGAAAGAGATCGTATTTTTTCACCATATCCCGAATTTGGTTCATTTCTTTACGGCTATATAAGTAACCGGTCGGATTATTGGGGTTACAGATAAGGATGCCTTTGGTATGTTCGTTAATCAGTTTTTCAAATCTTTCCACTTTGGGAAGGGCGAATCCTTCTTCTATGGTGGTGGTGATGGTGCGTATCTTGGCTCCTGCTGAAATGGCAAAAGCCATGTAGTTGGCATAAGCCGGTTCAGGAACGATAATTTCGTCATCCGGATTGAGACAGGATAAAAAAGTAAAAAGAACTGCTTCGGAGCCTCCGGTAGTGATAATAATGTCCTCTGCCGTAAGGTGAATGTTGTATTTGCGGTAATAATGAACCAGTTTTTCGCGATAACTTTTATATCCGGCGCTCGGACTGTATTCTAATATTTTTTTGTCTATGTTCCGTATTGCGTCAATCGCAACTTGAGGGGTAGGTAAATCCGGTTGTCCGATGTTTAGGTGGAAAACATGCGTTCCGCGCTGTTTAGCCGCATCAGCCAAAGGGGAGAGTTTTCTAATGGGAGATTCGGGCATTTCACTACTGCGAACAGATATAGTCGGCATGCTTTATAACACTTTAATCAAATAAGTTGCAAAGATAGAACTTCGATAATAAGAAAACAAACAAATTGTTATGAAAGTGGCAACGGATAAAGCCGGTACAAAGCATTAAGAACCTGCTATTTTCTTTATCTCGTTTAGTTTGTTCAACGCTTCTAATGGGGTAAGGTGGTTCACATCCAAATTCTTCAATTCATCTCTGATTTGGCAGAGAACAGGGTCGTCGAGTCGAAAAAAGTTTAATTGCACTCCTTCTCGCTTTTCTCCTACTTCCATTAACGGTTTTCCCGCGAGGCCTCCCTTTTGATTGTCCGTTTCCAATCGGTGAAGAATGTCGTTCGCACGTTTTACAATGCTTTTGGGCATACCTGCCATTTTCGCTACATGGATACCAAAAGAATGTTCGCTTCCTCCACGTTCCAATTTGCGAAGGAAGATGACTTTATTATCCATTTCTTTAACCGATATGTTGTAATTTTTAATCCGGTTGAATGTTTTTTCCATTTCATTCAGTTCGTGATAATGGGTTGCAAAGAGGGTACGCGCTTTGGCTTTGGGGTATTCATGCAAATATTCTACAATAGCCCAAGCAAGGGAGATGCCGTCGTAAGTGGAGGTGCCTCGCCCTAATTCATCGAACAATATCAAGCTTTTGGGAGAGATATTGTTTAAAATATCGGCAGCCTCGTTCATCTCTACCATAAAAGTGGATTCTCCTGCAGAAATATTATCGTTTGCTCCCACGCGGGTAAATATTTTGTCCACCAGACCGATATGCGCACTTTCAGCAGGTACGAAGGAACCTATTTGAGCAAGCAAAGTGATTAATGCCGTTTGTCTTAGCAATGCCGATTTACCAGCCATATTGGGTCCCGTAACAATGATGATTTGTTGACGATTGCTGTCCAAAAACACATCGTTAGCAATGTAAGGCTCTCCTATGGGTAATTGTTTTTCAATTACCGGATGACGCCCTTGACGTATGTCGAGTATATCGTCATTGGCTAATAGGGGACGTATATATTTATTTTCTTTGGCTACAACGGCAAAAGCATGTAAACAGTCAAGTTTGGCTATTTGGTTGGCATTGATTTGTATGGCAGGGATATATCCGGTTAGCGAGAGTACCAATTCATTGTAGAGTTTTGTTTCCAACATCAGTATTTTGTCTTCCGCTCCCAGTATCTTTTCTTCGTATTCTTTCAGTTCTTGCGTAATGTATCGTTCAGCATTAACAAGTGTTTGTTTGCGTATCCATCCGGAGGGTACTTTTTCTTTATGCAGGTTGCGTACTTCAATGTAGTAGCCGAATACGTTATTATAGGAAATTTTCAAACTTGGTATTCCTGTTTGTTCACTCTCTCTTTGCTGAATTTGCAGCAGATAATCTTTGCCGGAATAGGCAATTCGGCGCAGTTCATCCAATTCCTCGTTTACTCCGTTTTTGATGACACCGCCTCTATTTATCAGCATGGGTGGGTCGTTATTTATCTCTTTATTTATTTTATTGCGGATAAAGAGGCAAGGATTCAGTAAGTCCCCTATATGATTAATATCTGCATGATCAACCGTTAAACAAACGTTTTTTATTTGTTCAACAGCTTGCAAGGCGACTTTTAGTTGCACTACTTCGCGTGGCGATATACGATTTGAGGAGGCTTTTGATATAATTCTTTCCAAATCGCCCATTAAGCGAAGTTGCCCTTCTATGGAGTCTTTAAATTCAGGATTACGGAAAAAGTACTCTACCATGTTGAGCCGGTCGTTTATCAACTTCGCATCTTTCAGGGGAAAAACGATCCAGCGTTTCAACATGCGTGCTCCCGGAGGGCTAACGGTTTTGTCTATCACATTTAGCAAACTGCTGCCTCCGTCATTCATATTTTCAAGTAATTCCAAATTACGAAGAGTAAATTTGTCAAGACGGACATAGGTATCTTCTTCTATACGCGATAACGCTGTGATGTGAGCTATCTGCGTATGATGCGTCATCTCCAGATAATGTAAAACAGCGCCGGAAGCAATAACACCATTTTTCAATGATTCTACTCCGAAACCTTTCAGGTTTTGTGTTTCAAATTGTTTTAATAATTTCTCGCGAGCGGTTGTTTCTGTAAATACCCAATCTTCCAGTTCGTAGGTAAGGAGCTTGTTTCCAAAGTTCGTTTCAAAGAGAGTACGTTTACCGCGTTCAAAAAGGACTTCTTTGGGTGCGAAGTTATTCAGCAGTTTATCAATATAGTCAAGAGTACCTTCCGCAGTAAGAAATTCACCTGTGGAAATATCTAAAAAGGCTGTTCCACAAGCTATTTTCCCAAAATGGACGGCAGCTAAAAAGTTATTCTCTTTATGATTGAGTATATGGTCATTGATGGAGACGCCGGGAGTAACCAACTCTGTGATACCACGCTTGACAAGTTTTTTGGTTGTTTTCGGATCTTCCAATTGGTCGCATATAGCTACTCGTTTTCCGGCGCGAACCAATTTGGGTAGGTAAGTATCAAGAGCATGATGTGGAAAACCTGCCATTTCAACGGTTTTCTCTTTACCGTTGGCACGTTTGGTTAAGGTGATTCCCAATATCCCAGAAGCTATGACGGCATCAGCAGAGTAAGTTTCGTAAAAATCACCACAACGAAATAATAGCACAGCGTCAGGATATTTGGCTTTCAAATCCAGAAACTGTTTCATCATGGGGGTAAGAACAATATCGTCGGTCACAATAATGCTTTTTAAAGAGTAAGGAACGAAACAAAGATAATTATTTCAGATGATTCTACCTCACTTTCTTTTTTCACAAAAAGATCGGCTGTATAATTAGGTTGTCAATCATACGGGAATCAATGTTTGGTAGGCTTAGAATGCACAGAATTATTGCTTCTATGAATCATATTAATTGGAATTATAATACGGCTAAGCAATCGTTGTTTATTTTTTGCATTCATAAGTTTCATAAAACAATTTTTTATTTCTTTACATAAAAAGTTAACCATATAGAATAGATTTTTAGAAGATTTTTTTATTTTTGCACCCGTTTTAGTATTAATTTATTAATTTTTTACTCAAAAACACATCAAAATGGATGCAAATAACACTGTCGGGGGAAAAATCAAAACGCTTCGTGAAAGTAAATCAATACCTATAGAAGAATTGACCGAACGTTCCGGTTTGACATTGGAACAAGTTGAGCGCATAGAAAACAATATTGATATTCCCTCTTTGGCTCCGTTGATTAAGATAGCTCGCGTACTGGGGGTACGTCTTGGCACTTTTCTTGACGACCATGACGAAACCGGTCCGGTGATTTGTCGCAAGAATGACGCAAGCGAATCTATCAGTTTTTCCAATAACGCTGTTCAATCGCGTAAGCACATGGAATATCGTTCCCTTTCAAGCTCAAAAGCAGACCGCCACATGGAACCATTTATTATTGATGTGAATCCAACGACTATTATTGATTTTACACTTTCATCGCATGAAGGGGAAGAGTTTATCCTGGTGATGGAAGGGACAATGGAAATAAACTATGGTAAGGAGACTTATCTATTGGAAGAAGGAGACAGCATTTATTACGACTCCATCATACATCACCATGTACATGGCTACAAGGGAAAGGCTGCCAAAATTTTAGCCGTAATATATACTCCACTTTGATTAATCATTTATTATGCAACTACACGACAGCACACTGGGTCAATGGCTGGAATACTGGGCGGAAGAAAGACCCGAAAGAGAATACATGGTATATTCCGACCGCAATTTACGTTTTACGTGGAAACAGTTCAACAAGCGGGTGGATGATATGGCGAAAGGACTTATCTCCATTGGGATTACAAGTGGGACGCATGTGGGTATCTGGGCAGCTAACGTTCCCGATTGGCTCACTTTGCTTTACGCCTGCGCCAAGATAGGAGCCATATATGTAACCGTCAATACCAATTACAAGCAATCGGAATTGGAATATCTCTGTAAGGATTCCGACATGCATACGCTTTGCATCATTAACGGTGAAAAAGACAGTGATTTTGTACAAATGACTTATGCCATGCTGCCGGAATTGAAAGATTGCGAACGCGGACATCTGAAAAGTGAACGTTTTCCAAGTATGAAAAATGTGGTCTATGTGGGACAGGAAAAGCACCGCGGAATGTACAATACATCCGAACTCCTTTTAGTAGGCAGTAACACTGAAGATTGGCAACTAAAGGAATTGAAAAACCAAGTAAATTGCCATGACGTGGTTAATATGCAATATACTTCCGGCACTACAGGATTTCCCAAAGGTGTAACGCTATCTCATCACAACATAGCTAATAACGGTTTTTTAACCGGTGAACACATGAAATTTACGACCGAAGACAAATTATGTTGTTGCGTTCCGCTTTTCCATTGTTTTGGCGTAGTACTTGCAACAATGAATTGTTTAACCCACGGTTGCACGCAAGTAATGGTGGAACGATTCGATCCGTTAGTGGTACTCGCCTCCATTCACAAAGAGCGTTGCACTGCGCTTTACGGTGTGCCAACCATGTTTATTGCAGAGCTAAGCCATCCCATGTTCGATGTGTTTGATATGTCGAGTCTCCGCACGGGTATCATGGCCGGTTCTCTCTGCCCGGTGGAATTGATGAAGCAAGTGCAAGAAAAAATGTTCATGAAGGTAACGAGTGTTTACGGATTGACGGAAACCTCTCCGGGTATGTCGCAAACACGTATTGACGATTCGTTTGACGTTCGCTGTAAAACTGTAGGAAAAGATTATGAGTTTACCGAAGTTAAAGTATTAGACCCTGAGAGCGGTGAAGAATGTCCCATAGGCGTACAAGGTGAAATGTGTTGCCGGGGTTATAACACCATGAAAGGATATTACAAAAACCCAACGGCTACCTCTGAAATAATTGACAAAAACGGTTTCCTGCATTCCGGGGATTTGGGCATAAAAGACGAAGACGGCAATTACCGCATCACCGGACGTATTAAAGACATGATTATTCGTGGCGGCGAAAATATCTACCCGCGTGAAATAGAAGAATTCCTCTATAAGCTGGAAGGAGTAAAAGATGTGCAAGTAGCCGGTATTCCTTCCAAAAAATACGGTGAAGAAGTAGGGGCATTCATCATCTTGCAGGAAGAATCCAATCTGCAAGAGTCGGACGTAAAAGACTTCTGCCGAAACAAAATTTCACGGTATAAAATACCCAAACATGTTTTCTTTGTGAATGAATTTCCTTTGACAGGAAGTGGTAAGATACAAAAGTTTAAATTGAAAGACGTTGGGTTGCGGCTTTGTGAAGAGAGAGGCATTGAAGTTATTTAAAAAACATAAAACCAATTATTATGATTAAACAACTCAGCGTATTTTTCCTTACCGGCATGTTTGTTGCATCTTGTCTGCCGAAGAAAACAAACAGTCAACAAACAAACGACGGACTGACTTTGCTCGTAGGTACTTATACATCGGGCGCAAGCAAAGGTATTTATACTTTCCGCTTTAACACGGAGACGGGTGAAAGTGTTCCCCTTGCCGAAACAGAAGTATCCAACCCGTCTTACCTCACTCTTTCGGCAGATGGCAAATTTGTATATGCCGTTAATGAACACAGCGACGAACACGCAGCCGTTTTCGCTTACGCTTTCGACAAAGAAAAGGGAACTCTGCGCCTGCTGGAAACAACGGGCATATTGACAAAAGTGGGTTATCAACTGACAGGAATCCATCCGCGCAACTTCATCATTACTCCCAATGATAAGTTCTTGCTGGTGGCTTGCAGAGACAGCAACGTTATCCAAATATACGAAAGGAATAAAGAAACGGGCTTATTGACAGATAGCAAGAAAGATATTAAATCAGATGCCCCTATTTGTATGAAATTTGCAGATTAATCACAGAATTACTTACGCATGAAAAATTTAGTCGTATTATCCGGTGCGGGCATGAGTGCCGAAAGTGGTATTAGTACTTTTCGCGATGCAGGCGGATTATGGGACAAATATCCGGTGGAGCAAGTTGCCACACCCGAAGGTTACCGGCGCGACCCTGCATTGGTTATCCACTTTTACAACGAGCGCCGCAAACAACTTCTTGAAGTGAAGTCGAATCGCGGTCATGAATTGTTAGCCGAAATAGAAAAAAAATTTCGTGTAACCATAATTACACAGAACGTAGATAATCTGCATGAACGGGCGGGAAGTACGCATGTTATTCATCTGCATGGAGAACTGACCAAAGTCTGTTCTTCCAAAGACCCGTACAATCCACATTATATTAAGGAGTTAAAACCGGAAGCTTATGAAGTAAAAATGGGAGATTTAGCCGACGACGGTTCGCAACTTCGTCCTTTCATCGTTTGGTTTGGCGAGGCGGTACCGGAAATAGAAACGGCTATCCCATTCGTAGAAAAAGCGGATATATTTGTTATTATCGGCACTTCTATGAGCGTATATCCCGCTGCGGGATTGCTGAACTATGTATCCGGCGAAGCAGAAGTCTGGCTGATCGACCCCAAGGAAGTGCATACAAACCATTTCCGGAAAATACATATTATTCAAAAAGGAGCTTCGGAAGGAGTAGCCGAATTATTGACCAAACTTCGCCCATAGTAACCGGATAACAAACCAAGCATGTAACATGACGGTATTTATAGTTCCGTAATGTTTTGCCATAATGCAAAACCGTTCTTTCAATGACGCTTTCCGATTACGGGTAGTCATCCCCTCGTCTAAATAGTCGATAAGAATCAGGCGAGTGTCATGCAAGAAATGCGCTTTTTTCATTATACGAACGCACCAATCAAAATCGGCAGAAAAATGATATTGCAAATCATAAGGCTCCGCCAACAAGCGTTTGACAAAGAAAGCTTGATGACAAACTACCATTCCTTGCTTGAAACTTTTCCAAGTTAGTTTTTCAGGAGCAGAAAGGCGACGCATACGGAGAAAATGCCCGCTGTCATCCACCAAAGCCGTTTCTCCGTACACGACATCAGGTAAACCGGATCCGGTAAAGGATTGCACTACTTGCTGCAACGTATCATCTGTATGAAAACTATCCCCGGCATTCAAAAAGCAAAGATAATCACCGCTTGCACAGGTGATACTTTTATTCATTGCATCGTACAGTCCTTTGTCCGGCTGGCTGATTAATGTATGAATGTGCAGGCGATACTTTTCAATGATTGAAAGAGTCCCGTCTGTTGAAGCGCCGTCAATAATAATATGCTCTCTATAAGGATATGTTTGCGCTATAACGCTTTGAATAGTGCTTTCTATGGTCTTTCGGGCATTATATGTTACGGTGATAATCGAAAAGGTTGGGGAAAAATTACGGTTACACACGATTATTCGTTAATTTATTATAAATTTCAATATACTTTTTTGCGATAGATCCTTCTGAATAATTGGAAACTACTTTTCGGCAAGCTTGTTCGGAGAGAACGGAATATCCGGAGTCTGTCAAAATCCAATAAATACCTGCGGCAAAGTCTTCTGCCGACTTGTATTGAGCCACGTAACCATTGTGCAAATGGTCTATCATTTCAGGAATACCTCCTGTATCGAATCCAACACACGGCACTCCACATGCCATAGCTTCCATAATCGTATTCGGCAAGTTTTCTTCCAACGAAGGGGTAACATACAAATCAACGGCATTATAGATAGGAGTCAATTCACTCTCTTTATTGACAAAGGGTAACGAATAGGTTCGAAAAGGCAATGAGAACTGTTCCGATTGCTCAGATTTATGTCCGAGTATCACAATCTCCACACTCTCTTTTAACTCCGGATATTTTTCTGCTAAAATTTTGCATGATTCTACCAAATAACCTATTCCCTTTCGTTTATCCGTAACTTTTACAGAACTAAAAAGAATTAGCTTTTTATCTAGTGGAAAATTGCACTTAACACGCGCTTCCTTTTTATTTCGAGGTTTAAAAAGATTAATGTTAATAGGATTCGGAATGTTTGTAATGAATTGCCTCGAAAGTAATGCGCTTCCTTTAGCCGATTCCTCCAACCACCGGCTACAAGCAACGAAAACAATAGAAGCTTTTTGATATAGTTTTTTCTTCTTTTGGAAAATGCGATAAGATAAATCTTTTTCTTTCCCTCCATATATATACGGACAATTACTACATTTTTCCCGATAGCGGGTGCATTGGCAAGCGTGATGGCAAATACCCGTACAAGGCCACATATCATGCATGGTCCATACGATAGGTTTACCGGAAGCCTCTATTTTCCGAATATTCTTTAACGAAATCATTCCTTGATTAATCCAATGCAAATGAATAACGTCCGCTTCCTGAAATTCCGGCAGCGAGGTTATGTCCGTTCCCGTATTAGCAATGTCCACAGCAAAGAGATTATTTTTTTTAAAGTGGTTGGCTTTCCAAATAACAATACGTTCCCAAACAAACTTCCAAAGATATGACCGGTTTGCCTCTAATTCAACCGTACTGACATTGTCGGTTTGCTTATTTCTTACCAGCAATTTGGCTTTAACGCCGTTGTTTTTTAATGCTTCCGTTAAACGGTAGGAGGCAACGGCTGCACCTCCCACTCGTTCGGATGTATTAACTAATAATACTCTCATAGATTAAGTATTTTATCATTTAATTTATCCGAAACTCCATTCCTTCGCACTCTTTTATATAATCAATCAATTCTCTCCCTACTTCTATTTTTGCCGGACGTGAAACAAAGTCTATCTGTATCTTCTCTTCCGTATCCGTTACCTTAAAACGAAGCTCTGTCTTTCCCTGCTTTTTCTTTACTAATGTTGACAATTCGGTAATCAGTTCGGTATTGAGTATTATCAATGGAATAAAAATAGTTATTTTTTCTATCAATACTTCTTTCACATTAGACAATAAATTTATAGAAGTTACTTTTATTTCCAATTCGTTAGGTCGCCACTGTTTGGGTTGACAACGGGCATTTATATATAAGAATAATCCTTCCTCAAAATAACCTTGAAACGTTACATAGTCATTACCAAAAAAAGCGAGTTCCGCCGCTCCCGAATAATCTTCCATTTTCAGTACTCCATAAGGGTTTCCGTTTTTGCTAACGCCTTTTCGTACACCGGCAACTATTCCGCCCATAGTCATTTCTCTTCCCGTCAATGCAGCTATATCGCCAAGTTCCGCCATACGAGTATTACATACATAGTTCAACACAATGGCGTATTCATCCAAAGGATGGGCGGAAAGATAGATACCGATAAGTTCTTTTTCCTTATTTAATCGTTCCAAATCATTCCATCGTTCAGCAACAGGAATAGTGGGAACTACCATATCAATCGTATTTTCGTCGCCAAAAAGAGAATTGACTGTTACAGCCTTATCTGTTTGATAGCGGTTGCCATAGCGTATCAAAGTTTCCAAAAAAACTTCATTCTTCGCATTTACTGCAAAATATTGCTCTCGTGTCAATTCGGGAAATCCATCAAAGCTACCTGCTAAAGCTAAAGATTCCATATTTTTTTTATTGCAAGTATTCAAATTGATGCGCTGTACAAAATCAAAGATACTTCTGAACAATCCATTTGCTGTCCGTTCTTCCGTAATGCTTTGCACAGCCCCCTCCCCTACTCCTTTGATGGCGCCAAGTCCAAAACGAATATTGCCTTCGGTGTTGACTGTGAATTTCAAGTTACTTTCGTTTACATCAGGTCCCAGTACTTTAATACCCATTGCTTTACATTCGTCCATCAGTTTAGTGATTTCTGTGATATTCGATATGTTTCGACTCATTACAGCAGCCATATATTCTGCCGGATAATTGGCTTTCAAATAGGCGGTTTGATAAGCTACCCAAGAATAACAAGTGGCATGCGACTTATTGAATGCGTAAGAAGCGAACTTTTCCCAGTCTGTCCATATTTTCTCCAATATTTTGGGGTCGTATCCGTTTTTATTTCCTCCTTCGATAAATTTGGGCTTCATGCGATCCAGCTTATCGCGTAGTTTCTTACCCATAGCTTTACGCAACGTATCGGACTCGCCACGAGTAAAACCTGCCAACAGGCGGGACAAAAGCATCACTTGCTCTTGATAAACCGTAATTCCGTAAGTGTCTTTCAGATATTTCTCCATAATGGGGAAATCATATACAATGGGTTTACGTCCCTGCTTACGGTCAATAAAGTCAGGTATGTATTCCATCGGACCGGGACGATAAAGCGCATTCATGGCAATGAGATCTTCAAAAGTCGTAGGCTGCAATTCGCGTAAATACTTTTGCATCCCTGCCGATTCAAATTGAAAAGTCCCTATAGTCCGTCCTTCACCATAAAGTTGGAATGTAGCAGGATCATCCGACGGAATAGTATCAATATCTATCTCCATGCTTCGACGAAGGCGGATATTCTCTAAAGTTTCTTTAATAATGGACAATGTTTTCAATCCCAGAAAATCCATCTTTACCAATCCCGTCTCTTCAATAACAGAACCTTCATATTGGGTTACGAGTATCTTCTCGCCACTTTCCTTGTCGTCGGTGGTACTAACGGGAACCCAATCGGTAATATCATCCCGGCAGATAATGGTACCGCACGCATGAACACCTATATTGCGCACATTACCTTCAAGCATTTTAGCATATTTGATGGTGTTGCGCACCATAGGATCGGGAGACACCTCGGCAGCTTTTAATTCCGGCACATAATCAACAGCATTACTCAAAGTCAATTTTTTATCGGGAATCCTATCAGGAACAAACTTCGCCAGTCTGTCCGATTCCGACAGAGGAAGTTTCTGAACACGGGCTACATCTTTAATGGATGATTTGGCAGCCATTGTGCCGTAAGTAATAATATGCGCCACCTTCTCCTTTCCGTATTTCTCCGTCACCCAACGAAGCACTTCGTTACGCCCGTCATCATCAAAATCAATATCAATATCAGGAAGAGAAATGCGGTCGGGATCTAGGAAACGCTCAAAAAGCAAATCGTATTTGATAGGGTCTATTTGCGTAATTTCCAAACAATAAGCTACCGCAGAACCGGCTACAGAACCGCGTCCCGGTCCCACGGAGACTCCCATTTTGCGAGCTGCTGCAATGAAATCTTGTACAATAAGAAAATAACCGGGGAACCCCATTGTTTTCATGACGTATAACTCAAAGTTTATGCGTTCTTTTATTTCTCCACTTAAAGGATTACCGTAACGTTTTTCAATGCCTTCATAAGTCAATTTTTTCAGATAATCGGCTTCTAATTTAATACGATATAACTTATCATACCCGCCAAGCTGAGCTACCTTCTCTTTCGCTTCCGCTTCCTCCAACACCACATTATCGTTTTCATCCCGGGTAAACTCATCAAAAAGATCTTGTTCGCTATACATTTGCCGGTAGCTTTCTTCCGTTCCGAACTCTTCCGGTATGGTGAAAGCAGGCATAACAGGCGCATTATCAATGGAATAATAGGCTACCTTGTCGTATATCTCAAGCGTATTGGAAAGCGCTTCGGGAATATCCGCAAAGAGTACATTCATCTCTTCGCGAGTTTTCATCCATTCCTGCTTAGTATATATCATTCGGGTAGGGTCGTCAAGGTCTTTACCGGTATTCAGGCATATCAGATGGTCGTGCGCTTCGGCATGTTCTTCATTGACGAAATGTACATCATTCGTACAAATCAGCTTGATATGATATTTATGGGCAAATTCCATCAACTGTTTGTTTACATTAACCTGCATCGGATAAACCTCGTGATTTGCACGGTTTATCGTTGCCTTATGACGTTGAAGTTCCAAATAATAATCGTCGCCAAACAAATTTTTATACCATTGTACAGCCTCCTCTGCTTCAGCAAGTTGCCCTTGTATAATCCGTTTAGGTACTTCTCCTCCCAAACAAGCGGAACAAACAATGAGTCCTTCATGATATTTCTCCAATTCGTTGCGGTCGGTACGCGGACGTGAATAATGCCCCTCTGTCCATGCCTTCGACACTAATTTAATCAAATTGTGGTATCCTTTTCTATTTTTTGCCAGCACTATCAAATGGTAACCGCTTTGGTCGGACTTCCCTTCTTTTTTATCCATTGTACGGTGGGCAACATACATTTCACATCCGATAATCGGCTTAAAAAAATCGCCTCCCGTTTTGGCAAGTTCTTCATTCTTCTTATTGACATAATTATAAAACTCCTTTACTCCGAACATATTGCCATGGTCGGTAATGGCTATTCCTTTCATACCGTCCTTTATTGCTTTGTCAACCAAAGCGGCGATTCCGGCTTGACCATCCAATAAAGAGTATTGAGTGTGAACGTGGAGATGAACAAAGTTTTGCATATCTGTTTATATAAAGTAGGAAAAATATAAATCAAGCGAAATTACATAATATTGTGACAAACTCTGATATTTTCTTCATTGACAGAAAAAATAGTTGATGGAAAATGATAGTTTTAGTATCTTTGTTTTACTTAATTTTAAACAGTATGACAGCACTTCTATTTAAATACCAACCTCCGTTTCCTACAGGTAAAGACACGACCGAATATTACCTATTGACGAAAGAGTATGTTTCCACAAGCGAGTTTGAAGGAAAAGAAATTCTAAAAGTGGAAGCGGAGGGACTGACTGCAATGGCTAATGTGGCTTTTCGCGATGTGGCTTTTCTACTCCGCCCCGAACATCAGCAACAAGTTGCCGAAATTCTTTCCGACCCTGAGGCAAGCGAAAACGACAAATATGTGGCGTTAACTTTTTTGCGTAATGCTGAAATATCAGCGAAAGGCGTGTTGCCTTTTTGTCAAGATACGGGTACGGCTATCCTTATCGGAAAGAAAGGACAACAGGTATGGACGGACGGATGTGATGAAGAAGCTTTGTCGAAAGGGGTGTACAAAACCTATACGGAAGAGAATTTGCGCTATTCACAAAACGTTCCTTTGGATATGTACAAAGAAAAAAATACCGGTTGTAATCTGCCTGCACAAATTGATTTGTATGCGGTTGAGGGCGAGGAGTACAAATTTCTCTGCATTGCCAAAGGAGGCGGTTCTGCCAACAAGACGTATTTATATCAGGAAACAAAAGCCCTGCTAACACCGGAGAAATTAGTTTCTTTCCTCACAGAAAAAATAAAAACATTGGGAACAGCAGCTTGCCCTCCTTATCACATTGCATTTGTAATCGGCGGAACATCTGCCGAACTCAATTTGAAGACGGTAAAACTGGCTTCCGCTAAATATTACGATAATTTGCCAACAGAAGGGAATGAGGGTGGACAGGCTTTTCGCGATGTAGAACTTGAAAAACAGGTTTTGTTGGAATCTCAAAGAATGGGATTGGGGGCGCAATTCGGCGGTAAATATTTTGCTCACGATATTCGTATTGTCCGCTTGCCTCGTCATGGAGCATCTTGTCCCGTAGGAATAGGGGTTTCTTGTTCGGCAGACCGAAATATTAAATGTAAAATCAATAAAGAAGGTATTTGGATTGAAAAATTGGAAGATAACCCCGGTAAATATATTCCCGAAGAATGGCGTCAAGCAGGAGAAGGCAATGCGGTGAAAATTGATTTGAACAGACCGATAGCCGAAATATTAAAAGAGTTGACGAAATATCCGGTAGCTACCCGTTTGTCTTTGAATGGGACTATCGTCGTAGGGCGCGACATTGCCCACGCTAAATTGAAAGAACGATTAGACAACGGCGAAGGGCTTCCATCGTATATCAAAGACCATCCTATCTACTATGCGGGTCCTGCCAAAACGCCGAAAGGAATGCCTTCCGGTTCTTTTGGTCCCACCACGGCGGGACGTATGGACTCTTATGTAGATTTGTTCCAAAGCAATGGCGGAAGCCTGATTATGATTGCCAAAGGGAATCGTAGTCGGGAAGTAACCGATGCTTGTAAGAAACACAGTGGTTTTTATTTGGGAAGTATCGGAGGCCCCGCGGCTATTTTAGCACAAAACAATATCAAGAAAGTAGCCTGTTTGGAATATCCGGAATTGGGCATGGAAGCTATTTGGAAAATTGAAGTGACGGATTTTCCAGCATTTATTTTGGTTGATGACAAAGGGAATGATTTCTTTAAACAGATAAAGCCGGTTTGTAAGGGATGCAACTAATTGAAAGTTTTTGAAAGAGAAGTTACCTACTTCTCTTTCAAAAATAAGACCATGCTTTATTTAAATAGTTTCCCTATTTCCTCCTCTTTTATAGTAACCAAAACCGTTTGTCCGTCCGGAGTATAATTAGGTATTTGGCAAGCAAAGAGGGTATCAACCAGATTTATCATTTCTTCATTGCTCAACACTTGTCCATAAACAATGGCAGAAGCGCATGCTAAAGTCAATGCCAAAAGACTTTGGATTTCCTCTTTCACATCGTTCCCTTCTTCCATAGCTACATGAATCATGTTTTGTATCAACTGTACAGGAGCTAATCCTTCTGTACCCGAAGGTATTGCGTTAACAGCATAACAACCGTTACCCAAATCTTCCAACTCAAAGCCAAGATCTGTCAGATCCTTCCTTATGCTTTGCAACATTATGGATTCGGGAACCGGCAATTGCAGAGTTTCCGGAAAAAGGACTTTCTGTGAAGAATTTTGTTTGCACCGGATTTGTTTCATATATTTGTCAAACAATATCCGTATGTGTGCACGATGCTGATCAATAAGCATCAAACCCGATTTAACAGAAGTAAAAATAAAACGTCCTTTGAATTGCCAATGAAGGGCGCTTTTTTCTCCCAATGAATCATTCGGATATAAAGAGGGGGAGTAATTCAATCCTTCATACAAATTCTTTCCAACTATTTCGGAACGCGAATACATCGATTCCGAAGTCCTAAAAGGATTAAAGTTTGTGTCATAGTTTATTTGAGGTGGTTCTACCATTTCTCCTTGTTTGAAAGCGGGAATATTGGGTAATCCCTCCGTATTAAAATCAATGGAGGGAACAGCATGAAATTTGACTAATGACTCTCTAACGGCAGCAGCAAGAATTTGCCATATAAACCGTTCATTCTCAAACTTAATTTCTGTTTTTGCAGGATGAATGTTAACGTCAATATTTTTCGGGTCTGTTTCAAAATAAAGAAAATAGGGCGCTTGTTCGCCTATAGGAATAATCCCCTCATACGCGTCAGCCACCGCTCTGTGAAAATAAGGATGACGCATGTAACGTCCGTTTACAAAAAAGTATTGATGGGTTCCTTTCTTTCGAGTGGCTTCCGGTTTGCCGATATAACCCGAAATCGTTATCATAGTGGTATTGACTTCCACAGAAAGTAGTTGTTCGTTCAATTTCTTTCCAAAAACAGCAACAATACGTTGCCGCAAAGAGGTTGCCGGCAAGTTGAAAATACTAGCATCATTATGGTGGAGTGAAAAAGCCACTTCCGGATGAACTAATACAATACGCTCAAATTCGGTAAGAATATGGTTAAATTCGGTTGGGTCCGGTTTTAAGAATCTTCGGCGGGCAGGAATATTATAAAAGAGATTCTTTACGGAAAAACTGCTTCCTTGGGGACAGGAGATGGTTTCTTGAGTCTCAAGTTTGGAACCCATTATAAGTATTCGCGTCCCCAACTCGTCTGTTTCCAGTCTTGTTTTTAATTCTACTTGCGCAACAGCAGCAATAGACGCCAAGGCTTCTCCCCGAAATCCCAATGTATGCAAAGCAAATAAATCGGCGGCTTCACCTATTTTAGAAGTAGCATGGCGTTCAAACGATAAACGGGCATCGGTTTCCGACATTCCTTTTCCGTCGTCGACCACTTGGATAGAAGTTTTACCTGCGTCAACGACCAACACATAAATAGTATGGGATTCAGCGTCAATGGCATTTTCCATTAATTCTTTCACGACAGATGCCGGACGTTGTATTACTTCTCCCGCAGCAATTTGATTCGCCACCGAATCGGGTAACAGACGAATAATGTCACTCATTAAGCAAAAAGGAATAACGACGAACTAAAAATTCCAATTCCCGGTTAAAAGATAATGCCACAAGAATAATAAAAGGACTAACAAAACAAGAATAATTCCCAAATGTACCGATTTCCGTTTACTTTCTTTTCTACGTTTCAAATGCTTAGTCCCTTCAATAAATTTTCCCCGTATGCTTTCGGGTGAAAATTCTTTGGGAGGTAACATTCCCAATTCACGTTTGGCATCTTCTTCCATCATTTGTAATTTTTCCTTGCGTTCATCTACATAAATGTATTGATGATGAAAGCTACGCGGTTTTCTTACATTAAACCATTTCATAAGCTTATATCTTTTATTTATTCACTCGTTTGGGTGAAGTTATAGGTTTTCTGGTCGTTTTCCGTAAAGTTTCACCACTTTTCTTACCTCGCCAATGAAATATATCTTCTTTATTAAGCGGTCTAAGATAATCAAACCATACGTACGTAGGCAATCTTAATTTATCGGGAGGTATCTGGTCCATCGGATAAAGAATGCCCTCAGATCTGGGAGCCATAACAATTTTCTCCATTTTTCGATCTCTCAAATACATATTTAACAAACTGGTTTCCGAAACATTCATACCTATCATCGTGCTGTCTTTTTCATCTTCAGGATAAAACACCAATTTAACGTTGGATATGACATCTACTTTACGTAAATCTTTCTCTTGAAAATAAGCTTTTATTTCTTTTCCCGATACCTGATTGTAATGAATGGAGTCCTTTTGTTCCACCATTAAGGTTTGATTGACGACGTGCGCCCAATCAATGGTACTGTCATTCATGTACATTTTTATTTCTTCTCCCAGCAACTGGTGTGTACCATTCCATAAGACAGGGTCGTTATACATTGTTAAACAAGAGTCTTTAGAATTAAAAACCAACGAATCGCAGATACCTTGCACATCTGTACGATATATCCGGACTTTATAATACGCCTTCATAATCCGGTACATCGAATCGGTTTCCTGATAATAGGTATTCATTCTTAACGTATCGGCATGCATAAATAGACTATCTCCTTGAGAATAGTCTATGGCTACGGCACGATCGGTAGCAAAAGCTCCTCCTGTATGTTCGTTATAAAAACAATAGTTACCTGTCAACATGTTTTTGTTTATCGTATCATTCAATTGTACATTCTCAAAAGCTTCTCCATATCCGGCATGACGGTCATAAAACAAACTGTCTCCCGTAAGTTGTTTCCCTTCATTAGTTAATACGGAACGATCGAGCAGTTCTGCTTGGTCATTGGACGTATTGTAAACACCCCGTTCGGAGTAAATATGATTATTGTCGCTTACAATATTCGACGGTCCCAAAATAGTAGCTACCTTTGATTGAGTACTATATTTTAATGTGTCCGAAGTCAAAGTAAACCGAGGATTCTCCAATTGCACTTCGTGATTGAATACCGCCAGCTTGGTAGCAGGACTATATTCTCCCCAGTCGGAAGTCAATATATTTTCTTCGTCCGTCAACATTCCTCCCTCAAAATAATAGCCCATATCATACAGACGGTCATAATTCAAACTGTCAGTAGTAAGCTCCGTATTTCGATTAGTCATCTTTACATTATTACGGAGCATCGCTAATTGTGATATTCCGTCATAGTATAGATAATCGGCATATATAAATAATGTATCTCCTTGTTCCATACGCACATTATCGAATGCCTCAATGGAATTTAATTTTTCATAGACCAAAGCGCTGTCACAATACATGTACATACTGTCATGACGAAATTTTACCGCTCCGATAAGCACTTGCACATCCGGACGAAGCAACTTATCAGCTTGTCCGCTATCGGCATGTAGTAAATCTACTCTTTTTCTCTGTTCGTTTTTACTCTTTTCCTGTGCAACGACAAGACATATACCAAACAGACATAAAATACCGACAAGAATAAATATATCTTTTCTTAGCATCAATTATTCCTTTATCCAACCTGGGTATTTGAAAGAACAATTTTTCCAATTATCATTAATCCGTACATAGGTGCGTTGTTGTTTATCGCGTATCCACTTTTGTATTATCTCTTCCTGCCGTTTTGCTATAACAATATCTTTCAAGTTTTGGTAATCGTCGGCAATGGTTGCTTTATGTCCGTTAATTCTTGTTTTTAGTTTGACTATGGCACATATTTTTCTCCCGTCCTTTTCATTGACCATAGTGAAGGCTTTCGATATTTCCCCTACATTCATTTGATCTGCCACTTTAGCTATTTCTTGCGGAAGTTGCTGCATTTCAAACTTAGAAGTACCGGTGTAGGGATTTGGCATCAATCCGTGATTATTACGCGTATCTTTATCCTGAGAAAGCACGGAAGCAGCATTTTCAAACGTAAACTTATTCCGGCGGATGTCATCGGCAATAGAGTCTAACTTTGCATTAGCGTCTCTCAAATCCGTAGCGGAAATTTCCGGCTTCAACAAAATATGCCGGGTGTTAATACGGTCGCCTCGCTTTTCGACTAATTGAATGATATGAAAACCAAATTCCGATTCCACTATCTTGGATACCTTCTTCGGGTCTTGCAAATTGAAAGCCACATTCGCATATTCGGGGACTAATTCTCCACGCCCTTTAAAACCTATTTCTCCACCTCGCATAGCCGAACCTGTATCTTGCGAATAAAGAAGAGCTAATGTGGAGAAATCCATTTCCCCCGAAATAGCCCGTTCGGTATATTCCCGTAATCTCCTCTTTACGTCTTCAATCTCTTCCGTTGGTATTTTAGGTTGTAAAGTAATGATTTGTATTTCCACTTGCGTAGGAACATAGGGGATACTGTCCGGAGGCAACTCTTTGAAATACCGGCGTACTTCGGCAGGAGTTACTTTCACATCACCTATCAGTTTTTGCTGCATCTTTTGCATAATCAAATAATGGCGAATATTCTCACGCATCATTTCCCGTATCTGTGTATAGGTTTTATTGAAATATTCCTCCATTTTCTCTTTAGACCCTATTCTTTGAATGTTTTGATTTATCTGGTAATCCACTTGTTTGAATACTTCCGAATCGGAAACTTCAATACTGTCAAGTACTGCTTGATGCAAAAACAATTTTTGTATCGCAAGTTCTTCCGGAATGATACAGTAGGGATCGCCGTCAAACTTTCGTCCTCCGTTATATCGGGCGTCCATTATAGCTTCTTCCACTTCGGACTTCAGGATGGCTTCGTCGCCCACTATCCAAACCACTTCGTCAATTACATTGTCTTGACTGTACACATTCGTTTCTATATGAACAAACAGTAAGGCAAATAAAATTACAAACCGAAAATGTATATGCGTCTTCATTCTTCTTTCTGATAATTATATATAATTTGGTTTCTCTGTTCCGCCTGATGATATAAATCTTTCTTTATGCCTTCCATAAAATCCACTTGTTGCTCATTGATCAACAATTCTTTTATTTCCGCTTTTGCAAACTCATACGGTTTTATCTCTCCTTTATCGCAGAACTCGCTGACGTTCAAGAAATAACAGAACTTGTTATCTAACCATTCTATTTGTCGCTTTTCTTTTATATAAGCTTCCTGATCGGAAATAGTAAACGGAATATATCCTATTATTTCAGAGACCGGCATCCATTTATCATAGAAATACAAATAATTCACCGCATTCAGAAAGCTGTATTTTTCCAATTTTTCCACAGCTTCATACGTTTCTGTTTTATACCATTGTCGTACATCGTTCAGTTGTGGAGCAGTAATGGGAACTTTGATAAATAATCCTTTTACTAAAGAAAAATCAAGAAGAAATAAATTTGTATTTTGATCGTAGAAGTCTATACATTCTTGTTCGGGGACTTCTCGCAAAAGTCGCTCTTTCATCAGTTCTTGCTGATAAACGTGAATAATTAGCGAACGACGATAATTTTCCACAGCCACATCAATCTCATGGCTGTTCGGAATATTACTCTTGGCTTTATCATATAACAAGACATCTTTTATCCAATTGTGTATATATTTATTGACAAAAGAGACACTGTCTTCTTTAGATAGCCCGAAAGGGAGTGCTTTGTACAAATCTTCTCTGTATAAAAAGTTCCCGTTGACTTCCACTAAAAAGGTTTTCCCATTATGATCCTTCGGACTATTCTTACATGAAATACAAAAAGAGAGTACGATAACCCCCCAAACTATTATTCGCATCGGCAACTGATTTTATTGCACGAAGATAATACAATACCTGCTTAATTTGCCATTTCCGAAATAAATTTAATACGAACAAGGCGAACTTCATTTTCCGAAAATTCTGCTCCTAAATCATCAAGGGCTTCTTTTATTCTGTCCGTTTCCGACCTTTTAAAGTAATCGTAAATATCAAGCAAATGGTCTTCATCCATAATTTCACTTAAGAAATAATCCAAATTTAACTTCGTTCCCGAAAAGACGATTGCTTCTATCTCGTCTAACAACTCATTAAATTCTATCCCTTTTGATAAAGCAATATCGTCTAAAGCCACTTTACGGTCTATTGACTGAATAATTGAAACTTTCAATTTGGATTTGTTTACTACTGTACGTATCCGCAAGTCTTCAGGGCGTTCTATTTCATTTTCCTCACAATGTTTCTTTATCAGCAGACAAAATTCTTCTCCATAACGTTTTGCTTTCCCTGCGCCTACGCCCGGTATGTTTTGCAATTCTTCGGATGTAACAGGATAAATAGTAGCTATAGCTTCCAAGGAAGGATCTTGAAAAATCACGTACGGAGGAACACCCAGTTTCTTCGATAATTTTTTCCGCAAATCTTTCAACATGGCATAAAGAACCGGATCTACTGCACAAGAGCCTCCTCCTCTGGTGGGCGCATCCTCTTCTTCTATCTCTTCAAAATCATTATCTTCTGTTATCTCAAACGATCGGGGATTTTTCAAAAACTTACGCCCGGCAACCGTTACTTTCAGTGTCCCGTAATTTTCCACATCCTTACTTAAATAGCCGGCTATCAGAGCTTGCCTGATAACGGCATTCCATATTCTATCCTCTTCTCCCATACCTGATCCGAAAACTTCGAGGTCTTCGTGAAGATGCGCTTTTACTTCGTCGGTTTCCCGCCCTTGTAAAATGTCAATAATATAATCTGCTTTAAAATTCTCCTTAATTGCTATGACGGTTTCAATCACAGCGCACAACGAATCTTGAGCTTCCACTTGCTTTTTAGGATTTAAACAATTGTCACAATTTCCACAATTCTCTTCTACATATTCTTCACCAAAATAATGCAACAAAGATTTTCGGCGACATACAGACGATTCGGCATAAGCAGCCGTTTCCAACAGCAACTGTTTTCCTATCTCCTGTTCTGCCACAGGTTTTCCTTGCATAAATTTTTCCAGCTTTTGCAGGTCTTTATTGGTATAAAAAGTAATGCAAAGTCCTTCACCGCCATCTCTACCGGCGCGTCCGGTTTCCTGATAATATCCTTCTAAACTTTTGGGTATGTCATAATGAATGACGTATCGCACATCCGGTTTATCAATACCCATCCCAAATGCGATAGTAGCAACAATGACTTCTATTTTTTCCATTAGGAAATCATCTTGGTTTTGGGTGCGGGTATTAGAATCCATTCCGGCATGATAAGCCCTCGCATTAATGCCGTTAGCTTGAAGTATCTCAGCCAATTCTTCTACTTTTTTGCGGCTTAAGCAATAGATAATCCCCGATTTTTCCGAATGATTCTTTATGAATCTAATAATTTCTCTGTCAATACTATTTGTTTTTGGGCGTACTTCGTAATATAGATTCGGACGGTTGAACGAAGATTTATACATCCGCGCATCAATCATACCGAGATTTTTCTGAATATCATGTTGCACTTTAGGGGTAGCCGTTGCCGTCAATGCAATCAAAGGCGCTTTGCCAATTTCATTAATAATGGGACGAATACGCCGATATTCCGGACGGAAATCATGCCCCCACTCCGAAATACAATGCGCTTCGTCTATGGCATAAAAAGATATTTTAATTTCTCTGAGAAACCCTACATTTTCTTCCTTTGTCAACGATTCGGGAGCTACGTATAGCAATTTGGTTATCCCTGCAAGAATATCCGATTTTACTTGGTCTATAGCGCCTTTATTCAACGAAGAATTAATAAAATGAGCCACTCCATTCTCTTCACTGAAATTGCGCATGGCGTCCACTTGATTTTTCATTAAGGCGATTAAGGGGGAGACCACTATTGCCGTTCCTTCCATCAGAAGAGAGGGTAGCTGATAGCATAAAGATTTTCCTCCTCCGGTAGGCATAAGTACAAAGGTGTCATTTCCTACAAGCAGATTTTCAATAATCTCCTCTTGGTTTCCTTTGAATTTATTAAATCCGAAATAAGTTTTTAGTCTATCTGTTAATTTGGTGTTCCCCGCCATTTATTAATTGATATTTTGTTTCCTTCCTGCTTAGATTAAGAAAACTCCGATTGGTAAGGATAGTTTAAAACAAAATTAGAAAAAACTTATAAAAAACCAAGCTTTTCTTCTTAAAATTTATTTCATAAGAAACAAAAACAGTTTGACACTTATTTTCAGGCAGATTGCAACCCTGCCAGATGATTGGCTTTATTGAGTTGCTTTTTGGCGTATTCCAAAGTAACCTCGTACATCTCTTGCTTTTGTGAGGGAATATCAAACATGACATCCATCATGATTGTTTCCACAATGGAACGCAAACCGCGTGCCCCGAGTTTAAATTCCACGGCTTTATCTACTATATATTCAAGGGATTCGTTACGAAAGATTAATTTCACCCCATCCATCTCAAACAATTTAATATATTGTTTGATAATAGAATTTTTAGGATCCGTAAGGATGGCACGGAGCGCTTTCCTGTCCAAAGGTTCCAGATAAGTCAACACCGGCAGGCGACCGATAATTTCGGGTATCAAACCGAATGCTTTTAAATCTTGTGGAGAGATATACTGCATCAGGTTATTTCTGTCAATCTTATTTGTTTGACGGGAAGCTTCATAACCGACCACATGCATATTCATACGTTGGGCAATTTTCTTTTCAATGCCGTCAAACGCGCCTCCACAAATAAAGAGAATATTTTTAGTATTCACTTGTATCATCTTCTGATCGGGATGCTTACGTCCTCCTTGAGGAGGAACATTTACAACGGAGCCTTCCAATAGTTTCAACAATCCTTGTTGCACGCCTTCTCCACTTACATCGCGCGTAATGGAAGGATTATCTCCTTTACGGGCTATTTTATCTATTTCATCAATAAAAACAATTCCTTTTTCCGCTTCAGATACATTATAATCAGCTACTTGGAGCAGACGGGTTAAAAGACTTTCGATATCCTCACCTACATAGCCGGCTTCGGTAAGTACCGTGGCATCTACTATGGTAAAAGGCACATGCAGCAATTTGGCAATGGTACGCGCCAACAACGTTTTCCCTGTTCCGGTACTACCCACCATGATGATATTGGATTTTTCTATTTCCACATCATCTTTAGTATTTTTTTGCAATAGCCGTTTATAATGATTATAGACGGACACGGCGAGAAAACGTTTTGCGTTGTCTTGTTCAATAATATATTGATCTAAGAAGTTTTTGATTTCTACGGGCTTAGGTAATTCGTTCAGATTTGTTACTTGAAATTCAATTCCTCCGCTTTTAGTTGTATCCGGCGTTTTCGGATTCTCCCGTACAATTTCATATGCCTGTTCAACGCAATTGTTACAGATATTTCCGGATACTCCAACAATCATAAGCTCCGTTTCAGTCTCATAACGACCACAGAAACTACATTGTTTTCCTGCCTTTTCTTTTTTCATTTATCGGAAACTAACGATTCTACGGTTTACGAGTTAACACTTTATCAATCATGCCGTATTCTTGGGCTTCGGAAGCTGTCATCCAATAATCGCGATCCGAATCTTTCCATATTTTATCAAAATCCGTATGAGAATGTTCCGCAATGATGGTATAAAGTTCGTGTTTGGTTTTCTGTATTTCACGAGCCGTAATTTCTATGTCCGAGGCTTGTCCTTGTATGCCTCCCATCGGCTGGTGAATCATCACTCGCGAATGGGTCAAAGCGGAACGCTTACCTGCCGCACCCGCCACCAAAATTATTGCTGCCATAGAAGCCGCCATACCCGTGCAAATAGTGGCGATGTCACTCGCAACAAACTGCATCGTATCGTAAATACCCAAACCTGCATGAACAGCTCCCCCGGGAGAATTGATGTAAATGGAAATATCCTTACCCGAATCTGCGGAATCCAAATAGAGTAATTGTGCTTGCAATGTATTTCCCGTATAATCATCTATTTGAGTTCCCAAAAATATGATACGGTCCATCATTAAGCGTGAAAAAACATCTAATTGAGTCACGTTTAATTGCCTTTCTTCAAGGATATAGGGATTTAAATAGTTTGCTTGAGATTTCATTACATCATCCAGTACCAACCCATTCATTTTTAAATGCTTGGTTGCGTATTTTCTAAAGTCTTCCATGTAGCTTGTTTTTTATTCGTAACAAAAATATGAAAAATATATAACATACCTTGCAGAGGATCTGTGAGAGAACAAGGGAAAAAGCATAAAAGTAAAGTTGATATTTAACCTGACGTACGGTGATTATTCCAATATTTTGGTAAACTCTTCCAATGAAACCGTTTTATTACTCAATTTTACTTGTTCTTTTAAAACAGCAATCAGTTTCTCCTCTATGGTTTGGTCTGCCAATTCATTAATTGTGTCTTTTTTCTTTAACATACTATCGGCATATTTGTCAATCATATCATCGGGAACCGTTGTCATACCGTAATAGGCAAATTGAGTCTTTGCAGAATTTTTGGCGGCATTTGAAATGTCTTCCTCTTCTATCTTAATATCGTGTTTTTTTGCTAATTGCCCTTTGATTAATTGCCACTTCAATGCTTCAACGCTCTTTTCATAATCTTCGTCTATAGACTTTTCATCTTTATCTTTCATGTTGAGTTGCAGGATTCGTTTCAATAGCGGTTCCGAAAACGTTAAATCGTTTCCAACCTTTTCCAACAATCTTTTCCGGACATCCCAATTGAATTTATATTGACTGTCTAATGCATATTGGGTAACCAAACTTTCTTTTATCCTGACACGAAACTCATCTTCAGAGTTTACACTGTCTTTACCATAAATCGTATCGAAGAGTTCCTGATTCAATGCACCTGGCAGGTAACGCGTGATTTCGTTCACCTGGAAACTGAAATCGGATTTTACCGCCAAAGCAGCTTCTTTTTCAATCCTCAGCAGGGAAGCTATCCCGGCATGATTCTCCCCGTAAGCTGTATGGGGATTAAATATCAAGACGTCGTTTACTTTGGCGTCTGTAAAAATGGCTTTTTGTTCTTCATTTTTCAAAACCACCGGCATAAGAACTGCATTTTCTACCTGAATAGCTCCTTCTTTGGCATTACCGTTTTCATCGAGTTCGGTAAGGAGTCCTTTCAACATATCCTTATCCTGATAAGATTCTACCTTTTCATAGTTACCGTAACGTTGGGTATATCGTTCTATTTCTCTGTTAACCATTTCATCGTTAACGTCAATCGTGTAATAATCTATTTCGTCTTTGTCGCTTAGTTCTGCTGTAAATTCGGGAACAAGAGCCAGGTCAAACAAAAATTCAAACTCTTCTGCTGTATTAAAATCCAATTTTTCTTGCTTTTCTTCGTCCGGCAACGGTTCTCCTATGATTTTTATATTGTTTTCTTTGATATAGCCATACACCTTTTCCGTCAGCAACTTGTTCATTTCTTCGGCTATCACCGATTTTTCATACATTCTCTTAATTAAATTTACCGGAGCCATCCCTTTACGGAATCCCGGCAATTGGGCTTTCTGTCGAATGGTTTTCAACGATTTATCTACTTGTGCCTGATAATCTGCTTTTTCAACTTTCACAGTGAGTTGTGCGCTTACCTTGTCCATGTTTTGTAACGAAAGGTTCATTCTGAGAAACTTTTTAATTTTATTTTCCGGTTAAAATCAAGTTGCGAAATTAACGTTAATCTTTCAATTATCAAATATTTCAAAGTTTAAAATAAAAACAGCCGGAAGTATCGTAATGATAATTCCGGCTGTTGGAAAGTATTAATAAATGCTGTTATCTGGTTTATGTCAAATATTTATTCAATGTTCTAAGATATTGTTTTACAACTAAATTTACATCAAACTCGTTTTCCATTTTTTTTCTTCCCGCCATTCCCATAAAGACCCTTTCTTCATGAGACATTAAAATTATTTTCTTCATAGCCAAAGCTAAATCTTTTGAATCTTTCGGTTTGCATAAAAAACCGGTAATCCCGTCGTTAATTGTTTCTTTACAACCAATGGCATTTGTTGCGATCAAAGGCTTTCCCATTGCAGCTCCCTCTAGTAAAGATAATGGAACACCTTCTCTATAAAAAGAAGGCAATACAACGCAAGATGATTCTTCTATAAAAGGGCGTACATCATCTGTAGTGCCTAAATATTCAACAATTCCTTCTTTTATCCACATTTCTATTTGTATTTTAGATATAGCACTCGGGTTATCTATGCCAATAAATCCCAATAACTTAAATTTCACATTCGGATATATTCTCTTTAGCTCTTTAGCTGCTTCAACATACTCTTTAACACCTTTATCCCATAACATACGTCCTATTAGGATAAAAGATACCGTTGTATTCCTTTCCATAGAATATGAAAAATGATTTAAATCAACTCCTTCCCCTTTCAATACAAATGCTTTTCTTTCTTTCAATAGATTTGCTTGAAGAAAACTGTCTTTATCATCTTCATTTAAAAACCAAACTTCTAATGGATTTTTAAAAGCAAATTTATATAATCTCTTAGCTATAAAAGATATAATATTAGTATTCAAAAATATATAACCCAATCCCGTAGTTACTGCAATATGTGGAATATGCATCGCACCTACCACTATGCTACCATAAATATTGGGTTTTATCGTGTAAAAAAAACAAAAATCCGGTTTTACTTTATGTATAATAACTCTTATACGTGAAGCTAATTTAATATCATTTAATGGATTAATCCCTTTTGCACTGATATTTAAAGAAAGACAATTACATCCTAATTCGCGTAATTTTTCCTGAAAAACAAAATCCTCTGGGGAAATAATGGTAATAGAATAACCAATAGATATTAATCGAGAAAACACGACACGACGAAAATTATACATGCTCCACGCTGTATTGCCTATGAATAATATTTTTGACATTAACTATACTAATTCAAGTTGCTATTTATAATTTGCAATAAAATAAGGAGTCAATCCTCCACTTTTGTATTATCCACACACAAAAGCAGGAGGACTGACTCTATGGTTACAAAAACCATTGCAATATATGTATTTTTGGATGATATATTCAAATCCATGCATCATACGGAACCTATAAATCGCAAGACCAGCGATTCGGAAATAGCGACCACCCTTTTGATAGCCGCCCAGTATTTTGGAGGGAATATAGAAAAAGCCATTAGCTTTGTCCGTAGTACGGGCTTGATGCCTGCTATGCTTAGCTCAAGCCGTTTTAATCGCAGAATGCACCGGATGGGAGAATTTCTCTCCGGGTTGTTCTTTCAGGCAGGACACGCATTGAAAGAATTGACTATCAGTGATACGTATGTCATTGATAGTTTTCCCGTAGCAGTTTGTCATAACATTCGTATTTCCCGCAGCCGGATAGTACAGGGAGCGGAGTATAGAGGTTATTGTGCTTCCAAACGCAGCTGGTTTTACGGATATAAAGTACATATGATAGTTACCAGGGAAGGGATTCCGGTGGAATACACCTTTACCCCGGTAGTTACCACGACATGCAGGGACTCAAACAAATGCCACTGAACCTGCCTGAGGGAAGTACCCTGTACGCGGATGCTGCCTATACGGATTATAACACCGAAGAGATGTTGACTGATGATGGGATTCGATTGCTCGCCGCCCGAAAAGCCAACTCCAAACGTCCGCACGAGCCGTGGGTAGAGTATCTTATATCCATCAGCAGAAAACGAATTGAAGTCGCTTTCAGTGATATTGCCAAATACTTGCCTAAAACGATTCATGCAGTTACGCAAAATGGATTTCTTATTAAACTCATTGCTTTTATCTGGGGATATACCTTAGACAGAATGCTAAAATTATAACTAGCAACTTGAATTATACTAATAATTTACCAACACAAACCAAACTACTTAATTCAAGTTGCTAGTGACTTTGTTGCAACAATAGTCAAGGCAGTATTTTCTTTTCTATCGTTGCATAGAACAGAAACCTACTTTGTAAGCATCGGGCATACCTATCCCACTGAATTTATTTAATGCCAAACATTTGAGTTTGACTTCCGTTTTCTGATTTTCAACTGTCCTGCCATCCAACTCTCTGCCGAAAATTCTCTTGTAGCGGAACATCACCACTTCGTTGAGACTTCGTCGATGATAGCCGTTTTGTCTTTTCCATAATTCCGGGCCGTGTTTGTTTATGTATTCCACCGCCCGGTTACGCTGAATCAAATAATCCGGCAAGGGCTTTTTTCCCTTGGCTTTTTGTATCACCGCATTTTTGGGAGATGGAATAATTTGCTCTATACCACTGCCTAATCCTTCCCTGAAACCAAACTTGTCATATGCCCCATCCCCATGAAAACGGAGGATACTGCCTGTTTTTCCTTCCAGCATTCTGCTTCCTACACTGGCATCATCTTCCTCATTGCCGGTTAATTCCACAGAAAGTATTTCCTGCGTATCAAGGTCTATACAAACAGGAAGTTTCCGCCATGTCCGGTGCTTTGACCAACCATGTTTACGTACTTTCCATTCCCCATACAACTTCAATCCCGTCGGATCTATGCCTATAACTAATTTCTCTCCTGATTCCAACCGATTTTTTAGTTCTACCAACAGACTTTTTTGGCGACGGCACAGGGTACTGTAGTCAGGTACGACGAAATGATTCTTTCCCATTAGAAAAAACAGACTTTGAATAAAACCCGTATTCTGACGCAACTTTAAGCGATAGTTGATTTTCAGTAACAGGCAACAGCGGATTATGCTGTCCGGATAAAATTGGTGTGCCAACTTCCTTTGGCTTTCTACTCACATATTCCCATTCCTGTAACACCGAATCTTCCAACCATAAAGTGAAACTACCACGTTGGCACAAACTTTTGTTATACTCTTTCCAATTCCTAATTTTATAGGTAGTGTCATAGATCAACTGCAATCATTATTTCCGTATGTTCCATTTTTGTAATAATACCTTTCGATATACATCCCTATCACGTTATCATGAACCGTTTCGTTTTTGGAAAAACAAATCGTTTTACGATTCAAGCGTTTCAAATGAGTCCTGAAATTCAAATTCTTTCGCTCGATTTTCCACGTCTTATCCTTACCCACACGAAGTTTGTCAGAGGGAATGTACTTTGAATATGCTCCCCAATCGTCTGTATGGTATCTGGCTATATCAAACATTTTCAACGAGTTCCATAAGATCAAAAAATCCTTGTCTGTGCGTTTGCCGTTGTGCCAAGCCGGAATACAACCCGACCTGCGCTCTATGGCATACCACGTCCAACGTTGATTGCCCTTGTTACCCGCAAAACTCCAAAATTCATCCATTTCTCCACTAAATACGATTTCAACATCAGGATAATCAAACAGTTGTTGCTCTTGTCTGGTGATGAAATAAGGGTTCATGTCGAGCGTTTTTTTTTAATACGGCAACTACCGTATCCTTACTGATTTTAAGCACTCGCCCAATATCTCTAACGCCACTGCTGTCAAGTGTCATCTCAATGATCGTATCCCTTATGCCTTGCTTTCGAGCATTATAGCGACAGGAACGCTGAAAATATTTTTTACACTCCTTGCAGTGCCAGCGTTGTTCGCCGGTGCAACTTTTACCGTTTTTTTGCAAAGTATTACTATGGCAATAGGGACAATGAATCGCTTCTGAATGTATCATGGTTTTTTACAAAGATACTACTTTCCAGTTAAATTATGACACTACCAAAAATGGTATCAATTTCCCAGTCTCCAAAACGTTGTTTTTGGTTGATAATCTCGGGTTGTTGCTCAATGGAAACTTTATCAGGTATGACTACTTTTTTACCTCCTACAGGTCGTTTTCGATGCTTAAGCCTGTGTCTTAGGTCCTTATACAATACTCCCCCACTGGCTTTATCTTCCCTGATAAACTGATAAATACGCTCATGACTGACCATGGGTTCTCCCTCTTTCCTTGCTTTGCCTACAATCTGTTCGGGAGACCATGGTTCTCCCGCAAGTTCTCTGATGATTTTCCTCTTGATGCTTTCCGTGAACCTACGCTTAGCCCGGAACCGTTCTTTACGTTCATCGACGTACATTTGCGCCTACGGGCGGAATAAACCCGTTTATGACTATTACGCTTAAGTTCTCGACTGACAACCGATGAATCTTTCTCTATTATCTCAGCTATCTCTTTTTGAGACTTTTTGGCTACGAGTAAGGCTTCTATTTGATACCTTTGCTCACGAGTTAAATGTTTCTTGTTCTTTTTCATAACACAACTAAAATAAGAACTTTTTTCTTAAATACAGTTCGGGGCTAGCCCCGAACTGTATTTTTTTCTTACGTCAGTTGCATTTACTAATTGAACTTACCTTTTATTAAATTTATATTTAATTGAGTATAACATTATATTAGACATAAATTGAATCCTATAAATAATTTTAAACCAAAACGGATTATTACTTTTTCCTGTTGCCGGAGATACATTTGTCAAATGCTTTCTATAGTAGTGCAGAGTATCTTCAATGTATTTAAAAGTACCTAAATGCACAATCAAACACCCAAGCCAATAATCATGACCAATACATGTTTTAGGAAAAGGCATACAATATTCTAAAACATTCCGTTTAAAAGCCATACAACAACCCAAAAAAGGAGTTCTTACTATATTTTTTAATAAATATTTACTTACAGGACTCTTGCTATAAAATTTATTATAAATAATTTCATTTTCTCCATTTATTACATTATAATTACACATTACTAAATCATAGTCCTTAAAAAAATATCGAGTTTTTTCAATTCTATCTGGATGCCAAATATCATCTTGATCAGCCAAATAAATAATTTCACCCCTCGCTTTATTAATAGCATATTCAAAATTATCTGCAACAAGAAGAAAAGAAGCAGCCATTCTTTTTCGAGGTTGTTTTTTTTGATGGTGATATAACTTAATCCTTTTATCTTGAAATGAAGAAATTATTTCAATTGTACTGTCTGTAGATCCATCATCGGAAATAATTAATTCATCATCAATATTTAATTGACACAAAATAGATTCTATTTGCCCTCTAATAAATCTTTCACCATTATAGGTTGCCATACAAACAGAAATCATAAAATAGTGAAATTGTTAATGAATAATTAAATTTGTATAAAATATTCTCATACATAAAACACAAAAAAATATAGTGATCAATATAATTTTTGTTAGAAAAACAGGTTTAATAAGATATATCAGCAAAGGGAAAAGGATAATATTCACAATACCAAACAATTCTGTAACCCTAATGCCAGCAGCCATATTTTGTGAAAAAAAAATCAAACCGCATAAAGAGATACACATAATTTTTAAAAGAATAATAGAATATTTATTTTTTTCTAATAAGATATTTACATTATGTAATAAAAACAAATATATACAAAGTTTCGTCAAATGTAATACACTAAAAATATTTGCTTCATAGTTACCAAATTCCTGTGCAGTTCTATACATAGAAAATTTTTTTTGAACATATTCTATTGGAACATAATCAAGAAAACCAAGAATATCTATTTTCAATATAGCCATTACATATCCTATAATAATAATAATAATATATCGCCATACGTTAATGGTTTTCGGATTTAAAAACCATAAAAATAATACCATTATAGATGAAACGTGAAATAACGTAGCAATAATAGTATACAAAATAAATTGTAAAAAATTTCTTTCGTATAATGGCTTTATACAAAAAAGTAATAAACTTGTCGCTACAGCAGCTCTAATTTGAGTAAAATCTTGTTGTAAGAAAAGATCTCCAATAAAAATAATTAAAGATATATATATAAAGGGAGATAATTGTCTTATGGCTATAAATTTCAATAGTATTGCAACAACAGCGTAAATAAAAAATAAAATAGTTATATAATTACCTAAAAACTGTTTTACAATATAGCGAATAAATATAAATGTAGGTTCTATAAAATTAGAGTCACTATCATATAAAATTTCATATGCCGAATAATCTGTTACAGATTCTCCATCTCTAAATGCAGTAAATAAAATTAACAAAAAGCATATTAAATAATATACAACATTGGTTTTCGAAACTTCTCCTTTTTCGAAAAAACTCCCTATAGCACAAATAAAATATAATATAATAATTTGTACTATCATATAAAATTACAATATGAATTTCCCAAATATACCTTTTCTATAAGCTTGCATACCCTTATAAATACAATTTAATTGAGTAATTTTATTGTCTTCATATAATAATAATTTTATTATCTCTTTAAAAAACTGTCTTATATCTTTAAACACAAACATAGGAAACACTTTAAAATATCTCTTATATAAATAAAGCCTATTGCGTGTCATATAAAATTTTCGAAGCTGATTGTGATTTGTGGGAATCATTTTTATTCCGAAGAAATATTTGACAGAACTATTCCCCAAAGTATGATGAAGAATCGCATTATTTACTTGAATAATACAATATCCATTTTGTCTAACTCCTAATGAAAAATAATGATCAACATAATCAATAAATAACTTATCCTCAAATCCACCAACAAGAGTATATATATTAAGATTTACTAAACTACCCGAAGTTATTACAGTATCCATTACCGTATGGCCTGATTCTTTTCTTTTCTTTCGTATTGGAGTGTCCGGTTGTGCAGCCACTATGCCTATATTAGGAATAGATGTATTCTGAATAAAATCATATAAAATTGATAGCATATTTAAACTGGCTTTACTATCCTGATCCATAGTTAAAAGCCATTCATAACCTTCTTGAATGGCATACCTAGCTGCTATATTTAGCGCTGTCGCTATCCCTAAATTTTCATTATTACATATATACTTTATTTGTTTATTAGATGTTTTCAAGAATGGCAATTGAGCAGATAAAGGTTTATCAGAATTATCTATCAAATACAATATTCCTAATTCATTAATGTAAGAATTTATGTTTAAAATCATCTCATTAATTGGATTAAATAAAACACAAACTCCAGCAACTTTTAATTTCATCGACTTACAGATTTAAAATTATGTTTGAAATCTGAGTTGTGATATTAGAAGGCGAAAATTGAGATTTTAAAAATTTAAAACTATTATCAAATGCTAAATTTCCATGGCTAGATAATAAAATTTTTATTAAATCTACTATTTCATCTTCATTATGCACTAAATAACCAATTGATGCATATTCTTTAAATACATTTCTAAAATAATAGTTTTCAATAGCAATTATTGGTTTTTGGTAGTTGATGGCATCAAATAAAGCTCCACTCGCTGTATATTTATAACTATTACAAGGATAAAAATATAAAATATAATCTAATGATTGTATTTGTTTTTCATATTCATCTCTTGGTAGATATCCACTAAGTATTACACCCTGTTTTTTCAGTCTATTAGCTGTTTTTTCAGATAAAACACGACCTATAGATTTGATTAATATTTTTTCATTAGGTAATAGCTTCTTAGCAACATGCAATAAACCCATTCCTCTTTCTTCTGTTAAATTACTAATAGTACCTAATACAAACTGATCTTTAAAAACAAATTTATTAACACATGCATTATTAATTTCATCAAATATATAAGGATGATTAAAAGAAACTAAATGAGAAATAATATTAGGTGGTAGTATTTCCGAAAGATTATCTCTTATTGAATGATCTAAAACAGCAAATCGTATGTTTTTTGCTAGTTTAAGAGATTGGTTTAAAAATAAATCACGAACGTATTTTCCTAGATATAAACTATGGGAGGTATTTATAAGTAATTCTAATTCTCCGTGACAACAAATTATAACTTTTCTATTAAAGACATATTTGTTAAGCCAATTAAAAATAAAGAATAAAATATATGGATTAGAATTAAAGAATAAAATATCATTCTTATTACTTTTCATTAAAAAAATAATGTTCATAAATGCACTTAATATAAAACGCAAATATAATAACCATCCTTTTTTACCATGTACAACAAAAGTATTTTTATAATGTATTATCGAGGTGTCTTCTTCTCTCAAGTATGGATAAACTCTATTTCTACTTGATCTTGAGCAAATATATACAGTTTCATATCCTATTTTTATAATAGAAGACAATAAACCTGCATTATATTTTTCATGATGACACTTATACGAAAAAGTATCTAATAATATTATTCTCATAAAGTATAAATTATCACTACTGTCCGGTTATTAAAGAAGGTTATTATGTAATATAGTAGGAATAGAAAGCACTAATTGTCGACTTAGACATCGTATCAGAAGATATTTAGAAAAATTTGCTGTTTCTCTAAAAAATTGTTGAATCATTTGAAAGCTTTCAAATTAGCTTTCTTTTATATCAATTACGGATATGTATAATATAAATAGCATACTTTTTGCATCACCTTCCGTTTCTGTAACAATAATAAATTATTTGAAACTTTTATTTATAGACAATTCCTAAGTGGGTTTTTGCTCTATGCAACGATAGAACAGAAAAATACCGTCTTGACTATCGTTGCAACAAAGTCGTTTCAAATTCATTCGGGTATTTTTGGAACTCCTTCACAAGAGGGTGGTGATTTAAAAAGTATGCTTCTGTAAGAATTTGGCAATCAGGTTATAAGTGATTATATTTGTATATGAAAATTACACTAACCCTTCATTGTCCCAATTGCCAAAGCACAAAAATAAAGAAAAACGGCAAGAAATCTTCCGGCAAGCAGAACTATCTTTGTAAAAATTGTTTTCGCCAATTTATCGGTGATCATGCCCTCACCTATAACGGTTGTCATTCGGGATTGATTAAACGCATCTTGTTGATGTTGGTTCGAGGAATAGGTATTCGCGATATATCTGAGATACAAGAGGTTAGTATCCGCAAGGTATTATCCGTACTGGTAAATTCCCATTATGCAATTACTCCCCGTAAGTCGTATTATGAGAGGTTGGAAGTGGATGAATTTTGGACGTATGTGGGCAATAAAGGTAAGAAGTATTGGCTGATTTATGCCTACGAGCGTCAAGGAGGGGAAATAGTGGCGTATGTTTGGGGAAAACGGAATCTAAAAACGGCTAAACGCTTGAGAGAGAAACTCATCAAGTTGGGCGTTTCTTTTGGCTGTATCTGCACGGATGAGTGGCAAAGTTTTATTACTGCCTTTAAGGAAGACAATCATGTGATTGGCAAAGCGCATACGATAGGAATAGAAGGAAATAATTGTCGTCTTAGACACCGTATTAGAAGGGCTTTTAGGAAAACTTGCTGTTTCTCTAAAAAGTTGTTCAATCATTTGAAAGCCTTTAGACTGGCTTTCTTTTATATCAATTATGGATACGTATAAACAGCATACTTTTTACATCACCACCGATTTATGAATGAATTATTATAGAAATAATAGCATGTATATTTCTATAATATCGAGGTAATCTTATTATATAAAAGATGAAAGAAAAACATTTCATAAAAAAGCATGACAAAGAACCTTTGTTTTTTTTATAATACAGAACTTTACCTTTATATATCATTGTGAATTTATTAACATCAAAAGTCTTCTTATTAAGAAAAGAACCACTCTCTAAATGGATTATATTTATATTGGGAATTATTATTGATTTATAATTTAAGTTTTTCAGGCGATAAAACATATCTGTTTCTTCATAATACATAAAATAATTTTCATCAAAACCACCAACAAGATTAAAAATTTCTTTTTTTATAAAAATATCAGCTCCACAAATATAATCTACTTCTATAATTTCATTCCCATGTACATGGAAAGCTATTGAGAATTTTCTTTTATATATTTTGGAGCAAAAAATATAAAATCCTATATCTAAGAATTCTTGTAATAAGGATGGGAAATTTCCTGCAGATCCTGTGAGATTTTGTTGCATATCTAACAGGGATGCACCACAACAACAAACTGATTTAACTTTACAATTCTCTAAATAATAAAAAAATAAAACTATTGAATTATCAATTAATATTGTATCACTATTTAAAAAAAAAAGATATTTACCTTTACATATTCGTACTGCTTGATTGTTCGCTTTGCCAAAACCTACATTTATATTATTTTCAATACAAGTAACTTGAGGGAATTCTTTTTTTATATATTCAACGGAATTATCTAAAGATGCATTATCTACAACAATAATTTCAAAGGAAATACCTTTTGTCTTTTCATAGATTGAAACCAAACATTGTAATGTTAAATTACGTGTATTATAATTCACGATTATTATTGACACATCCATCTTCAAATATTAATTTTAATGCAGTTCATATTTTTGTTCAAAACGAACAGATTCAAGTATTGAATCATAGTAAGTGCGGTTATTTTCGAGAGTATTCTCGTAGCTAAGCCTCCAAAAGTTTTCTTCTACGCCTGTTGTAAACGCTGCGTTCAATTTTGGTCTCAAGATAAGTATCTTTTATAACTCTAAATGACTTTGTTGCCACGGTATTGTAAAAGAAGGGTTATTGGTGTATTTTTGTATTTGGAAACAAAAAAATACAGATACATGAGTACCTATCCAACAACCCAATACAAAGATAAGTATAAAATCAAGCATTGGCAAGCGTAT
>SNRY01000042.1_pt1 | contig 54451 bp, 40 predicted proteins | sample 4693421 | NCBI WGS metagenome assembly SNRY01 (sample SAMN11003215, study PRJNA524138) | termite gut metagenome | isolation source: Bacteroidetes bacterial symbionts from single cell of protist host amplifed... | host: Streblomastix strix ... | reverse complement strand
TTAAATGTTTCTTGTTCTTTTTCATAACACAACTAAAATAAGAACTTTTTTCTTAAATACAGTTCGAGGGTAACCCCGAACTGTATTGCTTTCTTACTTCAGTTGCATTTACTAATTGAATTTACACTCGTACATTCGTTTGCGAATTTCTTTGATATGGTTAGATGTAATGTACTCATCATATTCCATCATTTTATCAATAATACCGTTGGGTGTCAATTCAATGATACGACTGGCTACGGTCTGAATAAATTCACGGTCATGTGAAGAAAAAAGAATATTACCTTTATATGCTTTCAAGTTGTTGTTGAATGCTTGAATTGATTCGAGATCAAGGTGATTGGTTGGCGTATCCAAAATCAAACAGTTAGCATTACGGAGTTGCATACGGGCAATCATACAACGCATTTTTTCACCACCCGAAAGCACATTTACCTTTTTGAGAACCTCTTCACCGGAAAAGAGCATACGTCCTAAGAAACTTTTCATATATACCTCATTACCTTCACCATATTGACTAAGCCAATCTACAAGATTTAGATTAGTATTGAAAAAACCAGTATTATCCAATGGTAAGTAAGCAGTAGTGATAGTTATTCCCCAATTATAGTTTCCACTGTCAGGCTTTATGTTTCCATTAATTATCTCAAATAAGGCAGTCATAGCACGTGGATCGTGCGAAAGGAATACTATTTTATCCCCTTTTTCGACATTGAAATTTACATCATTAAATAATGCGATACCGTCTTCGGTTTTTTTACTCAATCCGGATACTTCCAGAATTTGGTTACCCGGTTCACGCTCGGGAGTAAAGATAATTCCCGGATACTTACGTGAAGAAGGTTTAATATCTTCTACATTTAGTTTTTCAAGCATCTTTTTGCGACTGGTAGTCTGCTTACTTTTCGCTACATTAGCACTAAAGCGGCGGATAAACTCTTCCAGTTCTTTTTTCTTTTCTTCGGCTTTGGCTTTTTGGTTTTGTTGTTGACGTAAAGCAAGCTGACTGGATTCATACCAGAAACTATAATTACCCGCAAATAAATTGATTTTTCCATAATCAATATCTACCGTATGTGTACATACTGAATCAAGGAAATGGCGGTCGTGGCTTACTACTAATACTGTATGTTCAAAATTAGAAAGGTATTCCTCCAACCAAACAACCGTTTCCAAATCCAAATCATTGGTAGGTTCGTCGAGCAATAAGTTGTCAGGATTACCATAAAGAGCCTGTGCTAGCATCACACGCACCTTATCTTTGCCACTAAGTTCTTTCATTAAGATATAATGCTTGTTTTCCTTTATACCTAAACCGCTAAGTAGGGTGGCAGCTCCACTTTCTGCATTCCATCCGTCGAGTTCGGCAAACTTTTCTTCCAATTCGGAAACCTTCAAACCGTCTTCATCCGAGAAATTTTCTTTGGCATAAAGAGTTTCACGTTGCTTCATGATGTCCCACAACACGGTATGTCCCATCATTACCGTATCTATCACCGTAAATGCATCCCACTTAAAGTGATCTTGGCTAAGTACGGAAAGACGTTCACCAGGAGCTAAAGTAATTATACCGGTAGTTGGCTCTAAATCACCGTAGATAGTGCGCAAAAAGGTTGACTTTCCTGCACCGTTAGCTCCGATAATACCATAACAATTACCACTCGTAAATTTTAAATTCACGTCATTAAACAACACTCTTTTACCAAACTGTACCGAAACATTTGAAACTGCAATCATTTTAACCTTTCTATTTTTTTTTGAGTTGACAAAGGTAGGTGTTTTTTACAATTTTTTGACTAACTCTTTCGTTATGTTATAAAGAAGTTAACTTAAGAGTATTTTATGGAATAAAATTCAAACTGGCTCTAAGTAATTGTTGTATTTTTGCGTACGGATTAAATAATAACCAATTAATAAAAAACAATATAATGAAATCGAATTTGATTAAGGTTATTATACCGATATACAATGATCACTTGTCTGAAAATGAACAAATTTCATTAGATAGGGCATACAATATTTTAAATCATTATCCAATCGTTATTGTCAAACCGTATCTTTTGAACTTAAATTTTCTGTCTGAAAAATATCCTGCATTGGTTTTTGAATCTTTTGACGATGACTACTTTCGGAGCCTTAGTGGCTATAATAAGTTAATGCTTTCCGAAGAATTTTATGAACGTTTTACAGATACTTCTTACATCTTAATTTGTCAGCTTGATGCTTATATTTTTAAAGATGAATTAGAAGAATGGTGTTTAAAAGGATATGATTATGTAGGGGCTCCTTGGTTAGCTCGTCCTATCTATCGTTTTCCTTTATTGAGATTTACTTCATGGATAAAAAAGCAGTATTGTGACTTTTTCGACCTTCCGAATGGACAAATCACTAATTTTAAAGTTGGTAACGGTGGGCTTTCTTTACGAAAGACAGAAAGCCATTTGAATGCAACGAGACAATTACGCTCGATTATTCAATTTTATTTATCTCACAAACGGCATCACATATATAATGAAGATGTTTTTTGGGCAGTAGAAGTAAATAAGCAGGGGTTAGAATTTCGTTATCCCGATTGTATGGAAGCATTGCAATTTAGCTTTGACAAATATCCGAAATGGTGTTATAAATTGAATAACTATCATTTGCCTTTCGGTTGTCATTCTTGGTATAAAAGAAAAATGAAAAAGTTTTGGTTTCCAATAATTTTAAATTCCAATATAAAATATCGTAAGTTTGCATCAAATTAGCAAACCATTATCATAATTATGATTTTTTTCTTCCGAACCTCTTTCAACAGTGTAATCGCTGTTGAAAGCGAAAACCAACTTACTTTCGAAGACACTAAAAAACTCTGCTGGCTGTTTGGGGAAGCCGTATCCGAAAATCAAAACCGCTTGAACGGATACTTTACCGGTCCGCGACGCGAGATGATTACTCCCTGGAGCACGAATGCAGTGGAAATCACCCAGAACATGGGCATCAAAAACATTACCCGAATAGAGGAATATTTTCCTGCAAAAGACGATAATGCCGATTACGACCCGATGTTGCAAGGCTTGTACAAAGGTTTAAACCAAGAGATTTTCACAGTCGACTGTCAACCGGAACCCATTCTATCTATCGACAACCTCGAAGCCTACAACGAAAAAGAAGGTCTCGCCCTGTCAAAAGAAGAAATAGAGTATCTAAAGAAAGTAGAAAAAGACCTGCAACGTAAACTTACGGATTCCGAAGTCTTCGGCTTTGCACAGATTAACTCGGAACACTGCCGGCACAAGATATTCGGTGGAACATTCGTCATTGACGGAGTAGAAATGGAATCGTTCCTCTTCCAACTGATAAAGAAGACGACAGAAGAAAACCCGAACAGGATACTATCCGCCTATAAAGACAATGTTGCCTTTGCCGCAGGACCTGTTGTCGAACAGTTTGCCCCGTCGAACCATTCCACCTCGGATTATTTCATTGTAAAAGATATAGAAACCGTTATCTCACTTAAAGCGGAAACACATAACTTCCCTACAACGGTAGAGCCATTCAATGGAGCTTCAACGGGAACGGGCGGTGAAATACGCGACCGTATGGGAGGCGGTAAAGGATCATTACCTATTGCAGGAACAGCAGTATATATGACTTCTTATCCGCGTACAAAGGAAGAACGCAAGTGGGAAAAACAATTACCTGCACGCAGGTGGTTGTATCAAACACCGGAACAGATTCTAATCAAAGCTTCTAATGGGGCTTCGGATTTTGGAAACAAATTCGGACAACCATTGATTTGCGGGTCTGTTCTAACCTTTGAACATGAAGAAAATAATACTTTTTACGGATATGATAAGGTGATTATGCTAGCAGGCGGTGTAGGTTACGGCACACGGCGCGATTGTCTGAAAGGAAAACCGGAAGCAGGCAATAAGATTATAGTAATCGGTGGTGACAACTATCGCATCGGTTTGGGTGGCGGTTCGGTTTCTTCAGTAGATACGGGACGTTACAGCAACGGTATTGAACTGAATGCCGTGCAGCGTGCCAATGCCGAAATGCAGAAACGTGCCAACAACGTGATACGGGCTTTATGTGAAGAAGACGAAAATCCGATTGTCTCTATTCACGACCACGGATCGGCAGGGCACGTCAATTGCCTTTCGGAATTGGTGGAAGACTGCGGTGGACTTATTGATATAGGGCAACTTCCTATCGGCGATAAAACATTGTCTGCCAAAGAAATCATTGCCAACGAGTCCCAAGAACGTATGGGAATTCTTCTTAAAGAAGAAGCCGTAGAGCATGTCCGTAAAATAGCAGAACGCGAACGCGCACCCATGTACGTTGTGGGTGAAACAACCGGCGACAAGCGGTTTGCTTTCCAGCAAGCCGACGGAGTACGTCCGTTTGATTTAGCAGTAGAGCAAATGTTCGGGTCTTCTCCCAAAACGTATATGAGAGACAACACGGTGGAGCACCGTTACGAAAGCCCGATATATACATCGTCCGATTTGCAGGAATATCTTGCCAACGTATTGCAATTGGAAGCTGTAGCCTGCAAGGATTGGTTGACAAACAAAGTAGACCGTTCGGTTACCGGAAAGGTTGCCCGCCAACAATGCCAAGGAGAGCTCCAATTGCCGATAAGTGATTGCGGTGTAGTTGCCCTCGACTATCGTGGTGTGAAAGGTATCGCTACCTCTATCGGTCATGCCCCGCAAGCTGCTTTGGCGGATCCGGAAGCGGGTTCGGTGCTTGCTGTTGCGGAAGCATTGACCAATATAATATGGGCACCGCTGACAGACGGTTTGGATAGTCTTTCCTTATCTGCCAACTGGATGTGGCCTTGTCGTTCGCAAGAGGGAGAAGATGCCCGGCTTTATAAAGCGGTAAAGGCATTAAGTGATTTCTGCCGTACATTGCAAATCAATGTACCCACAGGAAAAGATTCTCTTTCGATGACACAGAAATATCCCGACGGCAGTAAAGTTATTTCTCCGGGAACGGTCATAGTGTCTGCTGGAGCAGAAGTATCGGACGTGAAAAAAGTAGTGCCGCAGGTAATGGTAAATGATATGGATTCTACTTTCTACCATATTGATTTTAGCTTTGATTCGTTGAAGTTAGGAGGTTCTGCCTTTGCACAATCATTGGGAAAGATTGGCGATGATGTGCCTTATGTGCAAAATGCCGAATATTTCCGTGATGCATTCCTTGCCGTACAAGAGTTGATAAACGGAGGTCTTATTGTGGCGGGACACGATATTTCCGCAGGCGGATTGATTACCGCATTGCTGGAGATGTGTTTTGCCAACATACAGGGAGGTATGAACATTGATTTGAAACACCTTGATGAAAACGATATTGTAAAAGTGCTGTTTGCCGAAAATCCGGGCATCATTGTCCAAGTGAAAGACAAGCGCAGGAAAGAAACAGAACAAATCCTCGAAGATGCGGGAATAGGTTTCGTGCAACTTGGCAAGCCAACGGACAAACGGTGTATCTCCGTATCAAAAGCAGGAACAGTTTATCAATTCGACATCAATGAGTTGCGCGATGTATGGTATTCCTCTTCTTACCTGCTTGACCGTAAACAATCCATAAACGGACGTGCCGAAAGGCGTTTTGAAAACTACAAACAACAACCGCTGGAATGGGTTTTCCCCGCTACATTCAAAGGCAAGTTCTCACAATACGGCATCAGCCCCGACCGCCGAACACCAAGCGGTATCCGTGCTGCTATCATTCGTGAAAAAGGTACGAACGGCGAACGTGAAATGGCTTACTCACTTTATCTGGCAGGTTTCGACGTAAAGGACGTAATGATGACCGACCTTACTTCGGGACGCGAAACGTTGGAAGACATCAATATGATTGTCTTCTGCGGAGGTTTCTCCAATTCCGATGTATTGGGTAGTGCCAAAGGTTGGGCTGGCGGATTTCTGTTTAATGAAAAAGCAAAGGCTGCACTTGACAAATTCTACGCCCGCAAAGATACCTTATCATTGGGCATTTGTAACGGTTGTCAACTGATGATGGAACTTGACCTTGTCAACCCCGATCATGAGAAGAAAGGAAAGATGCTTCACAATGACTCGCATAAGTTTGAATCTTCGTTCTTGAATGTCATTATCCCTGCTAATGATAGTGTAATGTTCGGTTCGCTGAGTGGTAGTAAGTTAGGCATTTGGGTAGCTCACAGCGAAGGAAAGTTTTCGCTTCCATATAATGAAGATAACTATCACGTGGTTGCCAAGTATAATTATTCCGAGTATCCCGGAAACCCGAACGGTTCCGATTATTCTATCGCAGCATTAGCGAGTACCGATGGACGGCATCTGGCTATGATGCCCCATTTGGAACGGAGTATTTTCCCTTGGCAGAATGCTTACTATCCTGCCGACCGTATTAACAAGGATCAAATTACTCCTTGGATAGAAGCTTTTGTCAATGCTCGCAAATGGATTTCGAGTAACTAATCTTATTAAAGTAAATGCTTGTTCATAAAATAGATTATACCCGGAGTGCAATTTAGATACACTTAAAAACTTTCAACTCTCCCTTTTCAACTTTCAACTCTAATTTGGGCGTATTCCCGAAGACGGGGTCGGGCTTTCCGCTACAATCTTTTGTGGCTCGCACGCATTCGCCTCAAAAGGATTTACGTTGCAATCCCTTACGCAAAATTAGGTATTGTAACTTTTCCAGGACAAATCTACTTTCGATTCTCATTCCTTGATCCAAGCGTAAACCGTTCCATAACTGATTTTTAACAATACATAACTTTTTAGGCAAAATAATAGTTTTATATTAAATTAACAATACCCAATTCGCAACAAAGAAATGACGGATGAACAATTTTTAGAAATGATACTTAAAAGGCATTTAATAAGACAATAAGATATTAATAACGTTCTAAAAAATCAGAAATAATTTGTTAAAGTAGAAATAGTATTAAAGTGTTTTTATACTTTTGTCCGAATTAATTATTTATCAATATATGAAGAAAATAGAAGCAATCATTCGCAAAACAAAATTTGACGAAGTAAAAGAGGCTCTTATGGATGCCGGCATTGAGTGGTTTTCTTACTATGACGTGCGTGGAGTGGGGAAAACCCGTCAGGAAAGAATTTATCGCGGCGTTGTGTACGATACCAGCTATATCGAACGGACAATGCTCACCATCGTGGTACGTGATGTAAACGTGGAACTTACTGTCAACGCAATTCTAAAAACCGCACAGACAGGTGAAATTGGAGACGGACGTATTTTCATCTTGCCGATGGACGATGCTATCCGCATCCGAACAGGAGACAAAGGTGATACTTCATTGTACGATGCAAAATAAAATTATACTCATAATGTTAACATGAAAAAGAAAATTGGACTTTTCTGCAGTTTTATTTTTTTGCTTTTAGCATTACCCGCCACAGCTATGGCTCAGGGTAGCGAAGCAATTCTCGACAGTGGCAACACCGCATGGATGATAGTTGCTACTATCTTAGTAATGTTTATGACCATACCTGGTCTAGCGTTGTTTTATGGAGGACTGGTGCGGCAAAAGAACTTGCTGAGCATCATCATGCAATGTTTCGTACTTGCAGGCGTCATTACTCTCTTGTGGTTTTCATTCGGTTACAGTTGGGTTTTCGGCACAAGCTTCAAGGATAGTCCGGCAGGTTTCTTTATCGGCGGCTTCGATAAGACGTTCCTGCATGGGATAGGTTTGAACACCCTTAATCCGTTGGGAGGCAACATTCCCGAAACACTGTTTGCACTGTTTCAATGTATGTTTGCCATTATCACGCCAGCTCTTATCATCGGCGCATTTGCAGAACGGGTAAAGTTTTCGGGCTATTTGGTATTCATCGTTTTATGGTCAATATTAGTCTATAACCCGATGGCGCATTGGGTATGGGGAGGAGGCTGGTTGCAACAGTTAGGCGCTATTGATTTTGCCGGAGGTACGGTAGTACATATCAATGCAGGTATTTCGGCACTGATGATGGCTATCCTGATAGGAAAAAGAAGAGGCTACAAACCGGAACGCCCTACTACACCACACAATGTAACCTTTGTTTTTCTCGGAGCAGGCTTCCTGTGGTTGGGCTGGTTCGGATTCAATGCCGGAAGCGGATTGGCTGCCGACGGGTTAGCTGCCAATGCTTTCCTTGTAACGCATATAGCTACAGCCGCTGCCGTTGTGGTGTGGATGGCTATTGACTGGATTCGCAACCGGAAGCCGACAATAGTGGGGGCCAGTACGGCTGCTGTTGCAGGATTGGTCGCCATCACTCCGGCAGCGGGAACAGTAGATATAATAGGTGCTTTAGCCATAGGTGCCGCCTCGTCTGTCATCTGTTTCTTCATGGTGGCTGTGGTGAAGAAAAAACTAGGTTATGACGACTCTCTTGATGCGTTTGGCGTACACGGGGTAGGTGGTATCATCGGATCTATACTTACCGGCGTGTTTGCCACCCGGCTGATTTCAGGTGCTGAAGGCGTGCAAGGCGCCCTCTACGGAGATTGGCACCAGTTGTGGGTTCAGATTATCGCTACTGTTGCTACTATTGCATATAGTGCCATTGTTACCACTATTCTTTTCCTCATCGTGGACAAAACGATAGGCGTGCGTGTATCGTCACGTGTGGAAGAAGAAGGACTGGATATTTATGAACATGGTGAATTGCCTTATAATTAAATTGTTGGTGAAGAAGGCGGTATGATATTGGTGGGTGCTTCAGCATCCACCTTTCTGATTATCAATATATATAGAAATGATGATGAATATCGTTCGATTATGTTTATTTATAAAAAGAAAAGGAAAACTTCTTTTCCCTTCTTTTTTCCTTTTCTCTCTTTTTCCCATCACGGCACAGACTTATCAACAATTAGCCGAACAAGCCTTACAATATATCGAAAAAGATAGTCTGAAACAAGCGGAAGAGCTTTTCCACCAAGCATTAAAGTTGGAGCCTGCCAACCCGCACAATGCACTGATATTCTCCAATATCGGCACATTGCAACGACGTATGCAACGCTTTGACGAAGCAATAGAATCGTACACTTATGCTCTTAATCTTGCTCCCTATTCAACCCCCATATTGCTAAACCGCGCTGCTGTCTATTTGGAGCAAGGACTTTCAAACCGTGCTTACATTGACTATTGCCAAACATTGGATATTGCCAAAAAGAATGTAGAGGCATTATCAATGCGTGCTTATATTTACATTACCAAACGAGATTATATTGCCGCCCGTATAGACTATAACCGCCTATTGGAAATAGAACCTCAGCATTACAACGCACGTTTGGGACTTGCTACCTTGAACCAAAAAGAGAAAAAGTTTCAGGAAGCAATAGCAATATTAGAAGGAATAATTACCGACCACCCGGCAGATGCTACTCTCTATTTGGCTCGTGCGGAAATAGAACAAGACATGAACTTGCAGGATATGGCTTTGATGGATATAAAGAAAGTCATTGAATTAGATGCCTCATCGGCAGAGGCTTTCCTATTGTGCGGTAAAATTTATCTTGCACAAAAGAAAAAGAAGTTAGCCAAACAAAACTTTGAAAAGGCTATCACATTAGGTATTCCTCCATCAGAATTACACGAATTGTTGCAACAATGCAAGTAAGTTTACGTCTGCATCACCTTCAGAGATGTATTTGAAGCGTGTATAAACGGACATGTTCTACGATCTTCTCATAGGCACAACTTACTTGCCAATGCAAAACTTCTCAAAAATATTCTTCAGTACCATCTCACTCGTAACTTCTCCGACAATATCTCCCAAATGAAATATACATTCTCGAATATCTTGTGCAAGGAAATCTCCTGAAATATTCATTTGCAATCCCTCTTGTACTCTATGAATGGATTCAAGTGCACGGGTAAGAGATTCATAGTGTCGTATATTGGTAACAACCACATCGTTCTGCGTTACCGTAGGAAGATGAGTTAACTTGATAAGCAGTTTTTGAAGTTCGCCAATTCCAATACGCTGTTTGGCAGAGATAAATACGGAATTGACGTTTTTCTGTTCATATAAGGAAAGAAAAGAAATTAATTCTTCTTTTTGATTATCATTAATCAAATCTACCTTATTCAATACCAAAACAATTTGTTTTTGAGGACTTCGTGAGAGAATTTCTCCGGATAGTTTTTTAAATTGTTTCCGAGCATCAACAGCATCTATCACCCAAAACACAATTTCAGCTTGGTCAAGTTTTTGGAAAGCACGTTCAATACCTAAGTTTTCTATTTCATCAACTGTTTCCCGGATGCCGGCTGTATCAATAAACCGGAAATTAATACCGTTGAAACTAACCGTATCCTCTATGATATCGCGCGTAGTTCCGTGAATGTTACTAACAATAGCTTTTTCTTCATTTAGTAGAATGTTGAGTAAAGTGGATTTTCCAACATTGGTTTCGCCGACGATAGTTACGGGAATCCCGTTTTTAATGGCATTACCTACGCCGAAGGAGTAAACTAAACGAGAGATAGTGTTTTCTATTTCGTCTGATAAGAGACGAAGTTCATTCCGATTGGCAAACTCTACATCTTCTTCATTAAAGTCAAGTTCCAATTCTATCATAGAAGTGAAGTGCAATAAGCGAGTACGCAGGTCGTCGAGTTCTTTGCTAAAACCACCGCGCATCTGATTCATAGCAAGTCGATGAGTGGCGGCGGAAGAAGATGAAATAAGGTCTGCTACAGCTTCGGCTTGGCTTAAATCCATTTTTCCGTTTAGAAAAGCGCGTTGGGTATATTCGCCCGGACGTGCCATACGACAACCGTTTGCAATGAGAAGTTGCATAATTTGCTGTATGATGTAGGGAGAACCATGACAAGTAATCTCTGTCGAATCTTCGCCGGTATAAGAATGCGGAGAATGGAAAACACCGATAAGCACTTCATCAATCGGTTCTTCTCCATTATATACTTGTCCGAAAGTAAGAGTGTATGGTTTTTGATTCTTGAGTTCCTTGTTGCTTTTAGCCGGAATAAATATCTTGTCGGTAATAGTTATGGCATCAGGACCCGATGTTCGTATCATTCCAATAACCCCTCCTTGCGCAGTGGCTACAGCACAAATTGTATCTTGATTCATCACATACTTATCTAACTCTTTTTAATATTTATTATAACTCACTATCTTTTCCATCGGCTTACGTATTTTCTTCCGTTTCTCTTTTGCGGGATAGCCTATCGTAATACTCAATAATAATCTTTTGGAAGAAGGAATACCTGCAAGCTTCTTAATCTCTTTCTCATCAAACCATCCGAGAATGCAAGAACCAAGTCCTTCATTTTCGGCAGCTAAGGTTATATGGGCGGAAACTATACCCAAATCAATCAAAGGATAATACTTGTTTTTTATTTTTGTGCCTAAAATGGAAGAAATATTAGCGGATTCTTCCACCACAAGGATATGCACCGGAGCATCTTTGGCAAACCGGTTCATTCCAAGTCCGGCAGTTGCCTTGCCTATCTTTCCGGCAAGTTCTTTATCAGTTATGACCACGAATTTCCACGGCTGCGCATTACATGCCGAAGGTGCTAAACGGGCAGCTTCTAAAATTCTTTCCAGCTTTTCCTGTTCTACCGTTCGGTCTTTATCGTATGCTCTGTCACTTTGACGGGAAGCAACCAATTTCAAAAAATCATTCATATATTATCTGTTGTATGGTATCATTCTACTAATATATTTACCTATAATATCAAATTCAATGTTTACCACACTTCCCACCCGAAAGGTATGAAAATTGGTATGCTCATACGTATAGGGAATGATAGCCACTTGAAACGTATCATCAGTAGGATTGCATACCGTCAGACTCACTCCGTTTACCGTAACCGAACCTTTATCGACGGTAATATATCCACGTTTCGCCATCTCTTTATCAAAACAATATTTAAAGGTGAAATACCAACTGCCCTCCGCATCTTCTATTTTTGTACAAATAGCGGTTTGATCGACATGACCTTGTACGATGTGCCCGTCTAAACGTCCGTTCATCATCATGCTGCGTTCTACATTTACCTTATCTCCCGTTTTTAACAGACCGAGATTGGAACGGTCGAGGGTTTCTTTCATAGCCGTTACCGTGTAAGTATCATTTGTTTTACTTACTACCGTCAGACAAACGCCATTATGGGATATACTTTGGTCTATCTTTAATTCATTAACAAACGAACATCTCATAGTTAGATGTACATTTTCCTGATCTTTCACTAACAATATGACTTCTGCATATTCTTCTACTATTCCTGAAAACATAAAGTACTGTTATTAATAATATTTTCTACTTATACATACTATTTTAGATTGGCGCCTTCAAGTTCAACCAAACGTTTTTCAATTAATTCTTTCTGTTTTAACAACTCCTTTTTATATTTTTCAAGTTTTCTTTGCTCCGTAGTTTCTATATAAACTTTCAATATTTCGAGTTCTTTATAAATCAATTCTATCGTTTTTTTATCCAAGCTATCTATTGCTGTTTTCAGTCCTTTAAATATATTTTTTATTTCAGTGCTATCTATTACTTTACCGGTATCATTATTCGTTTTGTTTTTCTTAGCATGCCATTGAGAAATATAAACGTATTTCTTTCTCAAACTTGTTTCGGAGTCATCCAAAGACTTATAATTGTCTTTTATTTCTTCGCTTATATTAGAATCGTTTAAGAATAACGATTCTTCTTTTTCAATTTTTCTTTTTACCGATTCGATTTTTACTTGTGGCATAATCTCTCATTTTATATAATTAATACTATTAGAGCCTATTTAAATTTATTTAAAAAGAATCCTTCGGATTCGAATATTGATAGAAACAGCAAATAAAAGTAATATTCGACTCCTACAGAGTCGAAGAAAGTAGTATATTCGGGCTTTTCTATACATATATAACTCCTTTGGAGTTCTCATAAAACATGTTTTAATCAAATTTAAACAGGCTCTTAGTTATCTCTTATTTTCTTTTTATCCTTTTAGAAAATTATTACTCTTGCAAAGAAAGATACTATAATTGAAAAAAGAAAATGAATCTATTATTTAGTAGTAATTTAATTAATCCGTAGTGCAATTTAGATACACTCAAAAACTTTCAACTTTCAATTCTCAACTTTCAACTTGGGTTCTTCCCTCTTCTTAACGCAACATAAAGTAAGTTTTATTTGCTTTTTTAAGCTAAATTAAGTATCTTTGTATTACGCCTCTCTTCCTTTTTACTATAAAGGATTCAAACCGGAGGGATGCTATCTCATAAGTGTCCCATCAAACTCCGAATAAACTCCGATTCATCTCCGAACAAACTCCGATCTCTCTCCGATGTAAGTCCGATGTAAGTCCGATTCAACTCGTTCCTACCTCGATACGACCTCGTACTCAGCTCGATGTTAGCTCGTACTTATCTCGATATTACCTCGAATATATCTCCTACCGATATCGGACATACCTCGCACCGATATCGAATCTATCACCAAAAATTACGCTTCCGAAGAAAAGAAGAAAGAAGCGGCGGAAAGAGCGAACAAAAAAGAAAAGATACTCGTACAAGTATATCAAATTTTATTACAAAATAACATAAAAGCTGTTTAAAGGCTAACTAAATGCAATGCTAACGTTAAATTATTTCATAACTTTGTCTTGTAGCCTAATTGTAAAAAAACTATTTGCTTATGTTCAGTAGTGAAAATATTCTTCTTGTAGGTTCTATATTGCTTTTTATCAGTATTGTGGTCAGTAAAACCGGTTATCGTTTTGGAGTTCCCGCCTTACTCTTGTTTCTTATTGTCGGTATGTTGTTTGGCAGCGACGGCTTTGGATTGCAGTTTAATGATGTGAAGCAGGCAAAATTTATCGGTATCATGGCTTTGAGCATCATACTATTCTCAGGAGGTATGGATACGAAATTCCATGAAGTTCGCCCCATATTAGCTCCCGGAATCGTATTGTCAACCGTAGGCGTACTGTTGATGACAACGTTCACCGGACTATTTATTTGGTTTATAACCGGTACAAGCATCACTGACATGCAGTTGCCCCTGACTACTGCACTTTTGATGGCTGCTGTTATGTCGTCCACAGACTCGGCTTCGGTTTTTAGTATTCTCCGCTCTCAGAAAATCAATCTCAAAAACAACATGCGCCCCATGTTGGAGTTGGAAAGCGGAAGCAATGACCCTATGGCTTATATGCTTACAATTATAATGATTGAAATCATACAAACATCCGGCATGGCATGGGAGCATATCCTGTTGTCTTTGGTCATTCAATTCGTAGTAGGTGCCGGGTTCGGCTATTTACTGGGAAAGCTGGCAATCCTTGTGCTTAACAAACTGAACATAGACAATCAATCGCTTTATGCCATTCTTTTGCTGGCATTTATTTTCTTCACTGTTTCCGTAACGGAAAGATTCGAGGGCAACGGCTATTTATCCGTTTACATAGCAGGGATGATGGTGGGCAACAATAAAACCCCCAACCGGAGAGAAACGGCTATCTTTATGGACGGATTGAGTTGGCTTTTTCAAATCATCATGTTCCTTGTGCTGGGTCTGCTTGTTGCTCCGCACGAACTTTTGAAAATAGCCCCCATAGCCCTCCTGGTAGGTGTTTTTACAATAATCTTCAGTCGTCCTGTAAGTGTGCTTCTTTGTATGCTTCCTTTCCCTAAAATACATATTCGTTCCCGTTTATTCCTGTCATGGGTAGGCTTGCGAGGAGCGGTACCGATTATTTTTGCCACCTATCCGGTAGTGGCGGGAGTAGAAGGGTCTCGTATCATATTTAATATCGTATTCTTCATTACTATCGTCTCACTGGTAGTACAAGGCACAACCATTTCATTCGTAGCCCGGAAACTTGACCTTATCCTTCCTTACAAGAAAACAGGAAACGATTTTGGAGTTGAGCTTCCCGAAGAAATAGACAGCAGTCTTTCCGATATGACCATTACTCAAGAAATGCTGGAAAAGGCGAATACTCTAAAAGATATGAATTTGCCCAAAGGAACGCTCGTCATGATTGTAAAAAGAGGTAATAAATTTCTCATTCCCAACGGCACACTTAAGCTGCATGTGAAAGATAAGCTATTACTCATTTCCGAAAAAGAAAGAGAGGAGGAATAGCAAAAAATACAGGTATTGCTTATTTGTTATATGTATCTTTGCAGATAAATAAAAGAGTTAAATCAGGAATAATAAACACAACGTTTCGGATAATTCATTCATCTCATATAGAATCTTTTAACTATATAATTAAAACCAAATCATTCTATGGCGCTACAATGTGGCATTGTCGGCTTGCCTAACGTCGGCAAATCGACTCTTTTCAATTGTTTGTCCAACACAAAAGCACAAGCGGCAAACTTTCCCTTTTGTACCATCGAACCAAATGTAGGTGTAATTGCCGTTCCCGACGAACGTTTAAATAAGTTAGCCGAATTGGTTAATCCCAAGCAAATTGTCCCCACTACGGTGGAGATTGTAGATATTGCCGGATTAGTGAAAGGTGCAAGCAAAGGTGAAGGATTGGGTAATAAGTTTTTAGCTAATATTCGCGAGACTGATGCTATCCTGCACGTTCTTCGCTGTTTTGACGACGACAATGTAACGCATGTGGACGGAAGTGTAAACCCCGTACGCGACAAAGAAATCATAGATTACGAACTACAACTGAAAGACCTTGAAACCGTTGAAAGTCGTATTCAGCGGGTACAAAAGCAAGCACAAACGGGAGGCGATAAAACGGCAAAACAAACCTACGAAGTCCTGTTGAAATACAAAGAAGCATTGGAGCAAGGGAGGTCTGCCCGCATTGTCCAGTTGGAAACTAAAGATGAATACAAGATTGCCAAAGATCTTTTTTTGCTCACAAACAAACCGGTACTCTATGTCTGTAATGTAGATGAGAAAAGCGCTATCAATGGAAACAAATATGTAGATGCACTTCGCCAATCCATTAAAGAAGAGAGTGCTGATATACTAATTGTCGCTGCTAAAATAGAATCGGAAATAGCTGAGTTTGAGACTTATGAAGAACGGGAACTGTTTCTTGGCGAAATAGGTTTGAAAGAATCGGGCGTGGCGCGTCTGATTAAAGCTGCTTATAAACTGCTAAGTTTGGAAACTTACCTTACAGCAGGTCCGCAGGAAGTTCGTGCCTGGACTTATATACGAGGCAGCAAAGCTCCGCAATGTGCCGGCATTATTCATACCGATTTTGAGAAGGGATTTATCCGTGCAGAAGTCATTAAGTATGATGATTATATTAAATATGGTTCCGAAACAGCCGTAAAGGAAGCAGGCAAGATGGGAGTAGAGGGCAAAGAATATACGGTACAGGATGGAGATATTATGCACTTTCGATTTAATGTTTGATTCTAAATTAATAATATATCAATGAAATACCTAATAATAGGAACGGGAGGTGTAGGGGGTAATATTGCCGCATTCCTTTCGCTCATTGGAAAAGATGTTACCTGCATTGCTCGTGGTGCGCATTTGGAAGCAATACAGACATCCGGTTTAAAATTGCATTCGGGATTGAAAGGAGAACACTCCATTCCAATAAAAGCATATACGGCAGAGGATTATTCGGACAAAGCCGATGTGATATTTGTCTGCGTAAAAGGATACTCTCTCGATCCTTCTATTGTCAGACTGATTAAAAAAGCTGCTCAAAAAGAGACCCTCGTTATTCCGTTGTTAAACGCATTTGGTATGGGACCGAAATTGCAACCTTTAATGCCTGATGTTACGATACTTGATGGCTGTATATACATTGTCGGCTTCATACCGGCACCGGGGGAAGTGACCCAAATGGGAAAAGTCTTTCGTTTGGTATTTGGTGCGCATCGAGATACGAACGTTGATCCCTTATTACTTAAAGCTGCTCTGAAAGACCTTCAAGAAAGCGGTATCACAGCAGAAATATCAACGGACATCCGGAGAGACACGTTTGTAAAATGGGCATATATATCGGCTATGGCATGTACAGGTGCATATTACGATGTGGCTATGAAGGAAATACAGAAAGAAGGAAATATTCGTGATACTTTTATTGGTCTGTCCAAAGAAAGTACTGCATTGGGAATTAAACTTGGTATTGCTATTGAAGAAGATTTGCCAGCGTACAATCTTAAGGTCGTCGATTCATTAGCCCCGGAAACTACGTCGTCTATGCAAAAAGATATAGCCCGTGGTCATACATCGGAGATACAAGAGTTGCTTTTCGAAATGATAGCGTTGGCAGAAAAACACGGAATAGAAGTTCCCATGTATAGAAAAGTCGCTGAGAAATTTAGAAAATAAACAAGACAAAAATCATACAGACATGAATCATTTTTTTGCGTTCGTTACATGGAATCCCAATCCTGAATTGCTTAATTTCTTCGGTATTTCCGTTAAATACTACGGATTGCTGTGGGGTGTCGGTCTTTTTTTAGCTTACTATATAGTTCGTTATCAATTTCGGGATAAAAAAATTGATGAAAAGAAATTCGATCCACTTTTCTATTATTGTTTCTTCGGTATCTTTATTGGTTCGAGATTGGGACACTGCCTGTTTTATCAGCCGGAATACTATCTTCTCAATCCGATAGAAATGTTGCTTCCCATCAAGATTCTGCCGGGCGGCGGATGGAAGTTTATCGGTTATCAAGGACTTGCAAGTCATGGCGGAACTCTCGGATTGATTATCGCCATTTGGCTCTACGTGCGCAAAACTAAAATAAACTATATAGACGTAGTGGATATGATTGCGGTAGCAACTCCCATTACTTGTTTCTGTATCCGCATAGCTAATCTGATGAATTCGGAAATTATTGGTAAGGTAACCGATGTACCTTGGGCATTTATCTTTGTTCGCGAAGACATGCAACCTCGACATCCGGGACAACTTTATGAGGCTCTTGCCTACTTGTTGTTATTCTTCATTATGCTTTATTTATACAAGAACTATGGAAAGAAAGCGCATCGCGGGTTTTTCTTTGGTCTTTGCTTGACATCTATCTTTACATTCCGTTTTTTAATTGAGTTCCTGAAAGAAAATCAAGTAACTTTTGAAAACGGCATGACATTCAATATGGGACAATTACTCAGTATCCCGTTTATTATCATAGGAATAGGCTGTATATTGGCAGGGAAAAGATTGGATAAACTGAAATAAATAGACGGAATAATGAAAGTAATAGCCATTCATGGTAGTCCTCGAAAAGAGGGGAATTCATATTATGCTTTAACGCAAATGAGGGAATCTCTACAAGCAGAGGGTATTGATTTTGAAATTATCCAAACAGGTAACAAATTTATTCAGGGTTGTACGGCATGTGGAAAGTGCAAAGAAAACAAAGACGGTAAATGCACCATTACCGACGATATGCTGAACGATACGTTGCAGAAGATGAGAGAGGCAGATGGGATTATTCTTTCCTCTCCTGTATATTATTCGGGCATAGCCGGCACAATGAAATGCTTTTTGGACAGGGCGTTTTCCGTATCTGCTGCCAACGGAGGGTGGTTTCGCCATAAGGTTGGGGCTTCGGTGGTTGCTGTTCGTCGAACGGGAGGAAGCATGACTTTCGACGGGTTGAACCGGTATCTGGCTATGGAAGAAATGCTTATCCCCTCGTCCAACTACCTGAACATTATTCACGGACGGGAAATTGGAGATGCCGCACAAGATGCGGAGGGCATTCAAATTATGCAACTGTTGGGAAAGAATCTGGCATGGATGTTGAAGATGCGTGAAAAGACGCAAAAAGAGAACATCGAGCCAAAAGCAGTAGAGAAGATAAAAACAAACTTTATCCGATAACTCCGTATGGATAGACGTAAATTTATAAAAGCCGCCGGCATTGCCGGAACTACATTGGTAGTTCGCGAAGGAGCCGGAGCATTAATTAAAAAGAATATGAAATCAAATAAAAGAGCGGTCGCCATCAATGGTAGTCCGAACGAACAGGGAAATACCGCTTACGCCCTTTCCCTGATTGGAGAGGAACTGGAACAAGCCGGTATCGGCTTTGAAGTGATTCATATCGGCGACAAGCGTATTCGTGGTTGTATGGCGTGTCATCGCTGTTTTGAAGAAGGCAAGTGCGTATATCTCACCGAACAGGAGCGAGTGTGGTTGGATAAAATGAAAGCAGCCGATGCTATTGTTCTGGCTTCTCCGGTTTACTTCGGCGGTATAGCAGGAACGATGAAGTCTTTTCTCGACCGTATTTTCTTTTCCTCTTCCGAAGCGTTCCACAACAAAATAGGCACAGCCATAGTTAGTGCGCGTCGTTCCGGGGCTTCCGTTACTTTTGCAAGTTTAAATCAATATTTCACTATTTCACAGATGGTTGTGCCCTCTTCCGTGTATTGGAATAATATCCACGCTACGGTAAAAGAAGAAATAGCCAATGATAAAGAAGGGGTACGGATTATGCAGACGTTGGGGAAAAACATGGCAACGTTACTTAAGTCGTAATGTGTTTATTCTTGCCAAAGCCTCTTTGGTACTAAAAATATCGCTCTTTTATGATTGCCCACACCAAGCTATTCTATGACTGCAGCCCAACCTCCGTTACGAGCCATTTTTATATGAATTTTATCACCTTGTTTGACACTCGTTTTGCGGACATCGTAATCCATTGCCTGAGAATCGGCGTTTAGTCCATCTTCAAATGCTGTCATATTGAAAGTTCCCGGGGGAAGGAAATCAAGTGTGATGTCAAACTCACGAAGCTTTTGAGCATTGTTGGTAATACCGCCAATCCACCATTTCTCACCACGACGTTTGGCTACAACAACGTATTCACCCACTTGGGCTACCAATGCCCGCGTTTCGTCCCAAGTAACCGGAGTAGAGAAAATAAACTGCGAACAATCCGGGTTTTGATCGAACTGGCGCGGACTGTCGGCTATCATTTGCAAACCGCTCTCAAAAACAATATATGCCGCCATGTGGTAAACACGGGTACCAATCTGAACCATATTCGGAGGTAATCCGTTGCCGAAATTTTCGGGTTGCACGTTTAACATAGATCCCGGAGTGAACGACATAGGTCCTAAAATATTGCGCATAAAGGGGAAATAAATGCTGTTGTCCGGCGTACAAGTTCTTCTGTTTTCAAGACCGCGCACGCCTTCATACGAAAGAACATTCGGATATTGATATTCCAGTCCGGTAGGTTTATGATTTCCGTGAAACTCCAAAAGCAAATGATTTTCTGCAGCTTCTTTGGCTGCACGCTTGTAGAAATTAACCACATCTTGGTCATTCCTATCCATAAAATCAATTTTAAACCCCTTAATTCCCATTTTGGAATAATGTTCAAAAATATTGTAACTGTCATCAAGTAAGTCGGCTTCGATGCCACTGTAAGTAACCCAAAGAATGATACCTACGTTTTTAGCTTTCCCATAACTTACAAGCTCGGGTAAATCCACATTGGGTATAACTTCTTTCAGATGAATGTAATCTTTTGACCATCCTTCGTCCACAACAAGATACGGAATGTTATTTCTTGCTGAAAAATCAATGTAATGTTTGTAGGCTGCCGTATTGACTCCTGCTTTGTAGTTGACTTCGGGACCGTAATCCGTCCAACGGTTCATCCAGTCCCACATCACCAATCCGGGTTTTATCCACGACACATCGTTAAGCACAGTCGAAGGAGACAGACGGCAAACCATTGTACTTTCTACTAACCGACAATCATTTCCGGCAATGATGAAATATCGCCAAGGAAAAGCTCTTATACCCGTGATACGGGCAATGTAATCGGCTTCTTCCACGACGTTGATATTACGCCCATCAGTTTTAACCTTGAGAGGAGCATGAGAGAAGACGGATGTAAAACTATTTTTTTCGCCATGTCCGCGAAGAAACATATTAGGATAATCGTTTAAATCGGCTTCCGAAATCAATATTTTTGTTCCTTTCTGTGTATCAATCAGCAAAGGCAACAAAATCATCGGGTCTTCGACATTCACATCTTTCGATTGCAGGTGTTTGTACGGCTCTTCATAGTTGGTATTGAAACCGCCCTGTTGCAAGTGCAACTGATACACAGCAGGAAAATTAAGGTTGAAATCTTCGTGCATCACTTCCACTATACCTTTTTTACGACTTATAAAACGGTAAGCCACACCATCGTCGAAAGCCCGAAATTCTACCGAATAGTTCCCCTGAAAGTTCAATATCAACTGATTATATCTGTTTTTAACTATTGCAAATTTCAATGGAACCGTCGGTTGGATGTCGGCATCGACCTGCAAGCTTTTCCGAGAGATGAGTTTTGGATTCTTTCCAAATGTTTCGTTTCGAAACTGAAGCTGCATTTCATTGTTTTGCAACAGGACTTCGTTCCGGTCGGAAATTGTATAATAAATCTTATCACCCAACACAACGGATACTTTTATGTTTCCATCGGGAGACACAAGTTCAATGGGTTTTTGTGCTTGAACCGTAAACACTGTTCCAATGAGAAATAATAGTGCGAGACTTTTTCGCAGATGGATTAAATAATTCATAATATAAGATACTAACATGGTATATAAAATTCCGAACTACAAAGATAATCGTTTTTCCTAACTTTACAAAAATTAGGAGAAGCTGTTTATTGCGTAGATTCAATATATTTTATCATTCTATCGTTTTTTGTTGACATTGTTTAAGAAATTGTATATTTTGCATACATTTGTCTTCCGATTTTAAAATGGATGTTGTCTTATTCGTTACTTATATGTAGGTATAAGTTCACAAACACATAAATTTCTTAACTTTCAAAATGTATGAACAAAGTTGTAAGCAAAGAACGTTTTTCCGAAAAGGTATTCAAGTTAGAGGTTGAAGCACCGCTCATAGCAAAATCTCGCAGAGCGGGTCATTTTGTCATTGTACGAATAAGTGAAAAAGGTGAACGGATACCTCTCACTATTGCGGAATCCGACGTTCAAAAAGGAACGATTACGCTGGTGATACAAGAAGTCGGTTTAACATCGACACGCTTAGGCGAACTGAAAGCGGGTGATTATATCACCGATGTAGTAGGTCCGTTGGGGCAAGCTACCCACATAGAAAACTTTGGAACCGTGGTATGTGCCGGTGGAGGGGTGGGAACTGCCCCGATGCTTCCTATCGTACAGGCATTGAAAGCTGCCGGAAACAAGGTCGTTACCGTATTGGCAGGGCGTACGAAAGAGTTGATTATTCTTGAAAAAGAAATGCGTGAAAATTCGGATGAAGTTATTATTATGACGGATGACGGTTCTTACGGTCATAAAGGGCTTGTAACGGAAGGTGTGGAAGAAGTGTTGAAACGTGAGAAAGTGGATAGATGTTTTGCTATCGGTCCTGCCATTATGATGAAATTCGTTTGTCTGTTGACAAAGAAATATGAAATTCCTACCGACGTTTCGCTTAATACCATTATGGTTGACGGTACGGGGATGTGCGGCGCTTGCCGTATCACCGTAGGAGGGAAGACTCGCTTTGTATGTGTTGATGGTCCTGAGTTTGACGGTCATCAGGTGGATTTTGACGAAATGCTGAAGCGAATGGGAGCTTTCAAATCCATTGAACAGGAAGAAATGAATAAACTCACCGCTTGCGAATCTGTTCCGGCAGATAAAGACAGTCGCAGTGCCGCTTGGCGTGAAGAGTTGCGCAAGAGCATGAAGGCTAAGGAGCGTACGAATATTCCGCGCGCACGCATGAACGAACTTGATGCGGAATATCGTTCACACGCCCGCAGAGAAGAAGTAAATCAAGGTCTCACCAAAGAGCAAGCCTTAAAGGAATCCAAGCGTTGTTTGGACTGTGCCAATCCCGGATGTATGGAAGGTTGTCCTGTAAGTATCGACATCCCCCGCTTTATTAAGAATATTGAACGTGGCGAATTTATTGAAGCTGCCAAGACATTGAGAGAAACCAGTGCACTTCCGGCAGTTTGCGGACGTGTCTGTCCGCAAGAAAAACAATGTGAAGCGAAGTGTATTCATTTCAAGTCGGGAAAGGAATCCGTAGCTATTGGCTATTTAGAACGTTTTGCTTCGGATTATGAGCAGGAAAGCGGACAAATGTCCGTACCCCAAATCAAGGGGAAAAACAAACGCAAAATAGCAGTTATCGGTTCGGGTCCTGCCGGACTTTCGTTTGCCGGAGACATGACGAAATATGGTTATGACGTAACAGTATTTGAGGCTTTGCATGAAATTGGCGGGGTGTTGAAGTATGGTATTCCCGAATTTCGTCTGCCGAATAAGATTGTGGACGTGGAAATTAATAATCTTGTCGAAATGGGTGTCCGGTTCATCAAGAATTGCATCATCGGTAAGACTATCGGCATGGAAGATTTGAAGAAAGAAGGTTTTGAAGGGATATTTGTAGCTTCCGGCGCCGGTCTTCCCAATTTCATGAACATTCCCGGCGAGAATGCTATCAACGTTATGTCTTCCAATGAATACCTGACGCGTGTTAATTTAATGGATGCCGCAAATGCGGATTCCGACACACCGGTAGTTTTCGGAAAGAACGTTGCAGTTGTCGGAGGTGGAAACACGGCTATGGATTCCGTCCGTACCGCCAAACGGTTAGGGGCGGAAAGAGCCATGATTATTTATCGCCGTTCGGAAGAAGAAATGCCTGCCCGTATAGAGGAAATAAAACATGCTAAGGAAGAGGGGATAGAGTTTCTTACCCTACACAACCCGATAGAATATATAATTGATGAGCAAGGCAAGGTAAAGCAGGTTATTTTGCAGAAGATGGAACTTGGTGAACCGGATGCTTCCGGACGGCGCAGCCCTGTTGCCATTCCGGGAGCAACACTGACTATCGACATTGATTTGGCTATTGTCAGCATCGGAGTATCCCCCAACCCGATTGTGCCTAATTCTATCAAAGGATTGGGAGTAGGAAAAAAAGGTACTATCAACGTTGATGAAAATATGCAGTCTTCCATCCCGACGATATATGCGGGAGGTGATATTGTGCGCGGAGGGGCTACCGTCATCCTCGCTATGGGCGACGGGCGAAAAGCTGCAGCAGCAATGAACGAACAATTGAAAAAGAATCCGTAAATCAATAATTAAACTAATTTAATGCTTGATTGGCATATTGTATCTACTCAAATAATCTCAGTCGTATTCGAGATAATTTATTTTGTCTTGATTATTGGAGCGATTATTGTTGTCGTGCTTGATAATCGCAATCCGCTAAAGACGATTGCATGGGTATTGGTCTTAGCCTTTTTGCCATTTATAGGTTTATTTTTTTATTTCTTTTTCGGTGGGAGCACGCGTCGCCGTCGCCTTATCAATAAGAAAAGCCACAATCGTTTGCTAAAGAAACCAAAAATGGAGTATTTGGCTCAGGAGACGTATGAAATACCGAAAGAGTACGTCCGGCTGATTCAGTTGTTTCAGAACATTAATCAAGCGTTTCCTTATGAGGGTAACCGGGTAGAAATATATACGAACGGTTACGCCAAGTTGCAGGCTTTGCTGTGTGAGTTACAAAAAGCCAAGCATCATATACACATAGAATATTACATTATTGAAGATGACGCCATAGGCAGATTGGTGCGTGATGTTCTGATAGAAAAAGCGAAAGAGGGTGTGGAAGTGCGTTTTATTTATGACGATGTAGGCTGCTGGACACTTAAGAAAGCTTTTATTAAAAAGATGCGCGATGCCGGTGTCGAAGTACAAGCCTTCCTTGAAGTTCGTTTCCCTCTATTTACCAGCAAAGTAAACTATCGTAACCACAGAAAAATAGTAGTTATCGACGGATGTATAGGGTTTGTTGGCGGAATGAACTTAGCCGAAAGATATGTTCACGGACTTTCGTGGGGTATCTGGCGTGATACGCACATACTGCTTGAGGGGAAGGCGGTACACGGTCTGCAAACTGCTTTTTTGCTTGATTGGTACGTTGTGTCCCGTACTTTAATAACCTCTTCCAAATACTTCCCCAGTGTTAAATCTTGCGGAAACACATTGGTACAGATTGTAACGAGCGATCCTGTGGGATGTTGGAAAGAAATTATGCAAGGTCTTATCCTTGCCATTTCCGGAGCAAAGCAATACTTCTATATGCAAACCCCATACTTCTTGCCTACGGAACCGGTTATTGTCGCCATACAAACAGCTGCCCTTTCCGGGGTTGATGTCAGACTGATGATGCCAAAGCGCGCCGATAATTGGATAATTAATTTAGGCTCTTATTCCTATTTGGCGGATTTGCTTCGAGCAGGGGTGAAAGTTTATCTTTATAAAAAAGGGTTTATGCACTCCAAATTGATAGTATCCGATGATAAACTTTCCTCCGTCGGCTCTGCAAATATTGACTTCCGTAGTTTTGAACATAACTTTGAGGTGAATGCTTTTCTGTACGATGAAGAAACGGCATTGCGAATGAAAGATATATTTATGAAAGACCAACGTCAGTCTACTCAGATATTTTTAAGACATTGGCAAAAGCGTCCTTTCTACCGGAAGGCAGTAGAGTCGGTCGTTCGCCTGTTTTCTCCCATGCTGTAATTTACTGTCAACCGGCTGTTTACATAGATCGTTTTTCAATAAAAAAGATGACTATCTTTGTCAAAAACTTAGAATCAACAAAAACATTAAACTTATGAGATATATACAAACGGAAATAGATGGGGTATGGATTATTGAACCGCAAGTTTTTACCGACTCTCGTGGCTATTTCATGGAGGCTTTCAAGAAAGAAGAGTTTGATGTGAATATAGGTTACGATGTGAATTTTATTCAGGACAATGAATCGAAATCCTCTTTCGGTGTGCTGCGCGGGTTGCATTATCAGAAAGGGGAATATAGTCAGGCTAAGTTGGTTCGCGTCGTTGTAGGAACGGTTTTGGATGTGGCTGTGGATTTACGCCGTTCTTCTCCTACGTTTGGTAAATATGTCAGCGTGGAGTTGAGTGAAGAGAATAAGCGGCAGTTCTTTATTCCTCGCGGTTTTGCTCATGGCTTTTTAGTATTGAGCGATAAAGCTGTTTTCACTTATAAAGTGGACAATATATATGCGCCTCATGCGGAAGCCTCTATTTTGTATTGTGATAAGACGATCGAGATAGATTGGTCTGTAGCCGAATTTCAACTGATTGTATCGGATAAGGATAAGAAAGCCTTGCCTTTCTCCTTGTCGGAATGTTATGAATAATGTTGAATTAGAATATCTAAAAAGTGAAAATAGTAATTTTTGGAACAGGGTACGTTGGTTTGGTTACAGGGACTTGTTTTGCGGAAATCGGCGTGAACGTGGTATGTCTTGATACGAATGCGGAAAAGGTTGAAGCGTTAAAAAAAGGTATCGTACCCATCTACGAAAATGGTCTTGAAGAAATGGTGTTGCGCAACTATAAAGCAGGTCGTCTGGAATTTACCACTTCAATAGCAGGTTGTTTGGAAGATGCGGAAGTAGTCTTTTCTGCTGTAGGAACTCCTCCCAATGGAGACGGAGGTGCGGATTTAACCGATGTATTGGAGGTGGCACGCACGATAGGTCGCAACATGAATAAATATGTTTTGGTTGTAACCAAGAGTACTGTTCCTGTGGGTACTTTCCGGAAAATACGTGCTGCTATTCAGGAAGAATTGGACAAGAGAAGTGTTAACATAGAGTTTGATATAGCTTCCAATCCCGAATTTTTGAAAGAAGGTAATGCAATAAAAGATTTTATGAGTCCTGATCGTGTAGTAGTAGGAGTGGATTCTTCTCATGCCAAGGATTTAATGTCGAAACTATATAGACCGTTCTTATTGAATAATTTCCGCATCATTTTTATGGATATACCTTCGGCGGAAATGACGAAATATGCAGCAAATTCAATGTTGGCTACACGCATCAGTTTTATGAACGATATCGCTAATCTTTGCGAATTGGTAGGAGCAGATATAAATATGGTGCGTAATGGTATTGGTTCCGATGCGCGTATCGGTCGTAAGTTTCTTTATCCCGGTATCGGTTACGGCGGTTCTTGTTTTCCGAAGGATGTAAAAGCATTAGTAAAAACTGCCGAACAGAACGGATATAATATGCGTGTGCTTCGCGCCGTAGATGAAGTCAACGATTGTCAAAAAGGTTTGTTGTTTGAGAAACTTCAGAAGTTTTTTTCCGGAGATTTGAGAGGAAAGACTATAGCTATGTGGGGACTTGCTTTCAAACCCGAAACGGATGATATGCGCGAAGCTCCGTCTTTAGTACTGATAGATAAACTACTGAACGCCGGTTGCAAAGTATGTGCGTATGACCCCGTTGCCATGAACGAATGTAAAAAGAGAATGGGTGACCGTATTTGTTATGCCAAAAACATGTATGAGGCTGTGCTGAATGCCGATGTAATGTTGTTGATTACCGAATGGCAGGAATTCCGTTTGCCTTCATGGGCTGTTATAAAGAAGACAATGAATCGTCCGGTTGTATTTGACGGTCGCAACATTTACGAAAAGGAAGAACTGGAAAATCTGGGCTTTACCTACTGTTGCATCGGAAAATAATATAAAATATGGCGTTCTCCTCACGCGAAGAATGCCATACTCTTAATTAGAATTATGCCGGATATCAAGGCTTTCCACGTATTCTTTTTTCTCTCTTCTTCCCGTTCTTGTTTACTTTCTTCTTTCCCTTTCCCTCCTTTCCCTTTAGTTTTCTCGCCCGTTTCGCTTTCACCGGCTCTTTAATAACGCCTCGTTCTGCCGTAACCTTATCCTTTTTCAACTCCTCACTTTCCACTTTCCACTTTCAATTTTCCACTTTCCACTCTTACCCCCTCCTTTGCCCCGTAACTCGCAGCTGCTTCGTAAGACTTTTCAATAGAACCGTAAGAGCGACACAACACCGTACCGGGAAGCAATACCAACGATTGTGTGGAATACTCCGTGTAACGCTTCGTCTTTCGACTGTGAACATACCCCACAGCGCCCTCACCTACCTGCTCATCTGTACATACATCTGTCTTTGGCACGGAAAAGACGTTCATCCAGTAATGTATAAAAAGGAATACGGGAATCACCCTCCAAGACAAATTCATACTGCATGCCCTATCTATTTTCGGTAGTGTCATAAATCAACTGAAATCATTATTTCCGTATGTTCCATTTTTGTAATAATACCTCTCGATATACCTCCCTATAACGTTATCATGAACCTTTTCGTTTTTGGAAAAACAAATTGTTTTACGATTCAAGCGTTTCAAGTGAGTTCTGAAATTCAAATTTTTTCGCTCAATTTTCCATGTCTTATCCTTGCCCACACGAAGTTTCTCAGGGGGAATGTACTTTGAATACGCCCCCCAATCGTCTGTATGGTATTGGGCTATATCAAATATTTTCAATGAATTCCATACTATCAAAAAATCCTTGTCTGTGCGTTTGCCGTTATGCCAAGCCAGAATACAACCCGACCTGCGCTCTATGTCATACCACGTCCAACGTTGATTGCTTTTGTTACCCACAAAACTCCAAAATTCATCCATTTCTCCACTAAATACTATCTCAATATCAAGATAATCAAACATTTGTTGCGCTTGTTTTGTGATGAAATAAGGGTTAATGTGATGTTCATATACAAATCTTGTATGCATGCTTAGGGGTTATATCCGTATTTTGTCCGATTCATATCCGCTTCATGTCCGATCCATATCCGTTTCCCAAGCGGACATATATACCCCCAAAAGCCCCTCAAATACGCTTCGGATGGGTTACAGACTGCTAAAAGAGTGCAGAGAAATCCTTGCAGGGAAGCCAATTTCAACTGCCATAGTATTTATCGGAAGGGTAGGGGAGAAGGAAGTAGGAGGGTATTTTTGCGTTAAGGATTGGAGCGAAAATCCTTTTTGAGGCTGGTAAGCCTCAAAAAGATTGTAGCGGAAAGCCTGACCCGTCAGGGAAACGCTCAAATTGAGTTGAAAGTGGAGAGTTCTCTTATTCGTCGCAATGCCTTCTTTCTTTTTTGCAAACCGGTAACGGGATGATTGTGTATAATCTTTTTGTATCTTCGCATCAGTTTAATTCAGAATTTAAAAGTTATGCCTAACATCAGTAACACGGTTGCTTAATGACGATGAGAAGCCAAAAAACAAGTCCGTGGACGTGGATTCCCTCCTTATATTTTGCACAAGGTTTGCCATATATAGCTGTGATGACAATGGCGGTCATTATGTACAAACGGATGGGACTTTCAAATACGGATATTGCCCTCTACACCGGTTGGTTGTATTTGCCTTGGGTAATTAAACCGTTGTGGAGTCCGTTTGTCGATTTAATCAAGACAAAACGCGCATGGGTGGTTGCCATGCAAGGATTTGTAGCAGCAGGTTTTGCAGGTATTGCATTCTTTATTCCGACAGATCATTATTTGCGCACAACGTTGGCTTTCTTTTGGCTGTTGGCTTTTAGTTCGGCTACACACGATATTGCAGCCGACGGATTTTATATGCTGGGATTGACCTCAGGAGAACAATCCTTTTTTGTAGGTATTCGCAACACTTTTTACCGCTTGGCTACTATTTTCGGGCAGGGTGTGTTAGTTATGTTTGCCGGATGGATGGAGGAAGGGGTTGTTTTTCCTTCTCTTAAAGGGAATATTCCGCTGGCATGGAGCATTGTGTTTTATCTCTTGACAGCTATCTTTATCGGGCTTACCTTATATCATCATTTTATCCTTCCTCATCCGGCAAGCGATACGAAGAAAAAAGGACTTGGCACGAGCAGGTTATTAAAAGACTTTTTCCTGACATTTGTTACCTTCTTTGAGAAAAAGAATTTGGGATTGATGCTTTTTTTCCTGCTTACCTATCGTTTGGGGGAATCGCAACTCATCAAAATGGCTTCTCCGTTTTTGCTCGATAGCACTGAAAAAGGAGGGTTGGGTTTACCTACCTCTATGGTGGGGATGATTTACGGGACGTTTGGAGTTATCGCTTTGTTGACGGGGGGTATTATCGGGGGAGTGGTAATATCCCGCCACGGTTTCAAGAAATGGGTTATTCCTATGGCATTATCCTTAAATATAGCAGATTTGTTTTATGTATATATGGCTGCAACTGTTCCCGACAACATTTGGATTATTTCCACTTTGGTAGCTTTGGAACAATTTGGCTATGGCTTCGGATTTACAGCATACGCTCTATACCTTATATATATGGCGGATGGCGAGCATAAGACAGCTCATTACGCCATTGGTACGGGAATTATGGCATTGGGTATGATGCTTCCGGGGATGGCGGCGGGTTGGATAGAAGAAATGTTGGGTTATACAAACTTTTTTGGCTGGGTATGTATTTCTACAATACCCGGTATTGTTGCGTCCTTCATAATACGAAATAAAATAGATGCTTCGTTTGGAAAGAAAAAAAACAATTAATGCCATGAATACACCTATTAACCAGCGCCTGCTTGCACTTGATGTGCTGAGAGGAATTACAATAGCAGGAATGATTTTAGTAAATAACCCCGGCACATGGGGAAAGATTTACGCTCCACTCAGACATGCTCAATGGAATGGACTGACTCCTACCGATTTGGTATTTCCGTTCTTTATGTTCATCATGGGCATTTCTACCTATATCTCACTGAAGAAATATGGCTTTGAGTTCAGCCGTATAGCGATTTGGAAGATTGTCAGACGTACATTTGTTATCTTTGCCATCGGGCTGGGCATTGCTTGGCTGTCCATATTCTGCTATACGGGGGATGTATTCACATTCGGTCATATCCGTATTTTGGGAGTTTTGCAACGATTGGCTTTATGTTATGGTGCTACGGCTTTCATCGCTTTGACGATGAAACATAAAAATATTCCGTACCTCATTGTTGTTTTATTGGCAGGATACTCTTTCATATTGCTATTTGGAAGAGGATTTGAATATAACGAGACGAATATTCTCTCTATTGTAGATCGTTTCGTATTGGGCATTAACCATATCTACAAAGACAATGGCATTGAACCGGAAGGGTTGCTCAGCACCGTTCCTGCCATTGCACATGTGTTGATTGGGTTTTGTTGCGGTAAGCTGTTAATAGAGGTAACGGATATGAATACAAAGTTAGTACGTTTGTTCCTTGTCGGTGTGGGACTCATGTCCCTTGGCTTTCTGCTTGGTTATGGTTGCCCGATTAATAAAAAAATATGGTCGCCTACTTTTGTTCTCGTTACATGCGGGTTGGCATCAAATTTCCTGGCGCTTCTTATTTGGATTATTGACGTAAAAGGATATAAGAATAAGTTTAGTTTCTTTGAGTCATTCGGTGTAAATTCGCTTTTTATTTATGTAATGGCGGCTATTCTTTCTATTCTGTTGGAGAGTGTACGTTTTACTTATGGTGAGGGTGCAATAAACTTGCATGGATATGCTTATGAAATCGTGCTTCAACCCTTATTGGGTGATTATGGAGGTTCGTTGGCTTTTGCTTTGCTGTTCGTACTCCTGAATTGGGCAATAGGATATATTTTATATAAGAAGAAGATATTAATAAAAATATGATATTAATAGCAGATAGCGGTTCTACAAAGACGGATTGGAGTATTGTAGAACAGGGACAATTCGTTAGGCAAATCTGCACTAAAGGTATTAATCCCTATTTCCAATCGGAGGAAGAAATTGGTAACGAGATAGAAGGGTCGTTATTACCACAATTAGAATCGAATACGTTTGATGCTGTTTATTTCTATGGTGCGGGTTGCACGGCAGAGAAAGCTCCGGTTGTAAATAGAATCATTTCCAAGCGGATAAAGGTAACAAACACGATAGAAGTATGTACCGATATGCTTGCCGCAGCGCGAGCATTGTGTGGTCGCAAAACGGGGATTGCCTGCATTCTGGGAACGGGGTCTAATTCTTGTTATTACGACGGCACGAAGATCACCGGCAATGTGTCTCCATTGGGATTTATTTTAGGAGATGAAGGAAGTGGTGCGGTATTGGGCAAACTTCTGGTAGGAGATATTTTGAAAAACCAATTGACAGCAGAATTAAAGGAAAAATTTCTAAAACAATACGCACTGACTTCGGGGGAGATTATTGAGCATGTATATCGCCAACCGTTTCCCAATCGTTTTTTGGCAAACCTCTCGCCTTTCCTTGCGGAGAATATTCATGAACCGGTGGTGCATGCTCTGGTGTTAAACAGTTTTAAGGCTTTTTTAAAACGGAATGTGATGCAGTATGATTACCGGAATTATAAGGCGCATTTTATCGGTTCGATAGCGCATTATTATAAAGAGGTGCTTATGGAAGCAGCAACCGAAACAGGGGTACAGGTAGGCAAGATTGTGAAAAGTCCGATGAAAGGGTTGGTGGAGTTTCATGTTATTTAAATAAAAAATAATCCAAGGATAAGGTGGATTTGCCCAAGAAAGAAGGACGATTGAGTTTGTGTTCAGGTAAAAAATTGATTATAAATTTCGTTTATAGATGTAAAAAGACTATTTTTGTAGCAAGATTTTAGATGTTTACTGTATTTACCTCTAAAGAATTAAGAAAAAGAATAGTTATAAAGATGGCAACTCAAAAGAAAACTAACGAGCAACTGAATGTAGAAGATGTAGTTGTACAATCGGAAGCGTTTTTCATTAAAAATCAAAAGGCAATTGTCATTGGTATGATTGCCATAGTACTTATTGTGATAGGTTATTTTGCATATAAGCATCTATATGCTGCACCTCGCGAAGAAAAAGCACAGATTGCTTTATTTAAAGGTGAACAATACTTTGAAAATGGAGCTTATGATTTGGCGTTGAATGGGGACAGTATTGGTTATATTGGTTTTTTGAAAGTAATCGAACAATATAGTGGAACGGGTGTGGCTAATCTGGCAAAAGCTTATGCGGGAATTTGTTATAAACAATTGGAAGATTACGAGAAAGCCATTGAGTATCTAAGCGGTTTTAGCGGTAACGACCAAATGATTGCCCCAAGCATACTTGGCGCCATTGGAAATGCTTATGCCGAATTAGACCAATTGGATAAAGCATCTTCTTTTTTGATACGCGCTGCCAACAAAGCAGACAACAACGCTTTAAGTCCTATCTTTTTGAAGCAAGCCGGAGACATCTTTTTGAAGCAAGAAAAATACGATGATGCCGTAAAAGTTTATACCAAGATAAAAGAAAAATATTTCCAATCCCGTCAAGCCATGGATATTGACAAATATATCGAACGGGCTAAAATGATGAAGGTCAAATAGTCGATAGAACGTAGTTAAAATGCTATATTGAATACAAATACCTTTATTCTCGGTATTGAATCTTCTTGTGATGATACCTCTGCTGCTATTATTAAAGATGGGGGTATTTTACTTTCTAATATAGTGGCGGGGCAAGCCGTACATGAAGCCTACGGCGGAGTTGTTCCCGAACTTGCTTCCCGTGCACATCAACAGAACATAGTCCCTGTGGTGCATGAGGCGTTGAAGCAGGCAGGGATTAAAAAGGAGGAGCTTAGTGCGGCGGCTTTTACACGTGGTCCCGGTTTGATGGGGTCTTTGCTGGTTGGGGTTTCTTTTGCCAAGGGATTTGCTCGTTCATTGAATATTCCCATGATTGATGTGAATCATTTGAAGGCGCACGTACTTGCCCATTTCATCATAGAAGAAGGGGAAACCAAAAAGCAACCCTCTTTTCCATTCTTGTGTTTGTTAGTCTCCGGAGGAAATTCTCAAATAATATTGGTGAAAGGATATGACGATATGGACGTTGTTGGGCAGACCATTGACGATGCTGCCGGTGAAGCCATTGATAAATGCTCCAAAATAATGGGACTGGGATACCCCGGCGGACCTATTATCGACCGTTTGGCAAGGCAGGGAAATCCCGAAGCCTTTACATTCAGCAAACCGCAAGTTCAAGAATTGGATTATAGTTTCAGTGGATTAAAAACGTCTTTTCTTTATTCTTTGCGAAATTGGATAAAGGAGGATCCCGACTTCATCGAACATCATAAATCCGATTTGGCAGCTTCTCTTGAAGCTACTATTGTAAACATCCTGATGAATAAACTTCGCAAAGCCGCCAAGCAATACAACATCAAAGAAATAGCCATAGCCGGAGGAGTTTCTGCAAATACGGGCTTGCGTAATGCTTTTCGTGAACATGCCGATAAGTACGGTTGGAATATCTTTGTCCCGAAATTTAGCTTTACTACGGACAATGCTGCGATGGTTGCCATCACCGGATATTTTAAATATCAAAATAAAGATTTCTGTTCTATGGAACTTTCGGCGTATTCGCGCGTTGGTTTAAGAGTTGAAAATTGAAAGTGAATTGTTGCAACTAAATCGTAAATTGCCTAATTGTAAATGATTTCCCGCTTCTCCTTATATGTACTTTGTGCAGTGTTGCCGATTACCTTGTTTTCGTGTATGAAAACTGCGCCGACAAAGGAGATACAGCTTATTGACTCACTGAATGAACGGGCATACGATTATCGGTACAGAAATTTGGATTCGTCTTTCTATGCCGCCTCGCAAGCCTACAAACAAGCAAGGTTTTACCGGTTGGGTAAAGCAGAGGCTTGCAATAATAAGGCTTTTTGCGCTTTCATACGAATGGATTTTGATGAAGCCGAACGGTTGTACCAAGAAGTACGTACCCTAACCCGGCATGAATTGGAACTGCTTATCGCTGACATTGGTTTGATGAAGATTTACCAGCGAACGGCAGAAAATAAGGAGTTTTATGACCGACGGAACAGTGCCCTTCAAAGAATGAAGCGTATAGATGAAGACAAAAACCTTTTCGTTGACAGGCATGAGAAGATACGTTTGAACTATGCCTATACTGAGTTCTTCATTGTATCTGTCGAATATTATCATCACCTCAGGCAACGTCCGGAAGCCTTAGTCTCACTGAATGCAATCCATTCCGAAGATTTGCGAAGTGCCGATACAACCCAACAGCTCGCCTATCATTATATCAAAGGGGTTTCTGCTTTGTGCGAGGGTGAAACGCCCGATGCGGAAAAACTGAATGAATTTAACGAATTATACACTGTTTGGAATGTTGCCTCTCGGCGTCAATACCCTTATTTCGAGGGAGTTGGTTTGCTGGGATTGGCTGATTTGATGATTGACCATTCCAAACTTCTCGATGTAAGATATTCGCATGAGATAAAGCAATTCGGCTTACCTATTGATTCATTGCTGCCGCTTCGTTTGGCTCAAAAGGCATTGTCTTTGTTTCAACAATACATTGATATTTACCGGATAGCAGATGCGTATGTAACCGTTGGGAAATACCTGAATGTGCACGGGCATTATGCCGAGGCATTGGATACACTGACGAAAGCATTGGATTGCGTCAATCTTCATCATCAATCCTATTATGCCAATGGGCGGGATAGTTTGGATGCATTGGAGCCTTTTATAGTCAGCGATTCTGTTTATGCAGAAACACGTTGGTTGGGAAGAAAGGATGTAAAGACCGTACCCGAATGGATAGCACACATCCGCGACCAGTTGAGCGTATCTTATGCCGGATTGGAGATGAAAATCCCTTCAAATTACAACCGCAACATCTATTTGGATATTCTGGATTATACCCGCCAAGATAAAGAACTGGAGAACAGGTATCTTTCGCTGCAACAAGAGTCGAAGCAACTGAATATCGTCTTATGGAGCGTTATCGGTGGGATTGTATTGCTTTTCATTCTGCTCTTCATGTCCAATAATCGCGCTCAAACACGTAACAGGAAGCACATCGCTTGCTTAAAACGGATATTGGATATTTGCGGAAAGATAACGGCATCTGTCCCCGTTAATGTCGCAACGAAAGGAGAAATTATACAGTCGGTGCTTACCGCTATTTCTTCGGACATGGAAGAATTATTCCAATCGAAATTCCGTTTGTGCATCCCTGATGAAGAGGATCCCTCCGCCTCGTTGGAACTGGTTGCCGACCGGCGATTGACGAAAGACGAACAAGCACAAATACGGGTTATTACCCCTTACATTGCGTGGGCGTTGGACAATGGGATGACCCTTATTTCATTGGGAGAAGAACAAGAGAATCTGGAGAAGCAACGTTATGTGTATGAGCAACGTATCGCCCGAAACAAACGAGAGAATCTAATAAAGAAAGCCTGCTTTGCTATCGTTACGGACATCAGCCCATATATCGGCAGAATAAAGAACGAACTTTATAAACTGACAAGGAAAGATTTCACTAAAGACAATATCGTCAAAAAAGAAAAATACCAATACATTGACGAACTGGTTACTATTATCAATGACTATAACGACATTCTGGCTCTCTGGATAAAGATGAAGCAAGGTTCGCTCAATCTGAATATTGAAAACTTTGCCCTGGATGAACTATTCCGGCTTGTTGCCAAAGGGCGGCGAACCTTCGAGATGAAACGGCAAACCTTTGAAGTAGCGCCAACTACTGCAATAGTGAAAGCCGACAAAGCCCTCACTCTCTTCATGATAAATACCCTCACCGAGAACGCTCGCAAATACACTCCCGAAGGGGGTAGCATCTATCTCTATGCCGATATCGCAGAGGAGTATGTGGAGATTTCGATAAAAGATACCGGATGCGGACTATCCGCAACCGATGTGGAGCGTATCACGGGTGAAAAAGTCTATGACTCCCATTCTATCGGCATACAAGGAGCTATCGGTGCCGAAGAGCTGAAACGGAGCAAAGGCAGCGGTTTCGGTTTGATGAATTGCAAGGGCATTATTGAGACGTATCGCAAGACAAGCAAACTGTTCAGCGCCTGTACGTTTAACATAGAGAGTACGCAGGGCAAGGGCAGTCGTTTTTATTTCCGTCTGCCTACAGGTGTGCGCAAATCATTGGGAGTAATAAGTTGTCTTTTGTTTTTGTCGTTATCTTCTTGCGGGCAGCGGTTGGGACATGAGGCGGATTTGATAACCTCCAACACGGCTTATGAACAGTTGCTTACCGAAGCGTCTGCTTTTGCCGATACCGCTTATTATTGTAACGTTGTGGGAGATTATCTGCCGGCGCTTCAATACATAGACTCGGCAATGAATCGCTTGAATTGTCATTACCAGGAATATGCTCCGCCGCCGCACACATACATGAGCCTTGTAGGTGATGAATCGCCTGCGGAATTGGAATGGTGGAACAGTACGTTTAATACGGATTTCCACGTCATACTCGACATTCGCAATGAAGCTGCCGTTGCATTCCTTGCCTTGAAGCAGTGGGAGGCATACAATTATAATAATATTGCTTACACATCCCTCTACAAATTGCTTGGGGAAGATCAATCTTTAGAAGGATATTGCCGGCAGTTGGAGGCTTCCACTTCCAATAAAACGGTAGGCGTTGTCCTCTGTTCGTTGTTGATTGTGGCTTTCTTCATCGGTTATTATGTCTTGTTTGTACGCAAGCGGTTAACAGACCGTTGGAATTTGGAGCAAGTGTTGGAGATTAACCGAAAAGTGTTTTCTTCTTCCTTGATTCGTTCGCAGGAAGAATCCGTTGAAGCCATGGAGCGCGAAGAAGAAACGTTGAAAGAGATACCCCGGCGGATTGTAAACGAAGCGTTTGATGCCGTAAACGAACTCCTCTCCATCGAAAGCCTCAGCATCGCCGTGTTTAACGAAACATCTGGCAGACTAGAGTTTGCTTCTTTCCCCTTTCACGAAATTATGCCGGAGGTGGTACGACGTTGTTTTGACAAACAACTATATGTATCGGACAAAACTTACCGGACGTTACCCCTGCTTGTTGATACGGACGGGAAACACGAATGCGTGGGGGTGCTTTGTCTGGAGAAACGGGAAGATACAACGTTGGAGACCGATCGGTTGCTCTTTGAACTAATAGCCCGTTACGTGGCTGTCGTGGTATTCAATGCGGTGGTGAGGTTGGCTACGAAGTACCGCAATATAGAATCGGCACACGAAGAAACCCGTCGCACCTCTTGGGAAGCCGATATGCTCCACGTGCAAAACAGGGTGCTTGATAACTGCCTGTCCGCCATTAAACACGAAACCGTTTACTATCCGAATAAAATAAAGCAGATTGTTGGGCGATTGAACACGCTTGCACTCTCCCAAGCGGAAGAAAAAGAATGTATTGAAACCGCTACCGAATTGATAGACTACTATAAAGGCGTCTTTACCATATTGAGTTCTTGTGTGAGGAGGCAATTGGAAGAGGTTACCTTCCGGCGTACAACGATTTCGGTATCTCAGCTGTTTAATCATGCGGAAAAGTATTTTGCCAAAACAAACAAAGGATATCCCTGCCGGATTACCCTTTCCGTAACACCGATAGATGACCATGTAACGGGCGATGTCAACCAATTATGTTTTCTTTTGGAAAACTTGATAGATGAAGCCTTAACCGTTCGTCAAGACGGGGAATTGCATCTGCAAGCTCTTACGGACGAAGATTATATCCGTTTCTTTTTCACAGACAGGAGAAGGGAAAAAACTACAGAAGAATTAAATCAACTATTCTATCCCGATTTGGCAAGAATGACATCACAATCCGCAGAGAAAAAGACCCTGAAAGGAACGGAATACCTAATCTGCAAGCAGATTATCCGAGACCACGATGAGTTTGCAGGCAGGCGTGGGTGCAGAATCAATGCGGAGATTTGTTCAGAAGGAGGATTCAGGGTATATTTCAGTGTGCCCGGAAAATAAAAGAATTTTTGCTTTTCTAATCTCAACTTATTTCTCTATATTATTTTTTTATTACCTTCTATTGTATTCAAAAATAAAGATTTATCTTTACCCCGATTAAAAATGGTTAAACATTTTGAAAGCAATAAAAAGGAAATTGTTTTTACTGTTCCGGTTAATATTTTTATTGATTACAATTGGCTGTAATAATAAAAGGGATACTCATTTTTTAACGTTGCCCGATTCATTGTTTTGTGAAGGAGACATTGTTTTTCGTCGTGGTACGGGATTGATTAGCCGGATGGTTTTAACTACCGATAAAAGGGGAAGCTATTCTCATGTAGGAATCCTGGTAAAAGATGAAAATCAATGGAAGATAGTACATGCCGTACCCGGAGAGCCTAATTTTAAAGGAGATCCCGATAGAGTGAAGATGGAAGATATTAAAGACTTTCTTTCTTGGGAAAAAGCTAAGGCAGGTATTGTGATGCGAATGAAAGATAATGAAGCTGGACACATTCGAGCGGCAAAAAATGCTATCCGCTTGTTTCATTCGAACATTTTGTTTGATCATGATTATAATCTTCAAGATTCGTCTAAAATGTATTGTACCGAATTAATTGATTATGTTTTCAAACAAGAGGGCATTGATTTGACTGAAGGAAGACGTACGCAAATAAACGTTCCAGGGCTAAGTGGCGCTTATATATTACCCAATGATATTTTACAAAACAAACAACTTAGTTTAATATATTATTATTAATTCATTATTAACAACTCATTTATGAAAAAGATTATTTATTTCAGTCTATCTCTGATCACATTGTTTACTATCGCTGCTTGTTTTTCTGAAACCGAAACCCCGGGTGCTGCTGCCAAAAAGTATGCAGAATACGTTGTGTCGGGCGATTATGAAAAATTTGTTGATGCCATTGCTATTGATCTAGGTGAAGATCAAACTCCGGAGCAAGTAAAAGATGCAAAAGAAGGACTTCTTTCATTTTTGAAAGAAAAAGGTGCTAAAGCAATAGAAGAAAGAGGAGGTATCGAAAGTACCGAAGTTGTTTCGGAAACAATTTCGGAAGATGGAAAAACGGCTAAAGTAGTTATAAAACAAACTTACGGAAACGGCGAGGTAGAAGAAAATGATTACAATATGGTAAAAGAAGAAAACACTTGGAAAATGACTATAATAAAATAAGAAGGCATAAAACATAATCTTTTACCGGGATTTTCCTGATCCTGAACTGAATAAACCCTCTTCTGTCGCTTGAAGCAGACAGCAAGAGGGTTTTACATTAAGCCATATTTTGCAGGAATGATATTAGTACTCCTGCTGCTACTGCCGACCCGATAACTCCGGAAATATTACTTGCCATACAGTATTGCAATACATGGTTTTTTGAGTCATATTTCAAAGCTATCTCATTAGCTACACGACTTGCCATAGGAACAGCACTTAATCCCGTTGCTCCTACAAGCGGATTGATTTTCTTTTTCGAGAACAAATTAACCACTTTTACAAAGAGAATCCCTCCAAAAATAGAAATGGCAAAAGCAAGGAAACCACCTACCACAATACCAATGGTAGTCCAATTCAGGAACGCTGCGGTAGTCATGGTTGCCCCTACGGAGAGACCGAGAAAAATAGTGGCTGCATTCATAATACTATTGGATGCCGCATCATGCAAACGGAATGTGTTCGTCCCGATTTCTTTCACCAAGTTACCAAACATCAGCATACCAACTAAAGGAACGGCAGAAGGAACAAAGATTGCCACAATAGTAGTTACCGCTATAGGGAAAATAATCTTTGCCACATGCAGGTTCTTTATTTGTATTTTCGACGGATATTTCTTTTCTTGTTCTTTCATATTGATGCTAAGTTCCTTTTTAGTGCAAGACAATCTTACTACCAACGGAATAATCACCGGAACAAGCGCCATGTACGAATATGCGGCTATTGCAATCGGTCCTAACAAGTGAGGAGCCAATTTAATTGTGGTAAAAATAGCTGTCGGACCATCTGCTCCACCGATAATACCAAGTGAAGCTGCTTCTTTGGGGGTAAATCCCATCAGAATGGCAACCAACAATACGGTAAAGATACCTAATTGAGCTGCTGCTCCAAAAATAGAAAGTCGCAGATTGCGTAACATCGGTCCGAAATCGGTTAAAGCCCCTACTCCCATGAAGATAATCGGAGGAAGGAATCCCGTCTTTATCAGTAAGTAATAGATAAAATTCATTATTCCGAATTCATGGGCAATATCGGGTAAAGACATTTTCCAAATACTTCTTAATCCTTCATTTGTCATAACCATGCCGTTTCCATCGGCTTGAATAACCCCCATCTCTCCACCGGGAAAGTTTGCCAACAGCACACCAAAAGCAATCGGGACAAGCAGTAAAGGCTCATATTGCTTTTTAATCCCCAGATAAAGCAAGAGAAAAGCAATGGCGTACATTATCAAGAACTGTGGTTCGGCAATGATGTTGCCGAATGCAGTCATATCGTATAATTTTTGAAATATATCATTCATTATTGTATCTTCATTAATACGTCATCTTCTGAAACTGCATCTCCCGGATTTACACATATAGCCGTAATCGTTCCACTAAATTCGGAACGAATAACATTGTAAGTTTTCATGGCTTCTATGTAACAAAGCACATCACCTGCTTTCACCGTATCACCTACCTTTAAAGGTATTTCCGTAGTATTCTTGGTAAGGAAAAATTTACCTTCAAGCGGCGATAACAACTCTTTTCCTTCGCCTGAAACAACGGGAACATTCCCGGAAGAAGTGGCAGTCTCCGTAAGCGACACATCACCGTAAGCCACAGTTACACGATATGCTTGTCCGTTCACCTGCACAGTAAGAGTTTGAGGTTGCACATCTTCTCCTTTCGTTTTGTTCTTTTCGGTTTTGCGCTTAGCTATATCAGCCAAGAATTCTTTTTGCGCTTTCCCGTTTTTGTATGCCTCGTATTGTGCAGGGTGCATGGCATATTCAAAGAGTTCTTCATCGTCTGCACCGGTTTCCCAATTGTTTTCTTTCATGAGTTTGCGATACTTGTCGAGCGCATCGGGATAATTTTCTTGTGGGTTTCCTTCAAAAAACTTACGCCCTTCACGTTCCGCCTTTTCTATGATTTCCGGTGCTAACTTTCCGGGTAAACGTCCGGCTTTTCCCAAAATCATGTCCCAAATATCATCGGCAATCATACCCCAACGTTCTTTTCCCTTCTCCAATGCCATTACATTCATCAATGCCAAGTTTTTAACATACTGGCTAAAAGGTGTTACCAAAGGAGGATACCCTACACGAGGCCAGACATAAGCCACTTCGTCGAATAACTTGATGAGCAATTGGTCTTGCGTCATGGAAGGCAAATTATTTTTTTCCTTATATTTGTTGATAGATTCGAGATTTGTTTCCAAATCAGCCATAAGACTCCCCATCATGCCGCCGGGTAAGCCCGGAGCGATAAGCAAAGAGTTCATCAAACGGTTTTTCGGGCTAATGTATAGTCCGAGAAAATCATCTATAAATTCTTGAATCATACTGCGTACTTTCATGTAAGCTTCCATATTGATGTCAGCCACTTGGAAACCGGCATCCTTTAACATGGCGTGTACGCTTATCAAGTCGGCATGTCCCGTTCCCCAGGAAAGCGGCTCCATACCTACATCTACATAATCACAACCGGCTTTGCAAACTTCAAGAATAGAAGCTACGCTAAATCCGGGACCTGCGTGGCTGTGGTACTGAATCGGAATACTCGGATACGCTTTCTTGATATTTGTTACAATCTGACCCAAAGAAACCGGTCGTCCGACACCTGCCATGTCTTTCAAACAAATTTCGTCCGCACCTAATTTTATAAGCTCCAATGCCATATTGGTATAATACTCTACCGTATGTATCGGAGAGAAAGTAATAGAAAGCGAACATTGTGAAATCATTCCTGCCGTCTTGGCATATTCAATGGAAGGAGCAATATTACGCACATCGTTCAATCCGCAGAAAGTACGGGTTATATCCGTACCTTGCGCTCTTTTTACTTTATAAAACAGTTTGCGCACATCTGCCGGCACGGGACTCATACGAATTCCATTGAGAGCACGGTCGAGCATGTGTGTTTGAATGCCTGCTTCGTGAAACGGTTTTGTCCATTGACGTACTGCTTTATTCGGATTTTCCCCAAATAACAAATTCACTTGTTCAAAACCTCCGCCATTAGTTTCCACACGAGCAAAGCAGCCCATTTCCACAATAGCCGGAGCTATTTTTACAAGCTGATCCACACGAGGTACATATTTCCCCGCCGATTGCCACATATCTCTGAAAACCAAACTAAACTTAATTTCTTTTTTCATCTTTTACCTTATTTCTTAATCATGTAATGTTATGTTAATTACAGTTTTTCCACCTTCACAATTTTACCTTTATTTGATGTTACCATATTCACTGCCGTTGTAATGGCAGTCAAAACATCTCCCGGTACAGCAGCTTGACTTTCATTCGAAGCCTGTCCGGAAAGAGGCAGAGATACTTCTTCTTCAGGGGCATACTTATTTACCAAATAAATAAGCAGTTTACCCAAATTAATTACTGTTAAAAGAATAATAAACACAGTGGTCATGCCTACCACCATCAACAATAATGCTGTTCCAATATTTTCCATAATTACATAACGGATTGATGTTAATTGCAAGACAATCTTGTCAAATTGAGTGCGAATTTACCAATAAAACTCAATGAATGATAATAAGGAAAGAATAAAAAAACTAAATAATTCAAATTGCCGGTCATAAAATTGAAGCAGTTTCAATTTTATGACCGACAATGAAAGGGATAACAAGTTGGATATGTAATGCAAAAAGTATTGTAAAATACCCTACTTTTCGGATGAAGTCTTAACTTTTACAAAATTAATTATTAAACAACTCCACCATTTTAGCCGGAATATAAAACATATCGTTTTTATCTATATATACAGCTACAGACCCAATATCCACGACTTTTTTATTAAAATAAGCTATTGACTTAAACGCCGGAATCTCCAATGTTTTCTTTCCTTGCTTTATGATTAAAATTGGAAAATCGGAATTAGTCTTGTTTATGGAGTATGTTAATCCTTTAAAAACTTCCGTATGTTTCACAAATATTTCTTTGGTAAGTTCGGGCAGTCTTTTTTCCAACCCTATAACATCCGACAAATAATGGTTTATTTCTATATTGGTATTCATTCCGATAGGAATATCCCCTTGCGGATGATAAGCAACCAAGAAAACTTCTTCAGCCGTATGACCTCCGGAGGTGAATCCAAAATAAGTACGTTTATTCATTATTTCAACAAGTTTTGAAGTCATGTTTTTGCCGTCGCTTACTTTCATATAATTTTCCGGCTTATAATTTTCCGAATTGATGAGAGCGGATAGTTCATCATCTGTAATATCAATATCGGTGTACTCTTTTATGAGAGTTTTAAACTTATCGGGGCTTTCTTTCAATAGTATTTTTTCAAGACCTTCGCTTGTCTTTTTATATTTGGAAATATTACCAAACAACTGCGTTATGCTCGCCTTATCATAGCTTCTCAAATCACGGCGACCGGTAGTAAAGCCGCTATTACCATGATCGGGTACAACAATTACGGTAGTATTCCCCTCTTTCTGCGCAAAATCCAGTGCAGATTTTACCGCTTTGTCAAAAGCCAAATACTCTGTAATACACCCTACGGCATCATTTGCATGGGCAGCCCAATCTACTTTACTGCCTTCGACCATAAGAAAGAAACCATTCTCGTTTTTCGACAGTATATCAATAGCTTTTTCCGTCATCTCTTGCAAAGAAGGGATTTGAGTATCCCTATCCAAATCATAAGGCATGTGTCTATCGCACCATAATGCCCATATTTTTCCGTTAGTATGTTTATGGAAAGAATTTATATCGTCTGCATAATAAGCAATATTTTTATCACTGAAATGTTGTTTCATATCGTCCGTAATAAGACTAATTCCACCTCCAAACATGACATCCAAATCCTGATAAACCATTTGTGGAGCGATTTGATTGTACCGACCTCTGCTGTAATGATGAGCAGAGCAATCTGCCGGAGTAGCATGAGGAAATTCAACAGTTACAACCAATCCCGTCGCCTTGTTTTTTTCAATTCGGGAGGCTTCCAATATCGTTGCTAAAGGTTGATAAGACATTGAAGAATCTACTTCCACCAAATCATTTTCACTGTCTTTTAGAGGATATATTGCTACATTTCCTGTCTGTTGTGCCATACCGGTCATATAGGCTGATGTTGTAGGGGCGGAATCTCCGATTGGAGCGTTTGAAGAAAACGTTTTAACCGTTCCGCAGATATACGCATCTATCGCCAGATTCTCTCCACCGAGATTATTGAATATTTGATACCAACGGGCAGCGGAAACAACTCCAATGGAAGTCCCGTCCGGAATCATCAATATTACATTTTTGGTGGGTCTTACTTGTTTCCTATACGGTTTACTGTTATATGTCTGAGCAAGGAAAAAATTGGAGTATAATACCAATAAGGAAAGTAATAATATGATTTTTTTCATGACAATATATTTAACTATTAATAAGAAACGACACCATTACAATTCCACCTTCTGCTTATTTCCGTCATATTTCACGGTCTTTCCCTTTATATGCAGATTGAAAGGTCGGGGAGCACCCTTGTCAACCAATACTACATTAAACATGCGTTCTTCCAACATTCCGGAGAAGTTTCCCCGTCGTTCGTCGATGATTAATGAACGGGTAGCATCGTCGTAAACAAACGGAATGAGGGCATACTTTCCCTGTTCATAGTTGTAATTCACTCCTTCGTCTTCATAAAGGGTAAATGTCCCGTTGCGTCCGGCATATATATAAAGCGTGATGATATTGTCCGGCTTTTCATCCGTGTATTGCATATCTACTCCGTATGGGATAATAGCGCCTTCGCGCACAAACAATGGAATGCGTTCGTAGGGAGCTTGTGCTTTTGTTTGTTGCCCGCCTTGTATGTGATTGCCCGTGTAGAAATCATACCAACCACAACCCGCAGGAAAATAAACTTCACGACTACGTGCTTGATAGCTGTAAACAGGACATACCATTATGGAGGGTCCAAACATATATTGATCGCCAATATTATCCACCTTCGCATCCTTGCCAAAGTCCATCACCAAAGCACGCATTATGGTATAATCATTAAAATAAGTCATGCCCGTCAAAGAATATATATAGGGCATCATATTATAGCGTAATTTCGTATAATAGAGTATTGATTGATAAGCCGGATGATTTTCGGGCGCAATATTCCATATCTCCCGATAGGGAAACTGACCGTGCGAGCGATACAAAGGTACAAATGCTCCAAACTGATACCAACGGGTATTAAGCTCCCGCCACTCCTTATTATCGGCATTCTCCATACCTGTTTTGTCAAATATCCGTTGTCCTTCTTCGTATCTTTTTTCTACGGCAAACCCGCCAATATCCATTGTCCAATAAGGAACACCGCTCATCGAAAAGTTCAACCCGGCAGAAATCTGTGCTTTCATATCTTCCCAACGGGTGGCAATGTCGCCGCTCCACGTAGCGGTAGAGTAATTTTGTAATCCGGCAAATCCCGAACGGGTGAGCTGGAATACACGCTTATCCGGATTTGCACCTCGTTGTCCTTCATAAACACCTTTGGCATTCATTAGTGCATAAGTATTAAAATATTGGGTTGAAGGACCGAGGGTCGTAGGGCTACTCAGTGCTTTTCGGTAATCCATATCGGTACAATCGCCTATACAATCGCGTATGTTCGGTTCGCTGGCATCCATCCACCAAGCATCAATGCCAAGAGAAAAAAGATGCTCTTCTATCTGCTTCCAAAAAAGTTTACGCGCCCCCTCACTATATGCATCATAGAAAGAGTTTACATATCCCGGACCTATCCAATCACGAAGACTGTCCTTCACCGGCAAACGATACATCCAACCATTCCTGTCAAATTCTTTAAAATGTTCGGTCGTTGTGTAAAACTTAGGCCATACGGAAACCATCAAATGGGCGTTCATTTCATGAATATCATCTACCATTTTTTGAGGATTGGGAAAACGTGTCTGCTCAAATTCATGACTACCCCAAGCATCGTCAGCCCAATAATTCCAATCGAGCACAATATTATCAATAGGAACATGGCGGCGGCGGAATTCCTTTAAAGTACCCGTTATTTCTTCTTGTGTCTTATAACGTTCGCGACTTTGCCAAAAGCCCATTGCCCATTTGGGCATTATCCGGGATTTACCCGTTAACGTGCGATAACCGCTGATAACGTCGTCCGGATTGTTGCCGGCAATGAAGTAATAGTCTATTTCATTACCCATCTCACTATATAAAGACAATTTATTTTGCTCTTTTTCGGAAATGGGAGTGAGGACACGAAGTCCGCAGAAAGAAATTTCACCGTCCGGCTTCCATTCGATGCGTAAAGGGATACGTTTGCTTGCCGTCAAATTTGCATCAAACTTATAATTGTTTGGATTCCATGCCACACGCCAACGTTCCGGTACCACCAGCGTATTATTGAGATAAACTTTTATATATCCCGCATAACGAAGTAGAAAATGATATATTCCTGTTTCTTTAGCTTCAATTTCCCCCGTATAAGTTACATTGGATCCAGACATGGAGAAATCGGCAGGAAGATGCAGCACGGTTTTCGTATCTTCATAGTAAATATTGCTTTCAGTACGTATTACGCTTTTATTGCCTGTCATTTTCGGCACGTAAGTAGCCGTTAGCCCCCCTTCCTGACCTTCGGCATCGTAAAGTTTGAAAGCCTCATCCAATTGGGCATATTCACGGCAATCTCCAAACTTGCTCCATGAATAGTTATCCCACAGTATACCGTAGTTTTTGTTGGAAAGAACAAAGGGAACAGACACTTTTGAATTATACTGGAATAAATCTTCGTTTCTTCCCTTATAATTAAATTCGTCGGATTGATGTTGTCCTAATCCGAAGAAAGCTTCGTCATCAGACGATTCGAACACTTGACGCATACTGTAGCCTTTGGTGTTTTCCACTTCAATAGGGGTGAAAGACTTTCCGCCTCCTTCGTTTTCACGAAGAATAACATCACCGTTCAAATCAGTAAAAGCGACCTCTCCTGTTTCCATACTGACAACGGCACGAATTTCTTTCGTAGAAAGAACTATTGACTTCTCGCTTTCTTCTATTTCAAAATCTCTTGTCGAAGTTTGGGGAACAATAATCAAACTCTTTCCCTCTGCAAATTTCTTTTTAGGAGTAGCTGATACATGGATTATCTTGTCGTCTATCATTTGCAATCGAACCATTCGGGCATCTCCATTTTGTTGCCTGTTTAACTTAACGACAACACCATCCGGCGTTTTCTCGTACCCATTCGTTGTACATGAGGTAAACGTCAATAATACCATCCCTAAGACCCATAAATAGAATAAGTGGAAAGTTGTGTGTCTTTTCATTTTTGCTACCGATATTTTATATCAAATACCAAGTACAAATATACAAAAATAATCCGTAGTGTATTATAATAAACTCAAAAAACTTTCAGCTCTTTTGGATGCGCCCCGGAGGGATTGGGTCATGCCGAAGGTGGCTGAATGATATTTTGGTAGTGCTTCACAAAGTATGCTTTTTGTTTATACATATCCATAATTGATATAAAAGAAAGCTAATCTAAAAGCTTTCAAGTGATTGAATAACTTTTTAGAGAAACAGTAAGTTTTCCTAAAAGCAATTCTGATATGGTGTCTAAGACGACAATTATTTTCTTCTATTCCTACCGTATACGCTTTGCCAACCAGATGATTGTCCTCCTTCAAAGGTAGTAATAAAACTCTGCCACTCATCCCCTGCAGATACATCCAAAAGAAGCTCATCAATGAGCCGACAACATTATACTTTTGTGGTTCGTATGATTGGTATGGATTAGGCATGTGGAATGACGACCTGTGGAATGACGCTGCTCAAGGCAATTCAAAATCAGTTTTCGATCCTTCTCCTTATGGATGGCGGACCGTATGGTGCTGTTGTCAAAGGAAGAGTGCCAATAGTGGTAATCACCGTTTGCAGGTATAGAAACATTTACTATCGCTAATGAAACGACCAGAGGTGTTAATTCTGCCGTATATGGATACATGCCTTGGGCAGGACAGAGGAATAGTACCGATGGAGGATTCCGCTATGAGAACAATCAAGTTGTGTCCCCGTTATGGACTGCTACCCCTTCCGGTTATAGCGCTATCTATCTGGACATAGCACCGTCAAATGACGGGAGTGGAAATCAGGTAGCTTTCCACATTCCTATGAACCGTACAGTAGCGGCTATGGTGCGTTGTGTAAGGTACGAGAAAGAAACAAGATAATACGGGCAATACCTAAAATCACTAAAAAATAAAATGCTGTCAAATTTGACAGCATTTTATTTTTTAGTGATTTCGTAATACGATTGCAAGTAATTGTTCTATCAATGAGTTTCCACTACTTGCATATCATTGAATAATCATCATTAGCAGTATTAATCAGATATCATCTTGTTCCGCCAGCCCACCATACAGGTTCGGAGAACACATACGAGCCGTTTCCGTATGCAACTTTTACATTGGGGTTTGTCGTAGTATCATCTGCTCCATAAGGGCAACGCAAAGGAAATGGATTTTTATTTTCTAATGTTATCCAGTTCTCCCCTAACGCTTTCAATCTGCGAATATCATTATAACACTCCGTCGATTCTCCAGAAGCACCAAAGAATGCAATATATTTTTGATTCATAGTTTCTTTCAAAGGATTTGCATCAAACAGCACTTTCACTTCATTATCAAAATAAGCTTCGGCATCAGCCTTTGTAATGGCAAGAGTTGTTTCTTCAATTCCTCCAACCGTAGGTGCCTCAAATGCTGCATTGACATTTACTTCCATATTAGCAATACCGGCAACAACTGCATCTTTCAATACTTTTGCCGCTTCAGCTTTTCTGTTTAAGCGGCAAAGTGCTTCTGCTTTCAGAAATAAAATTTCATGGTAACTCAGCAGTAAAGTGGGAGCCGTTTGCGAATAAACAAAGATAGAAGTATTATAATAATATTGCGCTTGCTCATTTGCACCGTTGGGAGCTACATAATAGTTTTCATCCTCTGGACCTATAATTTGTATCAACTCATACTTCTCAGTCAGGTATACAAAAGCGCGGGTAATACGTGGGTCATTGCGTTCAATCAGCTTGCTTGCCATGCTTTGACTGGCTCCTAATCCGTCGCGACTCCACTGAAAATCGAACAATGGATTCAAATTGGAAGCGTCATATATGGCAAATGCTGCTTGCTCATTGGCTGATGTAAAGGATTTAGATACATATTCTATAATATTTTCCATATCCGTATTTACATTCGCAGAACGGTGCATCAAACGCATGGTATAACGAGCCTTTAATCCATAAGCAAATTTCAACCATTTGGAAGCTTCTCCGCCATAAATAAAATCGCATGCACCGACAGAACCTGACGAATAAGAATCGGATCCCCGTAAATCCTCAATTGCAGCATCCAAATAAGCCATGACATCTTTATAGATATCTTCTTGTTTATCTATTTTAGGATTCATATATGTACCATAATCACATGCTTCTTTCCACGGAGTATCTCCATACATATCCGTGATAAGTGCCAAATTGTAAGCTGCCATTACTTCCCCAATACCTTTGGTTATATCATCACCTTCCTGACTACCTCCTTCAGAACATTTACTTATTATAATTTTTGCATCTTTCAATATCTCATAACAATTTCCCCATACATTATTGAATGTAGAGGCTACAGAAGGTTCTCCTTCGCGATACTCAGCTCTGTACAACTGATTATGAACACCCACTTCATGTTCTACATAAGAAGAACAGTAGGTATTAAAATCACCTCCTACATTATAAAAAGCAGTGGAAGTAAGAACATCAGCCAGTAAATATTTAGCTTGAGCATCCTTGGAATGATTTATGTCTTTGTTTATATCATCCATTATATCCTCGGAACAAGCGACTAAAACAACAGAAAAAACAGCTATCGACAATAGTCTTCCGGATAATTTTATTATTGATTTCATTGCAATCATCTTTTTAAAATTTAATATTTAATCCAAATCCGTAACTGGAAGTTCCCGGAAGTGAAAAACGTTCAAAAGCTCCTGCCATATTATTATTCCCTTGTGTCGCCTCCGGATCAAGCCCTTCAAATTTTGACCATAACAAAACATTCCTCACGAAAATATTTGCAGTAACAGCCAACCCTTTCTTGTTCCATACCGGACAACTTAATGCAATCTCACGCAACTTAATAAATGAGTTGTCATATATCATAGATTCGGAAATATTATTTAATACGTTAAAATAGGATTGAGCATCTTCACCGCTAATCTTAATATCGTTGGGGGCGTATGTAGGATTATTTTTAGCATCAACTCCAGCAACTTTCACAGCAGGCAATTCAAAATAGAAATGATCCAATTTACGCATATCCAAAGACCGTTGGCTTATCCCGTAATAATCCAACAAACCGCAAGTACCAGAATACATTTGTCCACCTTGTTTCCAATCCAATACCGCGGAGAGACGGAATTTGTAGAACTCAAGAGTAGTATTAAAACCTATTCTGAAATCGGGTGAAACAGTACCAATTACTTTTTCTTCTCCAGCTTGTGGCAGACCGTTTTTGTTAACAACAATTTGACCAGCTTCATTGCGTAAATAACTTATACCATAAATTACAGGAAACTTCTCATTTATTCCGGCACGAACCTGCGGTTCGACAAAACCACCGAGCATAATGCTGTTGACACCCGGTGCCAATTCATCCACAAAATTGTCTATCTTGGAGAAATTAAAGGCTAAATCCCAATTGAAATTCTTATTTTTAATGGGATTTATACCCAAAGTTATTTCGTGGGCATTGGTATGTATGGAACCACCATTGGTAATCAATTCACTTGAACCTGTAGAACCGGCCAGAGGAACGCTGAAAATCTGGTCTTTTACATTTTGTTTCGAAAAAGTATATTCCACTGAAAATAACCCGTTAAAGAACACTAAATCTGCTCCCAATTCATAAGATTTAGTGTTCTGAGGTTTTAAATTCGGATCATAGACCCTGGAATAAGGAGTAGAAGCAACCACAGAACCAATAGGATAAAGAATTGGAGTTCCCGAAGAAAACCCACCTCCATAAACGGGAGTTGAATAATACGAATCATAATATGTGCCGGCTTGTCCCACTTCTGCATAAGAAGCACGTATTTTACCGTAAGTAAGAACACTATTTTTCACGGGTTCCAATTCTGTAAAAATGAATCCCAAAGATACTGATGGATAAAAAAACGAACGATTATTGCGTGGCATGGACGACACAATATCATCGCGACCGGTTGCACTTATAAACAACAGATTATCGTATGCCAACAATAAATTTGCAAAATTACCTACTGTACGGCTTTTTCTATAAGACTCCGATGCTTGATACACGGAAGCATTGTTGATGTGGTTCCAACCGGAATAGTTGAAATCTTTCCCGTAAGCCGAATAATATTTGCTTGACTGGTTAACCAGTTCATTACCTAACAACACATTCAAATTCCAATCTTCACTTATTTTCCAATCATAATTTATAGTAAGCAAAGAATTTACCTCATTTATGGTATACCCGTAATGCTCTATTTCTCCTTTGCTACTTGCGTGCCCATAACCCCACAAATCTGTATAGTTGGTGGTATAAGCATCTGTTCCTAACTGATATTTAATATCCATTTTATGGCTTTCGGTATTGAATTTTGTCTGATACGCTGCAAAGACATTACCGAAGAAACGTTGAGATCGTTCTGTAAATTTATTGTTCTTTATTGCCCAATACACACCGTCAAAACTACTGGTTCCTCGATAAGTGTTTTGGGTATATTCATCACCGTCAGCGTGAGAAGGAATACCTGCTAAATCATAACTCGGAGGAGCCGGATAGACAGTAGCCATAATACCATTATTGGCAGAAGATTGTTTAGTTATCTTTGAAGTAACAAAATTACCAAAGAAACCGGTTCGGAAATTTTCGTCCAACTGAGTTTCTGCAGCCAATTTTGCGTTATAACGATCGAAACCGGTTGACGGTATAATACCTCCAGAAGTAGTATTTCCCAGAGAAAAAGAATAATGACCTTTATCCAAACCTTGTGCCACATTTATGGAATTACTCCATACTGTTCCTGTTTTAAAGAAGTTTCCTACGTTGTCATATATGCTCGGAGTAGCCCATGGGTCTAATCCGGCTGCATTGCGTTGAGGTACATAATATTTCCCTTGTTGTTTTCCGTTTTGTCGAGTATATCTGTTATCTGTATTACCACCATAACCAAGGTCATTGGCTAATTCCGATATTTTCGGTCCCCAAGAGAAAGAAGTACTCGGATCAAAGCGACCATTAGCGCCTTGTGCAAATTCATTTTGGAGGTCCGGAGTAACGGAAATAATATCAAAAGCGAGATTAGAACTAATAGTTATCTCCGGTTTTCCTTTTTTTATTCCTTTTCCACTTTTAGTCGTGATGATTATAACCCCGTTTGAAGCACGCAAACCATATAGCGCCGAAGCTGCTTGACCTTTTAAGACATTGATACTTTCTATGTCGTTGGGGTCTATATCTACAGACCGACCGGCATAATCCGTCCCCGTAACGGAATTTAAAGTGCTAATATCCGGAGTTGATGCTATAGGCATTCCATCCACAACGTACAATGGGGTATTGTCTTCCGTAAATGAGCGTGATCCACGAATTGTTATCTTTGAAGACGCACCCGGCATACCCGAAGATGGTTCGATTTCAATTCCCGCTACCTTACCTTGCAAAGCATTCGCTATGTTGATATTTGCGGCTCTCGTCAAATCTTCACCTTTAACATCTTGAACGGCATATCCTAATGCTTTCTTTTCGCGTGAAATCCCCAATGCAGTAACAACAATTTCGTCCAATGCTTGTGCATCCGACTTTAATCGAATATTAAGAGTACCATTCCTTACAGCCACTACTTCCTGCGTTATCATACCAACGTATGAAACTCGCAAAGTCTTTGCTGAACTTGGTATGTCGGATAGAACAAATCTACCGTTTGCATCCGTAACAGTACCCACAGAGGTGCCTACGACCAATACAGAGGCTCCTACAACCGGCTGACCGTCTTCTTCAGAGACAACCACACCTCTCAATGTTTGTGTTTGAGCTGTCACTAAACCTATACCGATAAAGAGGTATAGTGATAACATCATTAATCTTTTTTTCATAAATCCTCTCATAAAGTTTAACTTTTCATAAATTCTCTCTCGCTATCCTAAATAGAATCGCAAAAATATTAAAATAAGTAAACGATACAATATTTTTAATAAAAAACTTCCATTTATAATATAAAGTTATGATTATTTAGCTATAGCTACCCACAGCACATTTGTTAAAAAGATACCACTGATTCCTTCCATCTTTTAACTTTTTTCCGTTAGCAGGCTGAAAGACTAATATATATCAGTCACGACTAAATGCAGTGGTAGTCGGGGGTAAAGGAGTACATCATTCTCTTAGCGGACTGAAATCCCCATTTAAAAACTCTCTTATATAAAATCTAATAAATATTTTCGATTAAATTACATACTCTTTTGATCTGTTCAGGCTGGGTTTTCCTACACCATTTTTCAAACTCCTCTACGCGTTGTTCCATTGTTTTTAGCCACCTGTTGT
>SNRY01000041.1_pt1 | contig 54779 bp, 34 predicted proteins | sample 4693421 | NCBI WGS metagenome assembly SNRY01 (sample SAMN11003215, study PRJNA524138) | termite gut metagenome | isolation source: Bacteroidetes bacterial symbionts from single cell of protist host amplifed... | host: Streblomastix strix ... | reverse complement strand
TACCGTTCAATTCATTGTGCGCCGTCATTAACGACATGGCACCGGCTTCCACTCCCGCTTTGAATGAAGGGAAGAAAACCTCGCGCAAGGTACGTTCCGACAAATCAGCCGGCGCTCCATTGGTTCCATTAATCGGTTCACTACCTCCTACAAAGTGTTTGATACATGCCAGCACATCTTCCTTACTATTCAAATTACCTTGATACCCTTTCACCGATTGCACTCCCATAAGAGTTACCAGATAAGGGTCTTCACCGTAGGTCTCCCCTACCCTGCCCCAGCGCGGGTCGCGAGCTATTTCCACATTCGGATTGAACGTCCAGTGCATATTCATGGCGCGCATTTCTTTTGCTGTCTGACGGGCTATTTTATAAGCCATGTCCGTATCAAATGAGCAAGCCACACCAATATTAGTAGGATACACCGTGTTGTCGGGAGCATTCGCATTACCGTGAATTGCGTCTATCCCGAAAATAAGAGGAATTTGTAAACGACTTTTCATTGCCAACGATTGCAGATAGTTCGCCTCTTTTAAGGTAAGTACATGCAAGAAAGAACCTATCAATCCTTGTTCCGTCCAATTCTCCACATCCTTTACACTGGTACCGGGATAAAAAGCATTGGCGGTATTGGCTTTTAACTCTTCTTCCGTCATAACGGCACTATTAGCCTTAATATGCTCCACACCGACAAATTGATTCATCTGACCAACCTTTTCTTCCAAAGTCATACGGCTCAAAAGATCTTTTATTCTACTCTCTATTGGGGTTGACGGATCCTTGTATATTTCTTTTGTGCCTTCTGAACAAGAAAATATAGAAACTGTCATTGCGACTACCGTCAATATTTTTTTCATGACTATATGATAATTACATTAGGTATTGCCAATTAAATATAGATAAAGCTCCATTACGATGATGAATTAGCAAATATACAAATTAAATATCACTAAACACGAATTCCCGCTTAAATAATTCCTTATTGATGCAAATGATATGAGCATCTGCTTCCGAGTGTCGGATATGTTCTATTTAATTGTCTTAAAATAAAACTTTTACCAACACATCGCTGACCGGTTAATATCTTAATAACCGGTTGATTGATATACGGATAAATCTTTTCCGTATAATAGGGTCTGTCTATACTTTGATTTTCCATGATTCATATCTAATAAAACCATATATTTGCATCTGTTTATTAGATATGAATCATGCTGGTTGTCGCAATTATCTATCTTCGATTTGAGAAAACTGCCGATTTGTATCATCTTGAGAAAGTTTCAAAATAACATTTACTTCTTCAACAGTTTGAATCTCATCCGGAAACTGTGCTATATATTCGTCAATTGAATTCATACTATTATTACTTTTTCATCGCTCTAAACGGACATGTCGTGAATAAAGAACCTTTTATACTCATTTATAATGGCAATGCTATTGGAAATTCACGTGCATTTCTATTACACCTTTTCTTTTATCAACCCTGTCCGGTAAGCTGTCATCAATTTGTTCAGATCTTGAATTTGTGCAATAAGCACTTCCCCTTCATCGGTATCTTTGACCATCACCCGTTGCGAATTAAACTCTATTACAAACCGGGTGGATTTAATATCATGTCCTTCTTCAATCACTTTTTGGGTAGACTGGAACGGCTCATGTTGCACAAGCTCCAATCCGCGGGAATGATACACAAGCGTATATCCGGCAATACCTGTTTCGGATTGGTATGCTTTGGAAAATCCTCCGTCAATAACCAACAACTTGCCATTGGCTTTTATCGGATTTTCTCCTTTAATCGTTTTCACCGGTACGTGCCCGTTAATGATATGTGCATGTTCTCCCGTCACGCCGAATGCTTCCAATATCATATCGCATGTCTTTTCTTCGTCCCGAAAAGTATAATAAATCCCTTTGATTTCTTTATGCAATTCCTTATCGATCACAAAATACCGTTCAAAAGTAGCCATTTTGTCCTTGTCAAAAGGAGGAGCATCTTTACCACACCACAAATACCACATATAATCCAACGCAAAACTTTTGTCTTCCGTACCGTCTTCACCGAAATAAGCCGTGCGAACCAACTGGTCTAATTTATCAAACAGACTTTTGCCCCAATACTCTTTCCCTTGAATAAAAACTTGCTTGAGACTACCGTCTTCATTTAGAGGAACCGAAGCATGATAAAGCAAATTGGAATTACATACCAAATATATGCTTCCGTAAGTAAACAAGCAGCGAATATGCTTTCTCAGCCTTTCGCTATTTACAAATGAAGCATGCAATTTATCCATTAAATCCCGTTCTTCCTCTGTTAGCCGGTAAGGGTTGGCGGGGTCTATTGTCGGAAAAGAGGTGTCACACATCTCATATTCTTTATTATTATGAGCAAACATTCCCCGTTCAAAATCAATCATTTTTAAAAGTTTCCGATCTTCCATGCCAAACTCCGAGCGACGGTCGATAATCTCTGCTTCAACCTTAAACTGAATAATCGTAATGGCTTTGTGCATCTGTGAAATCAGACGTAATGTCTTTTTGCTGTGTGTACCGTCGGCAAGATTTGTTTTAGGTATAAAAACGTCACAGGGATCATCTGCATACGTTTCCATGGCAAAAGTAGCCAACGGAAGCAGATTAATGCCGTAACCGTCTTCCAACGTTTCCATATTTCCGAACTTCATACATATCCGCACGACATTGGCTATACATGCGTCATTGCCCGCCGCCGCTCCCATCCACAATATATCATGATTACCCCATTGAACGTCAAAATGATGATAGTTGCATAACAATTCCATGATATGATGCGCTCCCGGACCTCTGTCGTATATGTCCCCTACAATATGAAGCGTATCTATGGTCAGCCGTTGGATAAGATTACACATCACCGTGATAAACTCGTCGGCACGTTTGGTGCTGATAATCGTACTGATAATCACATTAATATAAGCATGTTTGTTCGGATCAATGGTCGATTCATGCAAAAGCTCCTGAATGACGTATGCAAACTCTTCAGGCATAGCCTTGCGTACCTTTGAACGGGTATATTTGGAAGATACGTTCTGACACACTTTAATTAGCTGATTTAGCGTTATAAGATACCAATCGTCCAAATCCTTTTCTGTTTCTTTTACTAATCTTAGCTTCTCCTTCGGATAATAAATCAGTGTGCAAATCTCTTTCTTTTCATTTTCACGCAATGTATGACCGAAAATTTCATTTACTTTTCTTTTTACCGATCCCGATCCGTTTCTCAGCACATGTTGAAAAGCCTCATATTCGCCATGAATATCTGTTAAGAAATGTTCTGTTCCTTTAGGAAGATTCAGAATAGCTTCCAAAACGATAATTTCCCTACTGGCATCGCCTATGGTAGGATATTTTTGTGAAAGCAATTGCAAATAGCGCAAATCGTTGACAATGCTTCCGGGTGTAATAAGTTCTTGGGTTGACATAGAATAATTATAACAGTAAGTCTTTTACTCTAAATACATTACGGATTATTTTCATATTTTATTGCTCAGATTTTCAGTCAAATCAGTAGTGTCTTTAGCCAAAGTTCCACCTCCTACCTGTCCATTACAATCTTTATATTCTCTTGGACTGGCATTGAATAGAGCTTTAAAACATTTGGCAAAATAGGAGGACGAACTAAATCCGACTTGAAGATAAATATCCCCGACGCGGCAATCTTTTTGTAAAAGAAGTTCTGCAGCCCTGTTCAATCTGACAGTTTTCAGATAATCATTAGGAGCCATATCGGTGATGCTTTTTATTTTACGGTAGAAATTAGACCTGCTCATAAACATGGCTTCTGCAATACTATCAATCGAAAAATCTGATTCAGATAAATGTTCTTCTATTTCATCCTTTAGTTTTGTCAAAAACTCATGATCCTTATTAGATATAGCAATAGTCGGCTTGGTATAAAAAGGCATCTTGATCATCATTTCCTGAAAAGAGAGTCTCAGTTTCAACAAGTTCTCGATCTGCATCTTTAAGTATTTTATAGAAAAGGGTTTTTCGATATACACATCGGCTCCTTGTTGCATACCTTCAATTTTGGCTTCAGTTGTTACTTTAGCCGTCAACAAGATAACAGGAATATGAGAAATATTTATGTCTGACTTAATACGGCGAGATAACTCAAAACCATCCATTTCGGGCATCATCACATCAGTTACAACTATATCGACAGGTTTATGTAATAATTTGTATAGAGCATCTTTACCATTTTTTGCTTTTATGACTATAAATGAATCCGATAACATATCTGTAATCAGATTCAGAAGTTCTGTATTGTCTTCAACAACCAAAACACGACACGATTGGAAACCTGAACTTTGATATTGCTCCTGATTCTCAAAGTCTATTATTGTATTTTCTACAATCTCTTGAGATTCTATAGATTGAGCCTTCTTTATCTCAAGTTTGAAAGTTGCCCCGCCAAATTCATTATCTACTACAGATAGTATTCCGTTATGAACTTCGGCTAATTGTTTTGAAAACGCCAGACCAATTCCTATTCCTTTATTGTTGGTGTCTTTAGTTTGATAAAAAGCTTCGAATATTTTATTTTTCTCACTATCAGCAACACCGATTCCATCGTCTTTAATTATAATAACGAATGAATCGTCAAAATATTCTAACCGAATATTAATTAATGAATTGGAATATTTTACAGCATTACTAATGAGATTGATCAGAATTTTTGTTATCACATCGACATCAATCGAATAAACTCTTTTTTCTTTGGGTAACTCGAGATTGAACGATATGGACTTTAGTTCTAAGATACTGTCAAACTGATTATAAACATTTGTTACTAAAAGATTTATATCATAGTCTGTAAAATATAGTTCAACCTTTTTCGATTCGGTTTTCTGAAAATCCAATAACTGGTTGACAATATTAAGTAGATAGTCAATGTTCTTGTTTACAGTAGACAAATATCGATTCGATTTTTCATCTTTATTTGTTTCCGTAACCTTTTCCAGTGGAAGTTTTATTAGACTCAATGGAGTGCGAATCTCGTGAACAAGGTTAACAAAAAAATCTATCTTTGATTGGTAGACTTCTTTTTCTTTATTTATGCTATATTTTTCAATTTGTCGTCTTATTTTTTCATTTGTTTTCTTCTGTCCATACCTAACAAGGATAAATAATAAGACACATATCAGAATAAAATAACAGATGTAAGCAATTGTACTTTTCCACCATGGCGGAATTATTATTATTTCAAGACTGGTAGCATTCTCATTCCATTTTCCATCATTATTTGATGCTGTTACATGAAACATATACTTACCTGGAGAAAGATTTGCATAGGTAGTCATATTGCTATTTGAATATATCCAATCGGCATCAAAACCTTCCAGTTTATAACAATATTGATTCCGAGGGCTATCTTCATAACTAAGTGCAACAAACTTAAATACAATGTTATTTTGATTGAACGGAATAGTTATCTTTTTAGATAGGTATGCCGGCTTATCTGTTTTTATTATGGATGTCTTGCCATTCTTCTTATTATAAAAATGTATGTCTGTTATGTAAACCGGTGGTATATATAAGTTCTCTTTAAATTCATCAGGAAAGAACACATTAAACCCATTAATACCTCCAAAATAAAATCTCCCATTACTGGCTTTTAATGAAGCTCTTGAATTAAACTGATTGCTTTGCAGCCCGTTTTCTTGAGTAAATATTTTAGAATCAAATTTGTTTTTTGAGTTTATCTTTAACAGTCCGGCATTGGTTGATATCCATAAAAAGCCGGAATTATCTTCTTCTATCGAATAGATTGTTTTACTTGGTAAGATATTGTCTTCCAAATCAAAATTTATGAAACCTTCTTCATCATCATAAAAATACAAACCTCCGCCATCGGTACCAAACCACAAAAGTCCGTTAGAATCTTCAAACAATGTTATCACTGAATTATTACCAAGAGAATTCTTTTTTGTTTTGTCATAGGTAAAATAAGCCGATTGCCGGTTATTGAGGCTATACCTGAAAACCCCGGAGTTGAGAGTTGCGACCCATATATTACTATTTTTATCTTCAATCATATCCGCAACGGAGATCATCGTGCCAACAAAGTTCAATGTTGTAAAGTCTTTCGTTTCCCTGTTATAACGACACATCCCCCACGAAGTACCAACATATATGTCGTTTCTCCGATCTTTGTACAAAGACAGAATATCGTTACTGCAGACCGTGTTGGGCTGATATCTGTAATGCAGATGTTCTATAATTTTGTTTGTTTTAGTATTGATAATTTTTACTCCTTCATCTAATGTTCCGACCCACAAATTGTCATCATCTATCAATAAAGACTGGATATTCCACTGGGCAACAGGATAATCTTTTATCTTTTGTGTGTTATTATCCAGCATTCTCAGTCCATCAGATCCTCCAATCCATATATTTCGGTCTAAATCTTCGGCAAAAGAATATATAACTTTCCCTATAACTTTTCCAGACAGACTATAACTGGGATGATAATATTCAAAACTTTTTGCTTGTTTAGCCAGGTAATTCACTCCTCCCAAATGAGTTGATATCCAATAGCCACCCTCTTTATCACGTAATATAGTATAAATGGATTGATCGCTAAGTCCTCTAAAATCCGATGGACTTTCAATTCTATCGAAAGTTTTGGTTAGTATATCGAACCAGTATAATCCGTTGTCTGTACCAATAAGCAATTTCCATTCCGAATATTTTGATATGTCACGAATAGTACCGACCTCCTTGTTTTCATAATATGTACATTTCCAATTCTTAGGATTAAGGCAGCCAAAATGCGTTGCCCCCACACTAAACCATACATTGTTGTCAATGTATTCTACGCAATTAATTTTTACATTTCCTTTATTCTCAAAGTTAAGAGAAGAGGTTTCCTTCTCAATGAAACGACCATTCTGATCAAAGCAAAAAAGTCCTTCTTCATGAGACGACATGTATATATGCCCAATAGAATCTTCTGATATATCCCATACAAATGGTGTGTATTGACTGTTTTGTGTTAATATCTGTTTTTCGGGATCATAAATAAAAAATCCTTGTCCAAGAGTTGCAATCCATATTTTTCCGCTTGTGGATAATAATATTTTCTTTATATCACAACTAATCAATACTTCAAAATCGGTTTTATGATCAAAATGATTAAACTTTCCTGTATCATAATTATATATATATACGCCTTTGCTTGTTCCAATCCAAATATTCTTATGTGAATCTTCGCATAACGTATAAACCTGATTGTTTCCAAGAGAAGTAGCATCTTTATCGTTGTTCCTATAGACTTTAAACTCATAACCGTCAAAACGATTTAAACCGTCACTCGTTCCGAACCACATAAAGCCATAGCTATCCTGCATAATACACCATACTGTATTATGGGATAAACCATTTTCAACCTGATATTTTTTAAAATAGAATTGTTGTCCAAACAAGGGGAATATTCCACTTAGAAAGACAAATAAAAATAATAAGCTAATAAACCTTTTCATGTAGAAAACGATTAGAGCCTGTTTCAGTTTTATTCAACAATAATCTAAGTTTGAAAATAAGATACAAGTGTATAAAGTTACTCTAAATTAAATAAAATTGCAAATTATTTCTGCAAATTATTTTACATAAGACATCAAAATACACTCAAAAGACTCTCACCAGATAGATTTTACAGAAAACACCTCTAAGTTTTTCACCTCAATTTGATTTCCCCAGAAATGAAACCCTTCCTTGTTATCCGTATGTGGATGCCGTTCCATAGAATAGGAATATAATCCATTATCAATAAACACTTCTATTGAAGTCCGATCAATATATATGTCAGCAGATAATTCCATGCTTGTTGGATCTTGTGGCGAATAAAAATAGCCGTTCAGCATATTAAAATTCATATCATAACCAATGATACGCTGCCCAAATAGATTGAAACCCGCGTCTGTTGCGTAAGATAATTTGATAGTGGTTCTAATGCGAAGACAATCGGCATTATAAAATTCTTTTAGTTTCTGATTAGACTCATCGGAAGTTAGAGATTTCCATTGCCGGACAGGTTGAAATAATTGTTCTGTTTCTTTTACAGGTACATTCACAAGACGAATACCTTCTTCGGTTGTACGTAAACTCAATTCTGTTGGAAGAAGCATCATCCCGTTAAAAGGCATTCCCTGATGTGACACCCTTCCCCAACCTATCTGAATACGTCTACCATCAATAACGGGAATATTCGTATATGTCTGCGCAGCATAGATAGTGCCGGAACTATAGTAATATTTTCCGGCTTCAGGTTTGAATGTTTTGCCATCAAATGTTCCTAACATATACGTTCCAGAGGCTCCGTACATTACCCATTTCGTGTTTTCCTTATTACCATCAACAGGCAATTCAAACAGTTCCGGGCATTCCCAAAAACCCGTAACATGGCTTTCATAACTCCAATCTATGAGATTTTTAGAAGTATAAATAGAGTGTCCGTTGCGTTCATTCAATACCAACACCCAATGCTTCAATGGGGCGTACCAAAAAGCTTTCGGATCCCGTGTATCTTTACTATTCCACTTTTCTTTCGAATCGATTACCGGATTATTCGCATATTTCGTAAAAGTCCGGCCACTATCAAGACTATAAGCAATACCCTGTACCTGCCTGTCGGGATTATCTGCTGTAAAAACAGCAACCATAGCCGGGGTCTTTCCTTTGTTAAATCCGGCAGTATTATCATAATCGATAACCGCCGAACCGGAAAACATGGTACCTAAATAATCCGGATATAGCGCGTCAGGCAGTTCTTCCCAATGAATCAAGTCTTTGCTCACAGCGTGTCCCCAGTGCATATTTCCCCAATCTCTCTCGTAAGGATTATGCTGATAAAACAAATGATACTCACCCTCATGATATACCAGTCCGTTAGGGTCATTAATCCACCCTCTCCGGGTAGTAAAATGAAATTGTGGACGGTTCTTTTCTTTATATAAGCTGTCTTGTCCGGCAATAGTATCCGACTGATATATTTTATTCAATCCTTCACCATTACCTCCATAATAGATTCTCAGCGTTTTCCCCTTGAATGTGGAAACATCCTTAAATACCCAATATTCGGCTCTATCCGGAGCAAGACGTATGTCCACAGTGAGTTCCGGTTTACCATCCACTTCAAATGTCATTCTTTTCCTGTCCTGTGTATGAGAAACAGGAAAATTCAAATACTTTTTTGTGATTTTAATTGAGATATCTCCGGCGTGTGAATTCATGCCGGAAAATAATAAGAGACCGATAGTTAAAACGTAATTCCTCAATATGTTCATGATAAGTTCACTTTTTGTTAATGCTACTCAAACTCTCATAATTATTAGTATTGTTATATGGATGGTGAAATACGTAAATCGCCATCGCGAGGAGAAACGACGAAGCAATCTCCATTATCAGTCGGAGATTGCTTCGTGCCTCGCATTGACGGGAAAAAAGATTACAATCTTTCTACCTTTACCACTCAATTGCCTGATCTTCATCAGGTATTTGAGTATTAATCTTACGTTCCATAGTCAATGAACCTTTCACCACATAGTCGATAATATAGCCTGGAGTAGATGTATAATCCTTATACTCATATTCCAGATTGATTGTGATGTAAATATGCTTCAGGTAGGGCCGCGTAACATCCATTGATTCCTCGACGAAATAACTTGGAGTGCCTTTTACTACAAGCCCTATAGCCGTATTATCAGTGGAGATTATCACTTTCTTGGTTTGGAGATCAATCAAATCTTCCGTAAATTGAAGAAAGATTTTGTATTGACTGCGATCCAGCCGGTCTTCATCCACCAATCCTGCATAGAAGAAAACCGAATTTTCATCAGCTACATAAGCCGTATGATACTCAGGCACAATGGCTTCAGTTTCGTTTCCGCTGAAATAGACCTTATATGCCGTGGCGCTATATTGCCCCGAATAGTCGTTAAACGGGAGAATACGTAACAATGCTCTCCGATAGAACTTGCGGGGATTGGCTTGATAATTGTACGACGGATCGTTCCCAATAGCCAATGGCAATACCCATTTATCCACCATGTTCAGATTTGCCAATGAGAGATCAATAGGCACTAAGCCGGCAGATTCGCCTGCCGGTATATCTACTGTTTCCGGAAACTTATAAAATTCAGTACCCAACTCTTTGTAAAACAATTCCGTGCGGCTACTGAAACGTTCTTGGTTCATGACCTTTAACGTATCGGAATCCAAACCAATGTGCACCGTCAAGTTGTTTTGGTTCATAGTTGATCCGCTGACTATCAACGGAAGTTGATAAGTCACTTTTCCATCGGGTTTATAGCGCACATAAATCGGTGTCACCCCTTTGGAATCAATAGGAGATTTGAAAGAGACCATTTGTACGTATTGTTCTACTTTCCATTCGTCGTTACATGACACACAAAAAGCCAATGCGGTCATGAATAAGAGTAAACTATATACTTTTTTCATTTTCTTCCAAATTTATGATTATTCAGGATATGTCCAACCCGGATTCTGAGTCAGACTTCTATTACGTCTCAATTCCGTATGGTTAATCGGCCAAAACCACATTTTACGAGAGAAAGTAGTTGGCAATGAAGGAACTGCCACCGGTATATGAAATAAATCCCTCTGATCCCTTGTAGCAAGAGCATTACAACCGTAAACCGGCATTGATTCTTCTACCGGAGCATCCAGCCAGCGACGAATGTCATAGTAGCGGTGTCCTTCTCCCATCAATTCGATCTGACGTTCGCGTTTCAGTATCGTGCGAAATTCCGCAGGGTCGTTATATATCTCCACAGCATAATCCGGAAGGCCCGCCCGGATACGAATCAGACGAATGCCTTTTTTCATTTCCTCGACATTGCGTACCACCAAATGCGTTTTACTGCCATCCCAAGAAGGAATACTATACTGTCCAGTCAACTCGTTCAATGCTTCCGCATAAATCATCAGAATTTCCGCATAACGGATAGCCGGTTCCGCTTTCTTTCTAATAAGACCTGCATCATTTGACCCTTTTCCCATATCCTCCGGATGCACGAATTTCATCACGCCTATGCCGGTACGCAACCAGAACATAGTGTTTGTATATCCGTTACCGGATCCACGATAATAAAAAACTTGTACATTTCGTGGTTCTCCTGCGCTGGTATTGCTGTTCAGCAAATGCCAAACGGAACCATTGTATGCCACCGAAGCATAGAAGCGAGGCTCGCGATCGGCATATTGCAACGATACGCCATCTGTCAGCGGTTTGTACGACGACGCATTTGCTGTCGTCACATATCCATCTGCGCGTTCGCTGCCATCGCCACGCCCGATTTCCTTATCTTTGCCCGGAATATCTGTTCCGGATTTCGTATAATAAGCATCGCATTGTTTTTGTGTCAATCCGTGCGTATTCCACCCTTTGGCAACGCGAGGCAACTGGTGCACCACCATATTGTCAATGCCCTGATCGCCTTGGTTCTGACCACGGGTGAAAATCAGTTCCGGATTTTCAAACGCACTGACAGTCCCGTTAAATAAGGAACGATACGATTCGAATGGGTCAATGTCTTTCCAACCTTCGGGCCATTCATTTTCAGAAAAATCATCGTTGGCAGGGGGAACGATAGTCGCAGGAAAAGCAAGGTCTCCCGTAGTTCTGAAATATGACACAAACAGGCTGTACCGGTTCAAATCCATCACGTCTTTAGCAGCCGCAGCAGCTTTTGCCCATTTAGAATTATCAGGTGTTTCCGGTAACAAGCGTTTGCCCTGGTTGTCCACCATTCCGGAGGCCACTTCTTCCGGAGCTTCCCCATTCATTAACGGACTGGCTGCATATAACAACACTTTAGCGCGAAGAGCCAACGCTGCGCCACGGGTAGGGCGGGCTACAGAAAGCAATTCACGGTTAAGTGGAAGATCTTTGGCTGCCAAAACTAATTCGCCGGTAATATATTCCACGCATTCTTCGTAGGTATTGCGAGCACGGGCTACATCGTCATAATCCAGCATATAGTCAATTCCTTCTTCCGGCAACAACGGTACAGGACCGAACATACGAAGCAGTATCCAGTAGAAATACGCTTTTAGAAAATGAGCCTGTGCCTTGTTATCGGTAAGTTCTTCGGGAGTATAATCTTCATTTATATCAATATTGTTTAGATAAATAGAAGCTTGCCGGATGCCTTTGTAACATTTGCTCCAAACGTTGCCACTCACATTATCCAGACCGTCTTCTCCGTATTCACCGTTTTTCCACACTTTATAACGGTCTTCACGGTCGCCAAAATACATATCGTCGGCAAAGCAGAAAGGCGTATTGCCTTTGCTTGCCACGTCGGCAAGATGATTATCACCCAAAAAGAAATAGGCACGGGCCAACCATCGGTCCGAATACTCCCTGTCTTTAAATACTTCTTCTGTTGACATACGCTCGTCAAACAGATATTCGGAATCCAGAAAGTCAGAGCATGCACCAAAGGTGAATCCCAGAACCACCACAATTGATAAAATTATATATATTTTCTTCATAATGTCATTCATGTATTATAAATTAACAGATACCCCCAAAGAGAGATTCTTACTGAGAGGATACGCTTTCCCGTCTGTGCTTCCCATTTCCGGATCCCACAATTTGAAACTTGACCATGTGAGCAAGTTGGTACCGATAAAGAAGAAACGAACTTTGCTGAAATTCAGCTTGTTGACTGCCTTCGTTGGAAGCGAGTAACCCAACTCCAGAGTTTTCAGACGCACATACGAACCATTACGCAGCCAGAAAGTTGACTCCTGATAATTATTAGCATTGTTTCCATAAGTCAAACGCGGGTAGTCGGCATTCGGGTCTTCCGTTGCCTCATCGCCTGAGATTTCTCTGGAAATCCAACGGTTGGAATCTGCCATGTCTTTTAAAACATTGCCCCATCCATCTCCCAATGAAAACATGCGAACTGTCGAACCATTGATATAATAAGTCGATTTTCCGGCTCCCTGAAAATGCACATTCACATCCAATCCTTTCCAAGAGGCAGAAGCGCCCATACCAAAAATAAGGTTCGGCCTCGTAGTAGCACCAATTGCCACTCTGTCGTTATCATCAATTTTAGCGTCGCCGTTCACGTCTTTGTATTTGATATCGCCGGGCATCACCGAATTGCCAAAGTTTTGCGCCGGACTGTTGCGGATGTCGTCGTAATCCTTAAACAACCCTAAGGCTATCAGTCCTCTTGCCTGATTCACACGATGGTTCTTTTGCATTTTATACCAATAATAGTTATATTCCTCATCCCTGTCTAGAATTTTATTCTTACTATATGTCATATTACCACGTACAGTCAGATTTACGTTGTTCAACTTCTGACGAAAAGCAAAATTGCCATCGAAGCCTTTGGAACTCACTTTACCTACATTTGCTTTCGGAGTACTTTCCAAACCTACCATGGACGGAAGATAGCTGCGATCCATGTAGATGCCTTCACGTTTTTCGTCGAAATAATCAACCGTCACCGAGAATTTGCTGTTGAGTAAATAAATTTCAACACCGAGGTCTTTTTTCGTAGCAATTTCCCACGTGATATAGGGTGAAGACAATTGCGAGTAACGCATACCATTATAATATTTGCTAAAGTTATAATCCGCAAACTGGTATCCACCACCATCAAGCGTTTCAATAGTGTACAGATAAGGAAAGCGATTGTCCGAACCTAAATTGTCATTACCTACTTTACCGTAGGAGAAACGTATCTTGAACATATCTAACCACTTGGCATTTTTCTTTACGAAAGGTTCTTCAGCCACATTCCAAGCGAAAGACACAGCGGGGAAGAGACCAAACCGATGTCCTTTGGCAAAATTCTCTGAACCGGTATATCCGAAGTTGAAATCTGCGAAATAACGATAATTCCAATAATAAGTAGCTCGTCCGGCTAATCCCTGGTTGCGGAAAGCAATACCATTTTTGATATCAGTGCCAATGCCCACTGTTCTGACTTTGGATGATTGGTTATATTTCAACATCCCGCCCACGCGATGCGCCTTGAAACCACGATTATAATGAAGTTCCCATTCAAGAAATTCATTTCTTGAGCCACCGGAACCGCTCTCCTGAGACATCTTTTGTTCATCAGCGACACGCTTATAGATAACCTCTCCTTCGATGCTGCGAAAGCGTTCGGCTCGATATTGCTCCGGCTGTTTTCTGCGCGTAATCCAGTTATCATTATTGGTATCATATCCGAAACGCCCCACAAACCGAAGTCCATTCGTAATGAAATCAAGTTTTTGTTCCAGCGTCACGTTAGTCTGTATGTTGTTGTTCCAATTCTCCCTGTAACCGGTCATAGTGGCTTGTACCCACGGATTAAATCGGTCGCCGTTATCGTTACCATACGCCGGTACGTATCCATTGCTGTACAATTTCGGTACCATGATAGCGTTATATCCCATGAGAGCCGTCCACAACGAAGTACTACCAACCCCTGCATCATCGATTTTTTGCAACGAACCGGAAATGCCTATTTTCAACAAAGTGCTTTTTGTAATGTCCATATCGCTATTAATACGGTAATTCCAACGACGGAAGTTCGCATTCGTATTGTAGTCTTTCAATGTCTCGTCAACTTTGTACATACCTTGCTCATCGAGATAGCTAACCGACACGAAATAACGTGCCGTATTTCCACCGCCATTCATATTCAGTGTAGTGCGGTAACTTAGGGAACCATCCCTTAATATCTCATCCCTCCAATTGACATTCGGATACAAATCCGGGTCTAATCCCAGACGAAATATTTCCAATTCGTCCGGTTTGAACAATGGCTCTTGGTTGCGTGTGATTTTCGCCTCGTTTGCCATGGTGGCATATTGATACCCATCTACAAATTCGGGTACCTGTGTAAGTGTATTATAGAAAGATTCCATTTTGACATTAATGCCAACCTTTCCGGGTTTACCATGCTTGGTGGTGATCAACACTACGCCATTGGCGCCTTTTGAACCGTAAATAGCAGTGGCGGAAGCATCTTTCAATACAGAAAACGCTTCTACATCTTCCACGTTTATCTCATTCAAATTACGTTCAAACCCATCTACCAATACCAGCGCCGAATTGCTGGCGCCAAAAGTAGAAATACCGCGAATCCAGAATTCAGAAGTGCTACCCGGCTTCCCTGATGTTTGCATAGCCATTATTCCGGGCACATTACCGGCTAAAGCGCTGGAAATAGCTCCTGACGGATTCGCTTTTAAAGCTTCCACATTTACGGTAGTGATGGCACCGGTTACCGTCAGTTTCTCCTGGACACCGGTAGCGGTTACTACGACTTCGTTCAAAACGCTGCTGCTGGATTCCTTCATTGTCACATTAACTATCCGCTGATCTTTTACCAACACTTCTACCTTGTCGTATCCAATATAAGAGAAAACCAACCGGCGATAAGGCTCCATTTTAATCTTATATTTTCCGTTAACGTCGGAAATAGTACCCAGACCCGGGGCATCGCTCACCGAAACATTGGCACCAATCAACGGTTCTTTGTTGGTATCAAGTATGACACCCGTTATTTCAACGGTCTCCTGCGCAAAAACGCTTATTGAAAGTCCGAGGAACAATATTACTAAAAACTTCTTCATAATATTAGCGTGTTTATTATTAATTATTCTTCGTATCCAATTTTACGAATGCGGCGGTTTTCACGGTCACCCACAAAGAAACACTGTCTCTCTTCGTCATACACTATCCCTTCCGGATGATTAAAACGAGCTTCCATGCGCAAATCACCATCAACGTATCCGGAGGTGCCATTGCTACCCCTTCCGGCGAACGTAGTCACCCTTCCATCCGGTGACAAGATACGAATACAATGGTTTTCGCGGTCGCAGAAATAGAAGTCGTATTTGTCCTCTCTTTCCTCATACTTCGGATTTATTACAAATGTACCTTGACGAGGCCTGTTTAGACGAGCGCTTTTGCCTACTGCGTCGTTCCAGCTATGCTGCCCCTGCGTCCCGCAAACAATGTAAGGTGTAGTGAGTGTATGGTTCACCCAGTCATAATCCGAACGTAAAATGTAGCTTTGGTTTATCACTATGATATATGCATAGTTGCCGGAGGGATGAAACTGTATACTAAACTCCCAACCGCTATCCTGTATTGAGAACAAGGGTTTTGACTCTCCCGTCTCAAAATCATACCGCCACACTTGTCCTGCATCATACGAATTGAAATACAACTCTCCATTTACCGGATGAGTTTCAGCACCGTTACAATTCCTACCGTTTGTCAACACACTCGAAGTCCTGAATCCTGATGAACGCGAAAGGACATAATTGTTTGGGTTTGTAGCAGTTCCCTGATCATTCGTGATAATCATGCTGTCAGCATCCTGTGTCCAACAAATGGTACGTACCTTAGACAGTCCGCTGTACACGGTTCTCACGTATTTTTCCGCAAAATCAATCAAACGCGTGGGATGCTGCTCACCCACAAGATACAAATGGTCATGGTTTTTGGGGTCGAACGACAACCACACAACTCCTCCGAACCCTCCGCAATTATCAAACGGACCATCTTTGGTGTCATAGCTCGTGTTGTTATTGTACATGGTTCCCAAGAATGTAGTTACGAGCATTTTCTTCTCATAAGTAAACTTTATATTCGCTTGTGTGCCCGCGATTTTTTCGTTTTCATCATCGACGATGCTTAGTTGTATATCACCCTCATAGGCTTTTTCCGGCACAATGCAATAAATACTTGTTCCATTGCTTCCTATGACCTTAGCATTTACGCCTCCGATAGTCACTTTGATTTTTGAAACGTCTGTTCCGAAATTCTCACCGGACAAAATCAACCGGGTGCCTAAACCACCCGTTTTTGGCTCGAAGTCGGAAATCAACACAGGTTGAGATGGGTCGAATTCTCCTCCCGAATCATTCTGATCATCATCTTTGCAACTTCCGAAACAAAGAACGATCAGCATCAGCAGCATCCAATGAACGCGCCAATACCTACCTTCCACGATACTTTTTGTTTTCATAATGTATAAAATTTATATGTTAAAAGAATGTATAATATTAGAACCGATGTTCCGGATAAAGAGAACAGAGTTCTTTGTTTTTTGAGTTTTTGGGAATTAAAACAAGTAAGGTAGCCATGGTGTTTTTCAATTTAAGGCTCTTAATTTCATTTCGTATTAGTTTTGATTTACTGAAACAAAATTAACAGATATTATCTCTCATCAGAGATAATATCTGGTCATAAAAAGGCAAAATCTGTTCAAAATAGATAGTGATAATACTACTTCTGTTAAAAACCGCCGGTGTTATCATGTAAACAGGCTTTTCATACTTTTTATTTCGATTTGCTTCCCGTATGCATGCTTAGGGGATATATCCGTATTTTGTCCGATCGCTATCCGATTCATGTCCGATCCATGTCCGCTTCCCAAGCGGACATATATACCCGAAAAAGCCCCTCGAATACCCTTCGGATGGGTTACGAACTGCTTAAAGAGTGTCGGGAAATCCCGTACCGGAGAGCAAATCCAACCCCGTGTATTTGTAACAAGGATCGGAGGGAAGAAGTTAGAGGGGTATCTTTGCGTTAAGGATTGGAACGTAAATCCTTTTGGGGCAAGACGACGAAACCCCAAAAGATTGTAGCGGAAAGCTCGACCTTTTGGGGAATGCCCTAATCCAGTTAAAAATGGAAAGTTGAGAGTTGAAAGCGAAGTTGCCTTTTCTCTAAATGTGCACTACGAATTCTTATTCAAGAATCAAATGCATCGGACGCATGAATTGTTTGCCCTGATACCGATCGCCTTTGAGGACGATTACATGCTTACCCGTCGAAAAGTTCACATTTGCAACAAAAATTACTTCCATATCTTCTGTCCGACTACCGGATTTATATGTTGAAGTGTATGGCTTTCCGTCTATCTCGGTAATGATGGTTCCGAAATCGGAGGGGTCTACTTTGTTGAACGCAACACTGATACGGAAAGTAGCTGGTTTCAGCAACCTTACGTTCCAAGTCATCGTTTGGGTGGCTTTGGTCCAGTTTTGAATATAATTCCGATATTTTTTCCCGTCGCCGACACTCAAACCTGTGCTGAGTTTTGCATCAAAAGTCAACAGAATGTTTTCCTCGTTTGGGATTAACAGCCGATCATTTCCAACGGTAAAATTAGGTGAATGAAGTTGCAGGACTACCACTGCATTGAGGGTATCCGGACAATGGGCGGGTAACTTCAACAAAAGGTCTTCGTCGCTAATCTTCCTATATTTTACGGGGACCTGATTTTTCAACATGTAAGCCCGGTTGATGTCGGCAGTAAGCCCGCCAACGATCAATTCTCCGTTTTTCGGCCATTGAAACACATGCAGATACATTGAGTTTCCTTTTCGGGTAGTCACTCCCCAGTTTTGAATGGGGAGACCGGTTGGCTGATTTGCATAAATAGCCTCTCCATTTTCTTTCAACCACTGACCTACGGCACGAAAGATTTTCACATCGACCTCGTCCCATTTACCATTGCCCATGGGACCGACATTCATCAGCAGGTTTCCTCCTTTGGCTGTAGCCGAAGCCAATAAGCGAATAAAATGCGAAGGCGGTTTGTGCGATCTGTCGTTCCGGCTATATCCGTATGATTCATTGGTTGTGGGGATTGCTTCCCAGTATTTGCTCTTGACCGGAAAGAAATAAGCAGCCCTGTCGCCCGTATTGACATAGTCGCCGAAGTTATGACCGGTAAACCGAACCAGACGACCATTGACCACGATGAGATCGGGAGAAAGGTCTCTGATGGTTTTCAATATTCTGACATTTTCGTACAAGGGTAACTTTTGCGGAGTGTCAAACCAAAGGATATCGGGTTGATAATTGCGGATCAGTTCTTGTATCTGCGGAATAGATTTTTCGGATACATATCTTTCTGCACGCGGTAAAAATTCGGGGCAGGCAAGCCACCAATTGGTTCCGAACAGCAGTTTATCACCTCCGGGATTGTCATAATCCCAATCGTTTCCGGGTGCATCCGGATGTTCCCAATCGAAAGCATGCGAATAATAAAAACCGAACTTGAGACCGTATTTCCGGGCTGCTTCGCGTAAGTCTTTCATCGGATCATGTTTGAAACGGGTCATTCGAATGTCATAGGGATAAGCATCCGAGACAAAAAGGGCAAAGCCGTCGTGGTGCTTGGCGGTAATGATCATGTAACGCATTCCGGCATCCTTCGCCTGACGTACCCATTCTTCAGCATTAAAATCGACCGGATTAAACGGCTCGACCAATTTCTTCTTGTATTCGGCCAGTGGAATTTTCTGACTTCTCATCAGGTGTTCAGCATAACCATGAACCACTTTTCCATTCCATTCACCGCCCGCAGTTGAATAAACACCCCAATGTATGAAGCATCCGAACTTGGCATCACTGTACCAGTCCATTCTTTTTTCAAGTGTCTTCTGGGAATCTGCCCACCAGCCGGATAAAGCCTGTTGCACAGCCATACTGTCCTGATGCAGATCGAGTTTACCGATTTCAAGCCCTTGCTCGTCACCTTTATCCGGCAATACTTGCCCATAAAGCTGGAAGATAAAAAGGAAAAGTATCGTAAAAGACAATTGTATTTTCATGCGTACATCATTTGGTATTGTACAGATTTTATTTAAGTTCTTCAAAGCCTATGTTGCTCACATCACCACCGATAGCTGTATTTACGTCATTAATGCAGACATCCGTAATAGCCCATTGCATTTCGGTATTTGCGGCGTTGGAAGAGCTTTTTCTGGGCACCGTCAGGCGAAATTCCCTCACTTGCAAATCCAGTTTAGACAAATTCTGTACGTTTATAAACTCATTGATGGCATTGCTTTTGTCCACCCATGCATTACCGTCGATATATATAGAAAACTTTTTCTCGGCATCAATTGTGAAAGAAAAAGAGCGATATTCATTTCGCGGAAAGGAAAACAAGGGTAAAGTCCCTTGAAACCCATTTGGCGATAAATTACCGGGAGTAAATGGATTAACAGGTGTTGATCCGGTCCAGCTGGATCTTCCGAGCGCCGGAACATAGCTTTCCATCCTAAGCCGCCAGTTGGCTCCGGTTGCCGGGGGACAAATATCCAAACGAATCTCCCGGATATAAGGTTTGTCCAAGTTGTCGTCCGGTTGTACGAAATAGATACTCAAAAACGTTGCGGCATTACTGGCAGTCACGGCAGTAGCTGTCTTATAGGAAGTATATTTCATTTTCGTTTTGATGGAAAAGGGCGGCACCAACTTGACAGCGGTCAGGGTTCTTCGCAGATTTGCATCACTTGAGTTACTTGTGGCCGGTACAGAAACGATTAAGTCGGAAGGGTTGGCAGAATCCATTCCGTAGGCTAGGGTTGTATTGCTACTAGCCCATCCGGCAGGGTTTCTAGCGCCATAATCGAAAGTTTCCGTGAAATAGTTGGTCACCTTCATCTTGGTAATACGTGAATCAGAACTGCCACCCGTTTTGGCTGTCGCTTTAATAAGATATTCGCCCGGAACGGATGGTGCAATCCACAAGTTCTCAAACAGATGCTGGGTCCGGTAACCATCAAACTCTCCGCCTGTGCACTCCCAGTCGTAAGTGATCTGATGCAGATTTCCTTCTACACCGGCCCAAACCTGAACCTTTTCTCCGAAATAAAAAGTATCGCCGGCTTTACCCAAGGTGATTATTTCGACAGATTCATCTTTACAAGCAGCAAACAAAAAAATAGTTGCAACCAGATATAATAAATTTCTCATATTCATAATTTTTTCAAGTAAGATGGAAGATTATTGAGCTAAAACACCACGGGTAGGAGGGAAAAACCATCTGTCCACCACATGGATGATACCGTTGGTTGCTATCAGATTAGGTGTCCGCGGGTACAAACCAGTATAAGCGATCGTGGTGTTCGTCGTTGTTTGTGCACCGGTAGCACTGACCGATCGCGAGGATACATAAACAATGCTGGGGACCCCAACATAATTGTTGATGTAGAGGTATCCTTCCCTGCCGTTTGAAAGGTAAAGGTTCACCTTGGCGGTATCGGCGGCGGCATAAGTATCAAACCAGGTAGGTGTTGAATTTAATTGCTGATAACCATGCAAGCCCTTAATCACGTGATAACGCAACAAATCGATTACAGTCTGCTTACTCACCTGAGACCAGAAGGTGATAGAGTAATACTGATTTTCCCATGGTAAATCCGGATTAAACAACTTATTCATTGACCAATAGGAACTGGTCGACGATAAATCGGTCAGAGCCGTATTGGTCAGCAGCAGATAAGTACTATTTGGATTCTGATATAATTGGACGATAGAAGGATCCACATCCTTCACGTATTCAATCGCATTCAACATACCGGAGAAAATATCTTTGCGTGAATTCATAAATGTCCACACATCGGTATTTACTTCCGTATCGTAATACGAATGTTGATAATCGTAATCTTCCTGCAAATCCAGTCCAAACAAGGTACACCCGGTCATCAGAAGCGACATCAGGAAAGAACTGCAGACAGCACAAGTCATTCTTATTTTCTTTTTCATATATACATAATTATTAATAAGGTTAAATGGAACCCGCAACTTGTTCTTGCTCTTCGGCTTACTTTGCATGCAGGTTTCATCTTGTTTTTTCATTGGTTTTACTTATTTATTCATCGTACGGAGGATTCTGATCTCCCCTCAACAATGGGTTTGCCGTAAAAGCGCCGGAAACAATCGGGAAAAGTATCCGCCCCATATTTCTACTCTCAAAGTCGGTATAATCTGCACGGCTTCCATTCAGTTTGGACTTCAAATATCCGTAATAACCGGCGTCAGGAACGGCATAGGGAGGTTGTCCTGTTTCGTCGTAGTAGGGTTTCGAAAAGATGGTTTTCCCGGTCCGGCAAAGATCGAACCATCTCTTTCCTTCGGCAAGGAATTCGAGTTGGCGTTCATCCACGATCACTTCCTGCAATTTTTCACCTTTATTGGGAAAATCGTTATAAAAGATTGGGAAGTTGGTTGGGTCTTCCTCTTCGGAAGGATTATATCCTATGCGTGCACGCAATTTTTGCAAAATAGCCAATGCTTCGTCAGATTTTCCGGTCATAGCCAATGCTTCGGCCCGAAGTGTCATGATATCTGCATACCTGTAAATAGGCATTTGGGTGTTGCAAACAGTGGTAGCTTCATACGAAAAACCACCGTTTCCATAGGTATTGGTAACCGTAGGATCCCAAGGAACAAATTTTCCGAACTTGACGGTATTAGCGTTTGCATTTGCAATTCCGCCATTCTGGTAATAAGTTGTTGTGGGATAGTTCAATGTGTCAAAGCAAGCCCACCAGCGCACATCTGAAGCGATACGGTTTTCTGGATTGAATCTTTCAAAAAACCTTTGAAAAACAGCCGGTTTGATGCCGACATTGCTGGTATTACTACTGCTGCCTAAACGAGTTGCATATCCCATTCCCCCATTGTATTCCACACTATTCCAATACATAACGAAAATATTTTCTGTGGCTGCCTGATCGACCGGATTGGTAAACAATGTTTTCCAATCATTCGGATTGGCGATCCATTTGATATTGGAATTCGTCATCAGCAAACCAGACATTTCGATGACCTTTTCGTATTCCTGAAACCAGGCATACACATCCGTTAGCAGGGCATAAACCGCAGACTTGGTCAGGTAAAATTTCCTGGTATTGTCCGTAGAAAGGTCGGCGATAGGCGATTCAATGGCATTATTTGCGTCTTTGATGATTTGTTCGCGTACTTCTTTGATCGACGAACGCGGATAAGCGGTCTGCTGATTCAAACCTTCCACAACCTCGGTAACAATCGGTACACGTCCCCAAACGCGCAATGCATAAAAGTACATCAAAGCGCGCATGGCATAACATTCGCCCATATATTCCCTGTAGGCGGTTTCTTCACTATCAATGTTGTTCTGAATCATCGTAGGCAAGTATTTCAATCCAAAATTACAAAGCGAAATTGTCGTGTAGAGTTCCGTCCAGGACGTCACGCTGTTTTGGTTGGTACTACTCAACTGATTATTCAGCATAATGGTTTGCGCCTCACCGGTTCCGACACCATAAACGTTATCGGAACGATATTCACCCCAGTCAAACCAACTGGTACGAAGCGTTCTTTGCATTTGGTTATATATTCCTGCCATCCAGTTATCGGCATCAGTTTTCGATTGCCAATAAAGAGAAGGTGAGATACTGGATACAGGTTGTTTATCCAAGAAATCGTTACAACCGCATAGAAATAAGAGGATTGAAACGAAGGATACAAATATATTAGTTATTTTCATAGACATTTCTCATATTAAAAAGACAAATTGATACCAAAACCCATTTCCCTCTTTCTGGGATACCTTCCCGGATCGTTTCCGGGCATCAGGACGGATGTCTGATTGACCTCAGGGTCAAATCCGGAATAATTGGTCCAAGTAAGCAAATGATTTCCATAGACATATACCTGGAAATTCTGAATAGAAACCTTCCGAGCCCACCGTTTTTGCAGGTTATAAGTGAGACGCACGTTTTGCAGGCGGATAAAAGAAGCATCTTCGAGGAAATAATCCCCGCCTCTCCGATTGTTATAGTTGACGTTTCCTCTGCGATATACATCTGTATTTTGTCCCGGATATTTCCACATATTGTAAACAATATAGGGATCAGGCGTTACGTTTGTTGTCTGATAAATAGCTCTGGTTCGGCGATCTTCATTATATACATATCCACCGATACTGGCATAAAAGGAAAATGAAAAATTGAAGTCTTTATATCTGAAGCTATTCTGCCAACCGGCATACCAGGAAGGTTGACCGTTTCCCAGCACTTGACGGTCTTCATTTCCCACATCTCCGTTTATGACACCTTTATCGTCGGGTAATTCCCGCCAGATAAAATCACCTCCACCCAAAACGGTACCATTTGAAGTCTGATGCTTAACGGTTCCCGTATAAGAAGCACCGTTGGGCAGGATATAACCCTGCAAAGTCGGATTTCTTTGTTTGTCCAGCACAACGTTTCCGTATTCGTCTTTAAGAAAAACAGGCGTCAACAGGGTAGTGAAATCATCCGTCCACGCATTTGACTCGTTATAAGCGTACACTCCTGATTGTTTCCAACCGTAAAATGTACCGGCTTCCGAGCCTTCGCCAATCCACCAGATGTCGTCGACACGGTCGCCGCCGGGTAAGCTCATAATCTTATTTTTGTTGGTAGACCAGTTGAGGGTAGTCGACCAGGAAAAATCACGTTTGTTGAAAGCTAACCAGGTCAGCATCAATTCAACACCTTTATTCTGGATAGTGCCCAGGTTTGTACGGACTCCGCCCGAATAACCGACCTCAAGCGGAAGAGCGGCACTATACAGCAAATCCTTTGTGTTTTTTACATAATAATCTCCCGAAAAAGTAATCTTTCCTTTCAATAAGCTAAGGTCAATTCCACCATTCTTCTGGGTGGTCGATTCCCATTTCAGCAAGGTGTTTCCCATCCGTGTAGAAGTTCTGACACCACTTTGTCCATTATATGCGTAAGAGCCTAATACAAGCTCTGTTTGTGCGTCATAATCGCCGATCGACTGGTTTCCTGTTACACCGAAACTACCCCTTAATTTACCATCGGCGAGCCAACGCTCTGCCCATTTCATAAACGATTCATCCGAGAAACGCCAACCCACGCTGAGGGACGGAAAATACCCCCAGCGATTATCCTTACCAAAGCGAGAAGAAGCGTCTGCCCTGAGAGTGGCATTGAACAAATATCGGCTCAGGTAATCATAGCCGATCCGGCTGTAAAATCCGACCAGTGAATTGGCTGTACCATTCGTATAAGTGTCGGCAGGAATCAGTTCTCCGGCTACGTTCAGGGTAGTGATCAATTCGGTAGAATAATTACGACCTCCGATTTTCATGTTCTTGACGTTGTTGCTTTCAAAAGTTCCTCCGGCAAAAAGTTGAAGATGATGTTCGGAAAATTTCTTATCGGCTGCAAGCAGTATGTTACCTTGAGAGTAAATACTTAATCTCGAAGATGAACTTCCTGAATTGAGAGGAGGAACGGCTGTTTCCAGCAATTTGGAGTTAAAAGTCTCCGTATCATTGTATTCTACGTTCAACGCAAAGTCTCCGTGCAGTTTCAACCAGTTGGTAAAATTATAATCCACATCCTGGTAGAAGGTGGTTCTGTATTGTTCGGTCTCATTTTTTCGCAGGTAAGCTTCAGCCACCGGATTTTTTCTGCCGCCGTTATCGTACATCCAGGCTCCGTTGGGGAAATAAAGCGACATCTGAGGCGGACGTTGAAGAGCCTGCTGGATCACACGTCCTTCGTTCGTATTGTTTTTATCCGTATAGGAAAAGGTAAAGTTGGTCTTTACGCTCAAATTTTTAGTAGCCAGATAGGCGACATTGAACCGACCACTGATTCGTTTGAAGAAGGTATTCAACACAATTCCTTCATCATCGAGATATTGTATGCTTCCTCTGTATTTGAGTTGACTGGTACCTCCGGAAAGGCTTAAATCCAACTGATTGCGGACAGCCGTCTGGGTCATTAAGTCCTGATAATCGTTATCAGCGTTACGGTTAAAAGCCGTTGAGTCGTTCGGGTGAGGTGCCAATCCTACCGATTCCAAGTTCTTGGTAGCGTTGGAGCGGTCGAAAATTTCCCTTTCCAATCGATTGGATTGAGGAATTTTATGAGACAATGTACTGAAACTGCTCAAGAATTTGGCATCAAACCTGGGTTTCCCAATTTCTCCCTGTTTCGTGGTAATGATCACCACTCCATTTGCCGACCTCGAACCGTAAATTGACGCAGAGGCGGCATCTTTCAAAATTTCCATTGATCTGACATCATCAGGATTGATCATGCTGATGTTGCTCATCTGGATTCCATCGACGAGATACAGTGGGTTAACCCCAGCATCGGATAAGGTGGAAGCACCCCGTATACGGATTGTCATTTCATCGCCGGGAGCACCCGAATTACTCAGAATCTGAACGCCGGAGGTAGTCCCGACCAGTGCATCAAAAATGCTCACAGCCTGTTTCTCCGAAATAGTTTTGTCAGTCACGGAAGAAATTGCCCCGGTGATGTCTCGCTTTTTCTGCGTCCAATACCCGGTTACGACAACTTCATCAAGCTCCATGCTTTTTTCTTTCAGATTTACGTCGATTCGACGATGAGTCCCGACAGTGATTTCCTGTGAAACAAACCCTATGATAGAAAACACGAGAACAGCCCGTTCGTTTTCAACCTCAATCTTGTAGCTTCCGTTAATATCGGTTGGTACGGCTTTATTCGTACCTTTAATCGCGACGATCACGCCCACCAGAGGTTCCTTGTTACCATCTTCGGTGACGGTTCCCGTTACCGGAATCTGAGAAAGTGCCGACAGATTAATCCCTATCAGCAGCCATCCCATCAACAATAGCCTCCACGGACGTTTCACCCGTTTTTCATTCCTGCATTTCTTACCGATTTGCTGAATTTTTACTTTCACATGCATTTTTTTATTAATAAATTAATTGATAATAGGTTAACAACACTCTTATTCTTTAAAGGATTTTTATTTGTAATAAAATAATTATCGTCCTTTTCGGTTTTTCAATTGTTCGTAATACAGACTTTTCGGTGCAATGTATTTTCGAAGCCAAATTTAGGATTAAGACGGCAATTGGACTTGTACGCTTGTTCCAAATACTTGTATTTTTGTTGCAGAGGGAGGATATTTCACACTGAAGGATGATTTTACTCTTTTCGATCTCTCATTTCGGTTGGGGAAATACCGAAGAAAGCCCTAAAAGCTTTGGAAAAATAAGAAGGGCTGGAAAAACCGACGGTGTAAGCGATTTCTGAAATAGACAGATTGTTTTCCTGCAAAAGTTTGAGGGCAGATTTGAGCCGAACGTTTTGTATCAGTTCGGAAGGCGATAAATTTGTGAGCGATTTGATTTTCCGGTAAAGATTTGTACGGCTCATTCCAATCTCTTTACAGAATGTATCCATATTCAACTCCGGATTGCTCATATTCCGGTTCAGGTAATTATAGATTTTGTCCATGAAATGGTTGTCGATATGCGATGCGGGCAGTTCGACATCCAGTTCTTTCGATTTTTGTGCGAAGAGGAGTCTAAGCCGTTCTCGAGAAGCAATCAGGTTTTTCACTCTTGTTACCAGCAGACTTGCATTAAAAGGTTTGGTGATGTAATCGTCAGCTCCAACCCCAAAACCCTCCTGAACTTGTAAGACCGTCACCCGAGCCGTTAACAATATCACCGGAATGTGTCCGGTACGAATATCATTTTTTAGGGCATGACACAATTGGATACCATCCATTCCCGGCATCATGATATCACTGATAATCAAGCAAGGAAGGCGATCAATAGACAATTGGAGAGCGTCGGTTCCGTTGTCTGCCTCCCAAACCGTATAGTGTTTTTCCAAGTGAGATTTGATAAAATAACGAACGTCTGCGTTGTCTTCGACAATCAGCACAGCATGCCCTCCGTTCTTTTCTCCGGGTTCCATTTTTTCTACCCACCCATCGGTTGTCTCACTGTTGATTTGATAGTGACTGATGTCTTCGCTGTTTTTATAGTTTTCGACAATCTCTTCCGACGAAAGATGTGCGTTTCCCAAGGGCAGTACGACCCTGAAAACAGCCCCTGCAACAGACTGTTTTTCTGCCCAGATTGCCCCATGGTGCATTTCGACAATGCTACGACTAAGATTCAATCCGATGCCAGTACCGGAAACCGGGGTTGTCTCATTCCGGTCGACCTGATAGAACGAATCAAAAATTCTTTCCAGTTCCTCCTCTGGAATTCCTTTTCCGGTATCGCTTATTTCAACCAGCACAAATTCGGGGACAGATGAATCGCTTTTTTGGAGTTTATCCGGATAACATTTACAAAACTCGGATGATTTCCAAACAGACAGAGAGATTGTAATTTCTCCCTGATCCGGTGTGTTTTTGAAAGCGTTGGACAGTAGATTGAACAGTACTTTTTCCAATAAGTTCCGGTCGTACCACACTTGCAGGTCTGTAACTTGACACCTGAAACAAAAATAGATGTCTCTTTTACTTGCCAATTCATTGAAAGCAATGACGATCTCCCCGATAAATTTCACCAAATTTCCCTGAGCAGCCTTTAACCGGAGATGCCCCGATTCTTTCTTGCGAAAATCCATCAGCTGGTTGACCGTGTACAACAACCGGTTGGCATTCTTGAATATCAGATTCAGCGTGTCATGCAGCGCAGGTGACAAAGCCGACTGTTGGAGCAGATCTTCCAACGGTGCCAGTATCAAGGTCAGTGGTGTACGCAATTCATGAGAAAAATTGGTGAATAACTTAATTTTGGTCTGATGGAGAATCTCCATGTTCTCCTGTTCCATCTGCTTGATTCGTATGTTGTTTTCCAAACGATTTTTAAGGCGGGAATAATGCAGTACTGTTGCAATAACGGATAAGGCGACCAAGACATAAAACGACCATGCCCACCAGGTATTCCACCAAGGACGTGCGATGAACAGGAGAAGGCTTGTCCCTTCTTCGTTCCACACGCCATCATTATTGGAACCTTTCACGCGAAAGATATATTGCCCCGGCGGAATATTCGTGTAGTAAGCTGTTCGCCGGTTTCCGACTACATTCCAATCGCGGTCGAAACCTTCTAATTTATAAGCATATTGATTTTGATTGGGATAAATAAAATTCAAGGCACTGAAACTGATAGAAAGATTCGATTGATTGTGTTTCAGGTAAATTACCTGTTGAGGTAGAATCGGAAAAGGAAGATTATTGACCATCAGTTCTGTAATAACCACAGGCGGGATATACTTGTTGGTCGTGATATTTTCGGGATGAAACGATACGAATCCGTTGTTTCCACCAAAAAAAACTTCGTTGCCGGAAGTGACAATTCCGGATCCGAGTGTAAACTCCGGTATCCCAACCCCGTTGTCGTAGCCGTAATTTGTAAACCGCCCGGAGGAAAGGTTCAATTCGGAGATTCCCGACAAAGTGCTGATCCATAATCTACCGTTCAGGTCTTCAAGAATTTTGCATACAGTAGCGTTTGGCAAGCCGTTACGTTCATTATAGACTTCAAAATCCATGCTGTTGGGTCGAAACAGGCAAAGCCCTCCGCCGAAAGTACCAATCCAGATGTCGCCCTTTCGGGTTTTACACAAGGAACTGACTGCGTGATACGGCAGACCGGTCGTATCTCCCGGTGAAAAAGTCCAGTTGTACACAGTTTGCTGTGGTTCATCGTAGTAAAACAATCCTTGATCCCAAGATCCGAAAAAGAACCCACCCCGATCATCTTCGACCATGCAACGAACATTCGGAGGAATGAATAATTGACCGGATTTGAGTGAAACGGGGTGAACAAAATGTCCGTCAGATGTAATATAACCCAGAGATTTCTCTCCGGCAGTACCTCCGATCCACAAGCGTGACTTTTTGTCTTTATACAGCATATAATAGTAATTGCTCCAAGGTGGAAAAATTGTACTGTCAAACTTCATTCGTTTCATATCGAAGTTTGCTATGCTTTGGCGGGTGGTCCCGACCAACAGCTTGTCGCCATCCTGTAAAAGGGATTTGACGATGTTTTGTCCGTAAGCACCGGGAAGAGCACCGGGAAGGTGAAAGTAGGTATAAGTTTCTTTCCACTTGTCGAAGTACAACAATCCGCCCCCTTCCGTACCAATCCATAATCCATCGGGATGCTCTACCATTGGACCGATGATACCAAAAACAGTTTGGTTATTCATCCCCGGATCATAAAATCTGAAACGTTGGTTGTAGGGACTGTAATAACAAATACCGCCCGAATACGTACCAATCCAGACTGTTCCGGCACGATCGCAAAGTATTGAATAGACGGAAAAATGACCTGCCGACCGTTTTCCGTTTTTACTTCCGTATATACTGCTGAAATGCTTGTTAGCGGGATTAAATGCGCTCAATCCGTCGAAAGTGCCAATCAAAAGGTTTCCTTGCGAATCTTCCGCAAAACAGCGGATGTTATTATCATTCAATCCATCCGTGGTGGAATAGCGGATGAAACAGTCCCTGTCTCTATCGTACAGGCAAACACCCTGCTGATAGGTTCCGACCCAAATATTTCCGGAACTGTCACGAAACAAAGCAGAGATGCGGTTTTGACTGATAGTGCGTTTGTTTAACGGATCCTGACGAAACATGCGTGTTTGCCGGGTCTTTGTATTAAATACGATCAACCCGGATGTCGTTCCGAGCCACAATTCCCCCTTCTCTCCTTCAGCCAAGGCGTAAATTCGGTTGGCGTTGAGCATTCCGTCGATGGATTCACGGATGAATCGGCTGTTATCAAAATCGTAGTAATTCAATCCGTTGTCGGTAACTACCCAGAAACGTCCCTCGCTGTCAGACAACAGTGCTACGATGTTATTACCATCAATCGCAGCAGAATCATTTTCGGAATAAAGAAACTTGGTAAAACCATTTGTAACGGGATCAAAACGACACAAACCACCACTGGTTCCAACCCAAACGTTTCCGTTTTTGTCGCCTGTGATGCAATTGATGTGGTTATGACTGATAGGAGCCGTATCCTTGCCCGATTCCCGAAATATCTGAAACCGATAGCCGTCATAACGATTCAAGCCATTTCGCGTACCAAACCACATAAAGCCCTCCCTGTCTTGATAGACAGCCATTACGGAAAGCTGAGAGAGTCCCTGTTCGACAGATAAGTATCCGAATTTTATCGGATATTCCTGAGAAAAGGCAACACCACTGCAACACAGGATAAACATTATAACGATTCGGGTACGCAATTATGGGGCATATATTAAAATGTTAGCTTACTTCCTTTGATAACACTTTGTGTCGGTATTAAAATAAGGCACTACAGGTCTACTCAATTACAAAAGTATGAAAAATAACGAAGTTTCAATGTGTGGCATAAAAACCCAATCAAATTTTACCGGTTATCAGCGGTAGGGGCGATCCTTGCGATCGCCCTGAGTATTCATCCTGCCGGAGGATGGTCGGGGGCTAATGTAGAATGGGCTTTCAGCCTGTAAACTTTCTTTTTCCCTTTTTTCTTCTTTCTCTTTAACTTTTTTACCCGTTCTGTTCTCACCGGCTCTTTAGGAATACCTTGCCCTGTCGCTTCGCTTGCACCCTTTGTTTCATTTGGACATGTCCTCGCCACAGCCTTCGCTGCCATAGCCTTATTCTTTTTCAACTCCTCGTTTCTCACTTTCAATTTTCCACTTTCCACTTTTAGCCTCTCCTTTGCCCCGTAACTTGCAGCTGCTTCATAAGACTTCTCAATAGAACCGTAAGTGCGACAAAGCGTCGTACCGGGAAGCAATACCAACGACTGTGTGGAATACTCCGTACAACGCTTCGTCTTTCGACTGTGAACATATCCCACAGCACCTTCACCTACCTGCTCGTCCGTACATACATATCCATTCTTGGCACGGAAAAGACGTTCATCCACTAACGTATAAAAAGGAATACGAGAATCCCCCTCCAAAACAAACTCATATAACTTTAGCTCTGCATGAGGCATATAAAAGTTAACCTCTCTTTGAGGACGTACCTGCATCAGATACAAAATAGATAGTTTATCTCCGTAACGAAGCGAAGCATTGCAGCCTACCAAAGAAGATGAAACCTCTCCCAATGTTGTGGTTTCATCTATCGAAAACCCTAAAGGAAGTTGCAGGGAAGTTACCAATCGGTCACCGGAAACTGTTGTTTCTATGGTGGGGAGTGTTCCTTCTGAAATATTGAACTCGGCTACAACACAAGCCTCTGCCAACGCCTCTCCTTTATCTAAAAACACTTCCGTAGCTTTCAGGTTGTTCTTTACAAATACATTGTAAGCCGTCAGGGAAGGAGGGCGTGTCTGGTAAGATTCACGAACGAAAGAAGACAAGATACGATATGCCGAAAGGATATTTGATAGTTTGGTTCGTTGTCGCATCTGTGAAAATGTACGCGGATTAGCAGGTCTGTTGTTGATGCTGCGGAATACTTGTTTGCCACATCTAACGTAAGCTGCTATGTTTTCGATGCGTCCCCGATAGGAGCCGAGAGGAAAGGTAGTAATCATAAGTCAAAGGTTTGGTTGATAAGTTAAGTAAGGTTATAAGTTTCTCAAAAAACGTATTCCAAAGGTACAAAAAAAGGATATAACTGCCAAATTTTTTACTTTTTATTTAATGTTTTCTTAGCGGTTTGCAAATAATCCGAAACGTATTCCGTGGGCTTTTTCTTGTTTCTCTCGCCGCTTTGTAAACGGTCATGAAGCGGAGAAGAATCGGAGATGAATCGGAGATGAATCGGACAAAATACGGGGATAACTCCTAAACATGCGTGCAGGAAACAATGAACAGCAGGTGAAAAAACTGGAATAAAATTCGTTCGATTTGCTAATTGCGTACTATATTTGTAATCATTTATCCGCCTTAAAAAGGTTAATGTATTATTTTAAAATATAGTTATATGAAAAGACGATATTTCGTTCTATTTATTGCTTTTCTTGCAGTAACCGGTTTTTTCTATGCATGCCACAACTCCCAATCTCCCAAGGGGGCATTAACGTTCAGCACCCTCCAGTTTGCCAAAACATACCATCTTTTTGAAGATACGTTAGCTCCCACCTGCGAATTAAAGATAGACTATACGTATCCGGTCGGTTCTTCTGAAAAAGAGTTGTCGGATTCTTTGAACAAACTCTTTATAATCAATTGCTTTGGTGAAGAATATGCAGGAAAAGAAGCGACGGATGTTGTCAATCAATATGCGGAGACATACATCAAAAACTATCGTGAGGATTTGGAAGAGACCTATCTTCAAGATAAAAAAGATGGGAATGAGAGAGATAAGGGAGGATGGTATTTCTATAGCAAGGATATCAAAAGTGAAGTACAGTTTTATGAAGACAACTTATTGGTATATAGCATCAATACTTACGAATATACCGGCGGAGCACATGGTATAATACTCACTTACTTTTTAAACATCGACCTTACTAAAATGCGACCGTTGGGTTTGGACGACATCTTCAAAGGCAATAATTATAAAAATATACTTACTGATTTGCTATGGAATCAGCTCATGGTAGATAACAAAGTAAACACCCGTAGCGAATTAGAAAACATGGGATATGGTTCAACGAGCGGCGAGCTTGTCCCTACTGAAAATTTCTATTTGAATCGGGAAGGTATTACTTTCTATTTTAATGTATATGAGTTTGCTCCTTATGCCCTAGGACCTGTAGAAATAACGCTGCCCTACAACAGCGTGGCGAATATCATCAATTTGAAGGGAATTATCAATTAATCCGTTCGATGGAGGTTGTCTTAAAATATTTTTCGGATTTAACCGAAAAACAACGCAGCCAATATACCGCCCTGTATGATCTTTATATGGATTGGAACGCCAAAATAAATGTCATATCGAGAAAAGATATTGAAAATCTTTATCTGCATCATGTATTACATTCGTTGAGTATTGCCAAATTCGTTCGTTTTCGACCGGAGACAACTGTCATGGATTTAGGTACGGGGGGAGGATTTCCGGGTATTCCTTTAGCTATCCTTTTTCCCGAAGTACAGTTTCATTTGATAGACCGTGTCGGGAAAAAGATACGGGTAGCCTCCGAGATAGCCTCTGCAATAGAGCTTAGCAATGTTACTTTTAACCATGCATGTGGAGAAGAAGAAAAACAACGGTTTGATTTCGTTGTAAGCCGTGCTGTGATGCCGCTGACCGATTTAGTTAAAATCGCAAGGAAGAATATTTCCCCTCAACATAAAAATTCACTGCCCAACGGATTGATTTGTCTCAAGGGTGGTGAATTGGAAAAGGAAGCCGTATCTTCTTTTAAACGCTTAATAAGCGTATATGATTTAAGTGATGAATTTGAAGAAGAGTTTTTTCAAACAAAGAAAATGGTGCATGTATTTATCTAAGTTCCAATCATAATTGATATCTACTTATGAAAATAAAGACATTTACATTTAACATGTTTCCTGTAAATTGCTATGTGTTATGGGATGATACGAAAGAAGGTGCAATTATAGACCCCGGTTGTTTTTACGATGAAGAGAAACGGGAGCTAAAGGATTATATTGTTTCTAACGGATTGACTTTAAAACATTTGTTAAATACTCATTTGCATTTAGACCATATATTTGGAAATCCGTTTGTAGTACAAGAATTCGGCATACAGCCGGAGGCATGTCAAGCCGACGAGTTTTGGTTGGAAATGGCAGAGAAGCAGTCGCGTATGTTTGGCTTTAAATTGCGTGAAAAGACCGTTCCGATAGGAACCTATTTGAATGACGGCGATATAATTTCTTTCGGAAACACCACGCTCGAAACGATTCATCTGCCGGGACATTCACCGGGAAGTTTAGTATATTACAACAAAGCCGACCATTGTCTTTTTGCAGGAGATGTGCTCTTTCAAAGAAGCATCGGGCGGGCAGACCTCGCCAGAGGCAATTTTGACGAACTGGTAGAAGGAATCCGTACCCGCTTGTTTACTCTCCCTCCCGAAACGGTTGTCTTTTCCGGACACGGTGCGGAAACAACAATAGGAGAAGAAATGGCGGAGAATCCTTTTTTTAGATAGGATTTCAGAGCCTGTTTAAATTTTAATGAAATAAAAGGATTTTGTTGCAGCGATATTATAATGGTATTATCTTCCTAAATACCTGAGTTCGACGAAAACTCAGGTTTATAGAGAATTTCCGAGCAGACATAGTTCTCCCTTAGCACTTTCTACAAATGGATTTAGTATAGTAAAGATGTATTATAATTCAGAGGAACAAATTCAATGGAGACATTTGTTCCTTATCGAATTTAAAGAATGGTTTCTTAGGAAAGAAACTAAGTAACGTGAGTTCAGAAAAAGTAAGTAAAGATTTTATAACATTCTGCATTTAGGTTACAAAAGATAGGAAATTTTTTGTAACTTGTTTTTTGTTTATGCTACCAATTCGTATGTTATACTTCAATTGTATTTATTAGTTTTGTGCCTAAAAACAAATTACGACATTATGGAACACAAACTTACTGTTTATAACACTCTAAATAGAAAAAAAGAATTATTTGTTCCCTTACATGAACCTCATGTAGGAATGTATGTATGTGGTCCTACCGTTTATGGCGATGCCCATTTGGGGCATGCCCGTGCTGCTATCACTTTTGATGTGCTTTTTCGTTACCTCAAACACCTGGGATATAAGGTGCGCTATGTGCGTAATATTACCGATGTAGGTCATTTGGAACATGATGCCGACGAAGGAGAAGACAAAATAGTTAAGAAAGCCCGGTTAGAGCAATTAGAGCCGATGGAGGTAGTGCAATACTATCTTAATCGTTATTGTAAAGTAATGGAAGCGTTGAACGTGCTTCCCCCAAGCATTGAACCGCACGCTTCGGGACACATCACAGAACAGATTCGTCTAACCGAAGAAATAATGAAAAACGGATATGCTTATGAAAGTCACGGTTCCGTTTATTTCGATGTTCCCAAATATAATAAGAATCATAACTATGGTAAGTTGTCCGGTCGTAATATTGATGAGTTATTGAATACTACTCGCGACCTTGACGGACAGAGTGAAAAGCGACATCTTGCCGACTTTGCTTTATGGAAGAAAGCACAACCGGAACACATTATGTATTGGCCTTCTCCCTGGGGTAACGGTTTCCCCGGTTGGCATTGTGAATGTACGGCTATGGGACGCAAATATTTAGGAGAACATTTCGATATTCACGGAGGCGGAATGGATTTGATTTTCCCTCATCACGAATGTGAAATTGCTCAAGCAGTGGCTTCACAAGGAAGTGAAATGGTGCGATATTGGATGCACAACAATATGATTACCGTCAATGGAACAAAGATGGGTAAGTCGTTAGGTAATTTCATTACATTGGATGAGTTCTTTACCGGTTCACATAAGTTGTTGACACAAACATACAGCCCGATGACCATTCGCTTCTTTATCCTTCAAGCGCATTATCGCAGTACGGTGGATTTCAGTAATGAGGCTTTGCAGGCATCCGAAAGAGGATTGCAGCATTTAACGGAAGCTTATGAGAATCTAAATAAGATTATTCCTTCATCTACTTCTAATGTAGAAATTAAAAATCTTAATGAAAAGTGTTATGAAGCGATGAATGATGATTTGAATACATCCGTTGTTATCTCCCATTTGTTTGAAGGGGCTAAGACAATAAATAATAGTATCGCCGGTAATAATAGTATTTCGACAGAAGATTTGGAAAGCTTAAAAGATGTTTTTAATATTTTCCTATTTGATATTTTGGGCTTAAAAAAAGAAAAAGATTCTTCCGATAGTCGCGAAGCTGTTTACGGTAAAGTAGTAGATATGCTCTTAGAACAACGGATGAAAGCTAAAGCCAATAAAGATTGGGTAACTTCCGATAAGATTCGTAACGATCTTACTGCTCTCGGTTTTGAGATAAAAGATACCAAAGACGGCTTTGAATGGAGATTAAATAAATAAAGGAATAAAAACAATTTTAATATGACAATTTCAAAGGACTTTTTTAAGAATGACCATTTTGCCGCAGAATCGGGGATAGAACTATTAGAAATAGAAGAAGGGTATGGCAAAGCTAAGCTGGAAGTAACCACACGCCATCTGAACGCCGGTAGTACTACGCAAGGTGGGGCTATATTTACCTTAGCAGATTTGGCATTGGCGGCAGCAGCAAATTCTCACGGAACATTGGCATTATCATTATCTTCCCATATTACTTTTTTACGTGGGAGTGTTCCGGGAGATATACTATATGCCGAAGCCCGTGAACGGTATTGTGGAAAACGTACAGGACATTATCAGGTAGATGTGGTCAATCAGGATGGTAAATTAATTGCTGTTTTCGAAGCTACCGTCTTTCGGAAAGACGACCAAATAGCATTTTAAGATAAACGGAATCATTATTTGACCTTTTCTCCATACGGGTATTCTTTGCCATAATGAGGTACAAAATTCTATTAAGATGATCAAGAAAAATAAGATTATCATTTATCAGGTATTGACACGTTTATTCGGAAATAACAACAGTTCTTGCGTATGTAACGGAAACATCACAGAGAACGGATGTGGAAAAATGTCGGATTTTACAACCAAAGCATTAAAGGAAATAAAGAAATTTGGAGCTACGCATATATGGTATACCGGAATTATCGAACATGCCACTCAAACGGATTACGGTATTTATGGTATAGCTTCCGACCATCCGGCTATTGTAAAGGGGAAAGCAGGATCGCCTTATGCTATTAAAGATTATTATGATGTTGATCCTGATTTGGCAAATGACGTACCTAGACGTATAAAAGAATTTGAAAACCTCGTAAACCGTACTCATCGTAATGGACTAAAAGTAATAATAGATTTTGTACCCAATCATGTAGCTCGTCAATATCATTCGGACGTACATCCTGCCGATGTTATTGATTTGGGGGCAGGAGACGATGTAGACAGGACATTTAGTTCACGTAACAATTTTTATTATATTCTTCAGACTGAGCTTCGTGGCTATTTTGATATGCAGGCAGGGGCTCTTCAGCCTTACAGGGAATACCCGGCAAAGGCAACAGGTAATGATCGCTTCGATGCTCACCCTACTGTAAGTGATTGGTACGAAACGGTGAAGTTAAATTATGGAGTGGATTATATAAACGGAAAGAGTTGTCACTTCTCTCCTGTTCCGGATACATGGGGCAAGATGCTGGATATTCTGCTTTTTTGGGCATCGAAAGAAATAGACGGCTTTCGTTGTGATATGGCGGAGATGGTTCCCGTTGAATTTTGGGAGTGGTGTATTCCGCAGGTAAAGGTGCAATTTCCCAATTTAATATTTATTGCCGAAGTGTATAATCCGGCTGAGTATCATAATTATTTGTTTCATGGAAAGTTTGATTACCTGTATAATAAAGTCGGTTTGTACGATACGCTTCGCAATATAATATGCGGTTATGAAACAGCAAAAGCTATTACCTATTGTTGGCAGAGTTTGGGAGGCATAGAAAAACAGATGCTAAACTTTTTAGAATGTCATGACGAACAACGTATTGCTTCCGATTTTTTTGCAGGAGATGCACGTAAGGCTATTTCTGCCCTTATCGTTGCCACTTGCATGAACACAAATCCAATGATGATATACTTCGGGCAAGAATTGGGAGAATCGGGAATGGATAACGAAGGTTTCAGTGGACGAGACGGACGAACTTCCATATTTGATTATTGGTGTATGGATAGTATTCGTAGATGGCGAAATGAAGACAAGTTCGACGGTAAAAACCTTACCGAAAGTGAAAAACGTTTGAGGGATATTTATCAGAATATACTCACTTTGTGTAATGAAGAGCAAGCTATTGTTCAAGGTGGTTTCTACGACCTTATGTATGTTAATCAAGACAATTGGAAATTCAATATACATAAGCAGTACGCTTTCTTGCGTAAGTATAAGAATGAATTATTGCTCATTATTGCCAATTTTGATAATTTATCGGTGGAAGTAGGAGTTAATATCCCTTCTCATGCGTTTGAATTTCTGGATTTTCCACAAGTAGAGTCTTGCATAGCTACGGATTTGTTGACGGGCAAAGAGGAGGAGATTTGTCTCTTGCCCGATAAACAGATACATACATCTGTGGGAGCCTGGTATGGAAAGATATTGAAAGTGAAACTGTAGGATTCTCGTAAATAGGAATTTCCCTAATTTTCCCTAATCAAATAGTTCTTGCAGAACTTTTAATGATTTCAGTTCCGGAAAACCGGGCAAGTGAATACGGTAATATTCATTAATCATTGTAAGACAACGAATCCTTTCTGTCCGGTTCATTCTATACAGATGCATTGTTTTATAATTCATACGTATCAATACAGGAAGATGCGATGCTTCTTCCGGATGAATAAACGATGCGTGTAACTGCGGTTTTTCGGATGTAAAAACCGCATTGAGCATATCGAAATAATCCCCTTCATGATAATTGTTCAAATTAGGATACAGTCCGAGAAAGCGGGAAAAGTGCATCAAAAAAACTAAATGAAAGTTGGCATACTTCTCCTTTATTTCATCAAGCAATGCAATGGTATGCCTGAGATAGGCAAACAACAACCTGTTTTCCGTTTCCTCACGAATGGCATGGTAAAGGAACTCTGCCAAAAAGAGAGAGATTGCCGACTTATACGGATGATATGGAATGGAGGTGAAAGGCATGAAATTTTTTGCCTCTTTTATTCGATAAATATTGTTTGTGGGACGGATTTCCGCTTCAAATTCTATCAAAGTCAGAGGTTGAAAAAGCATCGGTTTCACTTCCATTTTCTTTGAACGGGAGGCTGAAACGGCAAAGGATGCTCGTCCGCAGAGTTCGGTATATATCTCTACTATGTTTGACGCATCGTTGTATTTTAATGTATGGAGAACAATTCCGACAGTCTTTTGCAGCATTTCATTTTGATTTTATTTTCTACCGAAATCTGCCGGTATCTCTCCCCATTCCTCCGTATTCCATTTTAATATTTGAATAGTATATGTGTTTTCTTTCAGCCATTTCTCTGCCCGTTCGATGATCAGAAAGAGTTCTTCCGTCTCCGGGGTACGAGGCATTTTTGTTTTACATTTCTTTTGTTGTACCCAACTAATAGCATTAACACTATCGCTATATACAGGCATGTCAAGTCCTTTTTGTTTGAGTAGGGCAAGACCGTGGACTAAAGCCAGAAATTCACCAATATTGTTAGTCCCCTTCATGGGTCCGAAATGAAAAATTTCTTTTCGACTTCCTACGTGTACACCACGGTATTCCATCGGACCGGGATTGCCACTACAAGCAGCATCTACAGCGATACTTTCTTGTATTATGACAGAAAGACCCAAAGGTGTTTTTTGTTGGGTTTTGGATTTAATATATTCATAAGGTGATGAAACATAAGCACATTCCGCTTCTTCTTTCGTATCGAATGATTTGTATTTCGCCCCTTCATATTTTTCGATTTGGAGTTGACAATCGTTCCAAGAAGAGTAAATACCCGGAACATTCCCTTTCCATACTACATAATATTTTGGTTTAGCCATTATATTTTAATTCAAATTGCCGGTTACTTCTCCTTCGTTTTGTGTGCGAAGGATACAAAAATAACGTTTTCTTGCAAAAACAATGTCTTTCATGCGAACAAAGTTTAAAAAACCGCTTAATTCTCACGGTTGAATTTACGCTCCAATGAGGGATTTTTTTCGTACTCTCTTAGCGGTCTGTATCCCATCCGAAGGGTATTCGAGGGGCTTTTTGGGGTATATATGTCCGCTTGGGAAGCGGATATGGATCGGACATGAATCGGATAGCGATCGGACATAATACGGATATAACCCCTAAGCGTATGGTATCCTTGCGTGAAGGATTGAAGCGGAAATCCTTGCAGGGGCTGCAAGCCACTGAAAGATTGCAGCGGAAAGCCTGACCCGTATGGGGCACGCCCAAATGAAAATTGAAAGTGAAGAGTTACATCTGATACGGAGAAAACGGAGGGAAAGATTTGGAATACCCGAAAATAATAACGATATTTGTATGCAACACGATTAATGTGTATTAGTAATTTTATTCAACGATGAAACTCCGTGTCGTCTTATTTTTTATGCCTTTTTTCTTGTCTGCCATAGTTGCAAAGTCCGACTCTTTGCCGGCAGAAGAGTTGCAGCGTATCAAGACCAATTATATCAATTACCTGATACCCTCCGGCAGCGAAACAGATGGGTTGATTCGATTACTTTCCAAAATTGAACAGGAAGAAGAAATATCCGACCAAATGGTGATGGAATTGCATCAGCGTTACCCGTTCGACTTGGTGAAAATAGAAAGCTACATAAACGCACTGAATACGGACGGCTCTTGGAACGACATTAATTATGACGATACCAAACGTTCGGGGTGGGAGCCAAAAATACATGCCGAACGGGTGCTAGAATTGACAAAATTATACCATTCTTCTCAAACCCAATATTATCATTCCGAGCCAATAGCTTCGATTGTTCATCGTGCGTTGAACTATTGGTTTGTTACCAAGCCGGTTTGTTTGAATTGGTGGTACAATGAGATTGGGATTCCTAAAACATTTGGAATGGCTTTTGTCTTGTTTGAAGACCAACTAAGTGATGAAGAAAAAAAAGAAGCCGTCGCAGTAATGCAAAACTCAACGATAAAAATGACAGGGCAGAATAAAGTTTGGCTTGCAGGAAATGTATTGATTCGAGGATTGCTTCAAAATGATTTTGACTTGGTGAGAATGGCTCATAATACGATCGTTTCCGAAATAGTAACCGACCGGAAGGAAGGAATAAAAAGCGATTGGAGTTTTCATCAGCATGGCGCTCAACAACAGTTTGGCAATTACGGACTTTCGTATATATCGGGGATGAGCTTTTTCTCCGGCTTGTTTGCAGGGACATCCTTGGCAATAAACGAAAAGCAATTAAACATCTTAGCGTCTCTTATCAATGAAGGTTATCGTTGGATAATATGGCGTGGCTATATGGACATTAATGCACTCGACCGCCAATTGTTTCATAACGCTTCGATACACAAAGCCTTTGGTTTAGCTTTCGCCGCTGTTGAGTTAGCAAAGACCCGTTATCCGAGTTGTATGCAGGCTGCCGAAAACATCCTTTCGGACAATTTCCCCCCACTTCTTCCGGGTGGAAGACCTTTCACAGGGCATAAACATTTTTGGGATTCCGACCAAACCCTTCACCGGACTTCTCAATGGGCGGCTTCGGTAAAGATGGCTTCAAACAGGGTTATCGGAACGGAATTGGTGAATGAAGACAATTTAAAGGGGTATTACATGGCAGACGGGGCAACCTATACATACGTCAGGGGAGACGAATATTTGAATGTCTTTCCTCTTTGGGATTGGAGAAAGATACCGGGCATCACTTCTTTTGAGAGCAACCTGCCTGTCCCCCGTTTACAAAATAGCGAAGCCCGTAATAAGTCGGATTTCGCAGGAGGGGTAACAAACGGACGTATGGGTCTGACAGCTATGATGTTGAATCGTAATGGTTTGAAAGCCCGTAAATCTTGGATATTTACTGATGATTGGATCTTTTGTTTGGGTTCGGGCATAAAAGCAGATAGCGGATTGGTGGTAACCACTTCCATTGACCAACGGTTGAAGTTTGGAGATTTGTTTTATTTAGACAATGGTAAGTGGACTACAGTGAAAGGAAAGAAAACCAATACAACCGGTAAGCAACGCTTTTTTCATGACAATACGGGATATATCATACTGCAACCGGCTAACACTGTTGCCACGTCAGAAAAGCGAACAGGGCAATGGCGTGATTTTATGCAAACGTATCGTCCCGCTGATGTGGAGGGCGAAGTAATATCGTTATATCTGAACCATGGAATCAATCCGCAAGGAGATACGTATCAATATCTCATTCTCCCTGCTGCGACAAAGGAGAAAACCGAACAATTCGACGTTTCTTCTTTACATGTAATTCAAAACGACAAAATCGCACAAGCGATGGCATCGGAAAAAGATAATACATACTGGGTAGTGGCATACGAACCGGTTAGAATCCGGCTTTCGGAAAACATGGATTTTGATGTGGAAACTCCGGGGCTTTATATGATTTGCGGAAAAGGAAACGACCTTCAGGTGCATTACACAGATCCTACCCGTACGCTATATGAAGTATTTGCGAGGATAAACGGGAAAAGGGCTGGTTATACATTTTCGGAAGAAATGAAAGGGAAATCTGTAGTAATGATTTCCTGACTTCGACATTATTTTTGATTTTAAGACCGGCTATATTGTTTCGGCTTCATCCCGATATGTTCTTGAAAGACTCTTGAAAAATGGCTTAGGTTGGTAAAACCCAACCCGTAACCCACATCTGAAACAGATAGCTTTTCCTCTTTCAACAAACGGGCGGCTTCTTTCATCCTGAATTCTTGATAATAGCTGAAAATGGGGTTGCCGAAAATCTGCTTGAATAAACGTTTCAGTTTGGATGGACTCATATTGGCACAAACTGCCAATTCTTTAATAACCGGCGGAGTTTCCAGATGTTCAAGCATTTGCTCTTTTACTTTGTAAATGGTTTGTATATCCTGAATGTTTAAAGCATAAAGATATTTTTCATCTCGCTTTTCCAATTCCATTAATAGTCTGCAAATCAGTTCTTCTGCCTTTATCCTCAGAAAAAATAGTTCAAAAGTTTCATCAACCGGTTCTGTCACAATTTCATCCACAATTTTCTGTAAAGAAGGATAAATCATTTGTTCGAATAGTAAGGGCTGCGTATTCTGTAACAGGCTTTGCAAAACCGGTGATTTTTCTGACAAATCAAATAGTCCGCTCAAATAAGTTGCATCCACTTCTATATTAATAGCCGCAGGGTTTATATCGATTGAAATAATGGCTTCGGTATTAATACGACTGGTCGCAATTAAAACTGAAGGTATTGCCTTTAATTGCTTTCCCGCCTTTACTATTTTTGTTTTAGGGAGAATGTTTTGAAACTTAAAAAGTATCATTCTCCCACGAGCATTGACGTCGGGATTTTTGATAACCAAGCCCTCATTTAGTTCATAATTAGGAATTAGCATTCGGATATGTTCATTAAAAACAAATCCGGTGCAATAACCCTTACCAAATTTTTCGGGGATTTCTAATCTTCTGTTTTTTACTTCTGTCCCCAATAAATGAGCAAGACTTATTAAGACATTCGGTATTGTTTGCTGCTTGTCTTTTTCCATGAAAAATCTTTTACGACTATTTTTGTGTCAAATGTAGTTGTTTTATTTCTAAAATACCTCGTAATTTTGCATTATCAATTGATTATGTCGATCGTAGATTCAAGTATTAAATGCAACTGAAGTAAGAAAGGGGAAGAGAGGGATATTTCACTACCTTTGTAAAAATACAGAAACAGATAACTTTATGTTAATACGTTTTTCAAAGATACTTTTTATTGCGCTGCTATTTCTATCAGCCAGCCTACAGATTTCCGCCCAAACGGGAAAACCGGAATATTCACTCAAAAGTAAAACTGCAATTTATTTTGAGTCTGTCGGATTAGTTAATATCACGGAGATTGACGAATCCATATCAGTGAGACTAATATATTCTACTTCTGACAACTTTACAGGTAAAATTCTTTATGAAAACTTGAAAGAAGCTTATCTGCATCCGGATGCAGCCAAAGCTCTTGTTACTGCACAAAGAATCTTAAAAAGAAAACATCCTTCATATACATTGGTTGTCTATGATGCTTCACGCCCGATATCTATTCAGTGGAAAATGTGGGAAACAGTAAGAGGAACATCTGATAATATCTATGTTGCCAATCCTGTACGTGGCGGAGGATTGCATAATTATGGTGTAGCCGTTGACATAAGTATCTTAGATGCTTCGGGACAACCCTTGCCTATGGGTACGGAAGTGGATTATTTCGGAATAGAGGCACATATTACGAACGAAGCAGAATTGGTCAGACAAGGAAAAATTACATCCGAAGAATGGAAAAATCGCTTATTACTCCGTCAGGTGATGAGAGAAGGCGGGTTCCATACTATTTCCTCCGAATGGTGGCACTTTAATCTATGCAGTCGCGAAACGGCAAAACAAAAATATGTTTTGATCAAATAAGAACCACATAATACTTAATGATCATTTTATTCTATTCGGATTTTTAGCAACAAAGTCTTTCCAACCGCTGTAATTTTTTCCACTCACCGGTCGTCCCATTTGTAAGAAATGGCAGTAGGCAGCGGCAAGTCCGTCAGTAGCATCCATAAAAACAGGCATATCTGTTTTTGAGATGTTCAACATACGCTGTAACATATCTGCCACTTGTTCTTTTGAAGCCTGACCATTACCGGTAATAGCCATTTTTATTTTTAATGGGGCATATTCCGTGATGGGTATATCACGACTCAGCGCAGCAGCCATTGCTACCCCTTGTGCTCGTCCGAGTTTCAACACGGATTGCACATTTTTACCAAAGAAAGGAGCTTCAATAGCTACCTCATCGGGCAAATAGCTCTCAATAATCCCCGTCATCCGCTCGAATATCCGGTGAAGTTTCAAGTAATGATTACCATACTTTCGCAAATCAATCACTCCCATTGCCATCATCTTTGGATTAATGCCCGTTATTTTCAAAACCCCATAGCCCATAATGGTAGTACCCGGGTCAATACCCAAAATAACTTTCTCTTTAACCGAAGCAATCACTTTATTATTACTTTCATTGATAATGCAGGAAATCCTACGACTTTATTTCTATTCATTTCAGTATTGAAAATACTTGTTCGATAAATTTATTTATAAATATAAAGATTTTGTGGAATATACAGTATATTTGTGCGTCTAAAATTGGGGCGTTAGCTCATCTGGCTAGAGCGTAACACTGGCAGTGTTAAGGTGATCGGTTCGAGTCCGATACGCTCCACAAAGAAAACACTTACATCTGACATGAAAATATCAAAGCTGTGATGCAAATGTAAGAATTGTGTTTGTATTATGGTCGTGAGAATCGAATTACCTTTATCTAATAAGTAATGATTATTACCCATATCTTTCTTAAAAATGCTATTTTCTACGCTAACCACGGTGTATTGCCGCAAGAAACAAAAATAGGAAATACGTATATCATCAATATCCGGTTAAAAATTGATTTAACAACTGCCATCGAAACAGATAAGTTGGTAAATACGGTCAGCTATGCCGAAGTATATAATGTATTAAAAGAAGAAATGTCCATTCCTTCCAAACTTTTGGAGCATGTATGTGGTCGTATTGTTCGCCGTCTGTTTTGCGACTTTCCGGCGATTGAAGAAATAGAACTTAAATTAGCCAAACAAAACCCACCAATGGGTGCGGATATTCATTCTTCAGGGGTGGAGATATATTGTAAAAAGGAATAATATCAGTCCGAAACAAACAAGTAAAGATTAATCTCAAAAACTTATGAACTCAAAAGACTTACAACCGACAAACCTATTTCATTATTTTTATGAAATATCTCAAATTCCGCGTCCTTCCAAAAGAGAAGAAAAGATTATTGCCTATTTAAAAGCATTTGGTAAAAAACACAATCTGGAAACAAAGGTTGACGAAGCAGGAAACCTGCTTATCAAGAAATCGGCTACACAAGGCAAGGAACATTTGCAAACCGTAATACTACAATCTCACGTTGATATGGTATGTGAAAAGAATAGCGACGTAAATCATAACTTTCTCAATGATGCCATACAAATAGAAATCAACGGTGAATGGATGAAAGCCAAAGGTACAACTCTGGGAGCCGACAATGGGGTAGGAGTAGCCTCTGAACTCGCAATATTGGCTGCTACTGATATTGAGCATGGACCTGTTGAATGTCTGTTTACGGTGGATGAAGAAACCGGATTGACTGGTGCTTTTGCCATAAAGGAAGGTTTTATGAACGGAGATATTTTGTTGAATTTAGATTCGGAGGATGAAGGAGAACTATTTATTGGCTGTGCCGGAGGTATTAATACTGTTGGTACATTCAACTATGAAGAAATATCCGTACCAACCGAATATTTTTTCTTCAAAGTAACCGTAAAAGGACTAAAAGGAGGACACTCCGGATGTGATATTCATTTAGGGCGTGGTAATGCCAACAAGATATTAAACCGCTTTTTGACTCAAACAGTAAATAAATATGATATGTATCTTTGCGAGATTGACGGTGGAAACTTACATAATGCCATTCCCCGCGAAGCTTATGCCGTATGTGCTGTACCCAATGAAGCCAAACATGCACTACGTGCGGATATAAATATATTTATTGCGGAAATAGAAGATGAATACTCAGTGGCTGACCCTGATTTAACGATTATTCTCGAATCGGAAACTCCCCATTCTTTAGCCATAGATAAAAATACTGCTGCACGTCTGCTAAAAACAGTCCATGCTCTTCCTCACGGAGTATATGCCATGAGCCAAGATATACCCGATTTGGTAGAAACATCTACCAATGTGGCATCAATTAAGATGAGAGAAAATAATGCCATCTGCATAGGGACGAGCCAACGTAGCTCTATTATTTCAGCCTGTAAAAACATGGCAACTACCGTTCGTTCTGTTTTTGAGCTTGGAGGAGCTGAAGTCCAAAGTAATGATGGTTATCCGGGATGGAAACCCAACCCGCAATCGAAAATATTAAAGATAGCAATGGATTCTTACAAAAAACTGTTTGGAGAAGATGCCAAAGTTAAAGCAATTCATGCAGGATTGGAGTGTGGTTTGTTCCTCGCCAAATATCCGTCGTTAGACATGATTTCTTTTGGACCAACAATAAGAGAGGTTCATTCTCCGGATGAAAAGATATATATTCCTTCGGTAGAAAAGTTCTGGAAGTATTTGATAGAGGTATTAAGAAATGTGCCGGAGAGAATCGAACCATGAGATCGTCGGCTAATTATTGTGTTCCATAATAAATGTTAAAACAGAAAAGATTTATTACTCAAATATTTTTTATTAAAAAAATAAGTGCCATCTTTGTGATATGAAAGAAACATTAGATTTTTTCATAGTTAAGGTTTAGGTTAAAAAATAAGGGGAGCTGTGAAGCTGCCCTTTTTTGTTGTTATTAATTTGAATAAGAACAACTGTTTTTCGGTATATGTGTTATTTCCGATGCACAAAATTACTGATGTTCTTCTCTTAGCAAGTCATTTACCGTCTTTACCGGGTTGAAGGTAGAAAGAGGTACTTCTACAAAAACAGTATTCCAATCGCTCATTGCTCCATTCCATAATCCGGGAAGTTCTAATGCTTTAAGTTCCTTTCCGCTTTTAGATTTATGAGAGATAAAGCCTGTTGCTTTGTCCACGTACAGAGTCAGATTAAATTTATTGCCTTTATAATTGCGTACAGCGCATACTAAGTCAACCGGATTGAAATGCGTTCCTTTTTCAAACATTTCTTTTTTTATCGGATTCTGAACGTCTATTTGCGAACTTTCCAATATCTGTAAAGAAATAGTACCATCCGCATTATAAGCCAAAAACGGACCGCCACCTGGTTCACCTACATTCTTTACCATTCCACATACGCGCATCGGACGATTTAATTTCTTTTTCAGGTAAAGTATTAATTCGACATCTTCCAGATTCTTAATTTCGAGGTTCTTACAGAACAGATTCTTTTGCACAAATTGTAGAATTTCCATAACTTGTTCATGCGTGTATTTCCCACTATCCAAAAGTTCTAAATATTCAAAAGCTTTTTTCTGTAAACTGACCAATACACCGGCAATGAGTTTCTTATATGTTACAGTATCCTCTTTCAACCTGTCAGGCACTACATTATCTATATTCTTAATAAAAATAATGTCAGCATCCAAATCATTCAGATTTTCAACCAAAGCCCCATGTCCACCGGGACGGAACAATAGTTTATTGTTGTCACGAAATGGATTGTTATCCGCATCGGCAGCAATAGTATCCGTACTTGATTTTTGTGTGGAAAAACTGATATTGTAATCCACACCGTAACGTTTAGTGTAGTCCGCTGTCTTTTCGGCTATTAACGTTTCAAAAAGTTCGTGATGCTCGGCAGACACGGTAAAATGTATATTCACTTCTTTTGCCTTCCCTGCAGCGTACAAAGCTCCTTCTATTAAATGTTCTTCTACCGGTGTGCGTGTCTCGTTCTCATACTTGTGGAACTTCAGCAATCCTTTGGGAAGAGATCCGTAATTAAGTCCTGCCGCATCTAATAAAGCTGAAACTATTGCTTTATACTTACCATCGCCTATAAGAGAAACTATATTCTTACCTTCAATTCTAATACATGCTTCATTCAAATCTTCATAAAAAGCAAATTTGTTGATAGAAGTAAAAAATGTTTGTTCAAACTTTGTAGCAGGTACATCATAATCAGCTCCAAGAAATTCAAACAAGTCTTTAAACATACGACTTGCTGCTCCGGATGCCGGTACAAACTTCATAATCTTTTTGTCTGTTTGGATATAATCATACCAAGCGGACAAATACTTTTGTTGCTCATCGGAAGCAGGAGCTAAAACGCCTTTTTGTATAGATGCTGCAGCTTCTAATTCCAAATAAGGAAATCCCTTTTGAAAATAACTCAATTGTTCTGTTATCTGTGCTTCTAAGATGCCTTTTTCAGCAAGCTGTTTCTTGTCATCAAGTGTTATCATTATATTAATTTTTAATTTAATTGATTCCCAAAAATACGAATTTTTACTGAATTTTTATCTTAAAATATATAAGAAAGCATAACTTTACACACAAATAAAGAATATTTATAAAAGATTCTTATGGGTGAAATCCAATTCTTTACAGAAATCGAAAAGCAAAAATTGTTGGTTTTATATAAGAAATTGTTATGTTCTGCCGGTGATAATATTGGCAGAAACAACATTAGGAAGATAAAGCAGTGTTTAATCGGAGCTGTAAGAAAAAACCGTTCTTTACCACGAAACAGTTTTGGAATGAACCCCGTTATCAGGGATTTGGAGACCGCCGTAATCCTTTCTGAAGAGATGAATATGAAAGGAGCCGGGTTGATAGGAACGATGCTCAATGAAATAGTAAAATGTAATATCATATCTCTTAATATCATTCGTACCGAATTTGGAGATGATGTGGCAGGAATTATCAAAGGATTGGTTAAAACGAGTGAACTATACGCCAAAAGTGCAACCATCGAATCGGAAAATTTTCGAAACCTGTTACTCTCGTTTGCTGAAGATATGCGGGTTATTCTTATTATGATAGCCGACCGTGTAAACATTATGCGACAAATCAAAAACTCGGATAATGAAGAAGATCGGTTAAATGTAGCCGGCGAAGCTACTTATCTCTACGCACCCTTAGCCCACAAATTAGGACTTTACAAACTAAAGTCGGAATTGGAGGACTTATCTCTAAAATACACTCAAAAAGAAACCTATTATTTTCTAAAGGATAAGCTGAGTGAGACTAAGGCATCACGCGACAAATACATTGCCACCTTTATCGAACCCGTAAAAAAGAAACTCACGGAAGCCGAATTAAAGTTTGAAATCAAAGGTCGTACTAAATCCATACATTCTATATGGAGTAAGATGCTGAAACAAAAAACCAGCTTTGAAAACATTTATGACCTTTTTGCTATCCGTATTATCATTGATTCCGAAGGAGAAAAAGAAAAGCAGGAATGTTGGCAAGCCTATTCCATTATAACAGATATGTACCAGCCTAATCCCAAACGTTTGCGTGATTGGCTGTCCATACCCAAGAGTAATGGGTATGAGTCCTTACATATTACCGTAATGGGACCTAAAGGTAAATGGGTGGAAGTACAAATACGCACTCGTCGCATGGACGAAGTTGCCGAACGAGGACTTGCCGCACATTGGCGTTACAAGGGTGTTAAAAACGAAAATGGATTGGACGAATGGCTCAATTCCATGCGTGAAGCATTGGAGGAACATTCGGACAGTGATTCTATGAAAGTAATGGATCAGTTTAAACTGGATCTGTATGAAGACGAGGTATTTGTGTTCACTCCCAAAGGTGATCTTTATAAAATGGCGAAAGGGGCAACGGTGCTCGACTTCGCCTTTCATATACATTCCCAACTGGGAAGCAAATGTGTCGGAGGAAAGATAAACGGGAAAATAGTTCCTCTAAGGCAAACGCTTAATAGTGGCGACCAAGTGGAAATTACGACTTCCAGCACCCAAACACCCAAACAAAATTGGCTGAACATTGCCACGACAACGAAAGCACGTACCAAAATCCGTCAGGCGTTGAAAGAATTGAATACCACGCAGTGCGACTTGGCGAAAGAAATGCTGGAAAGGAAATTCAAAAATCGGAAAATCGAATATGATGAATCCGTTATGATGCATCTCATTAAACGGATAGGATACAAAAATGTAACAGACTTCTACCAACACATAGCCGATGAAGTTCTGGACGTAAATGAAATTCTGGAAAAATACATCGAACAGCAGAAGCATGACAACCGTGAAGACACCATTCCTAATGCGCCAGGGGTAGAAGGCTTTAATCTGCAAACTCCGACAGATGAGATTGTCGAACAAGAAGACGTACTTCTTATTGATAAGCATCTGACAGGGGTGGACTTTAAATTAGCCAAATGCTGTAACCCGATATACGGCGATGAAGTATTCGGTTTTGTTACCGTAACCAATGGCATAAAGATTCACCGGAAAAACTGTTCCAATGCGAATCAAATGAGGGAAAGATTCGGATATCGTATTGTCAAAGCCGAATGGACGGGCAAATCGCATGAGACAAAATATACGGTTATGCTTCATGTGGTCGGAAACAACGATATTGGTATCGTAACTAATATTACCTCTGTAATATCCAAAGAAACTGATGTTTCGCTGCGTTCCATCAACATAGAATCGAATGACGGATTGTTTGCCTGTACGCTCACCGTTATGGTGAACGATACAAGTAGAATGGAAATATTGATAAAAAAATTAACAACGATAAGAGGAGTAAAGCAAGTAAATCGCTATTAAAATGCAATATTATTTCCAAATGATTCGGACGTCAATGGAGCAATTGATACATACCCCCTGCAAGTACTCGTAAGATACCTTTCATTTCGAGTTCAAATAACATTGCACTCATTTTATGTACAGGGATATTCGATGCCACAACCAATTGATTTATTTGCATATTTCCTTGTTTCTCCAGCAGGTCAACAATACGTTGTTCATCATCCGACAAATCAGGAAACAGATTACGCTGAATATGCTTTGTGTTCTGTTGCGATTGAGTATCCCAACTCATAGCCTGCACAAAATCTTCTGCCGATTGAATTAAAGAGGCTTTGTTACTGCGAATTAAATAATTACAACCTTGAGACAGCGAATCGTCCGCTCTGCCGGGAAAGGCAAAACATTCCCGGTGGTAACTCCCTGCAATATCGGCAGTAATAAGTGCTCCCCCTTTCATTGCCGATTCGACTACAATAGTAACATCACTAATGCCGGCTATGATACGATTACGGCTGACAAAATTGTATTTGTCAGGCGTAGTTCCGGATACATATTCGGTTAATAGCCCTCCATGTTCCAACATTTCAATCGCTGTCTTACTATGTACCGAAGGATAGATGCGGTCTAACCCGTGTGCCAATACTCCTACAGTGGGAAATTGATGTGCAATGGCAGCACGGTGAGCATGAATATCAATGCCATAAGCCAATCCACTGACAACCAATATGTCCGGGCAAATAGCCTGCAACTCCTTAAAGAAATGCTCACAAAGCCGGATTCCATAGTCGGTGGCATTACGGGTTCCCACCACACTGACAATGCGGGGAACGTTCAAATCGGCAGTACCTTTATAAAATAATAGTATCGGGGCATCAGCACATTCACGAAGACGGGCGGGATAGGCTTCTTCTTGTATAGTCAGGCATTGAATCCTGTTCTTTATCGTGTATTCGTATTCTTGTTCGGCGCGACTAAGAAACGTTTGGTCTTTCAACGCTTCCGTAATACGAGTAGAAATTCCCGGCATCAAACGGGATAATTCTTTCTTTTCTTGAAATACGGTAGTCGCATTACCCATTGTGTTCAAGAGGTTCTTTGCCCAAATACTCCCTATTCCCGAAACCCGTGTTAAGGCAATACTGTAAATGTATTCTTCTTCATTCATACATCATACGTTAAGGTAAGAAGCAAACATGTTATCCAATAGTTCGCTGCTACTTAAACGTCCGTTTACCACACATACAGCTTCGACAGTTGCTTTTAGTATTATTTTATTATCGTTTTTACGGAAAATATCCTGATAGAATATGTATTTGATACCTTCTTTTCCCAAGTATAATCTGGAGATAAACTCATCCCCACTCTTTAGTGGAGTTTTAAAAGCCATGTTGATGCGAGCCAATACCGGATCTGTCCCCTGTTCATGTAAACGAGCGAAACTAATTCCTACAGAAGTAAGGAATTCATGCCGTGTATGTTCCAAATAGTGTTGATAATTGGCATTATTCACAATTCCTTGAAGGTCACATTCGTAATCGCGGACTTTGAAAGAAAGTTCGTAGATGTATTTAGCTGTCATATCTTGGATGTTATAATTTTAAATAATTTATCATTAGGTCTGACTTTTTCTTCCATTTTCATGGAAAAATGCTCACCTTGTTTGACTGTTTGTGCCGGTTTCAAATCTACCCGGGCTTCTTCGAGAACGGTATATATCGCTCCGGTAGTAGGTCCGGTAATAAGCAGCTTATCGCCTGCGTTTAGTTCGGTAGCTTCTACTAAGAACTCCGCTACGTTGATGTTGCTAAAATATTTAATACCTTTACCTGCATATACTTTTCGCTCAATGGCTTCGGAACCGTAATTCCTGCTCCATTCTCCTAAACGTTGCCCCAAGTAGTAGCCATCCCAAAAGCCGCGATTGAAAACAGTCTTCAGACGTTCATCCCAGTCTGCAATTTTCGTGTCGGTATAAGTTCCTTCCGTGTAAGATTGAACGGCTTGCTTGTAGCATTCGCACACTGTCCGTACATACTCCGGTCCACGGGCGCGTCCTTCTATTTTGAAAACACGCACACCGGCTTCTATCATCTTGTTAATAAAATGAATTGTCTTTAAATCTTTGGGCGACATAATGTACTGATTGTCCACCTCGAGTTCCGCTTCGGTTTCCTTGTCCCGTACAGTATAAGCGCGACGGCATACCTGCATGCAAGTGCCGCGATTGGCGGAACTGCCCATTTCGTGTAGTGAGAGGTAGCATTTTCCCGAAACAGCCATACACAATGCCCCATGACAAAACATCTCAATGCGAATACGTTCTCCGTTCGGACCACAGATATTCTCTTCTTTAATCCGGCGGTATATCTCGGCTGTTTGTTTCAGATTTAATTCACGAGCTAATACTGCTACATCTGCAAATTGTGCATAGAACTTCAGTGCTTCCGTATTGGAAATGTTCAGTTGAGTGGAAAGGTGGACTTCTTGTCCGATTAGACGCGCATACTTCATTACTGCTATGTCGGCAGCAATAATGGCAGAGATACCGGCTGCTTTTGCCGCATCAATAATGGAACACATCAGTGTTAAGTCTTCATCATAAATGATAGTATTGAGGGTGAGATAACTTTTCAACCCGTTTTTCTTGCAGATTTCTGCTATGTCATGCAAATCGTTTATCGTGAAACTGTTCGACGAACGTGCGCGCATATTCAGATGTGTGATGCCAAAATAAACGGAATCGGCTCCTCCCTGTATGGCAGCGGTAAGGGAATCGCGGGATCCGACGGGAGCCATTATTTCAAAGTCTTGTATCATTTATCCGCAAGGAAAGTTCTCAACGTTTTGTGCAAAGGTAGAATTTTTTACTCGTAGTGTATTTAGAGCCACTTAAAAACTTTCCACTCTCAACTTAATTTGGGCGTGCCCCGGAGGGTCGGGCTTTCCACTGCAATCTTTTAAAGGCTTACCAGCCTTTAAAAGGATTTACGTTTCCATCCCTCGTATATTTGCAATCTAAAGGAAGCATGGGAATAGCATCCATCCCTTGATAACCTATTTGTAGGTATATCGTGCGTTAGATTCTGCGCCCATGTTGTTTCTTCTTGGAGGTCTGG
>SNRY01000040.1_pt1 | contig 54780 bp, 21 predicted proteins | sample 4693421 | NCBI WGS metagenome assembly SNRY01 (sample SAMN11003215, study PRJNA524138) | termite gut metagenome | isolation source: Bacteroidetes bacterial symbionts from single cell of protist host amplifed... | host: Streblomastix strix ... | reverse complement strand
CGACGTAAAGGATACGACCATTACGGCGCAATTTCGCATGAAAAATCCGAAACCGGAAATGGCGGTGTGGGGTGTTCCCTATTTCTTAGCGTGGACAACTACGCCTTGGACGCTTCCTTCCAATACGGCTCTTTGCGTGGGCAGAAACATTGATTATGTGGCGGTGCAATCATACAACGCCTATACGGGGCAACCTACCACGGTGGTCTTGGCAAAAGAGTTATTGGATCAGCATTTTAACCCCAAAGCTGCCGATTTGGCTTTGGAAGATTATAAACACGGTGATAAACTGATTCCTTTCAAAGTGGTAGGCGAATACAAAGGCTCCGATTTGTTGGGTATGGAGTATGAACAGCTTATTCCGTGGGTAACCCCTAACGAAGGGGCATTCCGTGTTATTTTCGGAGATTATGTTACTACGGAAGACGGTACGGGTATTGTTCACATTGCTCCTACCTTTGGAGCCGACGATGCGCAGGTAGCAAAAGCTGCCGGTATTCCTCCCTTGCAACTGATTAATAAAAAGGGTGAATTACGCCCGATGGTAGATTTAACGGGAAAGTTTTATTTGTTGGAAGAATTGGACGAAGCTTTTGTAAAAGAACGAATAAACGTTGCATTATATAAAGAGTATGCCGGACGCTTCGTAAAGAACGATTACGACCCGAACTTGACAGAGAAAGACGAAACATTGGACATCTTTATCTGTATGATGCTCAAATCTGCCAATAAAGCCTTTAAGATAGAAAAACATACGCACAACTATCCGCATTGTTGGCGCACGGACAAACCGGTGCTTTATTATCCGCTGGACAGTTGGTTCATCCGTTCCACCGCTTGCAAGGAACGCATGATAGCATTGAATAAGACTATCAATTGGAAACCGGAATCAACGGGAACGGGACGTTTTGGCAAATGGTTGGAAAACCTGAACGATTGGAACCTGAGCCGTTCGCGCTATTGGGGTACGCCGCTTCCTGTGTGGCGCACGGAAGATACTGGCGAAGAGATTTGCATTCAATCCGTAGAGGAATTGTATAATGAAGTGGAGAAATCCGTAGCTGCCGGCTTGATGAAATCCAATCCGTATAAGGACAGAGGGTTTGTGCCGGGAGATTATAGTGCGGAAAACTACAATAAGATAGATTTGCACCGCCCTTATGTGGACGACATTATATTAGTGTCGCAAACCGGAAAGCCGATGAAGCGTGAAACCGACCTAATTGATGTTTGGTTTGATTCGGGAGCTATGCCCTATGCGCAAATCCATTATCCTTTTGAAAACAGAGAGTTATTAGATAAAGGAGGAGTATATCCCGCCGATTTTATAGCCGAAGGGGTCGATCAAACTCGTGGGTGGTTTTTTACATTGCACGCTATTGCCGCAATGGCATTCGACGCTATATCTTTTAAAGCCGTTGTTTCCAATGGGTTGGTATTGGATAAGTTTGGCAATAAGATGTCCAAACGGTTGGGCAATGCCGTTGATCCTTTCACCACTATCGAGCAATATGGCTCCGACCCTTTGCGTTGGTATATGATAACCAATGCTTCGCCTTGGGATAACTTGAAATTTAATGAGGAAGGCATTGAAGAAGTGCAACGCAAGTTTTTCGGAACACTATACAACACCTATTCTTTCTTTGCCCTCTATGCCAATGTAGACGGTTTTGAATATAAAGAAGCCGATATTCCGGTAAGTGAACGCCCGGAAATAGACCGTTGGATACTTTCCGTGCTTCATTCCTTAATTAAAGAGACCGATGCGTGTTATAACGATTACGAACCTACCAAAGCCGGACGTCTTATTTCCGACTTTGTGAACGACAATCTTTCCAATTGGTACGTCCGTTTGAATCGCAAACGCTTTTGGGGTGGGGGATATTCCCAAGATAAGATTTCTGCCTACCAAACCTTATATACTTGTTTGGAAACCGTGGCAAGGCTTATAGCTCCGGTAGCTCCCTTTTATGCTGACCGTCTGTATATGGATTTGATTACTGCAACTAAACGGGATAATGTGATTTCCGTACACTTAGCCAAATACCCTGCATACAACGCCGGTATGGTGGATATGGAGTTGGAAACCCGGATGCAGATGGCACAAGACATTACCTCTATGGTATTGGCTTTGCGGCGCAAGGTGAATATCAAAGTCCGTCAACCGTTGCAGCGTATCATGATTCCTGTTATCAATGGTGAGCAACGTACTTGTATCGAAGCAGTCAAAAGCCTTATAACAAACGAGGTAAATGTCAAAGAAATAAACTTTGTGGAAGGTGGTGGTACTGCGGGTGTATTGGTGAAAAAAGTAAAATGCGATTTTAGGAAGCTCGGTCCTAAATTCGGTAAACAGATGAAGGCGGTGGCAAAAGCAGTGGAAGAAATGTCGCAAGAGGCTATTACGAAATTTGAAAAAGAGGGTAAATACGCCTTTAATCTAGATGGTGCAACGTTCGTTGTTGAAACAACTGATGTGGAAATCATCAATGAAGATATTCCCGGTTGGTTGGTTGCCAACGAAGGAAAACTGACCGTTGCTCTTGAAGTAACCATCACCGAAGCATTGCGTCGCGAAGGTATTGCCCGTGAGTTGATAAATCGTATTCAGAACATCCGCAAGTCGAGTGGTTTTGAGATAACAGATAAAATAAAAATACTTTTATCTAAAAATCCACAAACGGATGCTGCTGTAAATGAATATCATACTTATATTTGCAACCAAGTTTTAAGTAATTCTTTGGTGTTGGCAGACAAGGTGGAGAAGGGAATAGAACTGGATTTTGAAGACTTTTCTTTGTTCATTGATGTGGCGAGAGATTGATTTTATTGCAACGAGTACAATTATATTATAAGTATTTTTTTCCAAATAGAAACTTTATTATGGCAGAAAAAACAAGATATTCAGATGCGGAGTTGGAGGAATTTCGTACTATTATTAAGGAGAAATTGGAGTTAGCTCAGCGTGATTACGAACAATTGAAGTTAAGTATCATGAATTTGGACGGTAACAGTACCGACGATACCTCTCCTACTTATAAGGTTTTTGAAGAAGGAGCCAATACTCTTTCAAAGGAAGAAACCATGCGGTTGGCACAACGCCAGTTGAAATTTATTCAAGGGCTTCAGGCTGCTTTGGTTCGTATAGAAAACAAAACTTACGGCATTTGTAGGGAAACAGGCAAGCTGATTCCTGCCGAACGGTTGCGTGCTGTGCCTCATGCCACGCTAAGCATTGAAGCTAAGAGTAAGTAATAAAAGTAAAAATATATCCATGAAACAGCCATTCACAAAAGGACATATAGCGTTGTTTATCGTTATATCAGTGATTGTTATCGACCAAATTATCAAGGTGCTGGTAAAAACAACCATGTATATGTACGACAGCATTCGCATTACAGATTGGTTTAACATTTCTTTTACCGAAAATAACGGGATGGCATTTGGTCTGGAAATATTTGGAAAACTGTTTCTTTCTTGTTTTCGTATTGTTGCCGTAGGGTTGATAGGGTGGTATTTGGTTCAGGCCGTGAAGAAAGGATTGAAGACAGGATACATCGTATGTATATCATTTATCTTAGCGGGGGCATTGGGAAATATTATTGATAGTGTGTTTTACGGGGTAATCTTTAGCGAAAGTACCCGTACTGCGCTTGCCACTTTCATGCCCGAAGGCGGGGGATATGCTTCTTGGTTTTACGGCAGGGTGGTGGATATGTTCTACTTTCCTATTATTGATACTGTTTTGCCGGCAGGTATGCCTTTTGTCGGTGGAAAACATTTTGTCTTTTTTAGTCCGATATTCAATTTTGCCGATGCATCCATCACTTGTGGAATTATTATCCTGCTTCTTTTTTATGGCAAGTACATGAATGCGACTTACCAGAGAGAACATGAAACGATTTCAAAATAAATACACTTGGTGGTTTGCCTTGGTATTGGTGCTGATTATTGTTGGCGGTTGCAAAGCAAAGCGTCCCAGCGGGATTCTTTCGGAATCCAAAATGGAAAATTTGCTTTATGATTATCATGTTGCCAAAGTCATGGGCGATGATTTGCCTTCCAATGAGAATTATAAGAAGCAATATTACATAGATTATGTTTTCCGGAAACATGAGGTGACGGAAGCGATTTTTGATTCCTCTATGGTATGGTACGCGCGTCATACGGATGTGCTCGCCCAAGTATATGTGCAAGTAAGCAAACGTTTGAAAAGCCGTCAGGAAGAGATTGCCCGTTTAGTAGCCTTTCGCGACAGAAAGCTGAAAACTTCAGACCCCGGAGACAGTATAGACGTATGGAGGGAAGATCGTGTTTATTTCTTGACCGGCTATCCACTGAATAATAAAGTATTATTTGTTCTCCCATCGGACGAATATTTCAAAAAACAGGATTCCTTATCGTGGGAAGTTCGTTATCGTTTCTTTGATTCACAACCTGCTGACTCGGCAATGAAGGCTCTTATGTCCATGCAAATCGTATATAAAAACGACAGCATAGTGAGTGCAATAAAAGAAATACGGAAGTCGGGAAAGGAATATATCGGGTTACAATCCGACACGTCTGATATAAAAGAGATAAGGGGATTTATCTATTTTTCTCAAAGAGATACATTAAAAAGAAATCTGTTGATTGATAATGTTGCATTGGTGCGCTATCACGCCGGTACAGATACAATTCCCGATGCACAAAACCTCAAAAAGCAATAAAATAGACTTTCATGCGTATCAAACGGTATGCTTCTCATTATTTACTTTTGCCGGAATACGGTTTTTTAAAACAACATGCGATTGAAATAAGGGGAGAATGCGTGGTGCGTGTTTTCCCTTTTTCGGGAGAGCCGGAAGATATGGCATGGTATCCGGGAGTTATTCTTTTGTCGGGAGAAAAAGCGGATAAAACTCAAATTACTCACCTGTTTCAATTCCCTTATAATTTATTGAGCGAACTTCCCGGCATCTTTCAAACTAATGTTCCCATACAGCGAGTCGTTTATCTGCTATATCCTTTTGATTTTGATAAGATGACTGTTTCCGAAGTAACGGAAATTAGTAGGATAGGATAAAACCTTTTCTGTTTCTTTGGCGTTATTATGTTAGACCATTTTTTGCAATAGTAGTATGAAGCCTGTTAAAAATCATAAATGAATTACCGCTCGAAATAAAATTTTACTTTACCTTTGTTGAATTAATATAACGAACAAATTATATATGTTAAACGAACAAATTATCATTGATAATGGGGCGTATTCAGCTGATAACATTCAAGTGTTGGAGGGTTTGGAAGCTGTTAGAAAACGTCCTGCCATGTACATTGGGGATACCGGACAGAGGGGATTGCACCATTTGGTTTATGAAGTTGTTGATAACTCTATTGATGAAGCAATGGGTGGTCATTGTGACCATATAGAAGTGATAATTAACGAAGATAATTCTGTTACTGTTCAAGATAACGGGCGCGGGATTCCGGTTGACTTGCATGAAAAAGAACAAAAATCCGCACTGGAAGTTGTCATGACGATATTGCACGCAGGGGGTAAATTCGATAAGGACTCTTATAAGGTTTCCGGCGGATTGCACGGCGTGGGTGTTTCGTGTGTGAATGCCTTGTCTGTGCACATGACTACTCAAGTGGAGAGGGGCGGCAAAATGTATTGTCAGGAATATGAATGTGGAAAGCCATTGTATGATGTGCGGGAAATAGGTATATCGAAAAGAACAGGCACACGGCAACAGTTCCTTCCTGACCCCTCTATCTTTTCTGTGACAGAATTTAAGTATGATATATTGGCTACCCGTATGCGGGAGCTTGCTTATCTTAACGCAGGCGTCAGAATATCTTTAGCCGACCGTCGTACCAAGGATGAAGAAGGTAATTCCAGATATGAAGAATTTTATTCGGAACAGGGATTGAGGGAATTTGTTCAATTCGTTGATTCCTCACGCGAACACTTGATTCCCGATGTAATATATATTGACACCGAAAAGCAGAATATTCCCGTGGAGGTGGCTATTATGTATAATACGTCTTATGCGGAAAATATTCATTCTTATGTAAACAATATTAATACGATTGAAGGAGGTACACACCTTGCGGGCTTTCGTCGTGCACTGACGCGTACTTTAAAGAAGTACGCCGAAGATTCAAAGATGTTTGAAAAAGTAAAGGTAGAAGTTTCCGGTGATGATTTTCGCGAAGGATTGACAGCTGTTATTTCTATCAAGGTGGCTGAACCGCAGTTTGAGGGGCAGACCAAAACTAAATTGGGAAACAATGAAGTAATGGGAGCTGTGGATCAAGCCGTCGGCGAAGCATTGACCAATTATCTGGAAGAACATCCGAAGGAAGCCAAACTTATTGTAGACAAGGTAATTCTTGCCGCTACTGCCCGTTATGCTGCCCGCAAAGCGCGTGAGATGGTGCAACGCAAGTCTTCGTTGACGGGAGGCGGATTGCCGGGTAAATTGGCAGACTGTTCCGATCGCGATCCGGAAAGATGCGAATTGTTCCTAGTTGAGGGAGATTCGGCAGGGGGCACTGCAAAGCAGGGACGTAACCGTTCTTTCCAAGCTATTTTGCCTTTGCGCGGTAAAATCTTGAACGTGGAAAAAGCCATGTATCACAAAGCTCTTGAGAGTGATGAAATTCGCAACATATATACTGCTCTGGGTGTAACTATCGGTACAGAAGAAGACAGCAAAGCAGCCAACATAGAAAAATTGCGTTATAGGAAAATCATCATCATGACCGATGCCGATGTGGACGGTTCTCACATTGATACGTTAATTATGACGTTTTTCTTCCGTTATATGCCGCAAATTATTCAGAACGGCTATTTGTATATTGCTTCTCCTCCCCTTTACCTTTGCAAAAAGGGCAAGGCTGAAGAATATTGTTGGACGGAAATCCAACGTCAAAAATTTATTGATTCTTACGGTGGGGGATCTGAAAGTGGTATTCATACACAGCGATACAAAGGTTTGGGTGAAATGAATGCAACCCAACTCTGGGACACAACGATGGATCCGGGTAATCGTATTTTGAAACAAATTAATATAGAAAGTGCCGTCGATGCGGATCTTACTTTCTCCATGCTGATGGGTGAGGACGTGTCTCCACGTCGTGATTTCATTGAGCAAAACTCTACGTATGCTAATATTGATGCATAAATACATATAAAGATGACAAAAAGCGCATTGCAAATTGCTAGGGCTACTTATAAACCCAAGCTTCCCAAAGCGTTGAAGGGATCGGTACAAGTAAGCGAGGGTGTTGCTACGCAATCTGTGGCAGACCAGGAAGCGATTAAAAAATTATTTCCCAACACTTACGGGGTGCCGTTGATTCAATTCATTGAAACAGGTCAATCCAAAGATTTTCCTGCCGTGAATGTAGGGGTGATTCTTTCAGGCGGACAAGCTCCAGGAGGACACAATGTAATTTCCGGTTTATTCGACGGGATTAAGAGACTAAACAAAAACAGTAAACTATACGGTTTTATCCTTGGTCCCGGCGGGTTGGTTGATCATAATTATATAGAACTGACTTCTGATATTATTGATGAATACCGTAATACCGGTGGGTTTGACATTATCGGTTCAGGACGTACCAAATTGGAAACAACGGAACAGTTTGAGAAAGGATATGAGATATTGAAGGAATTGGGCATTAAAGCGCTTGTTATCATCGGTGGCGACGACTCGAATACCAATGCTTGTGTGTTGGCGGAGTATTATGCCGCAAAAAAGTATGGAGTTCAGGTAATTGGTTGCCCGAAAACGATTGACGGCGATTTGAAAAATGAAATGATTGAAACGTCCTTTGGTTTTGATACTGCCTGTAAGGTATATTCCGAACTTATCGGTAATATCCAACGCGACTGTAATTCAGCCCGTAAATATTGGCATTTTATTAAGCTGATGGGACGTTCGGCTTCTCATATTGCTTTGGAATGTGCTTTACAAACTCAGCCCAACATTTGTATTGTTTCCGAAGAAGTAGAAGCAAAAAATATGTCTTTGAATGACGTAGTGATTGGCATTGCACAAGTGGTTGCCAATCGTGCTGCGAAAGGAGACAACTTCGGGACTATATTGATTCCCGAAGGTTTGGTGGAATTTATTCCCGCCATGAGAAGGTTGATTTCGGAACTGAACGATCTCTTAGTGGCTAATGCCAATGAGTTTGCCGCTATTGACAAAGCAAACCAACGGGGACACATCATTTCAAAACTGTCTAAAGAAAGTGCAGATATTTATGCGAGCCTTCCCGAAGGCGTTGCCCGTCAACTGACGTTGGATCGTGACCCGCACGGAAATGTTCAGGTATCGTTGATTGAAACGGAGAAACTGTTGTCGGAAATGGTTGCAGGTAAATTGGCACAATGGAAGAAAGAGGGTAAATATAAGGGGAAGTTTTCGGCTCAACATCATTTTTTCGGATATGAAGGACGTTGTGCAGCTCCGTCAAACTATGATGCTGACTATTGTTATTCTTTGGGCTATACGGCTTCTGTGTTGATAGCCAACGGAAAGACGGGCTATATGTCATCCGTTCGCAATACTACCGCTCCGGCGGAAGAATGGATTGCAGGCGGTGTACCCATTACGATGATGATGAATATGGAACGCCGTCACGGGGAAATGAAGCCGGTGATTCAAAAAGCGTTGGTCAAACTGGAGGGTGCTCCTTTTAAGACTTTTGCTGCAAAGCGCGATGCATGGGCGATTGATACGGAATATATATATCCGGGTCCTATTCAGTATTTCGGACCGTCCGAAGTATGTGACCAACCGACTAAGACGTTACAATTGGAACAAGGCAAATAATTCTTGAATAGTAAATATTAAGATATGGAAACAGCCGGAGTTATCACTACGATAGTTCCGGCTGTTTTGTGCGATACGTAATTATTTCAATTCCTTGATTTTAATGTTCTTAAACCATACTTCGTCGCCATGATCTTGCAGCAGGATGTATCCTTCTGCCGCATTGCCGAAGTTAAGCCAATCTTTGTATTTGCTGTTTGACACCAATGCATTCCATAGCTGGGTGTTGCGTTCGTATTCAATGATTTTTACATTGTTCAACCAATGTTCCACCTTATTGCCTTTGACTACAATCATAGCCGTATTGAACTTCTCTTTATCAAACGGTTTATTGTTCGGTGCGGGAATCAAGTCATAGAGAGAGCCGAGTGTCCTGTTTCCGGCAACTCCGAGTTTAGCGTCCGGATGTTTATCATCATCCAACAGTTGAAATTCGCAACCGATGGCAGAGCCTGCCCCTTTATTCAAATTGGCATCTACAAAATATTTGATACCGCTATTGGCTCCTTCGGTGATTTTGAAGTCCACTTTGAGGATGAAGTTCTTGTATGTTCGAACAGTAATAATATCCCCGCCATTGGTGGATTCGCCCCCTTTGTCTTTCAGCACTTTCAGAATACCATCTTCTATGCCCCATCCGTTTGACGGAAAAGAAGAAAGTTTGGCGCCACGCCAACCATTGGTTGTTTTCCCGTCCCAAAGTAGTTTCCATCCTTCTTTGGCTTCTTTCGGTGAGATGGTGTTCTCTTGTGCGAACAGCGTGACGGAGCCAAAGAAGAGGATACCGATTGATAATATATATATTTTCATCATGCTATAACATGTTAATAATTGATTATAAACGATATAAATCTTCCCATCCTTTGCGCGGAGGCGTCCCTGCCAGCAAGGCGTTTGCAAATTCATTGTTGGTTATTTGCTTCGTGCGACTGTCGAAATAAAGTGTTGTATTCAAACGTTGGGCAATGACTCCCAAAGAGAATACTTGGCTCAACGGACCGTGTATTTCAAACGGAGAACGCGTTTTTTCCACTCCGCTACATGCCAACAGGAAGTTGGCGAAATGGTTGGAAGAGCTTTTCGGAACTTCCGGCAGTTTGGACGCCATTTCTTGTGCTTTTTCCGGGGGAATAATAGACAACGTGCTTCCGTGGCTGCCGCCTTTGAAGATGAGGTCTTTGGAATAAATAATCTTTCCCGGATTCAACTGTACCGGTTTGGTTTCACCTGCCATGTTGGTTGTCGGTACGTTCGGGTCGGCTTCCGAAACGCCGTATCCTGCCGGTATGGGTGGTTGATTGTCCACTCCGTCATACCAGGTTATGTCCACCGGAGGCATTCCTTTTCGTTGCGGGAAACGGAACAAGATGGTGGAGGAGTATGGATAGAAATAATCGTTATGTTTCGTCAGTTTCAGCGGATTGATTTCGTAGGGTAGCCCTAATTCTAAAAATTCGTGAACCGTATCGAGGATGTGTGCTCCCCAATCGCCCAAGGTTCCCATACCAAAATCGTACCAGCATCGCCATTCGCCTAAATGATAATTGTCGTTATATTCATGATGGGGTACGGCTGACAGCCACGTCATCCAATCCAGCGTCGGGGGAATGTCTTGCTTGTCGGGGTATTTATAGATATTGGTGTCCCATTTATGCCATCTGCGCGGGTTGTTCATGTGAGCGGTTATAGCCGTTACGTCTTTGATAATCCCCGCATCCTGCCATGCCTTGAATTGAAAATAGTTCGCTTCCGAATGCCCTTGATTGCCCACTTGCGTCACCACATTCGGGTATTTCTTTGCTGCCTGCATCATCAGTTCGGCTTCGTAGAACGTGCGCGCCATCGGCTTTTCCACATATACGTGCTTGCCTAATGCCATCGCCGTCATAGCAATGGGGAAGTGCGAATGATCCGGCACGGCAATAGACACCGCTTCAATCTCATTCCCAATCTTGTCGAACATTTCCCTGAAATCTTTAAACCGTTTGGCTTTGGGATATTTCCCCATGACTTTCAAGGTATGTTTGGCTCCCATATCCACGTCGCATAAGGCAACAACGTTCATCAGCCCTGTCTCTTCAAAATCTCCGATAATCTGTTCTCCTCTGTTGCCAATACCGATACACGCCATGTTCACTTTTTTGTTTGCTCCCACTACTCTGCCTTGGCTTTTAGCGTTTAGCATATCCGGGGCGCCCATGGCAAGTCCTGCTGAAGTCATTGCCATTGCTTTTAAGAATTTTCTTCGCGTTACCATTATTTTGCTTTTATTGAATTAGATTTCCGGTATTTGAATGAATACACAATAATGGCTCAAAGATATAAATAAATGTTTGTTTCTAATAGTTTATTTTTCAAGAATTATCATGGTATATATAACATAAATATGCTATTTCGCCGTTCGCGGAAATATCATATTTTTGCAGAGACTATATAATATACTTGTTTATGAATATAGATTCTTTACTGTTTGCCGGAGAACAAACCAAAGCTATTCATGCGGGAGAGCGTCCCGACCCGGTTACCAAAGCCTCCTCTCCGAATTTGGTCATGTCCACCACTTTTGCTGTGGAAGCCGATACGGGGTTTTCTGTGGAAGGATTGGAAGAAAACGACACATGGATTTATACCCGTTGGGGAAATCCCACCGTCCATCAATTGGAAGAAAAATTGGCGGCTTTGGAAGATGCCGAAACGGCTGTTGCTTTTGCCAGCGGAATGAGTGCTATTGTGGCGCTGCTGTTTCACATGCTCAAAGCCGGCGACCACGCTATTGTAAGTGATGTTGCCTATGCTGCCTTGTCGGAAATTACCAACGAAATGGTTCCCGCTTTGAACATTGCAGTAACCAAAGTAAACACATCCGATTTGTTTGCCGTACAGGCAGCGGTGAAGCCGAACACTAAGCTGATATACATAGAAACGCCCTGCAATCCTTTGTTACGGCTTACGGACATTGCGGCAGCGGCAAGCATTGCGCACGGCGCAGGAGCTAAATTGGTGGTGGACTCCACCTTTGCCACTCCTCTTGCCACCAAACCTTTGCAGTTGGGGGCGGATTTCGTTATCCATTCGCTCACTAAATACTTGGGAGGACACGGCGATGCGCTGGGGGGCGCTATTTTGGGCAATAAAGCCGATTTGGCGCCGTTGCGTAAAAAAACGTCCATTCGTTTGGGGGGAACATTAAGCCCGTTTAATGCTTGGTTGATTATGAGAGGATTGGCAACGCTCCCCCTCCGGATGCGGGTGCATCAGGAAAACGCAATGAAAATAGCTGCTTACTTGGAACAACATCCCAAAGTGAAACGGGTGATTTATCCCGGACTGCCGTCGCATCCGCAATATGAATTGGCTAAGAAACAAATGAAAAACTTTTCCGGCATTATTTCCTTTCAAACGGAAGCCGGCAAGGAAACAGCCGGGCGATTAGCAGAAAAGCTGCAAATCATACACTATGCCGTATCTCTGGGGCATCATCGTTCGTTGATTTTCTACCTCCACAGTGCAGATTTATTGCAAACATCTTTCAAATTCTCCACTCCCGAACAGTTGGAGTCATGGAACGCTTTTGCCGGTGAAGGGATTTTCCGGCTATCCGCCGGCTTGGAAGATGCCGAAGATTTGGTTGCCGATTTGGAACAAGCGTTGAGCGATTAACAGAGCATCAGCATGTTTATGGGTTAGGAATACGGCGGATTAATCTTGTTTACTTTTCATGTTTTTATATCAGAAATCAATTGGCGGTTTTGGAGAATCTTATTATCTTTACCTCATCATTAAACACAAAAATAGATATGATATACAGATTCATCATTATATCTGATGAGGCAGATGGTTTTGTCAGAGAAATTCAAATTAATCCGGAAGCTACTTTTTATGAGTTGCATCAAGCAATATTAACGTCTGTGGGGTATGCCGACGACCGGATGACTTCTTTTTTCCTGTGTAACGACGATTGGGAAAAGGAACAGGAGGTTACTTTGGAGGAAATGGATACCGACCCCGAAGTGGACAGTTGGGTGATGCGGAAGACGAAACTGAATGAACTTGTAGAAGATGAAAGGCAGAAATTGCTGTATGTGTTCGACTATATGACGGAGCGGTGCTTCTTTATCGAACTGACGGATATTATTACCGGAAAAGCAATACAAAAGCCTAAATGCACCCGCTCGGAAGGTAATGCACCCAAACAAACGGTTGATTTTGAAGAATTGGCAACAACTAACGATTTGCTCAATATCGACGATAGCTTTTTGGATGATCAGGACTTCGACATAGAAGACCTCGACCCCGACGGATTCGATATAGACCTTTCCGGTTCCGGAGGAGAATTACGCTTTTAATAGCTTGAATGAATAAAACCTTAATTATGATTGTTGGACCTACAGGTGTCGGAAAAACGGAACTTGCCGTCCGCATGGCGGAACGCCTTGATACGTGCATCGTATCGGCGGATTCCCGGCAGTTGTATGCCGGTTTGCGAATAGGAACGGCAGCGCCCACTGCCGACCAGCTTAACCGCGTGCCGCATTATTTTGTAGGAACATTGCAGCTAACTGATTATTACAGTGCGGCGCAATATGAAGAGGAGGCATTACGCCTTCTCGAAAACATCTTTGCGCAGAAAGAAAGAGCGATTCTTGCCGGAGGGTCGATGATGTACGTGGATGCGGTGTGCAAAGGCATTGACGACATCCCGACCGTGGATGCCGAAACGCGTGAGTTGATGCGCCGCCGGTACGAAACCGAAGGGTTGGAGCAGCTCTGCGCAGAGCTTAAAGTATTAGACCCCTTGTATTATCAAACAGTAGATTTGAAGAATCCCAAACGGGTTGTTCATGCCTTGGAAATTTGCCGCATGACGGGGAAAACATACACCTCTTTCCGTATCCGGCAGGAGAAGCAACGCCCGTTCAACATCTTGAAGATAGGGCTTGTCCGCGAACGCAAAGACTTGTATGAACGCATCAACCGCCGCGTGGACGCCATGATGCGGGAGGGTTTGCCGGAAGAAGCCAAAGCCGCCTACCCCTACCGGCAACTGAACGCTCTCAATACTGTGGGTTATAAGGAACTATTTAACTATTTCGACGGAAAGTGGGAGTTATTGTTTGCCGTAGAGAAGATGAAGCAAAACTCCCGTATTTATTCGCGCAAGCAGATGACATGGTTCAAGCGGGACAAGGACATCCAATGGTTTCATCCGGAGGAGCAAGAGGGAGAGATATGGAAATACTTGGAAGCAAACATAGGCGTAAGCTAAGGTTAAGACGGATCATTATACTATCATGGAACATCTGCACGATTTCATTGGCGATTTAGCCATTATCCTTATTTCAGCCGGAACGGCTACCGTGCTTTTCAAATGGTTGAAACAACCGGTTGTATTGGGATATATCGTAGCCGGATTCATTGCCGGTCCCTACATCACGTGGTTGCCGACGGTTACCGACATGGGCAACGTACAAATATGGGCGGACATCGGCGTGATATTCCTGCTTTTCGCCTTGGGGCTTGAGTTTAGCTTCAAGCGGCTGATTGCCGTAGGCGGAACGGCATCCGTGGCAACCTCCGTCAATATGGGTTCAATGATTGTTATCGGATATATTGTGGGGCAGTTCTTAGGCTGGTCGCAGATGGACAGCATCTTTTTGGGCGGAATGCTTTCCATGTCGTCCACCACTATCATCATCAAAGCCTTCAATGATATGGGCTTGCAAAAGCAGAAGTTTGCAGGCATCGTTTTCGGGATGTTGATTGTGGAAGATTTGGCTGCCATAATCATGATGGTGTTGCTTTCCACCCTTGCCGTGAGCAACCGGATAGCGGGCGCGGAATTGCTGACCGATGCGCTCCGCCTGATGTTTTTCGTGCTCGTTTGGTTCATTGTGGGCATCTACGTGATACCGACCCTGTTGAAACGGTTGCAACAATATTTAAACGACGAAACCTTGCTCGTCATTGCGGTCGGTTTGTGTCTGGGCATGGTGCTTTTTGCTTCCCACGCAGGTTTCTCTGCCGCGCTGGGAGCATTCATCATGGGGTCTATATTGGCGGAAACGGTCATCGTGAAAAGAGTGGAGCATTTGATAGAACCCGTTAAAAACCTTTTTGGCGCCATCTTCTTTGTTTCCGTGGGAATGTTGATAGACCCGCACATTATATGGGACTACGCCGCGCTGATTCTTATCCTGACGGCGGTGGTGCTTGTGGGACGCGTCTTTTTTGCCACGGCGGGCGTGTTGGCTTCCGGCGAGGGGTTGAAAGTGTCGCTCCAATCGGGTTTCAGCTTGGCGCAAATAGGGGAGTTTTCGTTTATCATCGCCACGTTGGGAACCAGCCTCGGCGTTATAAGCAGCACGTTATACCCCATTATCGTTACTGTGTCCGTTATCACTACGTTCACTACCCCCTACTGCATCCGGGCAGCCAATCCGGCATACGGCTTTTTGGAGAAACGCATACCAAAAAATTGGGAGAAGTTGCTGACGGGTTATGCGGCATCCAAATATAAAACGGTGAACAAACAAAACGATTGGCATAAACTCTTGAAGAGCATACTGACGATGACGGCGATTTACTTCACCACCTCCCTGGCGGTCAAGTTTATTTGCGAGCAGGTCGTTACTCCGTTCATTGTCGGTTACGTTCCCGGAATAGGGGGGCGAATCGTTGCCGCCACCATCACGCTGGTGTTGATGGCTCCCTTCTTGAGGGCTATTATGATGAAGAAGAACCATTCCACGGAATTTAGGAACTTATGGAGCGACAACCATTTTAACCGGGGCGCGTTGATTTCATTGGTAACGCTTCGCATCGCTTTGTGCATGGTGCTTGTGTTGTCGGTGTTAATCCCGCTGTTTCCGCGCGCCACGGCGTTGATGGTGGTTATTGCGCTGCTGGCTGTTTGGCTGATTATTTTTATTCAAGGCTTCAAAACCCAATCGCGCAAGATTGAAGCTCGCTTCCTCGAAAACCTGAACCACAAGCAAAAAGTGGAAGCGGAAAAGGTAGCCATCCTCCCCGCCTTTGCCCATCAGCTATTGTCCAAGGAGATACATATTGAAGAGGTGGAAGTGTCCCCCTCATCCCCCAAGATAGGAAAGACGCTGCACGAACTCGACTACCGGAAAACCACAGGGGTGAGCATCGTAAAGATATTGCGGGGAAACAGGAAGATAAACATACCCGATGCCGGCGAACGGCTGTATCCTTACGACAGAGTTATCGTTGCCGGTTCCGATGAAGATATTCAGGGGCTTATCCGGAGTATCGCGGAAAGTCGCTCCGCAGAAGCAGGTAAAGAGATGCCGGAATGCCGGATAGAATTGTCTCAATACGTGGTGGAGGCTGCGTCCGCCTTTATAGGGAAAACCTTAGCCGAACTCAACATACAAAAGAAAACGGAGTGTATGATAGTGGGCATAGAACGAAACGAAGAGCCGAAAAAGATATTTGCCGGCTTTACGTTAGCCGAAGGAGATACCCTGCTGCTGGCGGGCGAAAAGGAAAAGCTGGATGTATTTGAACAAAACATGGGGCTTCCGGTTCAATCGGATTAATTATCCAATGTTTTATGCAAACTCCGAAGGAGTTATATATGTATAGATCATGTCCAAATATACCGTTTGGTTCGACTCTTACAGAGTCGAATATGGCTTGTACTTGCTATTTCTATAAATATGCGAATCCTTCGGATTCCGGCTTTTATCTCTTGGATGTTCAATCGGATTAATTATCCAATGTTTTATGAGAACTCCGTATGTACTATTTCTATCAATATCCGAATCCGAAGGATTCTTTTAAAATAAATTTAAATTGGCTCTAAATCATGAAAAAGATTTGTATAGTTTAGCTGTTTTCAATAAAAAAAGATATTTTTGCGGAACTATTGATGAATGTAGTGGTTTCAATGAACAAACCTTTGTCCCGGTCGTATCGGGTAGCGGACTATTTTCGCTTTTTTGAAAATAAATATTAAAAAGTTTTTGAATTTGGGGAATAATTCAAAAAAAAGGTATATGTTTGCTCTCTCAATGTGTGTATGTGGATTGCGGAAGAGACGAATGGACGATGAAAGAGGATGTTTTGGGGGGAAGTAAACGATATGTAATGAATTGACAATTATTGTGTTTAAATAAAATGTTGTTTTTAAATTAATTTAATTATGGAAAAAAAGTTCATTAAGTATTTACTCTTTGGAGTATTTGCGTTTGTGTTTAGTGTTGCATTTGTAGGCTGCGGCGAAGACTACGATGGCGACATTGACGATCTGAAAAAAGCGGATGCTGCAACCCTGCAGGCTGCCCAAAGTGCAGTGGCTACTGCGAAAAGTGAGTTGCAAAGCCAGATTACGGGTGTTGAAACCAGCGCTGCTGCAAAAGCTGTGGTAGAAGCCAAAGCGGCTGCTCTCGCTGAGGTTGCAACCCAGTTAGGCAATTTGAAAGTGGGAGAGTATTCACTGAACGAAGTAGCTCAAATAGTTGGTCAGGTGGAAGCTCTCGGTTTGGAATCTCTCTCAACAACTGTTGAAGAGTTGAAGGGGTTATTGGAAGATGAATCAACCATTGAAGCCATCAAAGATGCTGCTGCATTGAAACTTCAAGTAGATGCGATAGACAAATATCTGGCAGGCTATAAAGACTCAGATAAAACTCTTAAGCAAGAACTTGAAGACTTGAAAGCACTGATTGGAGTCGGTGGTACCATAAGTGATGAACTTGTTGATGCGATTGTGGCAAAACTTACAGAAAACGGAGTGGGAGAGTTGGTAACGCTGGATCAGGTTAATGGTCTGATTACGAGTATTACAATAGTGGGGACCACAAATGACTTGATCTACAACGTTGTTCCGGCTAAAGCTACCTATACGTTCCCTAACTTGTCCAATGCTTTAGGTACCCCTATCAATTTTATCAAAGATCAGGTACGCCCGGAAGTTGGAAAGATTGATGTAATCCTCAAAGTGACCCCTGCCAATGCCAAGTTGGAAGGAAAGAAAGTATATTTGGTAAACAGCAAGGGAGAAACTGGTATTAGCGACTATATTGAGGTAAGCGATCCGGTACGTTACGATGGCTTGCTGACCAAAGCGGATGCAACGAGTACAGGGCTTTACAAAGTATCCTTTACGATAAAGAGCTTTTATTCTCCGGAAACCGATGCTGCGTTTAAATTGCTTACGAAAGATAGCAACAACAACGGGAAAATAGATGACGGTGACAAACCCATAGCATTTGCTATTGCCGTGGACGGTAAATCTTCCTCCATCGGCAAAGCGGAAAGACCCGTGTTGTCGACATTCAATACCGGTATTACAATTGAGGCTCCCAAATCTGTTTATACAATTGCCTCTGTGATAGATGTTGATGATGATAAACTTATCAAATTTGCGGTAACCACCACGGTAGAGGGAGAAAAACAAAAACCCAAAGATGTGACACTTATTTACAATGCTTTTGCAGGTAACACCGGTACGGAATATGTATGGAAAAACACTGCTGACTTTGCCAAGTGGGATACCGATATAGAAAAGGCGGGGAGAAACGATGAAAGATATATTCAGCCACTTATCGTAACGGATTTGAACAGTAATATTGTTGTAAACATCTTGAATTTTGCTTCAAACAGAGCACTTGCATATTATGTAGGGTTGGATTTGCAGAACGCAAGCGATAAGGATAAGAAACTTTGGCAGGACGAGATTGCCGCCGGAAACATTACGGGCGTTAATCAAGCGAAGCTTTTGGGAGCCAGTGGCTCAGATGCAAATAAAGATACCCTTTTAATTAAAGGCTCCAACTTGCAAGATCAAGAGATCGGCTTCCGCGTGTACATCATCAATCACGACGGTACATTGGTTGACCCGGACGGACGGGCGTTCTATGTACGTGTCGGCGCCATACCGAGCAAGGTTCCTTCGGTTGGTAAACTTACCTTTATTCCTGAAATTTTAACGCATGTAGCTGACGGAGAAATGGTGGGCACAAAGAAAGTATCTACAACAAACTGGGCAACTATTATTGGTGTCACGGACCTAAGCGAAATTAAAGACTTAAAATTGACTTTCAAGGACACGGATTTCAATGAAAAGTACGGGAATGTCGTATTCTATACGGGCACTCCGGGCAATTATGCCCTTGTATCGAAAGCCCCTAACAATCTTGATGCGGTTAGTGCTATTGCAATCGGAGGACGTACTTCTACTGGTGCAGTAATTGCAAACACGCTCTTACTCTCCGATATGGATGATACGAAAGACTATACCGGTACGTTGGAAGTGATTGGTTTGAACGAGAAGGCTATTGCCCAGTTTGAGGTTTCTTTGAAGAAAGAATTACCAACCGGTTTCCCGACAGCTCCAGCGTTTACTGTAAAATCCGACGCTAAAAAAGTGGCGACTATTGATGGAGCGCGGTTCTTTGTGCCGATTGCTCCTAACAGTAAGATTAACGTTACTACTACTACTCCTACTACCATAAGTAACTTTGTAAGCGCTACTTATAGTATAAAAGATATATTAACATCAAGCGGTACTTACGACCACGTTTTGTTCTCTTTAACTGCAGGCGGTATTACTACAAATGGTGTAGCAACTCCTGCAACTCTTGCTACAGATGTAGCAGTAACGATTCCTAACTTTGCATCGGTTAAACAGAATGTGGAATATGTAGGAAATCTGCAGTATGATTGGGGACACATTAAACAAGGAGGCACAAGCCATATCGTATCGTTTGGAGGGGATCTTAGTAGATTCACTGTTTTGTTCGCACCTAATCAGCTCTATCAATATGATAACACATCGGTTGCCGTAAGACCTCCAATGGCGGGATTTTCAGCACTTGCTACAGCTACTGCAGGAAGACCTTGGCCTGTTATTACTTACAATGCTGCAAACGAAGAGGTAACACTCACATTCGATGTTGAAGTTGTAAGGAAATTAAACACTACTATCTTTACAGATGATACGTTTGCTCCATTTAGCAGAAATGAATTTGAGAAATATTATGACTTGAAAGGGATAACCGGTAAGTTAACGGCTACGATAACTGCTCCTATATATGTTGACGACCAAGGTACTTATAAAGACCAAGTATCCCTTGATTCTTGGAGCACAACAGTAAAAGGTAAAGTGGTTGATTTAAATCCGACTCCGGCTGGTCTTCTGTTTAGAGGAGAAAGTAGTGTAGGTTCATTTAAGGTGACAATGACACAAAATGATAGCAATCCCAATTATAGAGCTATTGCCAATTACATTAAAGCAGCCAATAACAAAGCTGTTGAAAACCAAAATGGAGCTTATGCAACTTGGCTTTTCTTTTACCCTACACTCACTATAAAGAATGTACTTGGTGAACCAATAGTTGGTGCACAAAGTCTATTCAATGAGCTAACAGCTATTATAGGTACTGATGCAAATAATGAAAGTAGTAGTACTTATATTTCAGGTATTCCTCTTAGTGTTCGCATAGTGAAGGAGTAAAGAAAGAATAAGTAATCTACCTCTGTTCGGCGTAGTCCTCAAACTACGCTGAGCTAAAGCAAAGTTCCTGCTTTGCCAAGGCTGAGGAAAGTTTATATACTCTAAAATTAAAAGGCGTCTCCTTGCGGAGGCGCCTTTTTTTGGTTCGGGAAGCTAAAGCCTCACCCCAACCCTCTCCAAGGGAGAGGGGGCTAAGAATGGGAGGAGTTGAAAAAAAGAAAGTGGAAGGTAATTGCCCTCCACTTTCAATTTTCAACTTTTCACTTTCAATTTTCAACTTTCGAAGTCGTACACGGTTGCTCCGGTATCTGTCCGGAGGAGTTTGGCGACTATCGCTGTGGCAATGGTTACGTTGACGGTGATCAATGCAGGGGTGATACTGACGGTTCCCAAATCCGACAAGCTCCTGTCGTTGAATGGATAGGTGGGACCCGTGGCGAAATTGGCTTTTATCACTGCTGCGGACAAGGCGGCGCCTTGTATTTTCAGCGTATCTCCCGTATGGAGAGTCAAATTGCCGCTTCCGGCGGACACGGGGGTATCATTTTTGCTCACTCCCGTAACGGCAAACGTGCCGCCGCCCGTAACAGGGCTTTGAATCACAAATTCCACATTGTTCTCTCCCCCGCGCGTGGTTGCGGTGCTGTCGTTGACCAGACGCAAGGTATTGTCCACCCGGAAACGGATATTGACCCGCTTGATGGTTTTGACCGTGCAGTCTTTTTCGGTTTCCACACCCTCGGAATAGAACGTTAAGGAAAAGATGCCTAATCCTTCTACCTTTACTTTGTCTCCCCGGAGAAGCACTCTTTTCAGTTCGCGGACAAAAGATTTGGTTACATGAATCACATCCTCCGCGCTGAGCGCACCCATTGCCTCAATATCATGGGCAATGCTCTCGATGGTTTGAACTTGGGAACTCCCTGCCGACTGCTTTAAATGAAAAAGCAACGGGGAGGTTTTGTCCGCCAAAATTTTGTTACACAAATAACGGTTGACTTGTACAGCCATATTCTTATAGTTTTAATGATAGTAACAGGAAGCATTTCTTCCTGCATCACAAAGGTAACGCATCCCAAATAGCCATATACCCCGGCGGGGGCGTACGGCGCACAAGGGGGAAATAAGTAGGAAAACAGCGATTTATGGCGATTTATAGCGGCGTAATGGGGATTTTTTTGTATATTTATACTGTAAACCATCTTAATGAATCGAATGAAAAACACAGATATTACGGAGAGCTTTCACATCCGAAGCTACGGCAAAGGTGAATTGGCATTGATGTATTTTCCCGACAGAACCCCCAAAACAGCAAGTAAATCATTTAAAAAATTTGTGGATGAACACCCCGGATTACTTGAGAAATTGGCAAAAACGGGGCTAAAGCCCCTAAGCCGGACCTATACGCCGGCACAGGTGAAATTTATCATAGAAGCGCTGGGAGAACCGGGGTAATATCTGCGGGAATTATGGAACTGGCATACGGGAATTATGCAAGTTCCATACCGGCGTATGCAAGTTCCATACCGGCGTATGCAAGTTTCATACCGGCGTATGCCAGTTCCATACGGGAGCTATGACGGTAGCAAAGTATTTATATAAGGGTGGCATGGAAAATAATATATATGTTTTTGTTGCGAATGATACACAATAATTATTAAATTTGCACGTCTTGTTTTCGCATGTTTTAACTTCTATTATATAAATGCCTGATTATAAAAAAATAAAAACGGCTTTAGTGTCTGTTTGGCATAAAGAAGGGTTGGACGCAATCCTGTCGAATCTCCATGCAGCAGGCGTCAAGCTGTTGTCCACCGGTGGAACGCAACAATATATCGAATTGTTGGGCTACCCTTGTCAGGCGGTAGAAGATTTGACATCGTACCCATCTATTCTGGGAGGGCGGGTCAAAACGCTGCACCCCAAAATATTCGGAGGAATATTGTGCCGCCGCAGCTTGGAAGAAGACATGCGGCAGATGGAACAGTACGAAATCCCGGAAATAGACTTGGTGATTGTAGATTTATATCCCTTTGAAGAGGTGGCGGTTTCGGGAGCCGATGAGCCTGCCGTTATAGAGAAAATAGATATTGGCGGCATCTCTTTGATTCGCGCCGCCGCAAAGAACTGCAACGAGGTGCTGGTGGTGGCGTCCCGGCAACAATACGAACCCTTGCTCGACATACTGACGGAGCACGGAGCGGCTTCTACGCCGGAAGAACGGCGTTGGATGGCAAAGGAAGCGTTTGCCGTTTCCTCCCGCTACGATACCGCCATATTCAATTATTTCGACATCGGCGAAAACTCTGCCTTCCGGCAGTCCGCCGACAACCCGAAAGCATTGCGCTACGGGGAAAACCCGCACCAGAGGGGGTACTTTTACGGAGATTGGGAGGCTATGTTCGACCAGATTCACGGGAAGGAAATATCTTATAATAACCTTTTGGACATTCATGCAGCCGTTGATTTGGCAGATGAATTTGACGACATCACGTTTGCTGTGCTGAAGCACAATAACGCCTGCGGACTGGCTTCGCGCCTCTCGGTGGTTGACGCATGGAAAGCCGCATTGGCGGGAGACCCTGTTTCTGCTTTCGGCGGCGTGTTGATAACCAACTCGGTGATTGACAGACAGGCGGCGGAAGAAATCAGCCAAATATTTTTTGAAGTGATTGTGGCTCCCGATTATGACGTGGATGCACTCGAAATATTAACCAAAAAGAAAAACCGCATCATTCTGGTACGCAAATCCGCGCCGTTGCCTCGCGTGCAATTCCGCTCGCTGCTCAACGGAGTATTGGTGCAAGACAAGGATTTGAATATCGAAACAACCGCCGACTTGAAAGTGGTTACCCACAGGGCGCCGACACCGGAGGAAACGGAAGACTTGTTGTTTGCGAATAAAATAGTGAAAAACAGTAAGTCGAACTCCATCGTGCTGGCAAAAGGAAAACAGCTCTTGGCAAGCGGAGTGGGGCAGACCTCCCGCGTGGACGCCTTGAAACAAGCTATTGAGAAAGCCAAAGGATTCGGCTTTGACCTTCGCGGAGCGGTGATGGCTTCCGATGCGTTCTTTCCTTTCCCCGATTGTGTGGAGATTGCCGGCAACGAGGGCATCACGGCTGTGATTCAACCGGGGGGATCAATCAAAGACCAATTAACATTTGATTATTGCAACACCAACAAAATAGCCATGGTAATAACCGGCATAAGACACTTTAAACATTAATAACGAACACTTTATATGGGATTATTTTCTTTTACACAGGAGATTGCGATGGATCTCGGTACTGCTAATACTATTATTATTTCTAATGGTAAGATTGTGGTGGACGAGCCGTCGGTTGTGGCACTCGACCGCCGGACAGACAGGATGATTGCTGTGGGTGGAAAAGCTAAATCCATGCATGAGAAAACTCACGAAAATATACGCACAATTCGCCCTTTGCGCGACGGGGTGATTGCAGACTTTTATGCGTGCGAACAAATGATGCGGGGAATGATCAAAATGGTCAATACGGGCAATCATTTGTTTTCCCCCTCACTCCGTATGGTGATTGGCGTGCCGTCGGGGAGTACGGAAGTAGAGTTGCGCGCCGTGCGCGACTCTGCCGAACATGCCGGTGGGCGTGACGTATATCTGATATTCGAGCCGATGGCTGCCGCCATAGGTATCGGCATCGACGTAGAGGCGCCCGAAGGCAATATGATTGTGGATATAGGCGGCGGTTCCACCGAAATTGCCGTAATTTCGCTGGGCGGCATCGTTTCAAATAACTCCATTCGCATTGCGGGTGATGACCTGACCACCGATGTGCAAGAATACATGAGCCGCCAGCACAACGTCAAAGTAAGCGAACGCATGGCGGAACGCATCAAAATTAACGTGGGGGCGGCGTTGACCGAGTTAGGGGAGGATGCTCCCGAAGACTACATCGTTCACGGACCCAACCGGATTACGGCTCTCCCGATGGAAGTTCCCGTATGCTATCAGGAAGTGGCTCACTGTTTGGAAAAATCCATCTCGAAGATAGAAACCGCCATACTGAGCGCGCTGGAAAACACTCCGCCGGAATTATACGCCGACATTGTGCACAACGGCATTTACCTTGCCGGTGGCGGTGCATTGTTGCGCGGACTAGACCAACGTTTGAATGATAAAATCAATATGCCTTTCCATATTGCCGAAGACCCGCTTCATGCGGTTGCCAAAGGCACGGGTATTGCATTGAAAAACGTGGAACGGTATTCTTTCCTGATGAGATAATAATTATAGCGGGCGGATGATTTGTATATGCGGCATTTATTTGAATTTCTTATAAAGTATAATTACTGCTTTGTCTTTACCTTGTTGGAGATAACGGCATTTGTGCTGTTGTTTCGTTTCAATCATTATCAGCGTAGCGTTTTCCTGACTTCGGCAAACGAAGTGGCAGGTAAGATTTACGAAACCTCTGCCGGCGTAACGTCTTATTTCAATTTGCGAACGGCGAACGGCGAATTGTTGGAACGCAATATGTGGCTTGAGCAACAATTGATTGCTTTGAGAAAAGTCTTGGAACGTAACCATACGGATTCTGTGAAAATCAATATCCTGCAAGCATCCGCATTGAAAGATTATGAAATATTGAAGGCAAACGTAATTAATAACAGCTTGCACAAAGTGGACAACTATATTACCCTGAATAAAGGCGCCTCCGATGGCATCCGTCCGGACATGGGAGTGGTGGGCGGCAACGGTATTGTGGGGATTGTATATAAAACATCGCCCAATTATTCGGTGGTCATTTCCATTCTGAACAGCAAGTCCAGCATCAGTTGCAAAATAAAAAACAGCGATTACTTCGGTTATCTGCAATGGGAGCCTAGGGATTCGCGGTACGCTTTCCTGAAAGATTTTCCACGCCATGCCGAAGTCAATATCGGCGATACGGTCATCACAAGCGGTCATTCCACCATGTTCCCCGAAGGCATTATAGTAGGCACGGTCAGCGAAGCCTCCGACTCCAAAGACGCACTGACGTACTTGTTGAGAGTGAAGCTCACCACCAATTTCGGGACGATAGACGAAGTGAAGGTCATTGCTCGCCATGAACAAAACGAGCGAATGGAACTTGAGAAAAATGACGTGAAATGATCATACTTTCCCACATATTCAGGTTTATATGGTTTATTGTATTGATACTTATACAAGTTTTGATTTGCAACAAGGTCAGTCTTGGCGGTTACGCCATTCCCTTTTTGTACATCTACTTCATTCTTAAGTTAAGCTCTTCCACCTCCCGCAACGGTTTGATGTTGTGGGCTTTCTTTTTGGGTTTTATCATAGATATTTTTTGCGACACTCCGGGAATGAATACGATTGCCACTGTGCTGTTGGCTTTTCTGCGTCCCACCTTGTTGCGCTTGTTTATTTCGCGTGGTTATATAAGTATGATGATTCCTTCTGCAAAAACGATGGGAAGGCTTTCATTCAATAAATATGTGGCGGCAAGTATCTTGTTGCATCATTCGGTGTTACTTACCATTGAATATTTCTCTTTTTCCGGTATAGCGGGGCTGCTGTTTAGAATACCTTTGGGCTCATTGTTGACATTTTTGGTTATTATAGCCGTTGAGGGCATAAGGAATAGGCTATGAGAAAAGATTATTCATTGCGCAGGTATGTGATAGGGGGCATTGTTTTAGGAGTGGTATTTATCTTCCTGTTGCGACTTTGGGGATTGCAGGTCATGAGTGAAGAATACAAAGTGAATGCCGACAGTAACGCCTTTCTCAACAAAATTCAATATCCGTCTCGCGGAGCCATGTACGACCGCAACGGAAAACTGTTGGTATTCAACCAACCCTCTTACGATATAACGGTGATTTTAAGGGAGATTGAAGAATTAGACACGCTCGACTTCTGCCGGACGCTGAACATTACGCCCGCCTATTTCTTGAAACGAATGGAAGATATGAAGGATAAAAGGGTAAACCCCGGTTATTCCAAATATACTCATCAAACGTTTATGACGCAACTATCGGCAGAGGAGTGCGGGGTGTTTCAAGAAAAGCTGTTCAAATTTCAGGGGTTTTATATTCAGCGGCGTACCATCAGGCAATACGTTCATAGCTCTGCCGCCCATGCCCTTGGTGATATTGGCGAAGTGTCGATGAAAAACATTAAAGAAGACGATTATTATATCCGGGGGGATTATATTGGCAAACAAGGCATAGAGAAATTCTATGAGAAGTACCTCCGTGGCGAAAAGGGAGTTGAAGTATTGCTGAGGGATGCTCACGGACGTATTCAGGGACATTACAAAGACGGGGATTTGGATAAAAAACCCGTACCCGGTAAGAACCTGACACTCGGCATTGATATTGAACTGCAACAGTTGGCAGAGAAACTGATGCAAAACAAATTGGGAGCTATCGTCGCCATAGAACCCGCCACAGGAGAAATTCTCTGCATCGTTTCCACACCCGGCTATGACCCCTCCATTCTGGTGGGAAGGCAACGCGGAAAGAATCATTCCGAATTGGAAGAAGACCCCTTGAAACCATTGTTTAACCGGGCTATCATGGGCACGTACCCTCCCGGATCCACCTTCAAGACGGCGCAAGGATTGGTCTTTTTGCAGGAAGATATTATCAATACGACCACCACTTTTCCCTGTTACGAAGGTTTCTTGGTTTCCGGGCTGAGCGTGAGATGCCATTCCCATGCTTCTCCCCTCTCCTTTATTCCTGCTGTTGCCACCTCCTGCAATTCCTATTTTTGTTGGGGATTCTATCGCATGATGGAAAATAAGAAATACGGCACAACGGCAAATGCGCTAACCGCGTGGAAAGACCACATGGTATCCATGGGATTCGGATACCGGATGGGCATTGATATGCCCGGCGAACAGCGCGGTCTCATTCCTGTTTTCCCGCATACTTCAATGCCGGGAATATTTGCACGGCGGCACGTGCCTCCTGTAACGGCTCGCCGCATTCCTTCCACCACGTATTCGTAGTTCTGGGGGGCAATAGTCGTATAATTAGGGGTGCGGTAAATGTTATCCAATTCATTGTCTTCTATATCTTTCACGATATGCGGCGTGATGTAATGCCCCCGGTTGGCAATAGTGGTTGCCAAGTTTGCCAACTGAATGGGAGTTAACAGAATTTCTCCCTGACCGATTGCCGTGTGAATGATTCTCAAGCCGTTCCAATATCTCCGTCCTTTGTAGAGTTTATCGTAGTAGGCAACATTGGGAATGAGACCGCGCTGTTCGCCGGGCATATCAATCCCCATCCGGTATCCGAATCCCATGGATACCATGTGGTCTTTCCACGCGGTTAGCGCATTTGCCGTTGTGCCGTATTTCTTATTTTCCATCATGCGATAGAATCCCCAACAAAAATAGGAATTGCAGGAGGTGGCAACAGCAGGAATAAAGGAGAGGGGAGAAGCATGGGAATGGCATCTCACGCTCAGCCCGGAAACCAAGAAACCTTCGTAACAGGGAAAAGTGGTGGTCGTATTGATAATATCTTCCTGCAAAAAGACCAATCCTTGCGCCGTCTTGAAGGTGGATCCGGGAGGGTACGTGCCCATGATAGCCCGGTTAAACAATGGTTTCAAGGGGTCTTCTTCCAATTCGGAATGATTCTTTCCGCGTTGCCTTCCCACCAGAATGGAGGGGTCATAGCCGGGTGTGGAAACGATGCAGAGAATTTCTCCTGTGGCGGGTTCTATGGCGACGATAGCTCCCAATTTGTTTTGCATCAGTTTCTCTGCCAACTGTTGCAGTTCAATATCAATGCCGAGTGTCAGGTTCTTACCGGGTACGGGTTTTTTATCCAAATCCCCGTCTTTGTAATGTCCCTGAATACGTCCGTGAGCATCCCTCAGCAATACTTCAACTCCCTTTTCGCCACGGAGGTACTTCTCATAGAATTTCTCTATGCCTTGTTTGCCAATATAATCCCCCCGGATATAATAATCGTCTTCTTTAATGTTTTTCATCGACACTTCGCCAATATCACCAAGGGCATGGGCGGCAGAGCTATGAACGTATTGCCTGATGGTACGCCGCTGAATATAAAACCCCTGAAATTTGAACAGCTTTTCTTGAAACACCCCGCACTCCTCTGCCGATAGTTGCGTCATAAACGTTTGATGAGTATATTTGGAATAACCGGGGTTTACCCTTTTATCCTTCATATCTTCCATTCGTTTCAAGAAATAGGCGGGCGTAATGTTCAGCGTCCGGCAGAAGTCGAGCGTGTCTAATTCTTCAATCTCCCTTAAAATCACCGTTATATCGTAAGAGGGTTGGTTGAATACCAACAGTTTTCCGTTGCGGTCGTACATGGCTCCGCGAGACGGATATTGAATTTTGTTGAGAAAGGCGTTACTGTCGGCATTCACTTTGTATTCTTCACTCATGACCTGCAATCCCCAAAGTCGCAACAGGAAGATAAATACCACTCCTAAAACAATGCCCCCTATCACATACCTGCGCAATGAATAATCTTTTCTCATAGCCTATTCCTTATGCCCTCAACGGCTATAATAACCAAAAATGTCAACAATGAGCCCAAAGGTATTCTAAACAGCAGCCCCGCTATACCGGAAAAAGAGAAATATTCAATGGTAAGTAACACCGAATGATGCAACAAGATACTTGCCGCCACATATTTATTGAATGAAAGCCTTCCCATCGTTTTTGCAGAAGGAATCATCATACTTATATAACCACGCGAAATAAACAAGCGCAACAAGGTGGGACGCAGAAAAGCCAACAGCACAGTGGCAATCGTATTCATTCCCGGAGTGTCGCAAAAAATATCTATGATAAAACCCAAAAAGAAAGCCCACAACATCAAACCGTTGCGGGAGGTGGAAGAGCTTAACTTAAGAATGAAGTAGATGTACAAAAAGGGAATGGCGTAACCGCCAAGACTGACCTTGTTGCAAATCAAAACTTGTATAAGTATCAATACAATAAACCATATAAACCTGAATATGTGGGAAAGTATGATCATTTCACGTCATTTTTCTCAAGTTCCATTCGCTCGTTTTGTTCATGGCGAGCAATGACCTTCACTTCGTCTATCGTCCCGAAATTGGTGGTGAGCTTCACTCTCAACAAGTACGTCAGTGCGTCTTTGGAGTCGGAGGCTTCGCTGACCGTGCCTACTATAATGCCTTCGGGGAACATGGTGGAATGACCGCTTGTGATGACCGTATCGCCGATATTGACTTCGGCATGGCGTGGAAAATCTTTCAGGAAAGCGTACCGCGAATCCCTAGGCTCCCATTGCAGATAACCGAAGTAATCGCTGTTTTTTATTTTGCAACTGATGCTGGACTTGCTGTTCAGAATGGAAATGACCACCGAATAATTGGGCGATGTTTTATATACAATCCCCACAATACCGTTGCCGCCCACCACTCCCATGTCCGGACGGATGCCATCGGAGGCGCCTTTATTCAGGGTAATATAGTTGTCCACTTTGTGCAAGCTGTTATTAATTACGTTTGCCTTCAATATTTCATAATCTTTCAATGCGGATGCTTGCAGGATATTGATTTTCACAGAATCCGTATGGTTACGTTCCAAGACTTTTCTCAAAGCAATCAATTGTTGCTCAAGCCACATATTGCGTTCCAACAATTCGCCGTTCGCCGTTCGCAAATTGAAATAAGACGTTACGCCGGCAGAGGTTTCGTAAATCTTACCTGCCACTTCGTTTGCCGAAGTCAGGAAAACGCTACGCTGATAATGATTGAAACGAAACAACAGCACAAATGCCGTTATCTCCAACAAGGTAAAGACAAAGCAGTAATTATACTTTATAAGAAATTCAAATAAATGCCGCATATACAAATCATCCGCCCGCTATAATTATTATCTCATCAGGAAAGAATACCGTTCCACGTTTTTCAATGCAATACCCGTGCCTTTGGCAACCGCATGAAGCGGGTCTTCGGCAATATGGAAAGGCATATTGATTTTATCATTCAAACGTTGGTCTAGTCCGCGCAACAATGCACCGCCACCGGCAAGGTAAATGCCGTTGTGCACAATGTCGGCGTATAATTCCGGCGGAGTGTTTTCCAGCGCGCTCAGTATGGCGGTTTCTATCTTCGAGATGGATTTTTCCAAACAGTGAGCCACTTCCTGATAGCATACGGGAACTTCCATCGGGAGAGCCGTAATCCGGTTGGGTCCGTGAACGATGTAGTCTTCGGGAGCATCCTCCCCTAACTCGGTCAACGCCGCCCCCACGTTAATTTTGATGCGTTCCGCCATGCGTTCGCTTACTTTGACGTTGTGCTGGCGGCTCATGTATTCTTGCACATCGGTGGTCAGGTCATCACCCGCAATGCGAATGGAGTTATTTGAAACGATGCCGCCCAGCGAAATTACGGCAATTTCGGTGGAACCGCCGCCTATATCCACAATCATATTGCCTTCGGGCGCCTCTACGTCGATGCCGATACCTATGGCGGCAGCCATCGGCTCGAATATCAGATATACGTCACGCCCACCGGCATGTTCGGCAGAGTCGCGCACGGCGCGCAACTCTACTTCCGTACTCCCCGACGGCACGCCAATCACCATACGGAGTGAGGGGGAAAACAAATGATTGCCCGTATTGACCATTTTGATCATTCCCCGCATCATTTGTTCGCACGCATAAAAGTCTGCAATCACCCCGTCGCGCAAAGGGCGAATTGTGCGTATATTTTCGTGAGTTTTCTCATGCATGGATTTAGCTTTTCCACCCACAGCAATCATCCTGTCTGTCCGGCGGTCGAGTGCCACAACCGACGGCTCGTCCACCACAATCTTACCATTAGAAATAATAATAGTATTAGCAGTACCGAGATCCATCGCAATCTCCTGTGTAAAAGAAAATAATCCCATATAAAGTGTTCGTTATTAATGTTTAAAGTGTCTTATGCCGGTTATTACCATGGCTATTTTGTTGGTGTTGCAATAATCAAATGTTAATTGGTCTTTGATTGATCCCCCCGGTTGAATCACAGCCGTGATGCCCTCGTTGCCGGCAATCTCCACACAATCGGGGAAAGGAAAGAACGCATCGGAAGCCATCACCGCTCCGCGAAGGTCAAAGCCGAATCCTTTGGCTTTCTCAATAGCTTGTTTCAAGGCGTCCACGCGGGAGGTCTGCCCCACTCCGCTTGCCAAGAGCTGTTTTCCTTTTGCCAGCACGATGGAGTTCGACTTACTGTTTTTCACTATTTTATTCGCAAACAACAAGTCTTCCGTTTCCTCCGGTGTCGGCGCCCTGTGGGTAACCACTTTCAAGTCGGCGGTTGTTTCGATATTCAAATCCTTGTCTTGCACCAATACTCCGTTGAGCAGCGAGCGGAATTGCACGCGAGGCAACGGCGCGGATTTGCGTACCAGAATGATGCGGTTTTTCTTTTTGGTTAATATTTCGAGTGCATCCACGTCATAATCGGGAGCCACAATCACTTCAAAAAATATTTGGCTGATTTCTTCCGCCGCCTGTCTGTCAATCACCGAGTTGGTTATCAACACGCCGCCGAAAGCAGAAACAGGGTCTCCCGCCAATGCGGCTTTCCATGCGTCAACCACCGAGAGGCGCGAAGCCAGTCCGCAGGCGTTATTGTGCTTCAGCACAGCAAACGTGATGTCGTCAAATTCATCTGCCAAATCAACGGCTGCATGAATGTCCAAAAGGTTATTATAAGATATTTCCTTCCCGTGAATCTGGTCGAACATAGCCTCCCAATCTCCGTAAAAGTACCCCCTCTGGTGCGGGTTTTCCCCGTAGCGCAATGCTTTCGGGTTGTCGGCGGACTGCCGGAAGGCAGAGTTTTCGCCGATGTCGAAATAATTGAATATGGCGGTATCGTAGCGGGAGGAAACGGCAAACGCTTCCTTTGCCATCCAACGCCGTTCTTCCGGCGTAGAAGCCGCTCCGTGCTCCGTCAGTATGTCGAGCAAGGGTTCGTATTGTTGCCGGGACGCCACCACCAGCACCTCGTTGCAGTTCTTTGCGGCGGCGCGAATCAAAGAGATGCCGCCAATATCTATTTTCTCTATAACGGCAGGCTCATCGGCTCCCGAAACCGCCACCTCTTCAAAGGGATATAAATCTACAATCACCAAGTCTATTTCCGGGATTTCGTACTGTTCCATCTGCCGCATGTCTTCTTCCAAGCTGCGGCGGCACAATATTCCTCCGAATATTTTGGGGTGCAGCGTTTTGACCCGCCCTCCCAGAATAGATGGGTACGATGTCAAATCTTCTACCGCCTGACAAGGGTAGCCCAACAATTCGATATATTGTTGCGTTCCACCGGTGGACAACAGCTTGACGCCTGCTGCATGGAGATTCGACAGGATTGCGTCCAACCCTTCTTTATGCCAAACAGACACTAAAGCCGTTTTTATTTTTTTATAATCAGGCATTTATATAATAGAAGTTAAAACATGCGAAAACAAGACGTGCAAATTTAATAATTATTGTGTATCATTCGCAACAAAAACATATATATTATTTTCCATGCCACCCTTATATAAATACTTTGCTACCGTCATAGCTCCCGTATGGAACTGGCATACGCCGGTATGAAACTTGCATACGCCGGTATGGAACTTGCATACGCCGGTATGGAACTTGCATAATTCCCGTATGCCAGTTCCATAATTCCCGCAGATATTACCCCGGTTCTCCCAGCGCTTCTATGATAAATTTCACCTGTGCCGGCGTATAGGTCCGGCTTAGGGGCTTTAGCCCCGTTTTTGCCAATTTCTCAAGTAATCCGGGGTGTTCATCCACAAATTTTTTAAATGATTTACTTGCTGTTTTGGGGGTTCTGTCGGGAAAATACATCAATGCCAATTCACCTTTGCCGTAGCTTCGGATGTGAAAGCTCTCCGTAATATCTGTGTTTTTCATTCGATTCATTAAGATGGTTTACAGTATAAATATACAAAAAAATCCCCATTACGCCGCTATAAATCGCCATAAATCGCTGTTTTCCTACTTATTTCCCCCTTGTGCGCCGTACGCCCCCGCCGGGGTATATGGCTATTTGGGATGCGTTACCTTTGTGATGCAGGAAGAAATGCTTCCTGTTACTATCATTAAAACTATAAGAATATGGCTGTACAAGTCAACCGTTATTTGTGTAACAAAATTTTGGCGGACAAAACCTCCCCGTTGCTTTTTCATTTAAAGCAGTCGGCAGGGAGTTCCCAAGTTCAAACCATCGAGAGCATTGCCCATGATATTGAGGCAATGGGTGCGCTCAGCGCGGAGGATGTGATTCATGTAACCAAATCTTTTGTCCGCGAACTGAAAAGAGTGCTTCTCCGGGGAGACAAAGTAAAGGTAGAAGGATTAGGCATCTTTTCCTTAACGTTCTATTCCGAGGGTGTGGAAACCGAAAAAGACTGCACGGTCAAAACCATCAAGCGGGTCAATATCCGTTTCCGGGTGGACAATACCTTGCGTCTGGTCAACGACAGCACCGCAACCACGCGCGGGGGAGAGAACAATGTGGAATTTGTGATTCAAAGCCCTGTTACGGGCGGCGGCACGTTTGCCGTTACGGGAGTGAGCAAAAATGATACCCCCGTGTCCGCCGGAAGCGGCAATTTGACTCTCCATACGGGAGATACGCTGAAAATACAAGGCGCCGCCTTGTCCGCAGCAGTGATAAAAGCCAATTTCGCCACGGGTCCCACCTATCCATTCAACGACAGGAGCTTGTCGGATTTGGGAACCGTCAGTATCACCCCTGCATTGATCACCGTCAACGTAACCATTGCCACAGCGATAGTCGCCAAACTCCTCCGGACAGATACCGGAGCAACCGTGTACGACTTCGAAAGTTGAAAATTGAAAGTGAAAAGTTGAAAATTGAAAGTGGAGGGCAATTACCTTCCACTTTCTTTTTTTCAACTCCTCCCATTCTTAGCCCCCTCTCCCTTGGAGAGGGTTGGGGTGAGGCTTTAGCTTCCCGAACCAAAAAAAGGCGCCTCCGCAAGGAGACGCCTTTTAATTTTAGAGTATATAAACTTTCCTCAGCCTTGGCAAAGCAGGAACTTTGCTTTAGCTCAGCGTAGTTTGAGGACTACGCCGAACAGAGGTAGATTACTTATTCTTTCTTTACTCCTTCACTATGCGAACACTAAGAGGAATACCTGAAATATAAGTACTACTACTTTCATTATTTGCATCAGTACCTATAATAGCTGTTAGCTCATTGAATAGACTTTGTGCACCAACTATTGGTTCACCAAGTACATTCTTTATAGTGAGTGTAGGGTAAAAGAAAAGCCAAGTTGCATAAGCTCCATTTTGGTTTTCAACAGCTTTGTTATTGGCTGCTTTAATGTAATTGGCAATAGCTCTATAATTGGGATTGCTATCATTTTGTGTCATTGTCACCTTAAATGAACCTACACTACTTTCTCCTCTAAACAGAAGACCAGCCGGAGTCGGATTTAAATCAACCACTTTACCTTTTACTGTTGTGCTCCAAGAATCAAGGGATACTTGGTCTTTATAAGTACCTTGGTCGTCAACATATATAGGAGCAGTTATCGTAGCCGTTAACTTACCGGTTATCCCTTTCAAGTCATAATATTTCTCAAATTCATTTCTGCTAAATGGAGCAAACGTATCATCTGTAAAGATAGTAGTGTTTAATTTCCTTACAACTTCAACATCGAATGTGAGTGTTACCTCTTCGTTTGCAGCATTGTAAGTAATAACAGGCCAAGGTCTTCCTGCAGTAGCTGTAGCAAGTGCTGAAAATCCCGCCATTGGAGGTCTTACGGCAACCGATGTGTTATCATATTGATAGAGCTGATTAGGTGCGAACAAAACAGTGAATCTACTAAGATCCCCTCCAAACGATACGATATGGCTTGTGCCTCCTTGTTTAATGTGTCCCCAATCATACTGCAGATTTCCTACATATTCCACATTCTGTTTAACCGATGCAAAGTTAGGAATCGTTACTGCTACATCTGTAGCAAGAGTTGCAGGAGTTGCTACACCATTTGTAGTAATACCGCCTGCAGTTAAAGAGAACAAAACGTGGTCGTAAGTACCGCTTGATGTTAATATATCTTTTATACTATAAGTAGCGCTTACAAAGTTACTTATGGTAGTAGGAGTAGTAGTAGTAACGTTAATCTTACTGTTAGGAGCAATCGGCACAAAGAACCGCGCTCCATCAATAGTCGCCACTTTTTTAGCGTCGGATTTTACAGTAAACGCTGGAGCTGTCGGGAAACCGGTTGGTAATTCTTTCTTCAAAGAAACCTCAAACTGGGCAATAGCCTTCTCGTTCAAACCAATCACTTCCAACGTACCGGTATAGTCTTTCGTATCATCCATATCGGAGAGTAAGAGCGTGTTTGCAATTACTGCACCAGTAGAAGTACGTCCTCCGATTGCAATAGCACTAACCGCATCAAGATTGTTAGGGGCTTTCGATACAAGGGCATAATTGCCCGGAGTGCCCGTATAGAATACGACATTCCCGTACTTTTCATTGAAATCCGTGTCCTTGAAAGTCAATTTTAAGTCTTTAATTTCGCTTAGGTCCGTGACACCAATAATAGTTGCCCAGTTTGTTGTAGATACTTTCTTTGTGCCCACCATTTCTCCGTCAGCTACATGCGTTAAAATTTCAGGAATAAAGGTAAGTTTACCAACCGAAGGAACCTTGCTCGGTATGGCGCCGACACGTACATAGAACGCCCGTCCGTCCGGGTCAACCAATGTACCGTCGTGATTGATGATGTACACGCGGAAGCCGATCTCTTGATCTTGCAAGTTGGAGCCTTTAATTAAAAGGGTATCTTTATTTGCATCTGAGCCACTGGCTCCCAAAAGCTTCGCTTGATTAACGCCCGTAATGTTTCCGGCGGCAATCTCGTCCTGCCAAAGTTTCTTATCCTTATCGCTTGCGTTCTGCAAATCCAACCCTACATAATATGCAAGTGCTCTGTTTGAAGCAAAATTCAAGATGTTTACAACAATATTACTGTTCAAATCCGTTACGATAAGTGGCTGAATATATCTTTCATCGTTTCTCCCCGCCTTTTCTATATCGGTATCCCACTTGGCAAAGTCAGCAGTGTTTTTCCATACATATTCCGTACCGGTGTTACCTGCAAAAGCATTGTAAATAAGTGTCACATCTTTGGGTTTTTGTTTTTCTCCCTCTACCGTGGTGGTTACCGCAAATTTGATAAGTTTATCATCATCAACATCTATCACAGAGGCAATTGTATAAACAGATTTGGGAGCCTCAATTGTAATACCGGTATTGAATGTCGACAACACGGGTCTTTCCGCTTTGCCGATGGAGGAAGATTTACCGTCCACGGCAATAGCAAATGCTATGGGTTTGTCACCGTCATCTATTTTCCCGTTGTTGTTGCTATCTTTCGTAAGCAATTTAAACGCAGCATCGGTTTCCGGAGAATAAAAGCTCTTTATCGTAAAGGATACTTTGTAAAGCCCTGTACTCGTTGCATCCGCTTTGGTCAGCAAGCCATCGTAACGTACCGGATCGCTTACCTCAATATAGTCGCTAATACCAGTTTCTCCCTTGCTGTTTACCAAATATACTTTCTTTCCTTCCAACTTGGCATTGGCAGGGGTCACTTTGAGGATTACATCAATCTTTCCAACTTCCGGGCGTACCTGATCTTTGATAAAATTGATAGGGGTACCTAAAGCATTGGACAAGTTAGGGAACGTATAGGTAGCTTTAGCCGGAACAACGTTGTAGATCAAGTCATTTGTGGTCCCCACTATTGTAATACTCGTAATCAGACCATTAACCTGATCCAGCGTTACCAACTCTCCCACTCCGTTTTCTGTAAGTTTTGCCACAATCGCATCAACAAGTTCATCACTTATGGTACCACCGACTCCAATCAGTGCTTTCAAGTCTTCAAGTTCTTGCTTAAGAGTTTTATCTGAGTCTTTATAGCCTGCCAGATATTTGTCTATCGCATCTACTTGAAGTTTCAATGCAGCAGCATCTTTGATGGCTTCAATGGTTGATTCATCTTCCAATAACCCCTTCAACTCTTCAACAGTTGTTGAGAGAGATTCCAAACCGAGAGCTTCCACCTGACCAACTATTTGAGCTACTTCGTTCAGTGAATACTCTCCCACTTTCAAATTGCCTAACTGGGTTGCAACCTCAGCGAGAGCAGCCGCTTTGGCTTCTACCACAGCTTTTGCAGCAGCGCTGGTTTCAACACCCGTAATCTGGCTTTGCAACTCACTTTTCGCAGTAGCCACTGCACTTTGGGCAGCCTGCAGGGTTGCAGCATCCGCTTTTTTCAGATCGTCAATGTCGCCATCGTAGTCTTCGCCGCAGCCTACAAATGCAACACTAAACACAAACGCAAATACTCCAAAGAGTAAATACTTAATGAACTTTTTTTCCATAATTAAATTAATTTAAAAACAACATTTTATTTAAACACAATAATTGTCAATTCATTACATATCGTTTACTTCCCCCCAAAACATCCTCTTTCATCGTCCATTCGTCTCTTCCGCAATCCACATACACACATTGAGAGAGCAAACATATACCTTTTTTTTGAATTATTCCCCAAATTCAAAAACTTTTTAATATTTATTTTCAAAAAAGCGAAAATAGTCCGCTACCCGATACGACCGGGACAAAGGTTTGTTCATTGAAACCACTACATTCATCAATAGTTCCGCAAAAATATCTTTTTTTATTGAAAACAGCTAAACTATACAAATCTTTTTCATGATTTAGAGCCAATTTAAATTTATTTTAAAAGAATCCTTCGGATTCGGATATTGATAGAAATAGTACATACGGAGTTCTCATAAAACATTGGATAATTAATCCGATTGAACATCCAAGAGATAAAAGCCGGAATCCGAAGGATTCGCATATTTATAGAAATAGCAAGTACAAGCCATATTCGACTCTGTAAGAGTCGAACCAAACGGTATATTTGGACATGATCTATACATATATAACTCCTTCGGAGTTTGCATAAAACATTGGATAATTAATCCGATTGAACCGGAAGCCCCATGTTTTGTTCAAATACATCCAGCTTTTCCTTTTCGCCCGCCAGCAGCAGGGTATCTCCTTCGGCTAACGTAAAGCCGGCAAATATCTTTTTCGGCTCTTCGTTTCGTTCTATGCCCACTATCATACACTCCGTTTTCTTTTGTATGTTGAGTTCGGCTAAGGTTTTCCCTATAAAGGCGGACGCAGCCTCCACCACGTATTGAGACAATTCTATCCGGCATTCCGGCATCTCTTTACCTGCTTCTGCGGAGCGACTTTCCGCGATACTCCGGATAAGCCCCTGAATATCTTCATCGGAACCGGCAACGATAACTCTGTCGTAAGGATACAGCCGTTCGCCGGCATCGGGTATGTTTATCTTCCTGTTTCCCCGCAATATCTTTACGATGCTCACCCCTGTGGTTTTCCGGTAGTCGAGTTCGTGCAGCGTCTTTCCTATCTTGGGGGATGAGGGGGACACTTCCACCTCTTCAATATGTATCTCCTTGGACAATAGCTGATGGGCAAAGGCGGGGAGGATGGCTACCTTTTCCGCTTCCACTTTTTGCTTGTGGTTCAGGTTTTCGAGGAAGCGAGCTTCAATCTTGCGCGATTGGGTTTTGAAGCCTTGAATAAAAATAATCAGCCAAACAGCCAGCAGCGCAATAACCACCATCAACGCCGTGGCGCGCGGAAACAGCGGGATTAACACCGACAACACAAGCACCATGCACAAAGCGATGCGAAGCGTTACCAATGAAATCAACGCGCCCCGGTTAAAATGGTTGTCGCTCCATAAGTTCCTAAATTCCGTGGAATGGTTCTTCTTCATCATAATAGCCCTCAAGAAGGGAGCCATCAACACCAGCGTGATGGTGGCGGCAACGATTCGCCCCCCTATTCCGGGAACGTAACCGACAATGAACGGAGTAACGACCTGCTCGCAAATAAACTTGACCGCCAGGGAGGTGGTGAAGTAAATCGCCGTCATCGTCAGTATGCTCTTCAAGAGTTTATGCCAATCGTTTTGTTTGTTCACCGTTTTATATTTGGATGCCGCATAACCCGTCAGCAACTTCTCCCAATTTTTTGGTATGCGTTTCTCCAAAAAGCCGTATGCCGGATTGGCTGCCCGGATGCAGTAGGGGGTAGTGAACGTAGTGATAACGGACACAGTAACGATAATGGGGTATAACGTGCTGCTTATAACGCCGAGGCTGGTTCCCAACGTGGCGATGATAAACGAAAACTCCCCTATTTGCGCCAAGCTGAAACCCGATTGGAGCGACACTTTCAACCCCTCGCCGGAAGCCAACACGCCCGCCGTGGCAAAAAAGACGCGTCCCACAAGCACCACCGCCGTCAGGATAAGAATCAGCGCGGCGTAGTCCCATATAATGTGCGGGTCTATCAACATTCCCACGGAAACAAAGAAGATGGCGCCAAAAAGGTTTTTAACGGGTTCTATCAAATGCTCCACTCTTTTCACGATGACCGTTTCCGCCAATATAGACCCCATGATGAATGCTCCCAGCGCGGCAGAGAAACCTGCGTGGGAAGCAAAAAGCACCATGCCCAGACACAAACCGACCGCAATGACGAGCAAGGTTTCGTCGTTTAAATATTGTTGCAACCGTTTCAACAGGGTCGGTATCACGTAGATGCCCACAATGAACCAAACGAGCACGAAAAACATCAGGCGGAGCGCATCGGTCAGCAATTCCGCGCCCGCTATCCGGTTGCTCACGGCAAGGGTGGAAAGCAACACCATCATGATTATGGCAGCCAAATCTTCCACAATCAACATCCCGAAAACGATGCCTGCAAACTTCTGCTTTTGCAAGCCCATATCATTGAAGGCTTTGATGATGATAGTGGTGGACGACATGGAAAGCATTCCGCCCAAAAAGATGCTGTCCATCTGCGACCAGCCTAAGAACTGCCCCACAATATATCCGATAACAATCATTGAACCCATATTGACGGAGGTTGCCACGGATGCCGTTCCGCCTACGGCAATCAGCCGCTTGAAGCTAAACTCAAGCCCCAAGGCGAAAAGCAGGAATATCACGCCGATGTCCGCCCATATTTGTACGTTGCCCATGTCGGTAACCGTCGGCAACCACGTGATGTAGGGACCGGCAATGAATCCGGCTACGATATATCCCAATACAACCGGTTGTTTCAACCATTTGAAAAGCACGGTAGCCGTTCCGGCTGAAATAAGGATAATGGCTAAATCGCCAATGAAATCGTGCAGATGTTCCATGATAGTATAATGATCCGTCTTAACCTTAGCTTACGCCTATGTTTGCTTCCAAGTATTTCCATATCTCTCCCTCTTGCTCCTCCGGATGAAACCATTGGATGTCCTTGTCCCGCTTGAACCATGTCATCTGCTTGCGCGAATAAATACGGGAGTTTTGCTTCATCTTCTCTACGGCAAACAATAACTCCCACTTTCCGTCGAAATAGTTAAATAGTTCCTTATAACCCACAGTATTGAGAGCGTTCAGTTGCCGGTAGGGGTAGGCGGCTTTGGCTTCTTCCGGCAAACCCTCCCGCATCATGGCGTCCACGCGGCGGTTGATGCGTTCATACAAGTCTTTGCGTTCGCGGACAAGCCCTATCTTCAAGATGTTGAACGGGCGTTGCTTCTCCTGCCGGATACGGAAAGAGGTGTATGTTTTCCCCGTCATGCGGCAAATTTCCAAGGCATGAACAACCCGTTTGGGATTCTTCAAATCTACTGTTTGATAATACAAGGGGTCTAATACTTTAAGCTCTGCGCAGAGCTGCTCCAACCCTTCGGTTTCGTACCGGCGGCGCATCAACTCACGCGTTTCGGCATCCACGGTCGGGATGTCGTCAATGCCTTTGCACACCGCATCCACGTACATCATCGACCCTCCGGCAAGAATCGCTCTTTCTTTCTGCGCAAAGATGTTTTCGAGAAGGCGTAATGCCTCCTCTTCATATTGCGCCGCACTGTAATAATCAGTTAGCTGCAATGTTCCTACAAAATAATGCGGCACGCGGTTAAGCTGGTCGGCAGTGGGCGCTGCCGTTCCTATTCGCAAACCGGCATACAACTGCCGGGAATCCGCCGATACGATGCACGTATCAAGGCGTTCCGCCATGCGGACGGCAAGTTCCGTTTTTCCGACACCTGTAGGTCCAACAATCATAATTAAGGTTTTATTCATTCAAGCTATTAAAAGCGTAATTCTCCTCCGGAACCGGAAAGGTCTATATCGAATCCGTCGGGGTCGAGGTCTTCTATGTCGAAGTCCTGATCATCCAAAAAGCTATCGTCGATATTGAGCAAATCGTTAGTTGTTGCCAATTCTTCAAAATCAACCGTTTGTTTGGGTGCATTACCTTCCGAGCGGGTGCATTTAGGCTTTTGTATTGCTTTTCCGGTAATAATATCCGTCAGTTCGATAAAGAAGCACCGCTCCGTCATATAGTCGAACACATACAGCAATTTCTGCCTTTCATCTTCTACAAGTTCATTCAGTTTCGTCTTCCGCATCACCCAACTGTCCACTTCGGGGTCGGTATCCATTTCCTCCAAAGTAACCTCCTGTTCCTTTTCCCAATCGTCGTTACACAGGAAAAAAGAAGTCATCCGGTCGTCGGCATACCCCACAGACGTTAATATTGCTTGATGCAACTCATAAAAAGTAGCTTCCGGATTAATTTGAATTTCTCTGACAAAACCATCTGCCTCATCAGATATAATGATGAATCTGTATATCATATCTATTTTTGTGTTTAATGATGAGGTAAAGATAATAAGATTCTCCAAAACCGCCAATTGATTTCTGATATAAAAACATGAAAAGTAAACAAGATTAATCCGCCGTATTCCTAACCCATAAACATGCTGATGCTCTGTTAATCGCTCAACGCTTGTTCCAAATCGGCAACCAAATCTTCGGCATCTTCCAAGCCGGCGGATAGCCGGAAAATCCCTTCACCGGCAAAAGCGTTCCATGACTCCAACTGTTCGGGAGTGGAGAATTTGAAAGATGTTTGCAATAAATCTGCACTGTGGAGGTAGAAAATCAACGAACGATGATGCCCCAGAGATACGGCATAGTGTATGATTTGCAGCTTTTCTGCTAATCGCCCGGCTGTTTCCTTGCCGGCTTCCGTTTGAAAGGAAATAATGCCGGAAAAGTTTTTCATTTGTTTCTTAGCCAATTCATATTGCGGATGCGACGGCAGTCCGGGATAAATCACCCGTTTCACTTTGGGATGTTGTTCCAAGTAAGCAGCTATTTTCATTGCGTTTTCCTGATGCACCCGCATCCGGAGGGGGAGCGTTGCCAATCCTCTCATAATCAACCAAGCATTAAACGGGCTTAATGTTCCCCCCAAACGAATGGACGTTTTTTTACGCAACGGCGCCAAATCGGCTTTATTGCCCAAAATAGCGCCCCCCAGCGCATCGCCGTGTCCTCCCAAGTATTTAGTGAGCGAATGGATAACGAAATCCGCCCCCAACTGCAAAGGTTTGGTGGCAAGAGGAGTGGCAAAGGTGGAGTCCACCACCAATTTAGCTCCTGCGCCGTGCGCAATGCTTGCCGCTGCCGCAATGTCCGTAAGCCGTAACAAAGGATTGCAGGGCGTTTCTATGTATATCAGCTTAGTGTTCGGCTTCACCGCTGCCTGTACGGCAAACAAATCGGATGTGTTTACTTTGGTTACTGCAATGTTCAAAGCGGGAACCATTTCGTTGGTAATTTCCGACAAGGCAGCATAGGCAACATCACTTACAATAGCGTGGTCGCCGGCTTTGAGCATGTGAAACAGCAGCGCCACAATAGCACTCATTCCGCTGGCAAAAGCAACAGCCGTTTCGGCATCTTCCAAAGCCGCCAATTTTTCTTCCAATTGATGGACGGTGGGATTTCCCCAACGGGTATAAATCCATGTGTCGTTTTCTTCCAATCCTTCCACAGAAAACCCCGTATCGGCTTCCACAGCAAAAGTGGTGGACATGACCAAATTCGGAGAGGAGGCTTTGGTAACCGGGTCGGGACGCTCTCCCGCATGAATAGCTTTGGTTTGTTCTCCGGCAAACAGTAAAGAATCTATATTCATAAACAAGTATATTATATAGTCTCTGCAAAAATATGATATTTCCGCGAACGGCGAAATAGCATATTTATGTTATATATACCATGATAATTCTTGAAAAATAAACTATTAGAAACAAACATTTATTTATATCTTTGAGCCATTATTGTGTATTCATTCAAATACCGGAAATCTAATTCAATAAAAGCAAAATAATGGTAACGCGAAGAAAATTCTTAAAAGCAATGGCAATGACTTCAGCAGGACTTGCCATGGGCGCCCCGGATATGCTAAACGCTAAAAGCCAAGGCAGAGTAGTGGGAGCAAACAAAAAAGTGAACATGGCGTGTATCGGTATTGGCAACAGAGGAGAACAGATTATCGGAGATTTTGAAGAGACAGGGCTGATGAACGTTGTTGCCTTATGCGACGTGGATATGGGAGCCAAACATACCTTGAAAGTCATGGGGAAATATCCCAAAGCCAAACGGTTTAAAGATTTCAGGGAAATGTTCGACAAGATTGGGAATGAGATTGAAGCGGTGTCTATTGCCGTGCCGGATCATTCGCACTTCCCCATTGCTATGACGGCGATGGCATTAGGCAAGCACGTATATGTGGAAAAGCCGATGGCGCGCACGTTCTACGAAGCCGAACTGATGATGCAGGCAGCAAAGAAATACCCGAATGTGGTGACGCAAGTGGGCAATCAAGGGCATTCGGAAGCGAACTATTTTCAATTCAAGGCATGGCAGGATGCGGGGATTATCAAAGACGTAACGGCTATAACCGCTCACATGAACAACCCGCGCAGATGGCATAAATGGGACACCAATATCTATAAATACCCCGACAAGCAAGACATTCCCCCGACGCTGGATTGGATGACGTGGCTGTCAGCCGTACCCCATCATGAATATAACGACAATTATCATTTAGGCGAATGGCGATGCTGGTACGATTTTGGTATGGGAACCTTGGGCGATTGGGGAGCACACATCCTCGATACGGTTCACGAATTTTTAGAATTAGGGCTACCCTACGAAATCAATCCGCTGAAACTGACGAAACATAACGATTATTTCTATCCATACTCCTCCACCATCTTGTTCCGTTTCCCGCAACGAAAAGGAATGCCTCCGGTGGACATAACCTGGTATGACGGAGTGGACAATCAACCACCCATACCGGCAGGATACGGCGTTTCGGAAGCCGACCCGAACGTACCGACAACCAACATGGCAGGTGAAACCAAACCGGTACAGTTGAATCCGGGAAAGATTATTTATTCCAAAGACCTCATCTTCAAAGGCGGCAGCCACGGAAGCACGTTGTCTATTATTCCCCCGGAAAAAGCACAAGAAATGGCGTCCAAACTGCCGGAAGTTCCGAAAAGCTCTTCCAACCATTTCGCCAACTTCCTGTTGGCATGTAGCGGAGTGGAAAAAACGCGTTCTCCGTTTGAAATACACGGTCCGTTGAGCCAAGTATTCTCTTTGGGAGTCATTGCCCAACGTTTGAATACAACACTTTATTTCGACAGTCGCACGAAGCAAATAACCAACAATGAATTTGCAAACGCCTTGCTGGCAGGGACGCCTCCGCGCAAAGGATGGGAAGATTTATATCGTTTATAATCAATTATTAACATGTTATAGCATGATGAAAATATATATATTATCAATCGGTATCCTCTTCTTTGGCTCCGTCACGCTGTTCGCACAAGAGAACACCATCTCACCGAAAGAAGCCAAAGAAGGATGGAAACTACTTTGGGACGGGAAAACAACCAATGGTTGGCGTGGCGCCAAACTTTCTTCTTTTCCGTCAAACGGATGGGGCATAGAAGATGGTATTCTGAAAGTGCTGAAAGACAAAGGGGGCGAATCCACCAATGGCGGGGATATTATTACTGTTCGAACATACAAGAACTTCATCCTCAAAGTGGACTTCAAAATCACCGAAGGAGCCAATAGCGGTATCAAATATTTTGTAGATGCCAATTTGAATAAAGGGGCAGGCTCTGCCATCGGTTGCGAATTTCAACTGTTGGATGATGATAAACATCCGGACGCTAAACTCGGAGTTGCCGGAAACAGGACACTCGGCTCTCTCTATGACTTGATTCCCGCACCGAACAATAAACCGTTTGATAAAGAGAAGTTCAATACGGCTATGATTGTAGTCAAAGGCAATAAGGTGGAACATTGGTTGAACAATGTAAAAATCATTGAATACGAACGCAACACCCAGCTATGGAATGCATTGGTGTCAAACAGCAAATACAAAGATTGGCTTAACTTCGGCAATGCGGCAGAAGGATACATCCTGCTGCAAGATCATGGCGACGAAGTATGGTTTAAGAACATTAAAATCAAGGAATTGAAATAATTACGTATCGCACAAAACAGCCGGAACTATCGTAGTGATAACTCCGGCTGTTTCCATATCTTAATATTTACTATTCAAGAATTATTTGCCTTGTTCCAATTGTAACGTCTTAGTCGGTTGGTCACATACTTCGGACGGTCCGAAATACTGAATAGGACCCGGATATATATATTCCGTATCAATCGCCCATGCATCGCGCTTTGCAGCAAAAGTCTTAAAAGGAGCACCCTCCAGTTTGACCAACGCTTTTTGAATCACCGGCTTCATTTCCCCGTGACGGCGTTCCATATTCATCATCATCGTAATGGGTACACCGCCTGCAATCCATTCTTCCGCCGGAGCGGTAGTATTGCGAACGGATGACATATAGCCCGTCTTTCCGTTGGCTATCAACACAGAAGCCGTATAGCCCAAAGAATAACAATAGTCAGCATCATAGTTTGACGGAGCTGCACAACGTCCTTCATATCCGAAAAAATGATGTTGAGCCGAAAACTTCCCCTTATATTTACCCTCTTTCTTCCATTGTGCCAATTTACCTGCAACCATTTCCGACAACAGTTTCTCCGTTTCAATCAACGATACCTGAACATTTCCGTGCGGGTCACGATCCAACGTCAGTTGACGGGCAACGCCTTCGGGAAGGCTCGCATAAATATCTGCACTTTCTTTAGACAGTTTTGAAATGATGTGTCCCCGTTGGTTTGCTTTGTCAATAGCGGCAAACTCATTGGCATTAGCCACTAAGAGATCGTTCAGTTCCGAAATCAACCTTCTCATGGCGGGAATAAATTCCACCAAACCTTCGGGAATCAATATAGTCCCGAAGTTGTCTCCTTTCGCAGCACGATTGGCAACCACTTGTGCAATGCCAATCACTACGTCATTCAAAGACATATTTTTTGCTTCTACTTCTTCGGAAACAATACAAATGTTGGGCTGAGTTTGTAAAGCACATTCCAAAGCAATATGAGAAGCCGAACGTCCCATCAGCTTAATAAAATGCCAATATTTACGGGCTGAATTACAGTCGCGTTGGATATTACCGATAAGTTCGGAATATACCTTACAGGCAGTATCAAAACCAAAGGACGTTTCAATCATTTCATTTTTCAAATCGCCGTCAATCGTTTTCGGGCAACCAATTACCTGAACTCCATACTTTTTTGCGGCATAATACTCCGCCAACACACAAGCATTGGTATTCGAGTCGTCGCCACCGATGATAACAAGCGCTTTAATGCCCAATTCCTTCAATATCTCATATCCTTTCTCAAACTGTTCCGTTGTTTCCAATTTGGTACGTCCTGAACCGATAATGTCAAACCCACCGGTATTACGGTATTCATCAATAATATCAGAAGTCAGTTCTATATAATTATGATCAACCAACCCGCCGGGACCAAGGATAAAACCGTATAGTTTACTGTTTTTGTTTAGTCTCTTAATCCCGTCGAATAAACCGGAAATTACATTGTGTCCTCCTGGAGCTTGTCCGCCTGAAAGAATCACCCCTACATTCACGGCAGGAAAATCTTTGGATTGACCTGTTTCAATGAATTGAATCAACGGCACCCCGTAAGTGTTGGGAAATAATTTTTTAATCGCTTCCTGGTCTGCCACAGATTGCGTAGCAACACCCTCGCTTACTTGTACCGATCCCTTCAACGCTTTGGGAAGCTTGGGTTTATAAGTAGCCCTAGCAATTTGCAATGCGCTTTTTGTCATCTTTATATGTATTTATGCATCAATATTAGCATACGTAGAGTTTTGCTCAATGAAATCACGACGTGGAGACACGTCCTCACCCATCAGCATGGAGAAAGTAAGATCCGCATCGACGGCACTTTCTATATTAATTTGTTTCAAAATACGATTACCCGGATCCATCGTTGTGTCCCAGAGTTGGGTTGCATTCATTTCACCCAAACCTTTGTATCGCTGTGTATGAATACCACTTTCAGATCCCCCACCGTAAGAATCAATAAATTTTTGACGTTGGATTTCCGTCCAACAATATTCTTCAGCCTTGCCCTTTTTGCAAAGGTAAAGGGGAGGAGAAGCAATATACAAATAGCCGTTCTGAATAATTTGCGGCATATAACGGAAGAAAAACGTCATAATTAACGTATCAATGTGAGAACCGTCCACATCGGCATCGGTCATGATGATGATTTTCCTATAACGCAATTTTTCTATGTTGGCTGCTTTGCTGTCTTCTTCTGTACCGATAGTTACACCCAGAGCAGTATATATGTTGCGAATTTCATCACTCTCAAGAGCTTTGTGATACATGGCTTTTTCCACGTTCAAGATTTTACCGCGCAAAGGCAAAATAGCTTGGAAAGAACGGTTACGTCCCTGCTTTGCAGTGCCCCCTGCCGAATCTCCCTCAACTAGGAACAATTCGCATCTTTCCGGATCGCGATCGGAACAGTCTGCCAATTTACCCGGCAATCCGCCTCCCGTCAACGAAGACTTGCGTTGCACCATCTCACGCGCTTTGCGGGCAGCATAACGGGCAGTAGCGGCAAGAATTACCTTGTCTACAATAAGTTTGGCTTCCTTCGGATGTTCTTCCAGATAATTGGTCAATGCTTCGCCGACGGCTTGATCCACAGCTCCCATTACTTCATTGTTTCCCAATTTAGTTTTGGTCTGCCCCTCAAACTGCGGTTCAGCCACCTTGATAGAAATAACAGCTGTCAATCCTTCGCGAAAATCATCACCGGAAACTTCTACCTTTACTTTTTCAAACATCTTTGAATCTTCGGCGTACTTCTTTAAAGTACGCGTCAGTGCACGACGAAAGCCCGCAAGGTGTGTACCTCCTTCAATCGTATTAATATTGTTTACATAAGAATGAATATTTTCCGCATAAGACGTATTATACATAATAGCCACCTCCACGGGAATATTCTGCTTTTCGGTGTCAATATATATTACATCGGGAATCAAGTGTTCGCGTGAGGAATCAACGAATTGAACAAATTCCCTCAATCCCTGTTCCGAATAAAATTCTTCATATCTGGAATTACCTTCTTCATCCTTGGTACGACGGTCGGCTAAAGATATTCTGACGCCTGCGTTAAGATAAGCAAGCTCCCGCATACGGGTAGCCAATATATCATACTTAAATTCTGTCACAGAAAAGATAGAGGGGTCAGGAAGGAACTGTTGCCGTGTGCCTGTTCTTTTCGATATACCTATTTCCCGCACATCATACAATGGCTTTCCACATTCATATTCCTGACAATACATTTTGCCGCCCCTCTCCACTTGAGTAGTCATGTGCACAGACAAGGCATTCACACACGAAACACCCACGCCGTGCAATCCGCCGGAAACCTTATAAGAGTCCTTATCGAATTTACCCCCTGCGTGCAATATCGTCATGACAACTTCCAGTGCGGATTTTTGTTCTTTTTCATGCAAGTCAACCGGAATCCCGCGCCCGTTATCTTGAACAGTAACAGAATTATCTTCGTTAATTATCACTTCTATATGGTCACAATGACCACCCATTGCTTCATCAATAGAGTTATCAACAACTTCATAAACCAAATGGTGCAATCCCCTCTGTCCGGTATCCCCAATGTACATGGCAGGACGTTTTCTAACAGCTTCCAAACCCTCCAACACTTGAATGTTATCAGCTGAATACGCCCCATTATCAATGATAATTTGTTCGTTTAACATATATAATTTGTTCGTTATATTAATTCAACAAAGGTAAAGTAAAATTTTATTTCGAGCGGTAATTCATTTATGATTTTTAACAGGCTTCATACTACTATTGCAAAAAATGGTCTAACATAATAACGCCAAAGAAACAGAAAAGGTTTTATCCTATCCTACTAATTTCCGTTACTTCGGAAACAGTCATCTTATCAAAATCAAAAGGATATAGCAGATAAACGACTCGCTGTATGGGAACATTAGTTTGAAAGATGCCGGGAAGTTCGCTCAATAAATTATAAGGGAATTGAAACAGGTGAGTAATTTGAGTTTTATCCGCTTTTTCTCCCGACAAAAGAATAACTCCCGGATACCATGCCATATCTTCCGGCTCTCCCGAAAAAGGGAAAACACGCACCACGCATTCTCCCCTTATTTCAATCGCATGTTGTTTTAAAAAACCGTATTCCGGCAAAAGTAAATAATGAGAAGCATACCGTTTGATACGCATGAAAGTCTATTTTATTGCTTTTTGAGGTTTTGTGCATCGGGAATTGTATCTGTACCGGCGTGATAGCGCACCAATGCAACATTATCAATCAACAGATTTCTTTTTAATGTATCTCTTTGAGAAAAATAGATAAATCCCCTTATCTCTTTTATATCAGACGTGTCGGATTGTAACCCGATATATTCCTTTCCCGACTTCCGTATTTCTTTTATTGCACTCACTATGCTGTCGTTTTTATATACGATTTGCATGGACATAAGAGCCTTCATTGCCGAGTCAGCAGGTTGTGAATCAAAGAAACGATAACGAACTTCCCACGATAAGGAATCCTGTTTTTTGAAATATTCGTCCGATGGGAGAACAAATAATACTTTATTATTCAGTGGATAGCCGGTCAAGAAATAAACACGATCTTCCCTCCATACGTCTATACTGTCTCCGGGGTCTGAAGTTTTCAGCTTTCTGTCGCGAAAGGCTACTAAACGGGCAATCTCTTCCTGACGGCTTTTCAAACGTTTGCTTACTTGCACATATACTTGGGCGAGCACATCCGTATGACGCGCGTACCATACCATAGAGGAATCAAAAATCGCTTCCGTCACCTCATGTTTCCGGAAAACATAATCTATGTAATATTGCTTCTTATAATTCTCATTGGAAGGCAAATCATCGCCCATGACTTTGGCAACATGATAATCATAAAGCAAATTTTCCATTTTGGATTCCGAAAGAATCCCGCTGGGACGCTTTGCTTTGCAACCGCCAACAATAATCAGCACCAATACCAAGGCAAACCACCAAGTGTATTTATTTTGAAATCGTTTCATGTTCTCTCTGGTAAGTCGCATTCATGTACTTGCCATAAAAAAGAAGCAGGATAATAATTCCACAAGTGATGGATGCATCGGCAAAATTGAATATCGGACTAAAAAAGACAAAATGTTTTCCACCGACAAAAGGCATACCTGCCGGCAAAACAGTATCAATAATAGGAAAGTAGAACATATCCACCACCCTGCCGTAAAACCAAGAAGCATATCCCCCGCCTTCGGGCATGAAAGTGGCAAGCGCAGTACGGGTACTTTCGCTAAAGATTACCCCGTAAAACACACTATCAATAATATTTCCCAATGCCCCCGCTAAGATAAATGATATACATACGATGTATCCTGTCTTCAATCCTTTCTTCACGGCCTGAACCAAATACCACCCTATCAACCCTACGGCAACAATACGAAAACAAGAAAGAAACAGTTTTCCAAATATTTCCAGACCAAATGCCATCCCGTTATTTTCGGTAAAAGAAATGTTAAACCAATCTGTAATGCGAATGCTGTCGTACATATACATGGTTGTTTTTACCAGCACCTTGATAATTTGGTCGATAACAATCACTGATATAACGATAAACAACGCTATATGTCCTTTTGTGAATGGCTGTTTCATGGATATATTTTTACTTTTATTACTTACTCTTAGCTTCAATGCTTAGCGTGGCATGAGGCACAGCACGCAACCGTTCGGCAGGAATCAGCTTGCCTGTTTCCCTACAAATGCCGTAAGTTTTGTTTTCTATACGAACCAAAGCAGCCTGAAGCCCTTGAATAAATTTCAACTGGCGTTGTGCCAACCGCATGGTTTCTTCCTTTGAAAGAGTATTGGCTCCTTCTTCAAAAACCTTATAAGTAGGAGAGGTATCGTCGGTACTGTTACCGTCCAAATTCATGATACTTAACTTCAATTGTTCGTAATCACGCTGAGCTAACTCCAATTTCTCCTTAATAATAGTACGAAATTCCTCCAACTCCGCATCTGAATATCTTGTTTTTTCTGCCATAATAAAGTTTCTATTTGGAAAAAAATACTTATAATATAATTGTACTCGTTGCAATAAAATCAATCTCTCGCCACATCAATGAACAAAGAAAAGTCTTCAAAATCCAGTTCTATTCCCTTCTCCACCTTGTCTGCCAACACCAAAGAATTACTTAAAACTTGGTTGCAAATATAAGTATGATATTCATTTACAGCAGCATCCGTTTGTGGATTTTTAGATAAAAGTATTTTTATTTTATCTGTTATCTCAAAACCACTCGACTTGCGGATGTTCTGAATACGATTTATCAACTCACGGGCAATACCTTCGCGACGCAATGCTTCGGTGATGGTTACTTCAAGAGCAACGGTCAGTTTTCCTTCGTTGGCAACCAACCAACCGGGAATATCTTCATTGATGATTTCCACATCAGTTGTTTCAACAACGAACGTTGCACCATCTAGATTAAAGGCGTATTTACCCTCTTTTTCAAATTTCGTAATAGCCTCTTGCGACATTTCTTCCACTGCTTTTGCCACCGCCTTCATCTGTTTACCGAATTTAGGACCGAGCTTCCTAAAATCGCATTTTACTTTTTTCACCAATACACCCGCAGTACCACCACCTTCCACAAAGTTTATTTCTTTGACATTTACCTCGTTTGTTATAAGGCTTTTGACTGCTTCGATACAAGTACGTTGCTCACCATTGATAACAGGAATCATGATACGCTGCAACGGTTGACGGACTTTGATATTCACCTTGCGCCGCAAAGCCAATACCATAGAGGTAATGTCTTGTGCCATCTGCATCCGGGTTTCCAACTCCATATCCACCATACCGGCGTTGTATGCAGGGTATTTGGCTAAGTGTACGGAAATCACATTATCCCGTTTAGTTGCAGTAATCAAATCCATATACAGACGGTCAGCATAAAAGGGAGCTACCGGAGCTATAAGCCTTGCCACGGTTTCCAAACAAGTATATAAGGTTTGGTAGGCAGAAATCTTATCTTGGGAATATCCCCCACCCCAAAAGCGTTTGCGATTCAAACGGACGTACCAATTGGAAAGATTGTCGTTCACAAAGTCGGAAATAAGACGTCCGGCTTTGGTAGGTTCGTAATCGTTATAACACGCATCGGTCTCTTTAATTAAGGAATGAAGCACGGAAAGTATCCAACGGTCTATTTCCGGGCGTTCACTTACCGGAATATCGGCTTCTTTATATTCAAAACCGTCTACATTGGCATAGAGGGCAAAGAAAGAATAGGTGTTGTATAGTGTTCCGAAAAACTTGCGTTGCACTTCTTCAATGCCTTCCTCATTAAATTTCAAGTTATCCCAAGGCGAAGCATTGGTTATCATATACCAACGCAAAGGGTCGGAGCCATATTGCTCGATAGTGGTGAAAGGATCAACGGCATTGCCCAACCGTTTGGACATCTTATTGCCAAACTTATCCAATACCAACCCATTGGAAACAACGGCTTTAAAAGATATAGCGTCGAATGCCATTGCGGCAATAGCGTGCAATGTAAAAAACCACCCACGAGTTTGATCGACCCCTTCGGCTATAAAATCGGCGGGATATACTCCTCCTTTATCTAATAACTCTCTGTTTTCAAAAGGATAATGGATTTGCGCATAGGGCATAGCTCCCGAATCAAACCAAACATCAATTAGGTCGGTTTCACGCTTCATCGGCTTTCCGGTTTGCGACACTAATATAATGTCGTCCACATAAGGGCGGTGCAAATCTATCTTATTGTAGTTTTCCGCACTATAATCTCCCGGCACAAACCCTCTGTCCTTATACGGATTGGATTTCATCAAGCCGGCAGCTACGGATTTCTCCACTTCATTATACAATTCCTCTACGGATTGAATGCAAATCTCTTCGCCAGTATCTTCCGTGCGCCACACAGGAAGCGGCGTACCCCAATAGCGCGAACGGCTCAGGTTCCAATCGTTCAGGTTTTCCAACCATTTGCCAAAACGTCCCGTTCCCGTTGATTCCGGTTTCCAATTGATAGTCTTATTCAATGCTATCATGCGTTCCTTGCAAGCGGTGGAACGGATGAACCAACTGTCCAGCGGATAATAAAGCACCGGTTTGTCCGTGCGCCAACAATGCGGATAGTTGTGCGTATGTTTTTCTATCTTAAAGGCTTTATTGGCAGATTTGAGCATCATACAGATAAAGATGTCCAATGTTTCGTCTTTCTCTGTCAAGTTCGGGTCGTAATCGTTCTTTACGAAGCGTCCGGCATACTCTTTATATAATGCAACGTTTATTCGTTCTTTTACAAAAGCTTCGTCCAATTCTTCCAACAAATAAAACTTTCCCGTTAAATCTACCATCGGGCGTAATTCACCCTTTTTATTAATCAGTTGCAAGGGAGGAATACCGGCAGCTTTTGCTACCTGCGCATCGTCGGCTCCAAAGGTAGGAGCAATGTGAACAATACCCGTACCGTCTTCCGTAGTAACATAATCTCCGAAAATAACACGGAATGCCCCTTCGTTAGGGGTTACCCACGGAATAAGCTGTTCATACTCCATACCCAACAAATCGGAGCCTTTGTATTCGCCTACCACTTTGAAAGGAATCAGTTTATCACCGTGTTTATAATCTTCCAAAGCCAAATCGGCAGCTTTGGGGTTAAAATGCTGATCCAATAACTCTTTTGCCAAGACCACCGTGGTAGGTTGCCCCGTATAGGCGTTGTATGATTGCACCGCCACATAATCAATGTTTCTGCCCACGCAAAGAGCCGTATTGGAAGGAAGCGTCCAAGGCGTAGTTGTCCACGCTAAGAAATAGGGAACACCCCACACCGCCATTTCCGGTTTCGGATTTTTCATGCGAAATTGCGCCGTAATGGTCGTATCCTTTACGTCG